>Ga0265292_1001219_pt1 | contig 24292 bp, 29 predicted proteins | sample Munlanlewell296A_FD_189080 | JGI IMG/M metagenome (GOLD analysis project Ga0265292, IMG submission 189080) | Leachate microbial communities from a municipal landfill in Southern Ontario, Canada - Leachate well 296A | ecosystem: Engineered > Solid waste > Landfill > Unclassified | place: Canada... | reverse complement strand
TATAGCTAAAAAATCTAAATCAGAAAAGTTAATTCTTACCCATATATCTCAAAGATATGAAAAGGATATTAAAGGACTTCTGAATGATGCAAAAAGTGTTTTCAAGAATGTTGCAATTGCAGAGGATTTTAGTGAGTTTGTTATTTGAATTAATTAATAAATAGTTCTAATGCCCGGGACAGGATTTGAACCTGCGACCTACTACTTTCTCCACACTAATCTAGAAGGCAGTCGCTCTATCCAGGCTGAGCTACCCGGGCATGTAATATCTTTATCTAATGTACTTTAAAAGTTTTGGTTTTACAAGTTTGGGTATAATTTTTTGGGGTCTAATTGTCCTTGAAGGATTAATTCTCTTTGAGATAGACTTGAAGGTGTTGGACAAAACCCATGCTTTTTCCATATTAAGTATTTTGTATTCTTTGAATGATTATTAAATCCAATCTTATTCATCCAATTATTTAGCCCTATATTTCCACTTATAGTTATCACCCAAGAATCTTTTGTATTTGCCTGTTTGCTTTTATATGTGGATTTATTATGTTCAATACCCAATCTTTTAAATAAATAACTCAAATCTTCAATCATTTCTTTTGAAATAATCCTTATACAAATTCTAGGATAGGCATGATATTTTCTTTTAAATTCATTATATCCTTTTTCATATCTTTTCATAAAATTTAAACAGCCGTCACAATCTGCAAATCCCCTAATAAATGCCGATATTATTTTATCATCGTTAGACAAAAGAACTTCTTTTGGTGCTCTTACACTCTCACTTTTTCGCTTTGTAAATCCAAATTCCTTAAAAATTTGTATAATCTTTTTATCACAAATATAAAAACCATAAACAGAATTACTTTTCTTTTCATGTGCAATAACAACTTTATTAAAAACCCCGGAAAACAAAGGACAAACAACTTCATCGTAATATTTTTTATCCTCATGTATATTCCCCCATATACTTATATGGTTGTCTTGCAAATTACCATCTGCAGCAAACATCCCTAATATTTCGGAAAGTTCTTCTGTTATTATTTCCATAAGATTATCTTCTCAAATATAGATATAAAAAAGATTAAAATTATTTAAAATGGTGTACTCATGCATTAATAACAAATATTAAATAATGATTTCGCTAATAAATTTAATGAAAAGAGTATTCCTAATTCATGGATGGGATGGAAGTCCTGAAGAACCAATGCATGTATGGATAAAAAAAACATTAGAAGAAAAAGGTTTTGAAGTTTATGTTCCAAGTATGCCTAATCCAGAAAAACCAGAAATTAAATCTTGGATTAAAAAAATTAAGGAGATTGTTGGGCAATTAAATAAAGAAGATATTTTTATTGGGCATAGTATTGGTTGTCAGGCAGTTTTGAGATATATTGAGAAACTTTATAAAAATGAAAGAGTGAAAAAAGTTATTCTTATTGCTCCTTGGATGTATTTAGATAAGAAGACAATTGAAGAAGAAGGGAAAGAATCAATAAAGATAGCAAAACCTTGGGTGGAAACTCCAATTGATTTTGAAAAGATTAAAACTCATTGTAATGAATTTATAGGAATATTTTCTTATAATGATCCTTATGTTCCATTATCTAATGCAGATATATTTAAGAAAAATTTAGATACAAAAGTTTTAATTTTGAAGAATAGAGGACATTTTGACCCTTCACACAATATTGATAAACTTCCAGAACTTCTAAATTTTTTAAAATGAAAAAGAGTGTTGAAAACATAAAATTCCCTCTTAAAGGCAAACATATTGCAATGCTTGCTCCAAGTTTTGTTGTTGATTTTAATTATCCTTCTATAATTTTACAATTGAAAGAGATTGGTTTTGATAAAGTTGTTGAGTTAACATTTGGAGCAAAGATGATAAATAGGGAGTATCATAAATTGCTTGAAAATTCTAATAATCTTATTATATCTTCGGTTTGTCCGGGAATTGTTGATTTTATAAAAAATAAATTTCCTCAATATAAAAAAAATTTAATTGCAGTTAATAGCCCTATGATTGCAATGGCCAAAATATGTAAAAAAACATACCCTTATCACAAAATAGCATTTATTTCTCCCTGCAATTTCAAAAAAATAGAAGCAAAAAATTCAGGAATTGTCGATTATGTTATAGATTACAAAGAATTGAGAGAACTGTTTTTAAAATATAAAATAAAACCAAAAAAAGAGAAAGTATGTTTTGATAAATTCTACAATGATTATACAAAAATATATCCTCTTACTGGAGGATTATCTAAAACTGCCCATTTGAAGGGGGTTATAAACAAAAATGAAATAAAAGTTATAGATGGGATTAATAATTTTGTTAAATTTATTGAAAAGCCATATAAAAGAATAAAGTTTTTGGATGTTAATTTCTGTGTTGGGGGATGCATTGGAGGACCATGCATTAATTCTAAGGAAAATATTAAAGCAAGGAAAAAAAGAGTATTAAATTATATCCAGCTTTCTAATGAAGAAGATATTCCAAATACAAGATTGGGTTTAATTGAAAAAGCTAAAGATATTAATTTTAGCATTAAGAAGTTTTAAATATATTAATTATTGTGGATATTAATGCACCGGTGGCACAATGGTACTGCGGAAGCCTGCAGAGCTTCTTTTCGGGAGTTCGATTCTCCCTCGGTGCTTACGACGAATGAACTTGTTCATGAGGAGTCACGAAATTATTTTAGTACCATCCTCTTAGAATTCTTATAAATAAATTTTTATTTATTTACAAACAAATTGTAGTTATTAACAGTATTTATAAACTAAATGTAGTTAGTAAAAGAATGGCTTATATTGTAAAACAAAAAATTAATGGAAAAGATTATTTTTATATGAGAAAGAGTGTGAGAGAGGGAAAAAAAGTTACAAGCAAACATATAGCTTATCTTGGCTCTGACAGAAATGAAGCTGAAAAAAAATATGCAGAAATAATTAAAAACCTTGATAGAAAAAATATTCCTATGATTGATAAGGATGAAAAAGAATTGACCACGAAACTTGTTCAGAAGAAAATTTCAGTTGATGAACTTTCAAAATTTTGCAAGGAGAAAGGATTTGTATTTAGAAGTTCAGACATATATGGGGGATATTCTGGATTTTGGGATTTTGGACATCTTGGTGTTGAAATGTTTAACAACATAAAAAAAGAATGGTGGAATTTTTTTGTTAATGGAAGAGAGAATATGGTTGGACTGGATGCAAGTATAATTTCTCATCCGCGAACTTGGAAGGCTTCAGGTCACATAGAAAATTTTAATGATTTGTTTGTAAAATGCAAGAAATGCGGGAAGACAGGAAAACTTGATAAAAATGAACTTGGAAAAATTAAATGTCCTGATTGCGGAGGAGAATATGAATCAAAAGGAAAATTTAATCTCATGTTTAAAACAAAAGTTGGGGCGTTGGATGCTTCTGAATCTTATTTGAGAGGAGAAACTGCTCAGGGAATGTTTATGGATTTTAAATTGATACAACAGACTTCAAGGATGCAATTGCCATTTGGAATTGCTCAGATTGGAAAGTGTTTTAGAAATGAAATTGCACCAAGAGATTTTCTGTTTAGAAGCAGAGAATTTAATATAGCTGAATTTGAATTTTTTATAAATCCCGAGGAGAAAAAATGTGAATTGCTTGGAGAAGAGCAGATGAATGTTAAAGTTAATTTGCTGGATGCTGAAACTCAAATGGAAGGAAAAGAAATTCTTAAGAAAACAACAATCGGTCATATGTTGAGAGAAAATAGAATGGAAGAATGGCATGCATATTGGCTCGCAGAACAAATTAGGTGGTATAATTCTATGGGGCTCTTTGATATAAAAATAAGGGAGCATAAAAAAGATGAATTAAGTCATTATTCTTCTGCTACTTTTGATGTAGATTATGAATATCCTTTTGGAAGTGTGGAACTTGGGGGAAATGCAAACAGAGGACAATATGATTTAACCCAACATGCAAAAGAAAGTAAAGAGAGTATGGAAGTGTTTGATGAGAAATATAAAAGTAAAGTTATTCCAAAAGTGATAGAGCCAACATTTGGGATAGAGAGAATTTTTTTGGCTTTGCTCACTAAAGCTTATTCCGACGATGGAAGAGGAAATATTGTTCTTAATTTGCCTCCAAGTATATCTCCTGTAAAAGCAGCGATTTTCCCAGTCATAAAAAATAACGAAGAGCTTGTTAGAATTTCAAGAGAAATTTATTATAATCTCAAACAAGAATTAAATGTAGTTTATGATTCTGGAGGTTCAATTGGTCGTAGATATGCCAGACAAGATGAGATTGGAACAATTGCATGCATTACTGTAGATGAGCAGAGTTTAAAAGATAAAACTATAACTATTAGAGATAGGAATACCACTGAACAAGTAAGAGTAAAAATATCAGAACTAAAAGAAGTTATGAGGAAAGTTATAAATGAGGGATTTAGTATTTTGGAGTTTGGTAAGAGAGTAAACACGAGAGTTAAATAATCTTAAGGAGTAAGTTATTGATAATAGATAACTTTGAATAACCTATTTTTAAGAAATTTAATTATCTATAACAAAATACTAATTTTATTATTTTATTTATTTTTAATGAATTATTGACGATATTATTAATTATACAATCCTATTACCATCATACATCGTTTTTATTAGCAAACAAAAAATCATCTTTTTGGGGTTTTTCAAAACCTTCTATATATTATATTAAGACTTCTGTCTTAATGTTTTTAAGTCAAATGTCTTAAATATAGAAGAATTTATAAAGTCATATGTCTTAATGCTTTTAAGTCAAATGTCTTAAGATGGTTGGAAAAAAATGAAAAAAGAAAAGCATGATGAAACATTAAAAGAGGTAGAAGAGGAAATAGAATCTGCTTTAAATGATAAAAGAGGGCTTTTGTTTCATCAGAGAAGGATTGCATTTTCAATTTCTCTTGGAATGACAAGTCTTATTAAATCTTATTTTCACAATCTTAATGTAATAAAAGAAGGGTCAAAGATAAATCATTTGTGGTTCAAAAAGAAAAAAGAGAGCATTAAGGAAATTTTGCAAAAACAAATTGTCTCTCCTATAGATTCTATAAATAATGTAGAAAAGATAATTGAAATAGGAATTAAAATAGAAGAGAAGCGAGATGATTTAGCTTATGGAGTTCCTGCTTCAGAAAAAATATTGCAGGAAAAAATAAATTTATTTTTTGAATTAAAAAAGCTTGTAAAATGATAAAAGGATATTCAGCTTATTTCGCAGCTTATTTATTAAGCAATTTAAAAGAAAAGGAAGCTATAGAGAGAATTATACTATTTGGGAGTGCTGCAAAAGGAGAGGAAGAAAAAGAAAGCGATATAGATATCTTTATTGAAGTCAAGAAAAAGACTAAGAAGATTAAAGAAGAGATTTTTAAATTAACTGAGAAATTTTATCAGAGCAGAGAATCCTCATTATTCAAGCTTAAAGGCATTAATCAGGAGTTTAGCATAAAAATAGGAATATTAAGTGAATGGAAAGAGTTAGAGCGGAGCATAGCTTCGAGCGGTATTGTTTTGTATGGACAATATGAATCTAAAAAGATGCCTTCAGGAGTTAAACATTTTACAATTATATTCTGGGATAAAATAGGAAAGAATAGGGGGGCTTTTTTGAATAAATTATATGGGTTTAAGGTAAAAGATAAAAGTTACGAGGGATTAATTTCAAAACTTTCAGGCAGAAAACTTGGGAAAAGTTGTTTAATGGTTCCAGCACAGAATAAAAGTGAGATTTTAAGGCTTATTCAAGAGCATAAAGTTCAGGCAAAGATAATTGAAGTTTTTGTTGAAGATTGATAAAACAAGGAAAAATTATTGAGGTTAAAATAAAAGAATTAAAAGAAATTCTGAGAAAATTGATTAATCAAGAAAAAACTTTTGAAGAATTGTAGTTATCTTAGTAAAATCATATAGTTTATTATAGTGTCCCCAATGTTGAGCAACTTACAAAAACGCAATAAAATCTGTTACAGATAATTAAATTCTCTTAAGGGGAAGTAGTTATCTAAACAGTCTTTTATTTATAAGAGTGCATTGAGATATTTATAATTAATTAAACTTGTTTAAGTGATAATTAAAGGTTAAATCTTGATAATTATATCTGTTATAATCTGAGATTAATTGAATATTAAATTTTAAAAAGAGGCGATAACTTAATCTTTTATGATAAAACATTGTATATTCTGCAAAATAGCAAGAGGAGAAATTCCTTCAGAAAAAATATATGAAAATGATAATTTCTTTTCAATTCCTGACGCAAACCCTAAAATAAAGGGGCATTCCCTCATCATTTCGAAAAAACACTTTGAGACACTTTTGGATTTGCCTTCCACTCTTGGAGCAGAACTTCTCGACTGCACAAAGAAAACAGCCATAAAATTAATTGATAAGCACAAATCAGAAGGATTTAATATTGCAAGTAACAATTTTGCATGTGCCGGACAGATTGTAAAACATGTTCATTTTCATATTCTTCCCAGGGAGGAAGGTGGAAAAGTTCCTAAAGTTTTTTGAATTTTTCAAGAACTTTGAGGATTAAAACAGAGAAAATACTTCCTGCAAAATCAATTAATATATCTTTTATGCTTGCAAATCTTCCCAGTACAAAGAGCTGATGAAATTCATCTGATATTGCATAAATGAGAGAGATTAAGAGAATTATCATGATTGTTTTATTATCAAACTTTCCCTTTTTTATTGCTAATGAGAGAAAAAAGGTGAACATAAAAAATACTCCAAAATGATAGAATGTTGCAAGATTAAATCCTGTTTTTTCCCAAATTGGAGAAGATATGTTTGAAAATAAAAATATTTCTATTGCAATTAGAAGAGTCATAATCAAATAAAATATTTTTTCTTTGCTCAACTTCTTTTCCATTTATTTCTTCGATTAAGAAAGTTTTTAAATTTACAGGTGTTTTATTATAGATGTTTTTTAAAATGCGATAAAGAATATGATAATAATATTAAAGGAGTTCCTTGTTCTAAACATTATTTAATTAGAAACAAATTTAAATTATAAAATGGCTCTGGGGAGATTCTAACTCCCGACCCCGGCCTCATGAGAGCCGTACTCTAGACAACTGAGCTACAGAGCCACCCTTTTACTAAAAGTAAACCATTTAAAAGTTTAACTTTTAGAGAAGAATTATATATCTATAGCAAGTTCCAGCTTTGCTTTCTCTTCTTGTCTTTTCATTCTTGAAATCAGCCCTGCAATTCTGTTTCTTAATCTCTTGCTTGGCATTGTGCTTCCAAGTATTGCTTTGTTTTTTTCAAAATCTTTGTTGAAACTTAAATCTTCTTTTGTAAGAATATTTGCTGTTTTTCTCATCATTTTGGATTTTATCTTTCCCATATTAGTTCGTGTAAAATTTTGTTTTTAAAGGTTTTGATTAATTTATTTTTTATTTTTTCCAGATTTCTTCTGGAATTTTCAATAAAAACTTCTTAGTTTTTGCCTCTTTTTTCATTTTTTATAAATAACTGACTTAATCAAAGAAACAAACTTTTTAGAATTATCTATTGATTCTTTTGCATAAGGAATATTCGCTTCTGATTGAACATTATAAGTAAATATTCCCCTTTTTTTTCTTCTCAATAAAAAATATTTTTAATAATGATTCTGCTTTAATAATTTCAGTTTCATAAATTTCAAGAAGGGTTTTATCAATTTTTCCACTTTCCACAAATCCTCTAAAAGCATCGTAAGTTTTTTATGCTCGTCAGGAGTTTTTGTTTCTATATTTTTTGTTAAAAGAAATGCTTTTGCAGCATAAAAAATTGCATAATATGATTGCGAGATTACATCATTGAAAAATGTCCTTGATTGTTCTATATTAAAAAGGATTTTATGCTTCTCATTTGTTGATATTTCAAAATTTATTTTAGCTAAAACAAGTTCATTTTCTGCTCTTGCTAAATATGCATCAGTAAGTGAAGCCATTTTTTATTGCATGAAAAATGATTTCATAATATCTCCTTGCATTTTTCAAGATTATATGATTTTTAAATATCTCTTTTCCGAAGTTATGTTCCTTAGACAAAAGCATATCAATAAAATCTTTTTGTGTAAAAACCATTGGATGAATTTCAGGATGAAATGTTAAAGTTCGATTTTCTATAATCTTTGATTTTTTGAACGCATTCTCTTTAGTTATAACCACAAAATCTAAATCTGATTTTTTTGTCGGGGTTCCTTTTGCATAACTGCCGGAAATAATTAAAATATCATCAGATAATTCAGGAATATTAAGAAGTTCCAGAATATAGGGAATCTTTTTTGACATTGCTTCTTTTTCTTCTATATACGCAAAAATTATCGCTGTTTCTTCTGTCTTTGCCAGTCCCACTAAAGAAGAATTCCCAATTTTTGAAATTAAAAGAATATCTTTCCTTTCGAGAATTTTAACTGCCTCGTAAACTCTTTGGTATGATTTCTTTTTTAGAATTTTCATTAATTGTAAAATAGTTTCTTTTAGAAAAATATTATTTCTAAAAAGTTCAATAATTTCTTTTTGATTTTTTGTTAATTCTACCATTTTTGAGATAATACTATCTCATTTTTGAGATATATAAATGTTTCTGATTTGAAAGTTAAGTAAGTTAAATCTCTTATAAATCTTTATAATTTTTCATTTATGCTGCTTAACACATCCTTATCAATAATTATTATTTCATCTACGCTTTTAACTTGCTTTAACTCTACTTTAAAATTTATATTTAAAGTAAAACATTAAATTAGATAAACTTATAAAAATAGTTATCATAATGTTATATCTTTTGTATCATTATAATACGAGTAAAATAGGGTAAGGAATATAAAGTAACATTTAAATAGCATATTATATTTCAACTAAAAGGTAGAAATATAATATGAAAAAAATAAATATTGTTTTAAGAGAATTGAAAGAGAAAATTGTAATCAGAAAGGATTTAGACAGACTTGCTGATAAGTATAAATTTAATAAAACTGCATTGAGAAAACTGTTATTGAACAAAGGTTATCTTATCACTATTTTTAGAGGTGTGTATTATTTAAGAAGCTATGAAGAGAAAAAATTTAATACAATAAAGTATTCCCCTTATGAGTTGTTGTCTAAAGGTTTGGAGATAAAAGGAGTAAAATGGTATTTTGGCTTAAACACTGCTATAAAATTCTTGAATCTAACTCATGAAGTATTTCCAATAAACATGGTTATTAATGATAAGTTTAATAGGATTAATCCTATGAAAATAGCCGGCACAAGTTTTTTTTTCATTAAAATAAAACCTTCATTATTCTTTGGAATTAATAAAATAAAAACAAAGAATAATGTTACATTAAACCATAGTGATTTAGAAAAAACACTATTAGACTTAGTTTATTTGAAAAAAAATATAGATTTAAAGGAATATAAATTTAATAAATCTATTTTTCTAAAATATTTAAGTAAATATGACACAAAAACAAAAAGGAAAGTAAAGGAATTATTAAAATAGAGATAGATAGAGATAAACTAAAAGAATTTCTTTTAATCATTAAAGATAAAGCAAAGGTGACTTCACTTGAACTTCTTGAAAAGGACTTCTATCTTAGCTTGCTTCTTTCAAAATTAAATTTGAAAGAATATGCATTCAAAGGAGGAACTTGTTTGGCAAAAGTCTACCTGGATTATTTTAGGTTCTCTGAAGACTTAGATTTGACTTTTATAAACCAGAAATTATTTGAAAACAAATCAACAAAACAAATAAAGAAAATTTGTAAAGAGAAAATAGATAATTTCGGAAAACAAATTGAATCCATCGGACTTGATTTTGTCCTAAATAAAAGCGATAGAAAATATATAGAAATAGGCAATAATAACAAACTCGTTACTTACAAGGTTTGGTATGACTCTGTTTTTACTAATGTCCCATCATTTGTAAAAATACAAATCAACTTCCTGGAGGATATTAAATTCGAAATAAAACCAAAAGAGACTTTACATTTAATTAAACATGAAATAACAAAAGATGAAAAAGTATATTTTCAAGATTTTATCACCTACTATAATCATAAAAAGCTTTTGGTTTATGACATTAGAGAAATAGTCGCTGAAAAGATTCGTTCATTGCTTACAAGGAGAGCAATAAAATCGAGGGATGCTGTCGACTTATTGTTTATTTATCAAAAATATAAGATTAAACCTGAAGATTTAATAAAAGAGGCTAAAGACAAAATATCTTTTGCCATAAAATATTATGAAAAATACAAAGAAAATTTTATTTTGACAAAAGAAAAAATAAACAAGGTTAATTTCTCTTATGATGAGGTAAGACATTTAGTAATTAAGGATTTTAAAAAAGAAGAATTTGAAAGCTTTATAGTTCAGCTTATTCAATTATTGCAGAAAATTCTTGGTGATTTGAGTTAGTAATTTGGGAGCACTTAACTGCCCAATTTTACAGGGTTTAACTTGCTTTAATTTTAATATATTGCCGATTTATATTTGAAGTTTAGAAGAAAAAATAGAAGATATAATAGATTAGTTTTTTTCTATCTTTTCCATTTTCTCCAAATTCTGTGCAGATTCAATCAAATTTAAGAGTTTTTTTGAAGGTTCGCCCATGCTTAATATTAAATATTTCAAATTTAATTGTGAAGCTTTTTTATTAGCATTAATTATATCTGTATCTATTATTTTTCTTTTATTATAAGCCACAAGCAACTTTTCAATGCCTTCAGATTTTATTCTAAGAAGAATTTCATTTTTGTTAAAACTTTCCACATTTATAATTTCAATTGTTTCTTTAGAAAGGAATTCTTTTATTTTGTTAAAGAATTTATCGTCTTGCTTTTGTGGACTTTTTTTCTTAGGGGATTTTTGCGGTTTTGTTTTTGCCTTTGTTTTGACCTTTTCAACTTCTTCTTTTTGGATTTTCTTTTTTTCTGTAGGGATTTCCTCATTTATATCTGTCTTTTCAGTTTTTTCTATTATAATTATATCTGGGGCTTTTTGTCTTTCAAGTTCTTTTTCTTCTTTTATCAATTTTATTTCTTCTATTTTTATATCTTCAATAATCTTCTCACTTATTTGTCTTTCATCCCTATTGAAGACTTTTTGTTTTGGTTCAACATATTTATGTTCTTCTATTGGTTTTATCTCTTTTTTAAATTCAGATTCTGAAGCAGTTAAATATCTCCAAAAGATTTCATCATTTTTTTTAAAATGAAATGCAAAGTCTTTTATTGCTCTCAATGCAACCCTTATGGCAGGACTTTGTTCAGAATCTTTGAGAAATCTTCTTTCCTGAAGAAGAATAAAAGCATCTTTTTCTTTGCTTTTAAGATAATTTGAAAATTTTTCTAACTGATGTTCTTGCCCTGATATAAAGTAAACTGGAGAATTTCCTACCCTCATATGGCTCATTTTTACTTTTTTGTCAGATAAAAGTTCAGATAGGAAAGCTGAAGCAAAAAGCATACTCAATCCTGTTTCTTGGGCTATATGAACTGGGATAGTCGGACCCTTCGTTCTAAGAATTGAAAGAATTTTTTCTCTTATATGGGGGGCATCTTGGGTGGGCATTAATAGAGAAAATAGCTTTGGATTATAAATATTTATGTTTGGATATTTTAAGATAATAATTAATAAAAAGAAAGAATATATTTATATTTTATGAGTAAGATTTTGGTAATAATAGGCAAAATTAAGCAACAGTTAATTTAGAAGCATTAAGTTTTATTATATTTACAATTCTTATTATAATAGGGATATTCTTTTATTTTTGGATAAAGATTAATTAAGTTCGAACCCATGAAAATTCATAGTAAGAAACATCTGATTCTTCATCAAGAATTGCTATTAAAAGATTCTTTTTTGTAGAATGTGCAACTCTGTTTTTTGCAGCGAATTCATGCCAAGTTAAACTTTTTGATTCGCTTTCGCAGAATACAATCCATCTTGCGTGCTCTTCGTCTGGAGTTCTTCCTTTGTCATAAACTCTGAAATCTGCTCCAAATTTCAAGGCAGTTTTTACAACATATCCTTTCTCTCTCAAATCTTTGAATACAGGATATTTAAGTTGAATTCTCGAGTCAATTTTCTTAAATATCTTAAGCAATTCTTCAAATTCAATAACTTTTTTATTTTTTATAATTTCTATTTTGTCTTTTTCAACAAGATAAAGTGCCTCTGAAAGAGAATATTGAATTTTTTGCCCTATTGGTTGTCCAAAGTTTGATTTTTTATAAAGAGTAAATGCTTCTGCTTCGTTTGTTGAAACTATATCCCCCAAAAGATAGGTTAAAATTTTTTTCATATTTATAACAAATTAGGAGAATATTTAAAAGTTTGGAAATGTTTGTTTTAGTATGAAATACAACAAAGAAAGAAAAGAAATAATTTTAGATAAGGAGTTAAACAAGATTGATAAGTTTACATTTGATTTTATTAGCCTTATTGAGAAATATGTGGATTATGTGATAATTTCAGGTTATGTTTCAATTTTGCTTGGAAGATCAAGAGCTACTGAAGATGTGGATATTTTCATTAAAAAGATTTCCAAAGCAAAATTTATTGAGATGTATAAAGATTTAATTGAAAATGGTTTTTGGTGTATAAATTCAGATAATGTTAACACCCTTTTTGATTATCTTGATGAAGGATTAGCTATTAGATTTGCTAAAGGAAGAATTTCTCTTCCAAATATTGAAGTTAAATTTCCTAAAGATAAGCTAGATGAAGATGTTTTTAATGATTTTATATCTGTTAATCTCCCTGTTGGAAAAATGAAAATCTCTTCTTTAGAGAGGCATATTGCATTTAAAAGATACTTCTTGGGGGATGATAAGGATAATGAAGATGCTTTGCATGTAGAAGAATTATTTAAAGAAGATATAGATTATGGAAAAATTAAAAAACTGAAGGGGCTTATTAAATTGAGGCAAGATGAAATCAGAAAAAGAAAGTAATAAGAAGGTTTTTATGAAACCCGGAAAGACAAATAAAGAAGATAGAATGAATTTTATTAAATACTGGGCGGAATATATAAAAACACATTCAGATAAAGAGTGGAGTTCTCAGCAAAAAGAATTGATTGATGCACAAATTCCTGAATAAGTTTTTTAAGCAATAATTTATTAAAACCCCTTTTCTTAATTTAAATTATGGCTGAAAATAAAGGAACCTCGGGAATCAACTTTGCAAAGATTGAGAAGAAATGGCAGAAGAAATGGGAAGAGAAGAAAGTGTTTGAAGTTAAAGAAGATTTGAATAAGCCAAAGTTTTACAATATTGAAATGTTTCCATATCCCTCAGCTGCAGGTTTGCATGTTGGTCATGCTTTGAATTTTACTATTGGGGATATTTATGCAAGATTCAAAAGAATGAAGGGATTTAATGTTCTTTATCCAATGGGCTATGATGCTTTAGGACTTCCGGCAGAAAATGCCGCAATAAAAGACAAGACTCATCCTGAAAAATATACTAAAAAATCGGCTGCAAATTTTATGAGGCAGCAAAAAATGCTTGGATTGAGTTATGACTGGTCAAGAATTGTAAATACATCCAAACCAGAATATTACAAATGGGACCAATGGATATTTATTAAAATGCTTGAAAAAGGAATTGCTTATAGGAAAAATGCTCCTGTGAATTGGTGCCCTTTTTGTAAGACAGTTCTTGCTAATGAGCAAGCGCAGGGGGGGATTTGTTATAGATGTAAAACCTCTTTGGAGATTAAACATCTTGAGCAATGGTTTTTTAAAATTACAAATTATGTAGATGAACTTTTAGATGGAATTGATAATTTAGATTGGCCTGCAAGAACAAAAGCAATGCAGAAAAATTGGATTGGGAAATCTCACGGGACTGAAATTAATTTTGATATAAATGATAAAATATGGCCAATATTTACAACACGCCCAGATACTATTTATGGAGTTACATTTATGGTTGTTTCTGCACAGCATACAAGATTGATGGAATTAGTTACAGATAAACAAAAGAAAGAAGTTGAAAAATTTTTGAAGAAATTAAGATCAGTTTCTGAAAAAGAACTTGAAGATATGGAAAAAGAAGGAGTTTTCACTGGAAGTTATGCAATTAATCCTATAACTAAAGAGAAGATTCCTGTTTATGCTGGAAATTTTGTTGTTGCAGATTATGGCGCTGGGATGGTTATGGGAGTTCCTGCACATGACCAAAGGGATTTTGAATTTGCTAAAAAATATGAAATTCCAATAAAGGTTGTTATAGACCCTATTGGAATGGAAATTGAAAAATCAGAAAAAATGACCCATGCTTATACCGAAAAAGGAAATTTAATAAATTCTGAAAGTTTTAATGGAATAAATAATGAAGAAGCAAAAAAATTAATTGCAGAATTTTTAGAAGGTAAAAAATTAGGAAAGAAAGTTGTCCAGTTTAAGTTGAGAGATTGGCTTATATCAAGGCAGAGATATTGGGGAACGCCTATACCTGTTGTTTATTGTGATAAATGTGGAATTGTTCCTATAAATGAAAAAGATTTGCCTGTCAAACTTCCAAAAGAAGTTAAATTTGGAGAAGGGAATCCTTTATTGACAAATGAAAAATGGATAAAAACTAAATGCCCTAAATGTAAATGTTTAGCTAGAAGAGAAACAGATACAATGGATACTTTTGTAAATTCTTCTTGGTATTTTTTAAGATATTGTGATCCTAATAATTCTAAAGAAATATATGACAAGAAAAAAGTGAAATACTGGATGCCTATAGATCAGTATGTAGGCGGGGCGGAACACGCTTGTATGCATTTAATTTATTGCAGATTTTATACAAAATTTTTGAGAGATTTAGGTTTGTTAGATTTTGACGAACCTATAAAAAAATTATTTCATCAGGGGATGTTGCATGGAGAGGATGGAGAAAAAATGAGCAAGTCAAAAGGAAATGTAGTTGATCCAATAGATGTTGTTAAAAAATATTCTGCCGATTCTCTTAGGTTAGCTTTGATGAGTCTTGCCTCCCCAGATTCAGATACAACTTGGGATGAAAAAGTTCTTATTGGAAATTATAGATTTTTGATTAAAGTTTATGAGAAATTTGAAAATATTAAAATATACAAAAAAACAGATGCTAAAATAGAGAGCAAATTAAATAACATAATAAAAGAAGTAACAAATGACATAGAAAATTTCAAGTATAATCTTGCAATTATAAAAATAAGAGAATTATTTAACGTCTTGCCTGAAGAAGCTTCAAAGGATGTTCTTGAAAAGAGTTTGAAACTTTTAAGCCCTTTCTGCCCCCATATTGCGGAAGAGCTTTGGGAAAAAATAGGAAATAAAAATTTTATAAGTCTTGAAAAATGGCCAGAATGCGATGTTAAAAAAATAGATTCTAAATTTGAAAAGCAGGAAGAAGCTATGGATAAAATTGTTGCAGATATATTAAACATTCAAAAAATTGTTGAGGCTCGGGGGGAGAAAAAAAATAAGATTTACATTTATATTCTTCCTAATGAAAAAGAATATTATGATTCTTTAGAAATAAGCAAGAGAGTTGGAAAGGAAGTAATTGTTTTTGTTGTAAATGATCCCAAGAAGCACGATCCGAAGAATATATCCAAGAAATCTAAACCAGGGAAACCCGGGATTTATTTTGAATAGAATGTTTGAATAATCAGATTTTTATATTCCCTTTTTCTATTTAATATATGGGTGATACCAAAACAAATTTAAAAAACTCTAATGATTATTATAAGTTTATTATAGAGAGAAAATATTTAATTTTTACTTTATTTGTGCTAGTTCTTTTTATTTTATTTACCGGTGGATTTGGGCTTGTTAAAATTATAGATAAAAACTCAAATACGCCAGAAGAAAAAATCTGTGGAGATGGAGCATTATACAGTAACTGTTCTCTTACAAAACCTTATTTTTGTTCAGAAGGGAAATTAATAGAATTAGTTTCTGCTTGTGGATGTCCAGAAGATTTTATTAAAGATGATAATTCTTGCATTTCTTCTTATCAAACAGAACCTAAAGAAATCTCTTTAAGGTATATTCTTCGTGGAGAAGATTACTATATCCCTTTTGTTGTGTATGGAGGTTTTGCAAATTATATATTTAGGGTTCCTCGTTCAATTCGCTATTCTTCTGGAGAGAACTCTTCAAGGGTAGATTTTAAATTAAAAGCAATAAATGAAGAAGAACAAAGAAAATTTCTTATGCCATTGGTTATTAAAATACAAAATACGACAAATAATAAAGAAGACCAAGCAAGAATAGCAATAAGTATAGTTCAAAATATTCCTTTTGGAGCTTCAAATAAAACATCAACTTTTGGGAATTATGAAGTTAATTATTCAAGATATCCCTACGAGGTTCTTTATGATATGCAAGGAATTTGTGGGGAAAAGACAGATTTGCTTGCTTTTTTATTGAGAGAGATTGGATATGGAACTGCTTTTTTTTATTATCCTTCTTATAATCATGAAGCTTTGGGAATAAAATGTCCCGTTAAAGAAAGTTTAATGGAAAGTGAATATTGTTTTGTTGAAACCACTGGACCTTCTATATTAACTGATAATATGATGTCTTATGTTGGGATGGGAAAACTTTATTCAAATCCAGAATTTTATTTTATTGCAGATGGAATTTCTTTAGAAGATGATATTTATGAATATTCTGACGCTGATAAATTGATAAGAATAAGAGAGAGAATTGAAGAAGGAAGGCGAATAAATATTTTCAAACATAAAGAATATGAAAAATTATTTGAGAAATATGGTTTAGCTGAAGAGTATTATGGTGGGTGAAGATTATTTTTAATAAATCTTTATATAATTTGACAAATTTAATCTTACTTTTACTTGATTTTTACGTTGATACCCCCCCTTTAGGGCGGGGTTCTTCATCTTATTTCAATTTTGTTTAATTTGAATCTCTCTATTCTTTCTTTTATATCTTCTTCTTTATAATTAGAATTTTTTGTTCTTTGAAGGAATCTTTGAAAATTCATTTCTTGAACATTTTCAGCTAAATTTTTAGGTAAATTATAAATAGGGCAAGTGTGCAATCCTTCTTGTGCACATCTTCCTAACATAAGTTCACAAGAATAATATCCTGTAAATCCATTTTCGAAAATATCAATTATAGCATAATCGCACGTTTTCTCAGGAGAATTAGTTATCTCTTTCCAGTTTTTTTCTTTTTTAATTTCATGTAAAAACATCCCGAATTCTGATTTTTTATTTTTCCAAGAACTTTCAAAACAAGTTTTAATTTTATTATAAAATTTGTATCTAGAATTAATATGATTAAGTTGGTTATAAAATTTATTCGTTAATTTAAACAAGCCCTCAAGATAATTTATCCAACTTTTATCTTTTCTTTTTTTAAAATCCTTTATACTTATTGAAAACTCTGAAATCTCGCTAACACAAGATTCCAAATTTTTTTTAATTTGTTCGATCTTGTTTTTTTCCATTTTATTCTCTATCTTCCTGATTTATATTTATTATTGTATAGTTATGACAAGTCTTCTATATTTAAACTATTGTTGTATATGTATATCACAACAATAATAAAATTTATATACTCCTAATTTTGTTATCTGTCTATGGAAATAAATCTAAAATTAAGAGAAGCAGGATTAGCAGAAAATGAGATAAAGGTTTATATTGCTCTTCTTAAATTGGGTTCTGTTACAGCAGGAGATATAGCTAAAATTTCTGGAGTTAATAGAACAAATGTTTATGATTCTTTAGAAAGATTAATTGATAAAGGGTTGATTAGTTTTGTAGTTAAATCAAATAAAAAGCATTTCGAAGCAAAAGCCCCAGAATTTCTTATTAATTATTTTGAGATGAAAGAAAAAGAAATAAAAGATAAAAAAGAGATCATAAAATCTATTCTTCCAGAGATAAATAATATTAGAAAATTAAATGAAGAAAATCAAGAAGCAGTAATTTACAAAGGGATGAAAGGATTGAAATCTATTTCAGAAGATGTTATTAAAACAAAAAAAGAGATTTTTGTTTTTGGTGCAGAGGGGAATTTTGGAAAACTTTTTGGAGATTATTTTGAACAATGGCATTTGAAAAGAAAAATAAATAAAATTCCTCTGAAAATTATTTTTAATGAAAAGGTTAGAAAGAAGAAAGAAGATTGGAAATTTTCCCTTTCTGAGATTAGGTTTAATAATTCATTAGAAGATACCCCTGCAACAACTTGGATTTATGGGAATAAAGTTGTGATAATTGTTTGGTCTGAACAGCCAATAGCTACTTTAATTGAAAGCAGTAATGTTTCAAAATCTTATAGACAATTTTTCAATGTTTTATGGGAGAATTCTAAGAAATAATTTTTATTCCAGCACCGCTTTTATTCTTCTAACTCCAGATGAAGATGACTCCTCTTTTATGATCCTGAATTTTCCTAATTCACAAGTATTCTTTACATGAGGTCCCGTGCAAATCTCTTTTGAGCAATTCTCTATTGTATAAACAGAAACAATTTCTCCATATTTATTTTCAAATACCCCAGTCATTCCTCTTTTCTTTGCTTCTTCTAAAGGTATTTCTTCTCTAATTACATTGCATCCTTTTTGAATATTTGAATTAACTTCTTTTTCTATATTCTTTAATTCTTCTTCTGTCAATTTTCTTGGAAAATTAAAATCAAATCTTAATCTCTCAGAAGTTATATTAGAACCTTTTTGATGTATTGAATTATCTTTGAGTATTTTTCTTATTGCTGCTAAAAGCAAATGGCTTGCTGTATGGAGTTTAGTGGTTGCTTCACTATTATCTGCAAGTCCTGATTTAAATTTTCCTGCAGAAGCAGTTCTTGAAAGTTCTTGATGGACTTTGCATTCTCCTTCAAATTCTTCCTTAGAAAACTTTATTTTTCTTGTCTTGCACTCTTCTTCAATCATTTCAACTGGGAATCCATAGGATTGATATAATAAAAAAGAATCTTTACAGGATATTTCTTTTTTACCTTGAGTTATTCTCTCGAATATATTTATTCCCCTTTCAAGAGTTTGCCTAAATTTGTTTTCTTCCCTTTCTATTTCTGTTATTATATTATTTCTATTTTTGTTTAATTCTGGGTAATCTGGGTATATGTTTATTACAGAATCAACTAATTTAGAAGTAAAATTTTCTTTTAAACCCAAGGATTGTCCATACCTTATTGCTCTTCTTATCAATCTTCTCAAAATATATCCTTGTTCTGTATTGCTTGGAACAATTCCATCAGAAATTATGAATACAGACGCTTTTATGTGATCCGCTATTATTCTCATTGCTTTTGTTATATCTTTTTCTTTTTCATATTTTTTATTAGATAATTTTTCTATTTCTCTTATTATTGGGAGAAAACAATCTGTTAAATAATTGTCATTATTTCCTTCTAAGATTGCTAACATTCTTTCAGAACCCCCCCCAAAATCAACGTTTTTTTGTTTTAAGGGAGAATATTTGCCTTTTTGATTTTTATTATATTCCATAAAAACATTATTACCAACTTCTATCCAATTTTCATCATTTGGGTTAAATTTCTTTGGAGCAGATGTTTTTTTAATCCAATAAAAAATCTCTGAATCTGGACCACATGGTCCTGTTTGTCCTGCTGGATCCCACCAATTTTCTGATCTTGGCAAGATAGCTATTCTTTCTTTTGGGAATCCTACTGATATTAAAGCATTGTAGGATTCTTCATCTTTTGGAACATCCCTATCTCCTTTAAAAACACTTGCAGCAAGTTTTTCTTTTGGAATCTTGAGTGTTTTTGTTAGAAATTCAAAGGTATATTCAATTGCTTGTTTTTTTCCATAATCTCCTAAACTCCAGTTTCCTAATTGCTCAAAGAAAGTATGGTGTTTAATATCTCCTACCTCCTCCATATCTGTTGTTCTAATACACTTTTGGACATTTACCAATCTTTTTCCTAATGGATGTGGTTCTCCTAATAAAAAAGGAACTAATGGATGCATTCCTGCAGTTATAAACAGAACAGTAGAATCATTTTCAGGTATTAGAGAGGAATTGGGAATTTCTTTATGTTTTTTTGATTTGAAAAATTCAACATACTTTTTAATTAATTGTTCACGGGTTATCATGAATTAATTTGGTTATAGAAGTTTAAAATGTTTTTTGTTTGAGAGCAAGAAGGTAATTATCATAGTAAAATCATTGGGGGTTGAACTATTGATTATATTAATCAGTTAGTGGGGATAATAATTTAATTTTGATGTATATTAATTATAAACTGTGAGAGATAATTAGATTGTATTTAGAAAATGTCATTTACCCCAATCTTCTCAGTCTTTCTTGAATTTCTCTCAATTGACTTTCTAAATCCCCGTTTTTGCCCTCTTTTTTTATCCTTAATGGCTTCTCTTCAAAATTATCTTTCTTTAAAATGCCAGGGATTTTTATTTTTGGAAAAATTTCATTTAATCTTCCTAAATCTGTTTTGAGAGATTTCATTTTATTTTGCAGCCTTAATTTAGTATTTAATTCCCCTCTTCTAAGGAGATTATATCTCTTCATCGTCTTAATCATTCTTATGAAATCTCTTTCTGCAGAAAGTAAATCTTTTTTTGATTGAATAGCTTCTTCATAATCCAATCTTATATGGATGAGGCTTTGTTCTTTCATTCTATCCTTGAGAAAATGTCCTGATTAACTTTTTCTATCTGATTTTTTATTACTTGTATTTCGGTTTCCCAAGAAGCAAGTTCTTCTTCTTCTTTAGCTTTTATTTCTTTTGTATTTTTAATGAGATTTTCTATTTCCGAAACCTGTGACTTTATATCTTGAAATATCTTCATGCTCTCTTCAAATTTATCTATCCTTATAAAAACAGGCTCGGCTTTCTTTGTCATGTAATTTCTTGTAACAAAATTTTGGGGAACTTCTTTCGATTTAGGCTTTGTCAAAATACCTTCATCATAATTTTCAAAATCTTCTCTTGAGAATTTTTGTAGAGGTTTTTGCATCATTCCAGTTTGTTCTTCCTCATGGAAATCCTCTGCATCAAAAACCTCTTCATCCTCTTTTTTCCCAGATATAGCATCTTTAATAGTATTTTGAGAAAATTTGTTTCCTAAAGAATTATTTGGAAATCTTGGAAGCTGAGGCAAGGGTTCTTCTTCATACGAAAATTCATCCATATAAGGTAATTCTGGGAGTTTTGGAAGTTCAGGAAGTTCCGGAACATTAGAAATATCTTTTCCCATTTCGTCTTTTTTATCTTTTTTTCCGAATAAACCCATTTTTAATCTCTTTTTAATATAGCCTTTTTAATATATATAAGATAGAATACAGGTTTAAAAACTTTTATTTTTAATCTTTTTTGAAAGCGAAAAATATATAACGGAATTATTTTTAGTATTTACATGTTAAAAAATTTTCTAAAAGAAGTTATTTCAATTGTCGTCGGAAAACCTGCGGAGGAGATTGTTGATTTGCTTGATACAGATAAATATGTTAATGAATTTATAATTGCAAAGAAATTGGATTTAACTATAAATCAGGCAAGGAACATACTTTACAAAATTTCAGATCATGGGCTTGTTTCTTCAATAAGAAAAAAGGATAAGAAAAAAGGATGGTACACTTATTTTTGGAAAATTGAAGTTTTGAAATCACTCGAATTTTTAAGAGAAATTGTTTTGAAAAATCTTAATCAGTTAAAGAATCAGATAAAGAGCAGGGAAACTAAAAGATTTTATGTTTGTGAAAGATGCAATGTGGAATACAATGAAGAAAATGCCATGCTTCATGATTTTACATGCAATGAATGCGGAGAAGTCTTTTCTGTGAAGGATAGTGAAAAAGTTCTTAAGGAATTTAAGAGAAACAATGAGAAATTTGAGAATAAATTAAAGTTAATCAATAATGAAATAAATATTGAAAAAGAAAAACTTGAAAAAATTAAGATGAAAGAGATTAAGAAAATTGAGAAGGAAAAGACAGAGCAAAGGGAAGAAACAAGAAGATTGCAAAAAAAGGTGAGGGATAAAGCGAAGGAAGAAGCTTCCAGTAAAAAGCCAAATAAAAAAACAAAGATTAAGATTTCTAAAGAAAAAAAAGGCAGGAAAAAATTTATGAAAAAGAAAACTATAAAGAAACTTATTAAGAAAAAGATTAAAAAAATACCAAAAAAGAAATAATTTAAAAGCAATTATCTGTTCTATTTTTTATGGTATATGTTTATCGAGTTAATCAAAAGAAGAGAAGGAATCTTTTCAATTCTGTGAGTTTGAACACGATTTTTATTATAATTAATATTATCACATTTATTCTTTTTACAGTTCTTATATCTGTAAATATTCTTTCAATTGATTCTATTGCAATAAAGCCCTCAAATATACTTGCTGGAAAATATATCTGGACTTTCATTACAAGCATGTTTATGCATGCAGGATTTTTTCATTTGCTTGTAAATACGCTTTCCCTATTTTTCATAGGTTCTCTTATTGAGAAGATTATAGGACGTAAAAGATATTTTTGGTTTTACATCATTTCCGGAATTTTTGCAGGTTTGTTCTTTGTTTTAATGAGTTTAATATTTACTGCAGATTCAAGCGCTTATGCAGTTGGAGCTTCAGGAGCTTTGTTTGGTTTAATTGGATTGCTTATGCTGCTTACCCCAAATCTTCCTGTTTATGTTATGTTTATACCAATTCCAATAAAAATGAAGTATGCTGCTCCAGGCATGCTTATTATTCTATGGTTTATTTCAATTGCAGGAAATATTTCAATAGGAAATACTGCTCATCTGGGGGGTTTGATAATTGGGCTTCTCTATGGTTTGTTCTTGAGAACAAAATATAAAAATAAAACTGCCTATATAAGAAAACAGTTTAGTTAGATTTATATATTTGTATTGATATTTTTCTTTATGATTAAAAAGAGTGTTGATTGGATTTCTATTATTATATCTATTTTAATAATTTTGTTAATTATTTACTTAATTAAACTGCAATTCTTTGGAGGATAATATGAAGTTAAAGTTAGTTGATATTTTGCTAATTTTATTTGGGCTGCTTTTGGCTTATCAAATTATAAGAAAGATTTTTGGTGACAGTTGGAGCACAGAGGCAATTATGATTGCTCTTTTAATTTTTAACCTTGGCTTAACATGGAAAATAAGTTTAAATTTTGAGAAACATATTCTCTGGCATAAGTTTAAAGATAATAAATAAAATGAAAAAGAGAAAAGTGAAAAAAGAGAAGAATGTAAAGAAGAAAAATTTTTTTAAGGAAAATTATTCAAAAAGCTGGGAATATATAAAAGAATCAAAAAATTTTATATGGGGTGTAGTTATTTTATTTTTTATATCTGCAATTATAGGAGCTTTATATCATCCTCCAAATGTTGTTAATTTAATTTTAGATTACATTAAAGAGATATTAAATAAAACAGAAGGAATGTCTTCTTTGAAAATGGTTGGATTTATATTTACAAATAATATTCAGAGCGGTTTTATGGGAATAATTTATGGTTTTGTTCTTGGAATATTTCCTATTTTAGCAACTTTTGCAAATGGATATATTGTGGGATATGTTTCTTCTTCTGCAGTTTCTTCTTCAGGGGCAATTTCATTGTTAAGTCTCCTTCCCCATGGCATTTTTGAATTGCCTGCAATTTTTATTTCATTTGGTATGGGGATAAAATTTGGAACTTTTATATTTTACAAAAGAAAAATAAAATACTTTAGTAAATTTTTTATTAATGCTTTGAGGGTTTTCGTCTTTGTAGTTATTCCCCTTTTGATTATAGCAGCAATTATAGAAGGAAGTCTTATTGCTATTTTAAAATAAAATAATTTTTTATATCATTAGATTTGTTGTTTTGGTTTTAATTGTTGGATTTATATTTAAAAAATTAAGAGAAATAAAAGATATAAGGAATTTGATTATTAACTTTTTATGAAATGGAAACATTTAAATATAACTACATGTTATATTTAATATAACTTAAAATGACACTTAAATCTGTTTCGAGAATTAGAAGTATTGGAGGTTCATTAGTTATAACTATTCCCAAAGAAATTGTTAAAGAAAAGTCATTGAGGGAAGGGGAATTGATTGAATTAGAGCTTGAAAAACCAAAGCAGAATTTTTTTGGAGCCTTGAAAGGAATAGGTTCTTTTACTCGCCAGGATAGAATGGAGGATAGATGTTTATGAGATTTTTTATTGATTCCTCTGCATGGATAGAATACCTTGAAGGAAGTTGTGCTGGAGAAAAAGTACATCAAATTTTAAGTGAAAATAATGAAGTATGTTCTATTTCTATAA
>Ga0265292_1001218_pt1 | contig 24303 bp, 13 predicted proteins | sample Munlanlewell296A_FD_189080 | JGI IMG/M metagenome (GOLD analysis project Ga0265292, IMG submission 189080) | Leachate microbial communities from a municipal landfill in Southern Ontario, Canada - Leachate well 296A | ecosystem: Engineered > Solid waste > Landfill > Unclassified | place: Canada... | reverse complement strand
ATAAAGTTCGGGTTATTATTGGACAAAATAAAAGCTATGGGGTTTACTTATCTTGCGACCGGGCATTACGCGCAAGTGTTATCAGAGACGGTGGATGGCAAGGTTGTGTATAACCTCACCCGCGGGGTGGATGAGCATAAAGATCAGTCGTATTGGCTGTATGAACTTAACCAGAAAACTTTGCCGTATATACTTTTGCCATTGGGTGGGTTTACAAAAACCGGTGTACGCATATGCGCAAAAAATGCAGGGTTGCCTGTTGCAGAAAAAAAGGAAAGCCAGGAGGTGTGTTTCGTTACCGGCAAAAAATATGCGGAATTTGTTGTTGAGTGGTTAACAAAAAATGAAACTAAACCCGTGAGAGTTGTTCCGGGAGATATCATCAATACTTCGGGTAAAGTGTTAGGGAAACACAAAGGGATACTGTACTATACTATCGGGCAGCGGCAGGGGTTGGGGGTATCCGCAAAGAAACCGTTGTATGTGACAAAAATACTTGTGGATAAAAACATGGTTGTTGTGGGGGATGAAACTGAGTTATATACGTCACAGGTGGATGTATGTAATATTAATTGGATTGTAAAACATCCTGTTTTGCTGCCACTAAAATGTATGGCTAAAATCAGGTACCAGCACAAGCTCGCAGGGTGTGTGATAAGCACTTTAGAGAATGATAGCAGAAAGTTGAGGTTGAAGTTTGATGAACCTCAACGCGCGGTTACACCGGGACAATCCGCGGTGTTTTATAGCCTCGACGGGAATACCGTGCTCGGGGGAGGTATAATATAATTATGCAACTGTTTAATTATTAACGAAATTTGTATATAATAAAAAAGTAAATATATTCATGAATTTGGGAGAAAGCGGGCGGAAAAATGGTAATTAGGTTTGTGGAAGACATAAAAACAGTATTTGAGAAAGACCCAGCAGCGAGGAATGTGTTTGAAGTACTCCTCTGCTACCCGGGCTTACACGCGTTGTGGTCACACCGCATCGCGCATATTTTCTACAAAATCCATTTCTACACACTTGCACGGTTAGTATCGCATTTGAACCGGTTTTTCACGGGTATCGAAATCCATCCCGGTGCAACAATAGGGCATAAGTTTTTTGTTGACCACGGTATGGGCGTAGTTATTGGGGAAACCGCGGTGATTGGCGATAACTGCCTTATCTACGCCGGGGTTGTTCTTGGTGGTACGTCGTTAAACAAAGGGAAACGTCATCCTACATTGGGCAGCAACGTTGTTGTTGGTACTGGTGCGACAGTGCTCGGACCAATTAATATCGGCGACGGTGCGCGTATCGGTGCGGGGTCGGTTGTTTTACACGATGTTCCAGCTGGTGCGACGGCTGTGGGTGTTCCAGCACGGGTGGGGCTTGGGTTTACAAAAGCTGACCTGGACCAGTTGCAGCACGGTAAACTTCCAGATCCTGTGGCGGAAGCGATCAAGTTCGTAGTGAAAGAACAAAACGCGTTGGAAACACGGATAAAAGAAGTGGAATCCAAGATGGGCGTCGTCGCGAATATTGACGAGTACTTCGAAAAGAAGAAAAAGGAAATCGAAGCCGAGTTTGAAAATGAAAACGGGAATAGCAACAGTAGCGAATGCAAAAAGTGATCAACCATATGAAACATTTGTTTAACGACCCGCGTTTTCACCGGTTTTTGTGGTTCTCTGCTTGCAGCCAGGACACCAAAATTCTTGACCCAAAACGGATTATTGAAGTTTCGAAAAAAGCGAATGCTACGGTAATCCATTATCCCGCAACGGGTTCGTCTTCGCCTGACACAGTACGCGCGTTTTATAACAGTAAAGTTATCGAAAAAGCGCCGTGGATCGGCAACCGCGACTTTTTCGGTGAAGTCGTCAATCTTGGGCATAAGAATAATATGAAAGTCATTGCGTACTTCAACGGCCACTGGTTTCCCGACAGTTTTATAAACGAACACCCTTCCTGGTCGCTAATCATGGCAGATGGAAAAAAGTTTAGCCTCGGGTTTTCGTACGGCGGCGGCGCTCCCTGTGTCAACGTTCCAGAGTTTCAGAAATACTCGACTGACGTGTTGACCGAACTCACAGTTAATTACCCGATTGACGGTATATTCCTAGACGGTCCTGCAGTTTTTCAAGGAACATGTTACTGCCCGGTTTGCAAGGAAATGTTTAAGAAACAAACCGGTGCTGAAATGCCCGTTGCATCGGACTGGAATTCAGAGATTTGGTACGCGTTCCTCAAGTTCCGTTACGATTCTATGCGAAACTACCTCGCGTTGATGCACGAGGTAGTACACAAAATCCGTCGGATTCCGATCTACAAAAACAGCGTGGTGCTCAACACCACGTGGTTCAACTGCCTTGGCGCGGAGGAACTGCGCGATTATTCCGAGAACATTGGTGCGGAACATTTCGTATTTTACGGCGAGCCTATAACAGTACCCATCTGGGGTGCAGGCGCTGCGGCGAAGTACGAACGCGCAATCGCGCGGGATGATAAAACCGCAACGATATATCTTTGTTACGGCCACAAAACATGGGATTATTACACGTTACCTACGGCAGATATGCGGTTGTTGATCGCAGAAACCGCGGCTAACGGTGCGTATCCGTTTGTAACGATCGATGATTACCAGATGGTTAACGATACCGCGAAAATGAAACCGATCAACGATATGTTCGGGTTTATCCATAAGAACGAAAAGTATTTCCTCACAGAATCAGCGAATAACGTTGCGATCCTGTGGTCGAACCATACAGAGGATTATTATACTAAAGCTACGCTTGGCGGTGCGGCGGGAACGCATCATTACGAAATTCAAGCGACCCAGGCGAATAAGGAGTACCAGTCCTGCTTCCGCGGGTTCTACGAAATGTTGACACAGGCGCATATACCGTTCGACGTTATTGGGAATGTCAACATCGAAAGCGGTGACCTCAAAAAATATAAAACGTTGATTATGCCGAACGCTGCGGCGATGAACGCAAACCAAATCAAGATCGTAGACGCTTTTGTCGCAAATGGAGGGACAGTAATCACGTCATTTGAAGCGTCGTTATACGACGAGTTTGGCAAACGTATGCATGAATATCAGCTTAAATGTTTGAACGCTGTTATTGAACCTTTTGCGAAGGAAGATAATGTTTTCCAGACTGTTCGGGATTACCAGAAGATTATAAAAAAACATAAGGTTACAAGCAGCAATACCGTAGGGAATTATCTGCCGATACCGCACTACAATTTTAAGGTGAAGTTAAAGAAAAACACGGATTACCAGGTATTGACTCAACTGATGAACCCGATCCCGCATAGGTACCACTCGTTCGTTGGGACGTCGGACCTACCCGGCTTAGTTGTCGGGGAGTATGGTAAAGGGAAAGTCGTGTATTTCTCCGGCCTTGTTGGAGTGTTGTTTTACAAGTACAGAATCCGTGATATCCGCGAGTTCGTCGCAAACGCGGTCAAGTGGAGCCAGCCGTTACAACTGAAAACTAATGCACCGAAGTCGGTAGAGTTTAACCTCCGCAAACTTGACGACGGGACTATTGTCCTGCATATCCTCAACTGGACCACTCGGATCTCGCGGCCTGTAGAAGATATTGTTCAAGTGTATGACATGGAAATAGGAGTGAAGTTTAGCGGGAAAAAGTCGGATGTCCGTGTATTGGCAGCTGGGAAAAAGATTAAATCCGTTGTGAAAGCCGGGTATGTGACATTCAAACTATCAACAGTCGGGGATTACGAAGTTGTGGTTATTAAGTAATAAATAAGAGAGGAAGTTGTTGTTGTATGAGCAAAAACTGGGTAAACAAACCGATGCGGATCATGAGGTTGGACTACATCACAGAAGTTCAGCGGTTCGCAAAAAAGAATCTTGCAAAGGTTGCGAAAGAGGTGAGGACAAAGTATCGGTGTAACGTTCAATGGGTGATGGCAAACCTTGCGTGTTCACCCGGGTCGGGGCATATTGTTACATTTAACACTCCAAAGTATGAGAAAGCGAAAGTGTTGGGTAATTTTGACACTCTGCGAGATTATCTCCCGCATGCGGAAGCTAATGGTATTAAAGTCCTTGCATACACCAACCTTCACTGGTTTAATTACGAGTTTGGTGATCAACATAAGGATTGGGAACAAATGCTTGCCGATGGGCGTCCATACGGACGGATATATCCTCTATACGGTAATGGTACAACAATGTGCGTGAACAGCCCGTGGCGTGACTGGTCGTATGAGATGCTAAAAGAAATTATGCGGACCGGTATCGCCGGTGTTTTCCTTGACGGGCCCGTAGTATTTCCTCGGGCATGTTTCTGTACATATTGCGCGAAACAGTTTAAAGAGAAGTACGGTGCGGAGATTCCAAGAACGGAAAACTGGAGCAACCTTGCGTGGAAACAGTTGGTTGAGTTTCGCAATGATTCGCTTGCGTTCTATCTACGTGATGCGCAAGCCGCAGTAAAATCAATCAATCCTGATGCTGTGATTTACCTAAACGGCGGGTCGTTCTCTGCGGGAACACGGAATACCGGACGGCAACAGGAAAAGTTGCAGTTATATCAGGATGTTAACAGTGCGGAAGCGTTTATCGGTCTTGGTAGTAATACATCACCCTATTTTTCGTCGATGGCAGCGAAGTATCTTACATCAGGTACGTTACCCGCGATTGTGTATACTCATTACGCGTTAGGCGCATGGCATTACCTGCCGTTACCGCCATTGGAGATTGAACTTTCGATTGCGCAAACTGTTGCCTGCGGGGCAAATCCGTGGTTTGCAGTGTTTGACTATGCAATTGAGCAAAACCCTAAAGCGTTGATACAACCGGTAAACCGTATACAGGGTTTTATTGAAGATAATGAAGAATATTTTACTGATACACAACCCGTTGCGGATGTTGCAGTGCTAAGCAGTGACCAGACAAAAAAGTATTATTTAAGTAATATCAAAACGTTATATGAAAAAGTTGGGTCTGGGAAAGAGGAAGGGTTGGTGGTAGATACAGCGTCGACGTTGACACCGGAGGATACTGCTAAACGTAAGGCTATATGCGACGGTATTACTGACGGATCGTATATTGGAGTGTACAACGCATTAGCGCAGGCGCATGTGCAGTTTGATATTATTATGGATAACGATTTATTAACCGAAAAACTTAAGAAATACAAAACGCTTATCCTTGCGAATACCGCGTGCCTTAGTGATGCGCAGGTGAAGAAGGTTATGGAGTACGTTTCAGCGGGGGGTAGTGTTGTCAATATGTTCGAATCCGGCGGGTATGATGAATGGGGTAATCCTAGAGATAAAAATGTGTTGCTCACCAGCCTTTGCGGAGTGAAAAGTATTGACGGGATGTATCCTACCAGCCCATTTGAACAATATATAAAAAAAGTGGCGTCTGGAGACAAATCAATTGATGCACAGATATCCGCGGTGTCTGACTACGACCTTATCCCGCGGCCTGCGTATTGTTTCAATACAAAGGTCGCTGAGGATTGTGTGGTTCCATTAAGATATATGCAGCCTACTGCAGGAGCGTATACAACGCTGCAGCCGGTATCGGATTATCCCGCAATGGTAGTGCATAAACACGGGAAAGGGGCTGTTGTGTATTTCCCGAATTTGATAGCAAGCGCTATTTCGCAGTTTAGGGATCATTCACAGGAAAATGTCCTTGTTGCAGCGGTACGGATAGCGTTACAAAATAAGTTGGTGGTAGAAACTACCGCACCGGTATCAGTTGAAATGTATATACGTCAAAAAAATGGAGGAAAACAGGTTATTGTTCATATGATTAACCTTACCGCTGACCGCCCGAGGTTGGCACGTGAAACTATACCCGTTCGTAATTTTGAGGTTATCCTTCATCGTCCGGGGTTGTCAAAAGTAAAAAAACTTGGAAGTATGAAATCTGTAACAGCTCAACATCTCGATAATGGGGATGGTATTAAGTTCAAAGTCGGGATACTGGAACTTTACGACGTTTATATAGTTGAATAATAACAATAAACAGGAGGTATAACTGAGAATAATGAAAACCTATTTGCCTTTAAGATTACCGAAAGATATTTTGTTTGGTGAAGTAAAGCCAAAGGTTGTAATAGCAGGTGAGAAAGTTGACTGGCAGTTTCGCGTAGTATTACCGCAGGGTATTAGCGGGAAACAAAAAATTGTGTTCCTGATTGGCGGTACGCGTTGGCAATCAGGGTATTGGCAAACACGGCCGCAAATGAATAATTCTGTTGCTGATGGATATCTTTATGCGAAAGTTAATGATACAGTAAATCTTGAAGCCATATCTACGGAACATCCGTTGAGGATAGAGTTCAAAATCCCGCAAGCCGGTATTCCTTCGGGTGCGAAACTAGAAATATCGTGGAAGAAAGCAAACGCGTTGCCGTTTACTCTGAAGAACTGCTATTTTTTATTAGTTGTCGTTGGTACGGAAGAAAACAAGCATCATAAACAAATACAGTGGTTACTTAACAACGGGTTTATGAAAACCGCGTTTTTGGTTGATATAGTTGGGGGTAAGCGAGCGGCTCTATGCCCGTTGGTACCTGCGGATGTTGTTGCGGATAAGCCGTTCAATTTTATTGTGCGGGTAGAGGATCAATTAGGTAATACTTCGAGTGGTTTGCCTGAAGAGATTATAGTCAAAGCTGAAGGTATTACACAGGTAGTGAAGGTTACACAGGAGGCAGTAAATCCCGGAGGGGCGGTCATGGTCAATAATTTTGTGCTTACTACCCTGGGGACTACTAGAATTGAAGTCAGTGAGCCAAAGACTGGCCTTGCCGGTATAAGTAATCCTGTGGTGGTTACAAAAACTGAACCTGAACAAAAGTTGTTCTGGGGTTTGATACATGAACATACTGAAATGTCCGATGGGTTAGGGACGTTGGAGACGTGTTACAATAATTTTCGTTATGCTGATGCCTTGGATTTTGGTGCAACGTCCGATCATGATCATAAATATGAAACTAATGACGAGCTTTGGTCTCTAATACAAAACTCTGCTAAGGTGTTTAATAATCCAGGTGAATTTGTTTCCTTCCTTGGTTATGAATGGGCAAAATGGCGACGTAACGGCGATGGTGACCGCAATGTGTATTATCTCAAAGATAATAGGCCGATGTACCGTTCAGAAACAGGGGAGTATGATAATCCTAACAAACTATTCGCAGCCTTAAAAAATGAAGATGCTATTGTTATTCCTCACCATTCCGCGCATGACGGGAATTATTGTGACTGGAAAGACCACGACCCTGAAAAAGAAAGGTTAGTGGAGATATATTCTGTCTGGGGAAATTCGGAACTCGCGACTGAGCAAGGTAATACATATCCCGGCGGTGCGCCGTCAAGGATGTCGCCTAACCGTCCGGAGAACTCTGTAATCCACGGTGAGAACCCGTTAGGGTTTGTCCAACGGGGATTAACACTGGGATGGAGAATAGGGTTCACTGCCGGAGGGGATATGCACTGCGCGCATCCCGGTAGCAATGTCAGGAAAGGCTTCCCGCCATATAATTTTAAACCCGGCCTCCTGGGTGTATGGGCGAAAGAAAAAACTAGGGAGTCTATCTTCCACGCGTTGTGGTCACGCAGGTGTTACGCAACGACTAGTGCGAGGATAAGGGTGGATTATACAATTAACGGTTATCCCATGGGTAGTGAGATTGTGTTAACAGAATCTAAGGGTATGAATAATGGCAGGATTGTGGAGATTAATGTTAATGGCACTTCAATAATAAATAAAGTGGAAATACTGCGTAATAATGTTGTTATCCGTTCCATTGATGGAAACAGCCAGCAGGATTTGGTTGTAAAGTTTGAAGATAACGAATTATTGGACAAATTGTGGCTGCCACCGGCACGGTGGTCAAAAGAACCGTTTATCTTTTACTATGTTAGAATCCATCAGGTTGACGGAGAGATGGCATGGGCGTCACCTGTGTGGGTTTTAAATGATAGATAAGGGACGCTACTTCAATTCCAAAGCATTAAAGTGAAATTGCTTCAGTAAATTAAAGAAACTCTGGTGTTTGTGAAAAACAAACACCAGAGTTTCGTATTCCTACTTCTTGATCGAGAGGTAATATTCTTCCACTTTCTTAAACGCTTGGTATGTAATCTCAACATCGTCATTCGTCCAGCATTCGTGCATATACATTGTCATATGTTCATTTATCGTCTTTAATGCTACGGGACATGAGTCTGTGTAATCAATCTTCCTTGCGTTTGGTAATGACCATGGAAGTTTCGATGTACCGAACACTAATCGTTCCTTCATCCATTTTTGTTCGTATATCGGCCGGACGTAATGCGCGCCAACAGATACGCCTTCCTTAGCAACAGCAACTGCGATGTCTTCATGTTTCGCTCCGAGTACCGCAGCGTCGCAGTGGACAAAACAGAACCATGGATTGGGTTCCGCACCGTCCGTAGATTTCCATAACCGGAATGCTTTCGTAGTTTCAAGCTTCTTAGCTAACGCGCTGGCAAACCCGCGGCGTTTCTGCGCGATAGATTCAGTTTTTTTCAGCTGTTCACGCCCAACTGCGGATTCAAGTTCGGTTACTCGATAGTTTACCCCGGCAAATAAATTTGTTCCTTCTGTTGAATTAAACGGTTTCCCGCGGTCAGCGAATCTTTTGGCATTCCAATAATATTCTTCGTTATTGGTGATAACCATCCCGCCTTGCCCGCCTGAGGTAGTATGTTTACCGCTCATAAGGCTGTAGCAGCCCATATCGCCGATTGAACCTACGTATTTACCTTTATACTTAGCTGCATGCGCTTGCGCACAGTCTTCAATAACAACGAGGTTATGTTTTTTTGCGACTTTCATAATAGCGTCCATATCGCACGGCTGGCCCGCAAGGTGGACAACGATCACGGCTTTTGTTTTCTCAGTGATACACTTCTCGATACTTTCAGCGGACATATTTACGGTGGCATAATCAAGGTCGGCAAATACTGGGATACACATACATAACGTTATCGGCATAACAGTGCCGGGATCGGTAATCGGTGATGTGATAATTTCATCACCTGGTTCGAGCCGTAATGCCGCGATTGCTGTGTGTACTGCTGCGGTACCTGCGCTTACCGCTGTTGCATATTTTACGCCGTAAAACGCAGCGTATTCCTGTTCATAAAGATCGACATCCGTAAGCTTTCCGTAACGGTCAAACGCGCCGCCGGATAGCATCGCTTTATAAAACAAAGCGTCTACTGCAAGTTTTTCTTCTTTTCCAATCAATATTCTCGGGGGAACGGGTTTCTGCCGGACCGGTGTCCCGCCGTCTCTTGCCAACTTTTCTACCATAAAAAATGTACTCCTTTACTAAAATATACTGTTCAACTATTCCTAAATTACTGTGATATCTGAAGATTATACAAAAATGGAACGGTGTGGGGGATATATAAAATAATTATTTGAATACCAGCGTACCAAAACGTTTGGGGTTATGAAAACTGCCATATGGGCAGGACCACGCTGAGTATTCGTCAGTGCCTTTGTCCTTGTTACGCACATACCTACTTCTTGCGAAGTTAATAGCAACTCTTCTTCCAGCTGTTGGTGTTGCGGATAACCCTAAATCCGTGTACGGTATAATAACTTCGGCATACCAGCTGCCGGTTGATGTGGAACATCTTACACTCCATTGTCCATTGAACGATTCCGCGCCATTCATGTTTTGCTGGTCAAACTTTGTGCCGATAGAGTTCATTACAAGATGGATATACTGCCTGCGGGTTGTTGTTGTATCAACAAAAAGTTCTATAGAATCATCAAAGAAAACCATGCTGTCACGTTCCATAGCTGTAGTTTTGAGGTTGCTGATATCATCCTCAATGCAGTTGAAGAGAAAATATAGTGCTGTATCATTATAAACTGTATAAACCAACGTATCATTACTAGGTGTGCCATCCCCGAGGTTTAGTTTGAACCCAGACGCAGCGGGGGTTAAACCTTTCCACGTATCGTCGTTTGGGATACCATCAATCACCGGCGGGGTTGATGTATAAACTGTATAGCATTCCGGTACAATACCCCAATCAATTATCTTACCGGGTACATCCGTGATTTTTCGGTTAAACTTTGCGTATTTTAGGATAACGTCAAGTTTATTGATATTGTCGCGTATTTTGTTGTCAACTGATACTGAAGAGGTGTCTATTAGAACGTTGAATAACGGCGCTGCAGTATCCTCAATTTTGTTACTGATATCATCTATATCTAACACAGCGTCATAGCGGGTAAGCCAGGAACCGATAGATTCAAACCCTTCTATTGCTGTAGAAATAACGCTTTTGTCGTTAACACTGATCGAGTCTTCATACATCAATCCCAGCGCGGGGATAATTTCTAAACTTACAACTTTCCCTGCAGTGAGTAACGGATTTGAATGCAAAGTTACCGCCTTAACTTTGTACGGCCCGGTATTCAACGCACTGATATGCTCGTCAGTTAAATAATAGTACGCGAATAGTGTTTGCCCGTATAATCCAAGCTCGCGTGTGGCAAGTATTTGATCCACAAGCTTTTGCGTGTCATTAGGGTATGCATAAAACCCTATCCCGGGATACATAAATGTGCGGTTATCCACCATCCCGCTTAGTTGTTTAACATTATTCCTGAATGATGAAGTAATACTGTCGTAAGTCATCGGGGTGACAAAATCAAGGTATTGCCGGTCAATCCATTTCATCCATTTTTGTTGGCGGTAATTCATCGTTATTTCATAAAGATACGCACCGGCTACCGCTGCGGATAATTGTATTCCCGGCCGTAACGGTAGCACTTCATCACGGACGCGTTTAACGAAACTTGTTATCAGTTCTTCCCTCCACTGGCACCATTTCGTCCAGTTAACGGTATCCTCAGGAGATATCTCGCGGGGGTTAATGCCATACTTATTTTTAAACTCATAAACGCAGTTGTCGCAGTAACAATAATACGGTTCCTTGTCTTCAGGATACCGCAGGTAGTCAAGATGCAATCCGTCAATATCGTATTTCGTGATAATCTCGCGGTATAATGATATTAGGTAATCACGTACGTCCTGTCGCGACGGACATGCCCAGTAATGAGGTTTTGATTGAGGGTTTCCGGTTTTGTCTACCATCACCCAGTCAGGATGAGTTTTTAGTAATCCGCCTTTGTCACGCGTGCCCATCATAAATACCCAGAGCCACGCGTGGACTTCGATTCCTTGTTTATGAAACTCGTCTATAAACGTAGTGAGGTAATCCGTTCCCTCGAGTTCCGCCCATTGCTTGATCTGTGTGGATACAAATATTGAGTACCCGTTATTCATTGTCTCAAGGAATACTTGGTTGAAATTAGCGGTTGAGATACGCACTGCGATGTTATCTACAACTTTTTGTGAGTCCACTGGCGGAGTGCTTAACTTTAAATCACGCATTAAGCTTGAGTTATCTATCCAGATTCCGCGGGATTCTACTACCGTTGATGTTATCTCCGTAACAGGTTGAGTTGACTGCAGGATTGGTAGTGATGACAGGGGGATATCATCTGCTGAGATCACTGTTATAGTGATAAAAGTAAAAATCAGGCAAATAATGAACAGAGTTAGTAACTTGATCCGCATCTAATTCAGATATGCCGGCGTTTACGCATTGCGTTATACACCCTGCGCATTGAAAGGTCAATTGCAGCTTCCACAAAGTTTACCTTATCCTTTTTATTACTCGCGATTGTCCAGTTAAGCGCTGCAGATATTTTTTCGGTAATAATCTTGAACACTTCTTCTTTAGTGATTTTCATCGCGCTTAGTGACCGCGAATATTCTTCCATCGATGCAATTACACCGCCGGAGTTCGTGATGATATCCGGGAATACTTTTATATCGCGTTGGTCAAGGATTGCCATGCCTTCGATAGTAACCGGTGCGTTGGCGGCTTCAACTATAGCTTTTGCTTTTATTTCGTTTGCATTCTCTGCCGTGATAACCCCGCCGGCTGCTGCAGGGACTATGATATCTACAGGTAAGGCGAATAATTCTTTATTAGTTAACTTCTTTGAGGTGAACCCGTCAACTGTGCGGTTCGTAGCGGCATATTTTATTAATGCATCAATATCCAACCCTTTTGGGTCGTAACACCCGCCGCCTACGTCGGTAACACCGACTATCTTAACTCCTTGTTTTGCGAGGAAAACGCAGAGGTATGATCCTACATTACCAAAACCTTGTACCGCGACAGTTGCTTTCTTTGGGTCAAGGTTCAATACATCGGTTATCATACACATCGCTGCGTAACTACACCCGTACCCGGTTGCTTCTTTTCTTCCTGGTAGCCAGCCTTGGATACCTTCGGGTTTACCCGTTACTGACGCAGGGTCAAGGGTTTCATTATAAATAAATGCCATCTCATCCGGCCCGGTGCCCATGTCCGGTGCTGGGATATACGTATGATCCATCAAAAACCGCCGGATTTGATGCGCGAATTCCGCACAGATATCCAGCGTAATAACTTTTTCAAATTCAGGGTCACGTTCTGTTTTACCGAATAGCCTGTATGCCTGTTTCATACTGACTTTGATCCCGGATTTACCTCCGCCAAATTCAATATCGCTGACTGAAGTTTTTAGTGTCATCAACCTCGAAAGTTCCATTGTTTCCCATAAAGATACGTCTTCAGCAATACGGATACCGCCTTTATACGGCCCGCGGGCGCTGTTGTGTAATGATATACATGCCCATACGGGTAAAACCTTACCCCATGATTTTACGGGGAGGCGTACTATAAATATTTGTTCCGGATGGATAAGTTCGGTTACGGTGTCTTCAGGCCAGCCTAACCGTTTCCCAACTTTTGCCATCAGGTGAGTTGTCCGTGTTGGCGCTTCTTTTACCTCCAAAATTTCTTCCATGTCAGAAAACTTATTGACTTTTGTTGCCACGTTAGTACTCCTTAATCTTATTTTTTGTATGTATCAAGTATCACACGGCTACCCGCAACTATATCTTTTATCGCCTGTTCCGGCGTCTTTTTCCCAAGTTCAACTAACTGCAGTTCTTTATTAAAATGCTGCGATATAATTTCTTTGTACGCGCTTATCTGCGGTTGTAGCATACTCGCGTTCTCCGCTGCAGTAAGGTAGTATTTTATATTATCCGGGGGAGGTACTGCAAATGATGTTTTTGCTGCTTCTATAAGTGACGGTACACAATTTTTTGTTTGTGCGAGTAATGCCTGTCCTTCCGGCCCGCAGTAAAATTGTATAAACCGGAATGCTGCGTCTTTATTCTTACACTGTTTTGGTATGCATAACCCGCCGGTAGTGATAAAATTCTTGCGTTGTTTACCGGTTGGTACCGGTATTGCTGTGACGTCCCATTTAAATGCGGAGATTTTAGAAAATTGTGCAAGCATGAATGTTGGAGCGATCTGCGTTGCGATTTTACCTGTCATAAAAAGGTTGACCCCTACTTTCCCGCCAAAAGTTTCTTCTTCCTCAGGTGATGGGCAGCATTCTTTGTATAGTTTGACGTCAAAATCAATGAATTCACGGGTTTCTTTTGTGTCAATTGCAGGTTCTAAAGTTTTTTCGTTGATCAGCGTTCCGCCGTTCATACGGAGCATAATAACTTTTTGGGGTAATGTTGTGCCATACCAATCTCTTCCTCCATCGCCGTTATTATCGCGGGTGAGGCTCTTCGCGGTTTTATAAAAATCGTCCCAGGTCCATTTATCAGTAGGATACGGGAGCCCGGCTTTATCAAAGATGTCTTTGTTATACGCAAGGCAGTAGCTTGAAAAGTGAAGGGGGAACATCATAAGCCTGCCTTTATGCGAGCCTTCAAGTACTGTAGTGGGATAATAGTTTTTTAAGTTAACCTTATACTTCTCAATGTACGGGGTAAGGTCTTCCAATACGTCTTTGTTAAACAGATCTACCGGGTTTACCCAGTAAAAAACGTCAGCCGCGGAATTTCCGGCAAGTTCGGTAATAATTTTGTCTGACTTCGAACCCCATTCAAGTTTTACTTTGATATCCGGGTTTTGTTTTTCAAACTTCGCGATGATCTGCCGCATGAGTTCTATTTGCGTAGGTAAGACTTCCCAGTTAGTATAACGTATAACCGTCCTGCCGGAAGAATCGGTACCATTATTTTTTGCGCATGAACTCAGGAAAGTTAAGGGTAGGAGTAAGGATAGAATACATGCCATTAATTTTTGTTTCATTGAATTTAGTTCCTTCCAATCTATAAATAAATTACCATAACTGGCTATAATTTAATATGTACAAACAACCGTTCATGCCCGGGATAAAGACCATATCATCTGCGATTGTTATGTCCGAAAATATATTACCCGAGTTCATATGATACGAATATATCACGGTTCCAGTCAACGCATCAAGTTTGTATAGAGTCCCTGACCTGCCGCAAATGTAGATGTATCCATCCAAAATAATGGGGGATGAACCATAGAAAGTGTCACCGGTACTGGTTTCCCATACGGTTTTACCATCTGTTTGAGAAACGCTGTATATCTTACCATTAATCCCTGCATTGATAACAGTATTGCTTGAAATCACAGGGGTTGACCATCCGCCGGAAAGTTTTGTGGCCCACGTAATACCTCCGGTGGAAAGATTGATAGCATAAAGAGTGCCGTTGGGGATAGGGATATACATAGTGTTTGTTTTATACTCATAAACAGGTGCCGCAATTGCGGGGGCGTAATATATATGTTTTGAAAGTTGGATTGACCATATGAGTTTACCGTCAAGCGGTTCCCATGCGTAGAGGTTGCCGTCCCAGCTGCCGGAAATAATTTTGTTGTCTTCAATAATAGATTTTGAAATAATTGCGCCACGGGTTTTGTATGCCCACTTCTTTTTCCCGGTTTTTGTATCCAGGCAATACATGTAATTATCCCCGGAACCTATGTATACGTTGTTATTATAAATCAGTGGCGAGGCGGTTACCGCGGCTTGTGTTTTGTATTTCCAGACGAGTTTACCGTCATTAACGGATACTGCATAAACATTGCTGTCATTAGCGCCAAAGATTACGGTATTACTCGAAACCGCGGGGGTTGAGTGCACAGCCGTGCCAGTACTGAATTTCCAGAGGTCAGTTCCTGTATTCTCATCAAGGCAGTATAGGTTGCCGTCGTCACTGCCAAACAGTATTTTACCCTGGAATACTACCGGTTTTGTGCGGATACTGTCACTTATACAGCGGGTCCATAACCTGCGGTCAACATGTTTAAACCCGTAATCTACCCATTGTACCCAGCGTTCACCGGGGATGCGTTGCACTGCGAGTTCCAGCAACTGTTCACCGTCAATATCAGGGGTTGATACAATAATTATGTAATACGCATTATCTATGGGTGTTAACTGTTTCCATTCAGTTTCGTTGATACGGTACTGTAGAGTCAACGGAGCGGTTAATGGCATATCAAAAGTTGTGGTATCAACTACAACTTTTAAGTAAAACGGTAGTTCGTGTATCCATTCACCGGGGTAGGGAGCGTCAATCGTGACTGACGGTGCATGTGCGCGTTTTAGGGGGATCACGGTTTTATCAGTTATTTTATCTTTACCCAGGGTTTTGTTGTACATACGTATACCGTCGGTATTTATATCGATTATACGGTAAGACATTTTTGCGTAGACCGCTTTTGTCATAACAAAAGTTATACCATTAGTTTTCCATACCGTATCATTATGCCCGTGCCCGCAAAACCAGGCAATAACGTTGTACGGTTCAAGAATATTCATGATTTCGTGTTCGTTATCCACAAACGTATTTTTGTGCGTAACCGGGTGGTGGGAGAATAGGATTACCGGTGTTTCAGCACCTATTTTTTTGAGATCAGTTTTCAGCCATTCAAGCAGTACTTTACTAAAATGGCCGTAGTGTTCACCTACAATAGTACTGTCAAGCAGGATAAAGTGTATACCGTCAGCATCAAAGGATTTGTAGAGGTTCCCGAAATACTTTATGTACCGCGTTTTTGCGATATCCACCCATGCAGTCTCGTGGTTGCCTGGTAATGGATAGTACGGGATTTTGAGTTTACTGATAGCGTTTTTATAGAACTTATACTCATGTTCAAGGCCGGTTTCTGTGAAGTCGCCGGTGTCAATCACGAATGATGGTTTCTCGGGTAACGCATTGATTTCTTTTACCACATTAGCCAATGTTGTTGAGGAAACCGGTGCGTGGGTATCGGTTATCTGTACGAATGTAAACCCTTGTAGTTCCGCCAGGGTGCAAGCAACTGCGAGTACTGTTGATAAACAAAATACACGCAGTTGCTTAATGATTATTACCACGTTGCGTTATTTGAGCTCGTTAATGTTGCCAATAACTTTCTCAAATATTGTGACAACATCTTTCATATCCTGTTTATTTCCCAGTAAGACTGTGTGTCCAAACCATGCGCCTTCCTTATAGCAGATCCGTTCCGTAACGTCGCATTTAACTTTTGAGTAATCAACTTTTTTGCCGTAGTACGGGCATGAGATCGGGCAGTGTTTCGCTCCAGTGCCTTTTGTAAGGAATAACGGGTTTTTGTATAACGGATGCGGGTACCCGCCAGAGATACCTAACCCTTCCGCAGCCATTGCAGCTATAAACTTTTCACGTGGTACACCGCCAAGTTCTTTTTCTACATACCGGAAATTATAAAGGTGATACGACCGCCGGGTGACGCGTTTATCGCGTTTCGTTAATTTTATCCCCGGGAGATCGCCAAGTTTTTCGTTTAGGTACGCAGCGTTTGCTTCTCTTGTTGAAGTATGTTTGCCAAGACGGCTTAGTTGTGCTAATAATATAGCTGCCTGGAATTCGGTTAGCCTGTAATTACCTCCGAGGATATAATGCGCGTACCATGGTTTATCAAGTAAGCGTCCGCAGTTTGAGTATGATCTTGCAAGGTCAGCGTAGTCTTTATTATCCGAGAGAATAATCCCGCCTTCACCGGAGTTAATGTTTTTACTTGCCTGGAAACTGAATGCGCCCATATCGCCTAATGCGCCTGTGCCTTTACCTTTCCATTTACTGCCCCAGCTATGGCATGCGTCTTCCAAAACTTTGAGGTTATACTTTTTTGCGAGTTTGTTTATTTTATCCATATCTGCTGGTAGGCCGCCAAAATGTACCGGCGCAATTGCTTTTGTTTTTTTTGTAATCGCTTTTTCAATAAGTTTTTCGTCAAGGCACCAGGTGTCTTCGTTGACATCTACAAAAACGGGGATTGCGTTGACTTTTAGGACAGCTGTGGCGGTTGCGACAAACGTGTAGGGCGGGATAATAACTTCGTCACCCGCGCCAATACCTAATGCTATAAGCGCGATCTCCAAAGCTGCAGTGCCGTTGGTACAGGATACAGCGTACTTCGCGTCATGAAAATTTGCGTATTCTGCTTCAAATTGTTTAACCTTTGCGCCGTACCACCATTTACCGCTTTCCAGGACTTCATTCAAGCCTTTACGTTCTGCGTTATCAAAGATCGGCCATTTTGTCCATGGTTTGTTGCGTACCTTAGTTCCGCCGTTGATCGCTAATTTTGACATTGTGTTCGTACTCCTTTTTTTTCGTTATAAAACTTCCAAATATTTACTGTTAAAGGGCATATTATAATTAAATATGAAACTTAATTCAATATATTATTCCACAACAGAAATAATGGTGGAAAAACCGGGTGCAAAATAACCTCCAAAATTGACCCATCTCCTACAAGACGGGTTAATATTCGATGTTACAAGTGGGTCAAACTCGGGGTTAATTTACAGATATTAGGAATAAAACTCTCTTTTTAAAGGGTAAATGGAGGATTCCGAATGAAAATTATTGACAATTATTAGAAATTTCGTAGTATACTACTATTACATTTAGAGAGAGAGTTGCAATTATGCAACAACTCTAGTGAAGATATCAGAGTGCCAAAACAAAGGAGTGATTGAAAAATGAAGAAAAAAGTGTTGTTTGTCTTCGCTGTGTTAACGGTCGTTGTTTGTACAAACTTGTTTGCTGAAGAAATGCCGGATGTCAAGAAACCGGTTGTCAAGGAAAATGCTTTAACTATAGGGATATTGCAGGGCGCCTCGCTGATTGGCGCGGATTACGAAAGAATGATTAACGACCGTATTGGAATTCAAGCTGGTGTCGGTATTGGAGGATTTGATGTCGGGGTTAATTATCATCTAAAAGGACAGATAGACAGTAGCTTTGTCTCTGTAACATATTGGAATCAAGGTGGTACTACATATGATACATTAGGTGAAAGAGTATTAGGACTAACTTATGTTTACCGCCGGGCCAGAGGCGGATTGACGGCGCAAATAGGATTCGGTGGAGTTTTAGAGTACGGAGCAATTGGGAAAAAGGCAGCGGAGATGTTGGGTGGTACTGGTACTACTCCACCAACAGTTATTATGCTCTATAGTATCGGTTATTATTTTATGTTTTAGCACACATTTTTGTCAGCAAATTGTACTTACTTTATACTATAGTGATGGGCAAAATTAAACATTTAGGGACAAATCCCCACGAAAACCCTACAAAACAAGATAAACACTATCCCTAAAACCTTTAATATTAAGGAATAAGATAAACGATCCCCATATTTTTTCGCCCCCGTTGTTAAACCCCTGGCAACAGCTGCTGGTACTGGCTTGTGGCAAACTCTCAAAAGACGCAGGTTCATAGACGCCGCTTAGTTTGTTTCAAACCCAGCGCTGCTCGCTCCTGGATTTTCAATTCGTCCGTGCCGGCATTCGCTGTTTTGTAGTATCGGATAGGAAGGACGACATAGTTTCTCGGTTCGACCCCACCCAACGGAGAAAGATAGACAAAACCCTAACCAACCTCACAAACTCGCTGGGCGTAACCGTTTTGGACATAGGGTTTGACAGGTAATAAATACAAGGTGCAAAATAACCTCGAAAATTGACCCACTTTAACCTTGAAAATTAACCCGGGGGTATGTATAATAATTTCGACGGTAACAATAACTACAGGACGGGTCATTATTGAATGTTAAAAATGGGTCAAAATGGCGGGTTAATTTACACCCATGCTGAACCCTATTGTAGGATACGGCGCGGAAACATAAAGATTGGGGTGTACTTAACTGTAGCGGTTTTACCTGCTGTTTTACTTTATCAAACCTCATGTAATCCACCTTTGATGCAACATTAATAGCGGTTAATGTAAGCAATAATGTTGCTGCGATAAACGTTGTTGTGAACTGGTTTATTCTGTTTATCATACACGACATTTTACTTTAAATTCGTACGGTTTTAACGCAATTATGATAAAATATGTTTGTTGCAGAAAAAGATTTTTAAAAATATTTGCGTAATTTTGGGCATCTCGTTTGTCTAAAGGAGTAGAAGGGATAGAATGTCGGATAGTATGGGGTTGAATAAATTGTCGGACAACGACCTCGTGGTGTTGGCAAAAAACGGTAGTTCTGACGCGTATGGTGCGCTGGTCCGGCGGTACACTGAGAAGATGTACAACATATGTTACCGCCTGACAGGTTGTGAGCATAAAGCGCACGACCTTTTGCAAGATACGTTTATAACAGCGTTTAAGAGTATTAAACGGTTTAGTAGCAATAGTTCGTTGACGACGTGGCTGTACAAAATCGCAGTAAATGACTGGATCAACAAAAGTAACCGTGAGAAAGTTGTGGATGTTGTGTCAATAGATAGCGATAAAGTGGTAAACAAAAGCGGCGATACAAGTATACGCGAGATTATAGATCCCAAACAGTCGCCGGAAAAAAGTTATTCGAAAGCAGAACTTGAAAACGCCGTGCAATACGCGCTTGATAAACTGACGCCGGAACAGAGGGTAGCGATAGTGCTCAGATATATCGAAGGCCGCCCGCTGCAAGAGATTGCGCGAATCTGTAACGAGTCAGTCAGTACAATAGGTTCGCGGTTAGGGCGCGGGTTAAAAGAGATTAAAAAGTATTTAAAGGAATATGTTAAACAATGAGGTTATGTTTATGACTTGCACAAACGAGAAGATCCAGGACTTACTAGTGTTGTATCTAGAAAACGAATTAACAAAAAAAGACAAAATTATGGTAGAAACACATTTATCTGGTTGTGCGGAATGCAGGGTTACTCTTGAAGATTTTCGTAGTACTACTGCGTTATTGGCGTCGTTGGAACATAAAACTGTAGCCGCTGATGTATATGCCAAACTTGGCGACCAGCTTGACGGCGCGGTACGCGCGATAAACGAAGAACACAGCGGTAATATGATACATAACATATTCGCGGATTATCGTACATACGTATTCGCTTTTGCTGCAGCGTGTCTGATAGTAGTTACGATTATCACGTTCAATCGTAACAATGATAAGCAGCTCGCGTCGACTTCCTGTGATAACTCGATATGCAGTACTAACGTTGTAGAAACGCCTAAACCTGAAAATAGTGATTATAAAACAGTTATTACAAAAAAAGCTGATGACACTACTACAGTGTTAAACGAAATAAAACAGGTAGCTAGTAATACCAGTACCCCGAGTAAGGTAAAACAATCTCCGGTGCAAACAGTAGTACAAACACAAACGAAACAGGAATATATCGAGTTGGCAAAAAATACCGTTGGTACACAACCTTCTGTCGTTTTCCGTGGCGGCGTTGTAAAACTAATGAAGAAACGTATTGTCAAACAATGGCAGGATGTTTATAGCGGGGTAAAAGAACAAAAGTCGGGTATCATCAACGATTACAAGGACTGGGATGTTTTATGGAAAACTCATGTCAGCGGGACGTCGTTACCCGCGGCAGTACCCAATATTGATTTTAAAACAAGTACTGTAGTCGCAGTATTTATGGGTGAGAAACCTACCTCAGGGTACGGCATCAGAATATCGAGTATCGAAGAGTCGGACAAAAAAATATATCTTGAACTTGAACAAACGTTGCCGGAAGCCGGCGCAGCAGTAAAACCGGGCGCTATTCAGCCATACCATATTGTGGTGATTGGGAAATAAATGTATAATATATATAACATAATGAAACATAAACTAACGCTTTTCACTTTTTGTGTTGTGTCCCTGTTACTCAACTGTATATGCAGCCCTATACATGCGGCAACGCCAAGTGTTGCTATTGACAGCGTAACGTTCATGGGTAATCTAATGCGGGTATCATTTACGCCGTACGACGTTGACGGTGATAGTATAGCCGTTACCGATTGTCAGTACAGCTTGGATAACGTAACCTGGATAAACATCAGCAGCGCTGCAATACGGAACAACACCGCGAAAGTTAACGGGCAGCAATCGTATATCGACTGGGTGACCACCGCAACGTTTACGTCGTCCTTAACTGACAACAGCGTGTGGTTCCGCATGAAAGCTGTGAACGGTGGGTATGGCACTTTTGTTATCTCGACTGTCACAATTCCTGTGAGTGTATATGGCCACGGTACAATAATTGATAATATAAACGGATACTTATACATTTTGGGTGGCGATATTGGGCCTAGTGAAGCGACGAAAAATATATATTGCGCTAAAATTAATAATAGCGGTAGCATAAACACGTTCACTACATCATCAGTACAATTACCTGCGGATTTAAGAATGCATGGACACCAGGCAATAGGGTACAACGGCTACGCCTATGTTATTGGTGGTAGTATGGGAGGTAGTTGTAGTAACGTAATTCATTATGCGAAAATGAACTCGTCGGGTACATTGAACTCGTTTGTCAGCTCGACAAACACGTTACCGGTAGGACTTTCCGGTATGGGCTGTGTCCAAAATAACGGATATCTATACATCCTAGGCGGGATTGCGCAAACGTATTCAGTCAATACAGTGTATTACACAAAAATCAATAATGATGGCAGTATAGGACCGATAATAACATCAACAAATACTTTACCAGCAACTTTCGGCTTCAATGACGCAGTGGTATGGAACGGATATATCTACAGCATTGGCGGCGGTTCTGAGGTATATTATGCGAAACTAAACAATGATGGAAGTGTTGGTTCTTTTACAGTCGCGTCTTCAACTTTACCTTATGGCATAACTTATGAGATAGTAGTTGGTGACGAAGGATACATGTTTCTTGTTGGTGGTTGTAGTAGTGTATATCTAGATACAATCTATTATAGTAAGTTTAACGTTGATGGTTCGATTAGTGAGTTTAAATTAAGCGACAAAACATTACCTACTACATTATCCGTTCATGGAGTAGCAACATTCAACAACAGGTTCTATGTTACAGCTGGAGGAACTGCGTATAAAGCGTATACCAATAAAGTACGGTACTGCGAGTTGCCAAATATTTCAGATTCTTACTACACATCATCGTCTTTTGCAGTTGATACGTATACACCTGTCCCGCCTGTAAAAAGGGATTGGTGGGACAACGCGTGGAATGATCGTTTAGTTGTAACAATATCTAACAGCAGCGGGACATTAACAGATTACCAAGTATATCTATCCACAAACAACGTAGCTATTGATTTGTTGCGTGCGCAAAACAAAGTGCAAGCGGACGTTGACGATATAAGGTTTGTTAATAACACCAATACTACGATGTACAATTATTGGATCGACAGTGATACATCGAACATCAAAGGATTCTGGATAAAAGTGTCCGAACTTCCAGCAGCGCAAAACACTACGTTTTATATGTACTACAACAATCCCGCCGCAATAGCGATGAGCAGCGGACCGGCAACGTTTGAGTTCTACGACGATTTTAACGAGTATCCCAACGGAAGCACTGCGCCATCAAAATGGGACGTCAATCAGGGATGGAGCGTAAATTCAGGAGTATTTAAACAAACACTATCTAACTACACACCGCCTTATGCAATAATCAAAAATCTAATACTCAGAGACTTCGCATTAGATTGCATCTGTCGTTGGGATGGGCCCAATAACGAAAATCTCGCTATTAATTTCAGGATACAAACCCCGTCTCCATCATGCAACTATTCGTATCGCGCATCACTTGCAGGATTAGGTGGAAGCATATATGAACTTCTAAAAATTACGAACAATTGTTGGTCACCATCCCCATCCTTTATTACTTCTCCTTATACTGCTACACAAAATAAATGGATGAACGTAGGAGTTGAAGTTGTGGGACGCAGTATGAGCGCGTATTTTGATAATTTAAAGATATCTGCAGTCGATAATTCGTCTGTATATTATAGCACGGGATATGTGTCTTTTTTCTGTGCAGTATCGCAATGGTCAATTGATAATATTAGAATACGTAAACTTGTTTATCCTGAACCTGTGGTGAGCATTGTTGCTGTGCCAACTTATGTTTGGGATGGTACCGGGCAGGATAGTGATACCACGTATTCCACTCATACTTTATCTGCGAACTGGGCATCGGTATCCGATCCGGAATCGAATATCGCGAAGTATTGGTACGCGATCGGAACAACTGCCAGGTCAACAAACATTGCGAGTTGGACCGATATTGGTTTGTCGACTTTCGTCGTGAAAATCGGGTTGAGTTTAACCTACGATACGACGTATTACTTCAGTATAAAAGCGGAGAACAGCATTGGTATGCTATCAAATCCTACTGTTTCTGACGGTATCTATCTACAAAACGCGATGCCTGTATTAGCAATAAACAGCGTTGCGGTTTCAAGTGGAACTATACGGATAAACTATACTACGTATGATACAAATGGATATAATATAATTACATCAAATTGGCAATACTCAAAAGACGGGATGAACTGGGCAGATATCAACGCAGATGCAATACTTAATAATTCGTACAAACCATCAGGTATGTCATACATAAACTGGGTGGCCTCTCAAACTATAGCGTATGCCAACAACCAAGCCATGTTTTTCCGGATGAAAGCAATGGATTGTAACTCGCTGGGATACGCGTCAAGTTTTAGTACGTTGACATACACTCTTCCTGCCGGGTTAGTACATTACGGGTTTACAAAATATAACGATACGGCCTACTTATTAGGCGGGGTAACTAATTCAACTCCCTCCGAGAGTGAATCCAGTGTTTATAGCAACAAAATATATACAGCCAAGCTAAACACAGACGGTACGTTTCAAACCGGATTTTCGCTTTCTACCGCAACATTGCCTATACCACGGTATAGTCTGAAAACAAGCGCGTATAACGGGTACTTATACGCAATAGGAGGTGGGTCTAATACTTCCAGGTTAATTGATGATGTGTGTTATTTACGGATAGGTAATACCGGTATGCTCACAAGCGTCAACGTTTCAACAAATACTGCTCCAACAATAAAAGCCGGCGGGTTTGCG
>Ga0265292_1001217_pt1 | contig 24311 bp, 25 predicted proteins | sample Munlanlewell296A_FD_189080 | JGI IMG/M metagenome (GOLD analysis project Ga0265292, IMG submission 189080) | Leachate microbial communities from a municipal landfill in Southern Ontario, Canada - Leachate well 296A | ecosystem: Engineered > Solid waste > Landfill > Unclassified | place: Canada... | reverse complement strand
TGAAGAAAAAGATCATGGCGGCGGTGCTTCTGGCATGGGCGGCATGGGTGGAATGATGTAAGCCATTATTCAGATACACTTTATAAAAAGTCCCCAGGCATATTGTCTGGGGACTTTTTTAGTATCTTTGTTTAAAGCAACCTGAAAATGAACAATAAATAGAAATACCATGAAAAAGATTGGAATAACCCTGGCTGTATGCGCTATACTATTTACTACTAATGGATTAGCGCAAAATACTAACGTGCCCTATCTTATAAAGGAATCGTTAAGAAAGAATGCCGCGCAACTTAAATCCGGGATTGTTGGGAGTTATCCTCGGCACACCGAAGAGTTTAATTGGGTCGCGGACTGGATCCTTTATCGGACCATCGAGACCAGCTACACCTCTTTTGGAGAACCATCGGCAATTGAATATACTCAGGGTGCAAATAAAAGCAGGGATTTGTATTCCTATGATGCCCAGCATAATCAAACTGAGCGAAAGGCTCAGAATTGGACCGGCGGGACTTGGGTAGATTCCGAACGTTGGACATACACCTACAACGCTTCCGGTTACGAGACTGAAACCCGGCATGAGCAATGGAATGGCACCTTATGGGATTTGAAGAATGGTACACAGTCGGCTATCACGATGGATGGTAATCGAATAAGTGTGGTTACTATGAAAACGTGGAATGATGATACCAATACCTGGGATAACAGTTTGCGAAATACCTATACTTATACTGGTTCCGGGGCCAATTTTGCAACAGTTGTTATGGAAGAATGGACAACCCAATGGGTGTTCACCGTGAAGGCAGAATACACCTGGTCCGGAAATCAGGTTTCCGAATCGATCATGTATGTGTATGAAAATGGTGCATGGAAACGGTCGTCGAAATATGTTTATGAGCACCCCGATTCAAATACTAACGTGATGACGATTTCTATGGATGATGAGGCAGGAGGCTGGACCGAAACTTCAAGAATTACCACAAGGGTTGATTCTCATGGAAACGCTACCCTTAACCAAATGGAAATGTATATGGGTACCTGGACCATCTTTTCGGGAACACGTTTTCAGCTTACTTATTCGGGCAATGACCTTACCCAAAGAATTACAGAACAATTTTCTTTCGGTTCCGATTGGGCAAATACCCTAAAAGAGGTCTTTAGTAATTTTGCTTCCCTCAGTACCGACATTACCCTTATGCCTGATTCCGGACTGAGCGTATTTCCCAATCCTGCCGGGAAAGAGGCCATAGTGCGGTTATCCTTGCTGAAAGCCGGTTCGGTTACTCTCTCGGTAGTCTCGATGACGGGTCAGGAAATTCTCAAAGAAACCATTTCTGCCAATGGATCCGATGTAAATTATCAGCTGAACCTTAAAGGTGTACGGCCGGGGTCCTATATCCTCATCGCCCGCGACAAGCAAGGTGTTGAAGTCGGCAAAACCCGATTTATCAAAGACAAAGAATAAAACCAGTCTATGAAATCACTCTTTTTTGGGATTTGTTTTTTGATTTTTAGTGCTTGCACGTTAGTGTCGCAGGATACTACTCCTAAGCCCATAGCCCCATACACTAGTGCAGTCATGGCTAATGGAACTTTATACCTCTCGGGTCAAATCCCGCGGGTTCCTGAAACCGGGGATCTGATTAAGGGAGATATTAAAAAGGCTACCGAACAGTGCATGAAGAATATAGGAGTGTTACTCAAACAGAATGGTTTAGACTTTGAAGATCTGGTAATGGTTAATATCTATATGACCAATATGGATAATTATAAGGCTATTAATGAAGCCTATGCGCCATTCTTCAAGAATCAGAAATACCCTGCCCGGGCAGCTATACAGATCGGTCGCCTGCCAATGGATGCCGAAGTCGAAATCTCCGGGATCGCGGTGAAGCACCTGTAGAAACGCATGAAGAACCTTCGGAATTTTTGTATCATTGCCCATATTGACCATGGGAAAAGCACCTTGGCCGACCGTTTGCTTGAAGTCACGAAAACGGTTACGGGCAAAGATATGCAAGAGCAGGTGCTTGACAATATGGATCTGGAACGCGAACGAGGCATCACTATTAAAAGCCATGCCATCCAGATGAATTACCGGAAAGACGGTGAGGATTATATTTTGAATCTGATTGACACCCCCGGGCACGTTGATTTTTCATACGAGGTATCACGGGCCATTGCAGCTTGTGAAGGGGCTTTGCTGGTGGTTGATGCCACACAGGGAATTCAGGCCCAGACGATTTCGGTTCTGTACCAGGCAATGGACCATAATCTGGAGATTATTCCGGTTTTAAACAAGATGGATCTTCCGGCAGCTATGCCCGATGAGGTTACCGAACAGATTATCGAACTGGTTGGGTGCAAAAGGGAGGATATTATTCAGGCCAGCGGTAAAACCGGTTTGGGAGTGGATCAGATTCTTGAACGAATCGTTGAAAGAATTCCGGCGCCATCGGGTGATCCTGGTGCCCCTCTTCAGGCTTTAATCTTTGATTCCCTTTTTAATTCTTATCGGGGGGTTCTGGCCTATTTTAAAATTATGAACGGAGAAATCCATACAGGCGATCACGTAAAATTTTTTAATACCGGCAAAGAATATGACGCCGATGAAATTGGCGTTCTGCGTTTGGGCCTGTATCCGAAGGAAACACTTGGCACTGGCGATGTCGGATATATAATCTCTGGAATCAAAGCTTCGAAAGAGGTAAAGGTGGGTGATACCATTACCCATGTCGACCGCCCCTGCACCGAGGCCATATCGGGGTTCGAGCTGGTTAAACCGATGGTCTTCGCAGGATTGTACCCGATCGATACCGATGACTACGAGGATCTGAGGGATGCCCTCGAAAAACTGGTGCTGAATGATGCATCCCTCACCTATGAGCCGGAGTCATCTGCAGCACTTGGTTTCGGTTTCCGCTGCGGATTCCTTGGACTCCTTCACATGGAAATCGTTCAGGAACGGCTCGACCGTGAATTCGATATGATCGTGATCTCAACAGTACCCAACGTTTTCTATCATGTGTACGGCCGGAAAGGTGAAAGAATTGATGTGTATAACCCTTCCGGACTGCCTGATCCCACTGAAATTGACCGTATTGAGGAACCCTATATTCAGGCTCAGATTATTACAATGCCCGATTTCATAGGTGCTATAATGAAATTGTGCCTCGATAAAAGAGGCGAGCTAAAGTCACAGGTATATTTGACTCAGGACCGTGTGGAACTATCATTTGAACTGCCTCTTGCTGAAATAGTTTTCGACTTTTATGATAAACTGAAATCAATATCCCGCGGATACGCCTCTTTCGATTATTTTCAAACCGGATTTAAACCAGGCAAACTGGTCAAGCTCGATATTATGCTCAACGGTGAATCGGTGGATGCCCTGTCGACCCTCATCCACTTTGAAAACGCCTACCGGTTTGGCCGCCGAATGTGCGAGAAGCTTCGTGAACTGATCCCAAGGCAGCAATTTGATATTGCAATTCAGGCAGCTATAGGTGCCAAGATTATCGCTCGCGAAACGATTAAGGCCTTCCGCAAGGATGTGACAGCTAAATGCTATGGCGGGGATATCACGAGGAAACGTAAACTCCTGGAGAAGCAGAAAAAAGGGAAGAAAAAGATGAAACAGATCGGTAATGTTGAGGTTCCCCAATCCGCATTCCTTGCTGTACTGAAACTCGATTAGAGGGATTCCCTTAGCAGTTTGTATCCTTTCCCGTGAACATTAAGGATCTGGATTTCCGGTTCATCACTCAGATGTTTCCTGATCTTTGTGATATAAACATCCATACTCCTGGCGTTAAAGTAATTATCGTCTTTCCAGATCGCTTTTAAAGCATAATTACGTTCCAGTACCTGGTTAGGATGCTGACAGAGCATCTTAAGCAGATCCGATTCTTTGGTGGTCAGGTTTATGGTTTTGTCCTCACTGGTCAGGAGCTGTTTATTGGCATCAAAAACATACTTACCCAAAGTGAATACTTCCTGCTGTTCTGCCCGCGTAGTGCGGCGCAAAACGGCTTCAATGCGCAGCAGGAGCTCTTCCATGCTGAACGGTTTGGTCATGTAATCATCTGCCCCTGCACGGAATCCTTCGAGTATATCCGTTTTCATCGATTTTGCAGTCAGAAAGATGATCGGAATTTCGGGATTTTGAATACGGATATCCCTGGCCAGGGTAAAGCCGTCTTTTACCGGAAGCATGATATCGAGTATACAAAGGTCAAAATGGTCTTTTTTAAATGCCCGGAAACCCTTTTCTCCATCCGGTTCCAGGTTGGTTATATACCCCTTGGCTTTTAGATATTCCCGCAAGAGGCTGCCGAGGTTTACATCATCCTCGACCAGAAGAATTCTTCCGTTGCTTGTCATCATGACTTGTATTTATCAGGAATAATCAGCGTAAAGGTGGTGCCTGCATTGGGTTCGCTGCTTACAGAGATCGTTCCGTGATGTTGCTCGATAACTTTTTTCACATAACTTAATCCCAGTCCGAAACCCTTAACGTCATGAACGTTACCAGTAGGTACCCTAAAGAATTTGTCGAAAATCTTATTGAGATATTCCTTGCCGATGCCAATGCCATTGTCGCTGATCCTTATCTGGATAGACCTGGAAGTGGAATGGGTTAAAATCCTGATTACAGGATCGTTCTGGCAATATTTCATGGCATTGTCAATCAGGTTGAATACCACATTAGTCAGATGTGTTTCGTCGCCATCAATAGGATCCTCTCCACTATTGAGGTCGAGTTCAATGGAACCGTTTCTTTTTTGGATCTGCAGGGAGATTTTCTCAACAGCCTGCCGGACGAGATTATCGAAATAGACTGGTTGGATTCTCAGGCTCATTTTACCTTCTTCCAATATCGACATCTGAAGTACTCTTTCAACCTGATTTCCAAGCCGTTTACTCTCCTGCTGAATTAGCGAGGATATGTGCTCCAGGTTTTTTGAATCATTGCTCAGGCTTTTATCCGCAAGCATTTGCGAAGCCAGTGATATGGTTGAAATCGGTGTTTTTAGTTCATGGGTCATGTTATTGATAAAATCGTTTTTGATCTCAGATAGCCTTTTCTGCCTGAAAATAACATAAATGGCTACCGACGATATTATCAGGATGATGAGGGCAAGTGTCAGGGAAGCTCCTGCCATGGTTCCAACTGAGCGGAACAGATAATTCTCGCGGGTCGGAAAATAAACAACGAGAAAATTCGGAGAGGTCATTATATCATGCGGAAACAGTAAAGATTTGTACTTCTGAAACTTAACCAGGGGATTGAAGCCGGCACTGCGAAGGGTGTACCTCACATTTCCGGTCCGAACGGCAAATTCAAAAGGCAACGCTATGCCCTTATCGTCGAATTCCTGACGTATCAGGCTATCCAGTGCGGTATAACTTAACCTCTCCTCGATACGCCCTTCGTTTTGCAGGATTTGGTTAATGACCTTTTCAACATACACTTTCTTGTTGGTCATCAGTAAGTTGAATGTCTGATCGGGTTCGCTTCGTGGTTTTGAGGGTTGGCCCGGTATTCCTAAAGAATCGTTCTGATAGACGGAATTTCCCGAAACAATTATTGCCGTATCCCCTGAAATAAGATCCACCTGGGTTTCAACATTGCCCGGATTCTGGTCCTGAAAGGAATAGTAGCTCTGATTGATTTCCGGAGAATCATAAGCTTGGTTGTCTTCTGTGGTGGTGAGGGATTTGGGAAGATTCAATCTTCTCAGTCCGAGGGTATCACCCGATCGAACCAGTTCGCTCTGAATCTGGTTATACGTTTCTTTGAGCTCCAGCCTTGATGTAACCTGAGCCAGGCTCTTGTTGATCAATAAGTTGAATTGTTGTTTCTGAACCTCAAATGCGTCCTGCACCCACATGAGCTGAATGAATATGAGGGCTATCACCGCAGCGGAACTGACGATCGACAAAATCCAGATAAAGGTCCTCCTCATGCCATCAAAGATAGCAAAAGGATGGTAACGGCACTTTGAATAACCCCCTGATCTGCGGGATCTTTGTGCCTATTGTACTTTTAATCTCATCGAGATATTGGCCCGCCGGATCCTGATCGGAAACAACCAGCAGGAAATCGACCTGCCGAAAAACCGTCAGCCATGGCCCTTCTTTCGATCGGTTACCGATGAGCTTTATGGCAGGCTGATGGCTGGCATTGCTTTCGAAACAGGCGTATGATTGGGGAATAGAGCTATTTTTATCAGTGACTAAAATATCGTCTGATCTCACCAGATCCCATGGATAGTTCTGATTGAGCAGCCAGCATAACCGGTAATCCGGCTCATCGGTCAGAAGACCAAGACCATATACCGGCGAACTGGTATTTAGCTCTAGGAGGAATCTCCTGATTTTATTCATTTTATTCATTCAGTTCTTTCAGGGTTTCCAGGGCTGCATTCTGTTCGGCCTCTTTCTTGGAAACTCCGGTACCACTACCAAACAGGGTATCACCAATACTGACAAACGATATAAAGTGTGTGGGATCATAGGGTTCGATGTCCGTATAGAAAGTGATCTCCTTCCTGTTCTTCTGAGCCCATTCAATTAACTGGCTTTTAAAGTTGGTTTCGTTCCGCTCGAGTTCAACCAGGTCGACGTGTTTTCGGATGACCCTGCGAAGGACAAATCTCCTGGTTCTCCGGTAGCCTTTATCCAGGTAAATTGCGCCGATCAGGGCTTCAAAGGCATCGCCGAGTATATGGCGATTGGCCTGTTCACTCTGAATGCGGTTGTCCAATAATTGGGTTAGGCCCATTTGCTGTGTCAGCACTGAAAGGTTGTCGCCGTTAACAATTTTGGATCGCATTTTCGTAAGAAATCCCTCATTTCGGTCGGGAAATTGACGGTATAAGAATTCGGCAATGATCACACCTAGAACGGCATCGCCAAGATATTCAAGACGTTCGTAATTGAGTGGATTGCCCCTGGAGTCGGAAAGAGATGCTGATTTGTGTATGAAAGCAAGTTCATACAGTCCGATTTTTCCGGGTAAAAAGCCCAAAATACGGATCAGATGGGAATAAAAAATCTTTTTTGGAGAGCCCTTCACCGGTCAGGCATCCATTTTTTTAAATATGACTGTGGCGTTATGACCGCCGAATCCGAATGTATTGCTTAGCGCATACCTGACTTCACGTTCTTTGGCTTTATTGAAGGTAAAATCCAGCTTACTGTCAATCTGCGGATCATCAGTAAAATGATTGATTGTTGGCGGGATTTTGCTATCCAGAATAGCAAAAATAGAGGCAATGGCTTCGATAGCGCCAGCGGCACCTAACAGATGGCCATGCATGGATTTGGTAGCACTAATGCTGAGTTTATAGGCATGTTCTTTGAAAACAGAAAGAACAGCCATGGGTTCGGCCACATCACCAAGCGGTGTAGAAGTGCCGTGAACATTGATGTAGTCGATAGCTTCCGGTTTTAAGCCTGCATCTTTCAATGAATTGAGCATGACCAGCGCAGCACCCAAACCCTCGGGATGCGGTGCCGTCAGGTGGTATGCATCAGCAGATAAGCCTCCTCCAACGAGTTCGCAATAGATTCTGGCACCGCGTTTAATGGCATGTTCATATTCTTCAAGAATCAGAGCACCTCCGCCTTCTGCCATGACAAATCCGTCACGATCGAGATCAAATGGCCGTGAAGCCGTTTTAGGATCATCATTCCGGGTGGATATGGCATGCAGCGAATTAAAACCACCTAATCCTGCGGGTGTTACAGGTGCTTCGGAACCACCTGTAACCATAACATCGACCCGTCCGAGGCGGATATGGTCGAAGGCATTGATCAAAGAGACGGTCGACGAGGCGCATGCTGCCACGGTGCAATAGTTGGGACCGCGGAAACCATACTTAATAGAGATTTGCCCTGATGCGATATCTGAAATCATCTTGGGTACAAAAAACGGGCTGAACCTGGGAGTACCATCACCTCTGGCAAATGCGGATATTTCATCTTCAAAAGTACCCATGCCACCAATGCCTGATGATATAATCACACCAACCCGGTCCTTGTCGGTTTTTTCGAGGTTGAGACCGGAATCCTTGATCGCTTCATCTGCACTGATAATCGCGTACTGACAATAGAGATCCAGTTTTCGGGCTTCCTTGCGATCGAAAAAATTGCCTGCATCATAATTTTTCAATTCGCAGGCAAACTTCGTTTTGTGAAGGGAAGTATCAAAACGGGTAATCGGAACAGCCCCGCTAACACCATTAAATAATGATTCGCGGAACTCCTGTACTGTATTACCGATCGGCGTCAACGCACCGAGACCTGTTACAACTACCCGTTTTAATGCCATATTCCTTACCCAAATTTATGGTTAAGTTACCCTTTTGTGTTTTCCTCAACATACTTCACCGCATCACCAACCGTTACGATTGTTTCTGCCTGATCATCCGGAATAGCAAGGTTAAATTCCTTTTCAAATTCCATGATCAGCTCAACCGTATCCAGTGAGTCAGCTCCGAGATCATTAGTGAAGCTGGATTCGCGGGTTACTTCAGATTCGTCAACGCCCAGCTTGTCTACGATAATCGCTTTAACTCTGGATTCAATGTCTGACATAGCTTTAAAGTTTTAATTAATAATAAATTAAGCAGTAATCCTGATAATTTTTGCCATGCAAATAAAGCACTTCTCATCCTGATTATCAAAAAAAATGAATTTTTTTATTTTGAGCGGAGAAATTTCTGGTTAATTAATCAATTTTAAAGGTCAGTCGCAAATGCGGATATCATTTTTATTATTTACGGCAACGATCACTCAATGAGTAATATAGCAATTTTTGCATCAGGTTCCGGGTCTAACGCTGAACAGATCATCCGCTACTTTTCCAATGATGTGAATCATTCTGTGAAGTTGGTTCTGTCGAATAAGACTGATGCCTATGTACTTGAACGGGCTAAAAATCTTTCGGTTCCGGTAATGGTTTTTGATCGGAATATTTTTTATAAAACACGCCAGGTACTTGATATGTTGAATGAAGCTGCAATAGATGTACTGGTCCTTGCCGGCTTTTTGTGGCTGGTTCCGGATTACCTGTTGATAACTTTTCCCCGGAGGATAATTAATATTCATCCTGCTTTGCTTCCTGACTTCGGTGGCAAGGGGATGTACGGTATGCGGGTCCATGAGGCTGTAATCCGGGACGGGCGCAAAAAATCAGGCATTACCATACATCTGATTGATGATGAATATGACCGTGGCAAAATCCTTTTCCAGGCTGAATGCCCGGTCTTTCCCAATGATACCCCTGAAGATCTGGCCAGCCGCATCCATCTATTGGAACACCGGCACTACCCGGAGACTATTAAAAATTATCTACAGAGCTTAAGCCCGACTTCTTATACCGCACAAACTCATTCTGGTAACTCTTAACAATCGAATCATAAACAGGCCGCAGCTTCGGATCAACCGGTTCAACCGGAGGCGATTCTACCTTTAACGGATCTACCGGCTTTCCATTTTGCCAGATGCGAAAATCAAGGTGTGGACCTGTCGCAAGGCCTGTTGCCCCAACATAACCGATAACCTGGCCCTGCCGCACCACTGATCCTGCGCTGATTCCGGATGCATATCCCTTCAGATGCATATATCCGGTGGTAAAGGCTGCATTGTGTTTTATCTTGAGCATATTACCTGACCCCCTGTCGAAACTCCGCTGAATCACTTTTCCATCGCCGATACTCACAACCGGGGTTCCCGATGGTGCTGCATAATCAACTCCATAATGAGGGCGCCGGATTCTCAATATCGGATGCATACGGCTGCCTGAAAACCCTGAACTTATCCGGAATGACTTTGGATCCAAAGGTGCTTTCAGGAATGCGCGTCTAAGGCTTTCTCCTTTTTGATTAAAGTAGCTTGATATCCCGTTTTGTTCGAAATTGTAAGCCTCAAACCATTTCTTGCTATACATAAACCTTGCAGCAAGCACTTTGCCCGCACCAATCGATACATTATTAACTGTTTGGTTTTCAAAAATAACCTCAAAGCGATCTCCGGGTTTTATCGAGTACGCATCGATCATCCACTGATAAACACTCACAATCTCGCTTACAATTTCATCGTTCACTCCCTGATCCTTTACAGCTTGCCAAATTGACGATCCTTTTGCTATTTCCGCCTCCATGTAGCATATTTCTGTTTTGATTTCTTTCCTTTTTAAACTCACCTGGAGAGAATCCCTAAAATTGTAAACAACGTATTCCGATGCATTTTTCTCATAAATCATATATTGAAGCTGATGAAGGGTATCCGGAGTATAGTAGAGTTTTAGCCGGTTGCCTGCTTTCATTTTGCGCAGATCGAAAACGTACATGAATTCTTTTGCCAGTCGATCAATCGTCGCCATACTTACTCCTCTTTCCAGCAGAATTTCCGAAAGGAACTGATCCGACCGGATCCGGATAGTCTCATTATCAAATGAGTCCACCGGAATTTCATATTCATAGCGCACGGGTTGAACCATAACCGGAACAGGATCCGGATCCTTACTGAAGATCATCTCCCAGTTTAAATGAATTGCCACCCAAACCACTGCCAACAGACCAATGAATACTAATCCGCCAATAATAATACGCTTTTCATTTGCTAACGCCCTTTTCAGTAATATGATTGCTTTATCTTTTGATGACATGAAGGTCTGGGGTTTAGAATACGATATTAATAATCCGCTTAGGTACTACCACGATCTTTTTTGGTTTGGCTCCCTGAAGGTGTTTTTCGGTCAATGCGTGGCTCATTACTGCATTTTCTATACCTGAGACATCCATATCAGCCGGAAGTTCAATCCTGAAACGCATTTTCCCGTTAAAGGAAACAGGATACACAATGGTGTCCTCTATCAGGTAGGATTTGTCAAGCACCGGCCAGCAGGCTTTTGAAATACTCTCTTCATGGCCAAACCGATTCCAGAGCTCTTCGGCAAAATGAGGGGCAAACGGTGCAATCAGAATGAGCAGGGGCTCGAGGATCTGATTTTTATGACAATTCAGGTCGGTCAGCTCATTTACACAGATCATGAACGTACTCACCGCCGTATTGAATGAAAAGCGCTCAATATCGTCCTCGATTTTTTTGATCGTACGGTGCAGGATCTTTAATTCAGCGGTGGAAGGAATTTCATCCAACACTATCCAGCCCGGCGGATCCTGATAAAACAGCCTCCAAAGTTTGCGGAAGAATTTATGTACACCGTCGATACCGTTGGTATCCCAAGGCTTTGACTGCTCCACCGGGCCAAGAAACATTTCGTACAGCCTCAGGGTATCAGCGCCATATTTTTCTATTATTGTATCCGGATTAACCACATTGTACATCGATTTCGACATCTTCTCAACGGCCCATCCGCAAATATATTTGCCATTTTCGAGGATAAATTCCGCGTTTTTGTATTCGGGATTCCAGTTCCGGAATGCTTCCGTATCCAGGATATCATGACTGACCATATTGACATCTACATGGATAGCAGTAGTTTCGTACAGATATTTCAATCCGAGTGAAACAAACTGATTGGTGCCCTTGATGCGATAAGCGAAATTGGACCGGCCCTGCATCATGCCCTGATTGATCAGTTTGCGGAAGGGTTCATCCTTGCAAACAGTTCCGGTATCAAAAAGAAATTTGTTCCAGAAACGTGAATAGATCAGATGTCCGGTGGCATGCTCGGTACCGCCCACATACAAATCGACATCCTGCCAGTACCCGTTGGCTTCTTTTGAAACGAGGGCTTTTTTATTAAGCGGATCCATGTACCGGAGGTAGTAAGCAGATGATCCGGCAAATCCCGGCATGGTGCTGAGCTCGATCGGGTGCCCTTCAGACGTGACCCATCCGGCAGCACGCCCCAGCGGGGGTTCACCTTTTTCAGTCGGAAGAAAAGCATCTACCTCGGGCAGTCTGACCGGTAGTTCCGATTCATCCATCACATAGGGTACACCATTTTTATAATATACCGGGAAGGGTTCGCCCCAATACCGCTGCCTGCTAAAGATGGCATCACGCAAACGATAGTTTACCTGGACTTTCCCGATCCTGCGGGCTTCAACCTCTACTTTTGTGCGGGCAATTGCTTCAGGCACCGATAATCCATTCAGAAAACCGGAATTAATCAGGGTGCCTTCCCTGGCGTCGAATGAATCATCCCAGGTGTAGGGATCTGTGGGTACCTGTCCGGGTTGCAGAACCACCTGCGTAATCGGCAGGTTAAACCGCAGGGCGAACTTGAAATCCCTGCTGTCGTGGGCCGGAACGGCCATAATAGCACCCGTTCCGTATCCGGCCAGCACATAATCGGCTACCCAGATCGGTATTTCCAGTCCTGTGAAAGGGTTGATTGCATAGGAGCCTGTAAAAACACCGGTAACCTTTTTGACTTCCGTCATCCTTTCGCGTTCAGTGCGCTTTCGGGTTTCCTGAAGATAGGTTTGGACATCCTGCAAGTGATCGGGTTGAGTGAGGACCCCCACCAGTTCCGATTCCGGAGCCAGAATCATAAAGGTTGCGCCATAGATGGTATCGGCCCGGGTGGTGAATATTTCAATAGTGATATTTCGTGAAGGCACGGCGAAGAACATATTGGCCCCGTCGGATCGGCCTATCCAGTTGCGCTGCATCTCCTTGAGGGAATCGGTCCAATCGATTTGGTCCAGTCCTTTGAGCAGCCGTTCGGAATAGGCCGAGACCCTGAGCAGCCACTGTTTCATTCTCTTTTGCTCAACCGTGTGCCCGCCCCTTACCGAGAAACCCTCTTTTACCTCATCATTGGCCAAAACCGTTCCCAATGCAGGGCACCAGTTGACTAAAGTTTCGGCCAGGTAGGCCAGCCGGTAATTCAGCAGCACTTCCTGCTGCTTTTCCGGCAACATGTTGTTCCAGTCGGAAGCTGTAAAATCGAGCAATTCGGTGCAAGCCGCATTCAATCCCAATGTACCTGCCTCCTGAAAATGGCTGATCAATAATTCAATCGGTTCAGCCTTACCGGTTTGCGTATTGTACCAATGTTTAAAGAGTTGAATGAACACCCATTGGGTCCAGTGATAATAGTCGGGATCACAGGTTCTTACCTCGCGCGACCAATCGAAGGAAAATCCGATTTTATCGAGCTGTTCGCGGTAACGGCGGATATTGTTTTCGGTGGTTATGGATGGATGCTGTCCGGTTTGGATGGCATATTGCTCTGCCGGAAGTCCGAATGCATCATATCCCATCGGATGGAGCACATTAAACCCATTCAGGCGTTTATACCAGGAATAGATATCGGAAGCGATGTAGCCCAGAGGATGACCGACATGAAGGCCTGCACCGGAAGGGTAGGGGAACATGTCTAACACATAAAATTTTGGTTTTGCGGGATCAACGGTGACTTCAAAAGTCCCGCGCGATTTCCAGTAAGCCTGCCACCTGGGTTCGATTTCCCTGAAGTTATATTCCATAGTAATGAAGATGTCTGATTTCCTTTCGGATCGAAAAATACTTGGCGAAAGTATAAAAACCAGAGTTTCTATGAAAATGTTATACCTTTGCTCTGCTTTAATTAAAAGATATCGACATGAATTTATCATTTGTATTAGCTGGGGTTCTCGGACCTACTGAAATTATTCTGATTGTCCTTGTAGTGGTTTTGCTGTTCGGAGGGAAAAAAATTCCCGAACTGATGCGCGGTCTGGGTAAGGGCATTAAAGAATTCAAGGATGCTTCAAAGAGTAATGATGAAGAAACCCATCCGGTTAATCCGGGCGACAAGAAGGAGTAACAGAATTCTTCTGATTCCGATCTTCAGGCATTTCCCAAAAATATAATTCGCTCCGTTGTGGACAAGAAAAAGCTTAAAAACAAGGATGCGAACGATATGACTTTTCTCGAGCATCTTGAGGTGCTTCGGGGTCATTTGTTACGTTCAATTGCCTCCGTAGGAATTTTTACAGTAGTAGCCTTTTTACTCAAGTATATTATTTTCGGTGTACTGCTGGCACCCAAGTCGAAGGATTTCTTTACCAACATGATGTTGTGCAGATTTGGGCAATGGGTTCATACCGATAAGTTATGCATCAATGATATTCCGTTTCAGCTGATCAACATTGATATGGCCGGCCAGTTCCGGATCCATATGACTATCGCGCTATATGGAGGATTGATCCTGGCTGCTCCCTATATTTTCTGGGAGTTATACCGGTTCATCATGCCGGCTCTTAAGGATAAGGAGAGACGATATTCCCGGGGGATGGTTTTTTATACAACCATGCTTTTTATGCTTGGAATTCTGTTCGGCTATTTTATGATTGTACCGCTCACTATTAACTTTTTAGGCGGTTACACCGTAAGCAGTGAGGTCTTAAACCAGATTAATCTGAAGTCATACATTGGCACGATTACTTCGCTGATTTTTGCCACCGGGCTGATTTTCGAGTTGCCTATCCTGGTGTATTTTCTCAGCAAGGTTGGCATCATCACTCCGTCATTTATGCGCCGCTACCGCAAGCACGCGGCGATCATAATCCTATTGGTTGCAGGGATCATCACTCCCCCGGACATATTCAGCCAGATCATGGTTACCATCCCGATGTATCTGCTTTTCGAGGTCTCTATTTTTGTTTCCGCCAGAATAGAAAAGGAACGAAATGCCCGCGAAGTTGCTGAAGGATAAAATCAACCACAATAGGCACATTAGGTCACATTAGTATCCTTTCGTTAATACAAGGGTGACATTCTTCTGTGTGCCAAAATTAATCAGTTAATGAACATCTATTGTGAACTATTGTGCCTAATGTGGTGACGTTAAACAAAAAGGCCGCGGTTAAGCGACCTTTTCTGTATTTATCTAAGCTGATTCTAATTATTCCGAATCTCAACAAGTCTCTTGCGAGCCGAATAGTTAATCTTTAGTGCTTCAGCTTTTCTAAGTTCGGTTTTGATCTCAGTAATGATACCCATTTTGGTCTTTTCATCAGCCTTAAGGGAAACGGTCATTTTCTGCCTGTCGACTTCATCACGTTTTTCCCATTCACCTGCGATATACCCTCTGATGTCACTAACCGTAGCAAAGTTGTCATCCAACTGAATACGCGATTCTGTTCCTAAAGTAGCCGTGTATTCCTTGCGGGGAGAGCCCACAAAGATATAGCAAACCAGAGACTTTTTCTCCAGTTTGGTAATTTCCGTTGCAAAAGGCAAATTGGGGTTTTTTATTTTAAGTTCACTTTCTCTCAGGGTTGTTGAAACCATGAAGAAAAAAAGCAACATAAACATAATATCAGGAAGGGAAGCGGTTGTAATTGCCGGAACCTCCTTTTTGCCACCCTTGGGATTGAATTTTGACATAATTTAATCTCCAATTATTTGATTTCCTGAGGTTCAGCTTCGGAAATAGCAGTCGGGAATGCTTTCTTAACTGCTTCTTGCTGGGCTTCGTTCAGTTTATTCATTTTCATTCCGAATCGTTGCGCCGCATATTCATCACGGAGCTCATTGATTCCCCTTACCAGCTCATTCTGTACCAGCATATAGGCTCCATAGTCAGTACCCCTGTCATTTTGAAGAGAAACAATTCCCTGCGATCTCCTGAATGGCCCGATCCCTTCAATAACCTCCTCCTTCTTTTCAGACAGGTTGGGATTATCCTGCGGATTGAGGATAAATTCCTTGAGGCGGTCTTTAATATCAGAGATCTGAGCAAATTCACCGTTAATTTGAAGGTCATTGTTTTTATTGATCAGAACAACGAAGGTATTCCGCTTATTGATTTTTGGAGCTTCCACATTGTCGACCCACTGAGGCAGTAACCGGTAAATACCGGTGTCCACGTCCATGGTAGTGGAAACGATAAAAAAGATAATAAGCAGGAAGGCGATATCAGCCAGCGATGCACTTGCTATTTGCGGAAATTTTCTTTTTTTCCTAGCCATACCTCAGTTTATTTGAATAGTTTACTAATCTCAGCATATAGAACAGCCAATGTCGAAATAACAATCATGCCATACATGGAAAATAGTATCATGTCAGACATTTTTAGTCGCGTTGGGATGTTGTCAGGTCCGTTATAACCGGCAATATTCATCACAGTGCCATCGCCAAGTTGATAGGCTATGAACATCAGAAGTCCGATAATGCCGATGGAAATCAGTGCTTTAAGGCCGGATTTCGGGTTGGTAACCATCTGGAATGCCGGAAATCCAATAGCGAAGACTACTGCCAATGCAGCTAAAAGATAGGCCCACGAAAGTAAATAGTTGAGAATCGGGCCGATTTGTCTGATTTGTGAGACTAATAGATCGTTGCTGTTAATCTTTCCTGTGTTGAGGTAAAAGACTAACGTCAATACTATGCTTATTCCCATTAGAGTAAGGAAGAAGTATTGGCCAATGCGAAGTAATAATTGCTGTTGCTTCATATTTGAAACTCCTTTCGCTTATTTTTTTGACATGTTGTAACGAATCAGGATGTCCATGAAACTGATGGATCCGTTCTCCATATCGTTTGTGATGGAGTCGATTTTTGAAAGACAATAATTATAAAGAACCTGGAGGATCATAGCTACGATCAAACCGAAAACTGTGGTTAACAAAGCAACCTTGATACCGGCGGCAACCAGGGTCGGGGAAATTTCACCGGCTTTCTGTATAGCATCAAATGCCTGTACCATCCCGATTACTGTACCCAGGAATCCCAACATAGGAGCAATGGAAATCATGAGGGATATCCAGGTCAGCCCTTTTTCGAGGAGGCCCATCTGAACACTGCCATAGGAAAGAATCGATTTCTCAACCATGTCAAGACCTTCAGAATGGCGTTCCAGTCCCTGATAGAAAATGCTGGCAACCGGACCGCGGGTGTCGCGGCATACTTCTTTGGCACCTTCAATTCCGTTTTCGGCAAGGGCTTTTTCCATTTTTGTCAGGAGTTTGTCGGTATTGGTGGTCGACAGTGAAAGATAGATGATCCTTTCAATGGATATTGCCAAACCTACAATCATGGTAAGAGCAATGATGCCCATAAACCCGGCGCCCCCTTCAATAAATTTTTCTTTTACTACCTGGTGCATAGACTTTTCCGCTTCAACAGGAGCAGTTGTTGTAGCTGCCGGAGCAACAGTGACTGGTTTAGCCTTAATTGAAGTGTCCGGAGATGTGGTAGGCTGATTCTGAGCCTTAAGAACAAGAAACGATGCTCCTAATGTAAGCATCCCAAAAATAGCTATTAAAGCAAGTTTTTTCATGACTAAAAAATCGATTGGTTAATACTTGTTTCCGTGTTTGTTTGACAAAATTAATAAAAAAAAGTTGGCGGAGAAAGAGGGATTCGAACCCTCGACCCCGCTTCACGCAGGGTACACGCTTTCCAGGCGTGCGCCTTCGACCACTCGGCCATCTCTCCAAAAAACGCGGCGAAAATTACAAAAAAATTATTAAAACCAGTGTTCTAAACAGTTATTTCACCAAATTCATATCCCGAATAGGTGTTGACTGTTATCGGTTGTCAGTTGTCCGAACTCTTCGATAGTCATACTATATATATGGGCCACTCTGGAGGCGGTATGAATCAGATAGGCGGGTTCATTTCGCTTTCCCCTATACGGGACCGGAGCCAGGTAGGGCGAATCCGTTTCGAGAACGATCCACCTGGGATCAATATGGGGAAGTACCTGATCGAGGCCTGAATTTTTGAAGGTTGATACCCCTCCGATCCCGAGATGGAACCCCATTCCGATGATTTCCCTGGCCTGATCCAGTGTTCCGGTAAAACAGTGGAAGATGCCCGTCAGGTTGGTTAACCCTGATCTCTCAATGATTTGAACGGTTTCGGCATGACTGTTCCTTACATGAATGATTACCGGGAGATTCCTGTTTGAAGCCCATCCGAGTTGAATCCGGAAAGCTTCTTCCTGCTGATCGCGGAAAGTTTTACCCCAATACAGGTCGATACCCACTTCTCCGATGCCATAGAATTTACGCGTGTCAAGCAATGACTCTGTATGTTTGAGTTCCTGTTCAAAGGTGGCATTCACCGAGGTGGGATGAAGGCCCATCAAAGGGAAGCAATTTTGAGGGTAGTGATCGGCAAGGTCCAAAAGGCTGGCGGTGGTTGACCGATCGACGTGAGGAAGGAAAATCCGGGTTATTCCGGATGCGAATGCATTCTGTACTGTATTGTCCCGGTCACCATCGAATTCCGGAAGATAAATATGACAATGAGTATCTGTTAGTTCCATGTTGATTATTTGAGACGCATATATGCGTCTCTACACCAACCCCCGTGCCCTCTGTAGGGACGCATATATGCGTCCCTACACAAGTCCTTGTGCCATCATGGCATCGGCCAGTTTGACAAATCCGCCTATGTTGGCACCGTTGACATAGTTGATGAATCCATCTTTTTCCGTACCGTACTTCTGGCAGGTTTTGTGGATATTGATCATAATGGTATGTAAACGGGCGTCGACCTCTTCGCGGGTCCAGCTCAGGCGCATCGAGTTTTGCGACATTTCAAGGCCTGAAGTGGCAACTCCGCCGGCATTGGCAGCTTTACCCGGACCGTACAGGATTTTAGCGTTCAGGAATACTTCGACAGCTTCCGGAACGGATGGCATGTTGGCTCCTTCGGAAACGCAGATGCATCCATTTTTAACCAGGGCGCGGGCTTCCTCGTCATTCACTTCATTCTGGGTAGCGCATGGCAGGGCGATATCAACTTTTACTCCCCATGGACGCTGGCCTTCATGATATTCACAGTTAAATTTATCGGCATATTCGCTGATCCGGCCGCGGCGAACGTTTTTAAGTTCCATTGCCCAGGCCAGTTTTTCAGGGGTAATTCCTTTAGGATCATGAATAAAACCATTTGAATCAGATAGGGTTACTACTTTGGCGCCAAGTTCGGTAGCTTTTTCACAAGCATACTGGGCTACGTTTCCTGAACCGGAAACTGATACTGTTTTGCCTTTGAAACTGTCGCCACGAGTAGTTAACATTTCCTGTGCAAAATAGACACATCCGTAACCGGTAGCTTCCGGACGGATCAAACTGCCACCCCATTCCAGCCCTTTGCCGGTAAGAACGCCGGTAAATTCGTTCCTCAGCCTTTTATATTGTCCAAACAGGAACCCAATCTCACGACCGCCGACCCCGATGTCACCGGCCGGTACATCAGTGTTTGGTCCGATATGCCGGGCGAGCTCAGTCATGAAACTCTGACAGAACCGCATTACTTCAGAGTCCGATTTTCCTTTCGGGTCGAAATCCGATCCCCCTTTACCACCGCCCATGGGCAGGGTGGTTAATGAGTTTTTAAATACCTGCTCAAAAGCCAGGAATTTCAAAATCCCGAGGTTGACTGTTGGGTGAAAACGCAAACCGCCTTTGTAGGGCCCGATTGCACTGTTCATCTCAATACGATAACCTCTGTTGATCTGGATTTCGCCCTTGTCATCCTGCCAGGGAACACGGAACATTAATACCCTTTCCGGTTCAGCGATGCGTTCCAGAATCTTGGCATGCTTGTACTTCGGGTTTTCTTCGATGAAGGGAATCAGTGATTCCGAAACTTCCAGGACGGCCTGGTGGAATTCTACTTCGCTCGGATTCTTGGCAATAATTTTTGCCATGAATTTTTCTACTCGTGGATCCATTCTTGTTAAGGTTTTTAAGATTTACTCAATAGGTTTTATGCCGAAAATGTAGCGGATTTTTGAATAGAAAAAAACGATTTAGAACATATTTTCAAGAATTTAATTATCGGTCCGGGCATACAGTTTTCCTGGCATTGCCTGAATTAATCCCTTGAATTCCAGGCTTAAAAGAAGAAAGGAAACCTTCTGAACCGGAAACTCTGCCAACCGGCAGATCTGATCGACCGACACAGGCGGCCCGTTTAGTAATCCGTAGATGGTCATTTCCTCCGGATCCAGCTGTTCAAACAGCAAGGGTTCAGTGGGGAGTTTCTTTACCGGACCCTGGTTCCAGCCCAGCAGGTATTCAATATCCCCGGCACTCTCGACTAATGAAGCCTGATTGCTTCGGATCAGATAGTTACACCCCTTCGACATGAGATCGTCGGGCCGGCCGGGTATAACCATTACGTCACGATCATAGGAATTGGCCATCTCGGCTGTTACCATAGCACCTCCTTTAATGCCGGACTCAACCACCAGGGTCGCCTCCGTCAGGCCGGCAATGATCCGGTTGCGGCGAATGAAATTCTTTGGCTCCGGCAGATTGTGGCTGAAGAAATCGGAAATCAGCCCTCCCTGTTCCGTAATTCTATCAGCGATTTGCCGGTGGATTGCCGGATATAGAGTATGAAATCCATGGCCCAGAACGGCAATTGTTTTTAGGCCAGATTCAAGGGCCGCTATATGTGCCTGTATATCAATTCCATAGGCCAGGCCAGATGTGATTACTACCGGATGACCCTTGTCTGCCAGCCCCTGGATCAGGTCGCGGGTGATCTGTTTTCCCCGGGTTGTGGGGTTGCGGGTACCAACCACACTGAGCATGCGGAAACCCGGTCCCGGAAGTCCGCCACGCAGAAAAAAAACAATTGGTGCATCCGGGCATTGAGCCAACCGTGGAGGATAGTCTTCATCGAACAGAAAACGGCAATCCAGGCGCTCCTTTTCCATAAAGCGGATCTCCTCTTCAGCCCGCTTGAATGTTTCGCTATGAAGTAACCGGTCGGCCAGAAGTGTTCCAATCCCTGGTATCGAAATCAGATCCCGGCGTTTGAGCCTGAAAATCTCTTCGGCCGTGGCGCATCGTGCCATCAGTGCCCGTGCAATATTGGCCCCGATACCAGGTATCAATGCCAGTGCCAGTTTAGGTATAATTGTATTTGCATCCATATATTGGTTATAGATGCAATTTCAAAGACGGAATGGAAAAACTGATCAGATTGCCGGATTAATTTTTTCTTTCAGCAGCCTTTTTTTTGCGATATCAACCAGATGGTTGCGCTGCAATGAATTGAGACCTGGAGCTTTAATTGAAACTTCCATCAGTTTGGTGTATTGAGCCAAGGCCTGGGGCCTGCGGTTGGCCTCGATCAGAATCATAAACCGGTGAAAATGGTAAATCAGGTTATTCGGATATTGTCTGATGAGTTGATCTGCAATAGGTAAAGCGCGATCGAAATTTTCTTCCAGCTGATAATTTATCTTCATTAGATAATAGAGCGATTCATTCTTAATCAGGATGTTATCCATTTGGGAACATCGATTGAGCAGCTGAAATCCCAGGTTCCGGTCACTCTTCGGCGCAAATGTAAAAAAAGGAGTGAAAACCGGATATTTGATTAGCGTAACTGCAGCAAAATAATTATACAAACCACTGACCATCATAAATTTATCGTATTGGCATACCTTGTTTAGTGCAATCTCCAAAAAATCAAGAGTATGCCGTAGATTGACTATCCCTACGAAATATCTTTCCTGGTAGATATCCACCCGTGTCAGGTAAGCATAGCTGTGTATCATCGTAAAAACCTCTTCGTTGGTCATTTTGTCGATCGGACGGTTCTTAAACCGGTTGATGACCCGGTTGAGCACTACAGTCATCTGATTATCATAATCGCGTGAATCATCACCTGATATCAGCCACCACCAAAGAAGGTTGACGTGCGCAAGGTCGATCCAATTCTGATCGATATTTGTCGCATTGAGTTTCTTCAGTTTCCGCTCGGCCTCGGGCAGATCGTATCGGTACATAGCCTCGAAAACCTCGATCACTTCTTTAGGCTCCCGGGAGACCTGAAGTTGAGCCTGAACAGGAGAGACAAAAGACAGAATACAGAAGGCAAGGAAGACAGAAAACCGTAGAGACGCATATTTGCGTCTATCCTGGGAGGCAGAAGACGGATGACCCCCAGAGAGAAGACCCCCAGACTGAAGTCTGGGGTTAGTCAAGTCTATCGATGTACTTTTCGTCCTTGACATAAGCTTTTATATACTGTCGAAGTTGCAGATTTTGAATATATTACGGAACCTGGCAATTTATGATCCAAAGTTGAAGATTACTCTTCATTAACCCCAGACTTCAGTCTGGGGGTTTTAAAGGAAGCAATCATTTGGTCGATGCAATAACAGCTAGTACCTCGTTGAAAATCTTGCTTCGGTTTTCTGTCCGTTTATTTTTTGCGAAATCGGCGGCTCGCTGGAATCCTCCCTGGTAATATCGCTGAAACCAGGGCAATGCGGTAAAGAGAGCATCCACGGGTGATGTTACGGTAACAATATAGAAGCCGAGGCCAACAAAGAACCCGGTGAGCAAAAGAGAATTGATGCCCGACCAGATTTCTCCTGAATAGATCTGACCGGCTCCCGGGAGGATAATGCTTAACCACGATGCCAGCTTCGGATTTGGACGGTAGAAATGCCTGGTATCGGCAAATATCGCTTTGATCTTTTGCCGACTCACGGAATCTTCGGCAGCCTTTTCAAAGTAACTTCCGGCTTTGCTGAAATCCTCCAACCCAAACCAGGTCATGCCGAGGTAAAAATTGCGTTTCCTTTCAAAGCCCGGACTCAAACTATCTTCCAGGCTGAGCAGTTCCATCAGGGCAAAATTGTAATTATGGCTTCTCAGGTAACAGGCAGATTTCCGGAAAAGAACCTCTTTTTTAATGCTGTCGTTAGTTTGCGCAAAGTAACTGTGATCGTAAAATTCCAGTGCTTTTTCCAGATCGCCCCCGGAATAGAAACAGTCGGCTATACGGTTGAGAACTTCAGCATCCACCGCGGGCCGGATAAAGAAGGCGGTCCTTTGGTAAGCCGGAAGAGCTTCATCCAGGTGGCCTGCAGTGTACAGACTATCAGCAAAAGCGCGTGTTTCACCCACCGTTTGAGCCGGTGAGTATGCCGATAAAGAAATCAGGCTAACGAGTAAAAAGAACACCTTCTGTTTCATGCCTGATCAGATCGACTTGTTTTGTATTATAGATGTTTGCCGATTTCCAGGAGCCAAAGAGGTTGGCTGAATAGAAGCCGATTGCCAGGCTGCCGAAAATCCATCCGGTAACACTGCTGATGCCGTTTTTTGAAAAACCCCGGTAAGATTGCCAGGTATTGGTGGCAACAAACAGAAGGGATAGCAACCCGTCCTTCCAGTCGTGCGAATAGATTTTCCCAAGTCCGGGAACCACCGCTGAAAGGGCTACAGATGCAGCCGGACTTTTCCGGTGAACGTTTTTTGTTTTGGTATAAAGATCCAGAAGCCGGGCATCAGTTGCGGCAATCGCGAAAGATGGTTCCCGGTTTTTCCCGGGCCGGTTGATCCAATTACCTTCCAAAAGCCATGACCCCAATTGATAATTCGATTTTTCGGTGGAGGTTAATCCGGCCGACCGTTCGAGTACTGAATGGAAGGATGTGTAATCTCCTTGTATCAGAGTGAGTTGGATTCCTTCCAGGGAGAATGGGCGCGATAATGAGCCGACGGGATACCACCGGTTTAACTTTTGCCAGCCTTCAGCTGGTTTTTGGCTGAACCGGAAAGATTTTAACTGGTTCAGCCGGGCCAGAGTATCTCCCGGGTTTAAAAAAAGAACCCGTTCCCATTCAGCGTTGGCAAGCTGAAACTGGTGAGTTTGCATCAGGTATTGGGCAAATTCCCGGGAATGGGGTCCGTCATAGATATTCTGCGACATGACTTGGCCAGGCAGTAACAATAACAGTAGGGACGCATAATTGCGTCCTAACTGTAGGGACGCATAATTGCGTCCTAACTGTATGGACGCATAATTGCGTCCTAAACGGATTCTAATGGCGAATCTTTTCAACAGGGTCATAAAATCGCAGGCTAGGTTCATGAATATGGTATTTCTCCGGACTGATCCCGTTGCAGCGGGTTAAGCGATCGATCGCATCAAGAACGCCGAGGAGGCCGTTAGTTTTAATGGTATTCAGTGCATAAATGGAACAACTTGGATAAAAGGTGCATTTTACTCCGTCCTGCGATGAAACAAAGGTTTTGTAAAAGGAGAATCCTCCGGTAAGGATCAGCCGGAATTCGTTGGAGGGATCAATTTTAAGGGAATAATCGGGCCTGTTTTCAGCTGGCTTAAACAGTTTACTGAAACTTCTCACTTCATCCGCGGTTTGTGAATGAAGGTTACAGGCGAAGGCCTGAAGTATTATAAAAATACTTGCTATCGTTCTCCATTTCATCAACCACAACGTTTTTATAGGAGGTTACCTGGTAGCTTTCGATACCATTGCTGATATTAATTTCGATGATTTTACCCGGGAAGGCGAGTCCGTTGATCAATTGGTAATCTTCGAAGAATTG
>Ga0265292_1001216_pt1 | contig 24315 bp, 18 predicted proteins | sample Munlanlewell296A_FD_189080 | JGI IMG/M metagenome (GOLD analysis project Ga0265292, IMG submission 189080) | Leachate microbial communities from a municipal landfill in Southern Ontario, Canada - Leachate well 296A | ecosystem: Engineered > Solid waste > Landfill > Unclassified | place: Canada... | reverse complement strand
CCCGATTGATCGAATCCTCGGGTCCGAAATTTCCGTCATCATATCCATTGATAATTCCCTGCGCCTTCAAAAATTCAATCGCCTCAAAATTCGGATAATCTTCCGGCACATCAGGAAAGCTGCCTGCCACGGCCACTCCGCCGAAGGCAGAGCTAAAACCAAAAAACACAAACAATATCAAACCTAAAACTTTTTTCATAGTAACTATGAGTACAACAATTCTCCGGGTGAATATTTATCCAAATTCTTTTTTCCGATCAGTTCCACCAGCCGGTCAATCACATCTTCAAAAGCGACTTTTTCCTGCACGCCTTTTTTCATATCTCGAATAATGGCGACATTTTCACGCACCTCGGTGATTCCTATGATCACGGCAAACGGTGCCTTGAACTTATCCGCCAGTTTTAACTGTATATTGATCGCGCCTTTGCCCATCGCGCCCATCGTCTTTAGTCCCGATTCCCGCATCTGCTCAATCAGTGGAAGGCATTTGCGTTTGGCCTCTTTTCCAAGCTGGGCCACAAAAACATGTAGATCATCTTTCGTCGGCACGCGGATTTTCTCTCTTTTCATATTTGCCATAATCCTCTCCACTCCGGCCGCGAAACCCACCGCCGGTGTCGGCTGTCCGCCCATCAGCTCCATCAGCCCGTCATATCTTCCACCGCCTCCGATCGCGTTTTGCGCACCCTCGCTCTTGTCCCAAAATTCAAAAACAGTCTTTGCGTAATAATCGAGTCCTCGTACCAGTTTCGGATTTTCCGTGTATTTAATTCCGATTTCGTCCAAATATCCTTTCATTTCTTCATGAAACTCAATGGACTCTTTGTCCAGATAGTCCCGCATCACAGGCGCCAGTCCGGCCAAAATCTGGCAATCCTCCTCCTTGCAATCGAGTAATCTCATCGGATTTTTCTTCAGCCGAATCTTGCATTCTTCGCAGAGCGATCGCTCTTTCCCGACATAAAAATCCTGCAAAACCTGCATGTATTTTTTTCGCGCCTCCGGTGTCCCGATTGTGTTGATCTGCAGACTGATGAGCTTATCCACGCCCAGATCCTGACAAATTTTAAACGCCATCTGGATCAATTGCGCGTCCAGCGCCGGATCGCTCTCTCCCAAAATTTCAAAACCAAATTGCCAAAACTGGCGATATCTGCCCTTTTGCGGCCTGTCATAGCGAAAACACGGCTCATAGTAGTAAAGCATCATAGGTTGCGGCAACTGGTTCATATTATTTTGAATGTATGCCCGCACAACGCCAGCCGTGCACTCCGGTTTCAGCGTCAGGCTGCGCCCCTTGCGATCCTGAAAAGTATACATTTCTTTGGTCACAATGTCCGAAGTGTCGCCGATACTGCGTTTGAAGACTTCGGTAAACTCAAACATCGGCGTCGAAATACGCCTAAAACCAGCTTGCCTCGCCCGGTGCCTCACCACTTTTTTTATAAAGGTATGATACTCGTGATCCTCCGGCAAAATATCATGCACTCCCTTCGGCGTCTGAAACTGCTCATGTTTTTTTGGTTTTTCGTCCATGCCGGTCATTAAATAGTAACTGTCACTTTACTACATTCTAGAATTTTTTCAAGGCTGAAATTTCGCTTCTTCTAAACGCTCTTCTTTGACATATCATAAAAAACCCTTAGAATTAGCTCATGCAGGCTCTTACTCTGGATGATCGGCTCGATTTATCTCCGGTCCAAAGCGATTTAGATCGATACAGCGCTTTGACGCATCTTTCCGAATCCCGCGATTTTAGAGACACGATTCCTGATATTGTCGCTGACATCAAGGATCGTTGCACCAGACCCGATGGGCGTCTGAATGAGAAAAAAGTGCTTAAGGAAATTCTCACTCTTCAGGTTGAAATTTGCTCACGCATCGGACAAATTCTGGCCGATCCGGATTTTCAGAACCATCGCATTCCATCTAAAAAGGCCTTCGATAAAGCTCCTTCAGATATTAGTAAAGTCATCCAACAAGTTTTCACGGCTTGGCCGGATCGTCAAACGGGAGTCGGTGCCGATGAGGTCATCATCTCACCTTCGATGATCACTAATGCAACTTTGAAAAATCTTGGACTTGAGGAATTTATCCCGCCAAGAGGTTCGAGAAAAGAGGAGAAGGTGGAAGCACGTGGTCGCGCTATTCCCGATATCAAACGCATCATGTCTGAAGATCTCGAGCCATTTGTTTTAAATTACGATGCCGGTCTCAAGCACAATTCTCCGCATTCTTTCAGGCTATTTAGAATTGCCACCGGACCAAATCAGGGCCTTGTTATTGGTACTCAAACTGAAGGGCGTAAAAGAATTTTCCGCACCGATATTTTCAGCGCCTACCGCCGGATCGATCATATATTTGCCGATTATGAATGTGAAAATGCCGAATTGGAGAGCATAAAAACGTTTTTAAAAACCACGATTCGCAGTGTTCAGACAAAATGGCGGCATCTAAAGGAGAGCGATCGCTTACAAAAAATTATTGATGAGGCTATGGGTTTTGTTAAAAATCTGGAACTGGTTCGCGACGAAGACAAAGTGGAAATCCACGATCGCCTCGCTAAATGCAATAAATTCAAGGATTCAAGTGGAAAACCTAATCCTGGAGCTCAACTTGGAATCTGGTCTCCGGTTTTAACATTCATAGCCAATCGCCAAAAGAAAATTCACAACACCAAACGCCATCTCTCGGAGGACCAGGGTTTGATTTGGAACAAAATTCAAAGCGACCTCACGCGTCTTGAAAGATTTTGCTATGAGGTCCGTAAATACGCAGATGAATTGAAAATTTTGCAAATTGACAAACCTATCGACGAAAAAAATCGTGCCAAAATAATAGCCAATCTTCAGGATATTCGCGAACAATCCTCGAATTTTGAATTCCAGCCTTATCTCAAAATCGGAACAATAATCACCGACGAAATTGACAAGATTATTGAAATTTTAAACAACGATCCAAACAAACAACAGTCCAGAGCTACAGCCCGCCAAAGTTTTATCCGCGTCTTCTCTCTGGCAAAGGTCGTCCAGGTTCAAAAGGAGATCGCAAATTTGAGACATCGGGCTTTCGGCCCGCGTCAGGACATGCAATATATCTCCGTCAAAGCCGTCATGGATGAACTTGGAGAAATCCGCGACAATTTTTTTAATCGCCAGATCGCCAAAGAAACCAATCTGAATGACAAAGAGATGGATGAATTGTATAAAACGATCCACACTCGCATCGGACAAATTATCAAGTTGATTGTCACTTTCCTCCATTCCAAGCCCAAAGACAATAAGCAAAAACAGCAGATCCGTGCTACGACATTGGCTCAGGTCAACGAAGCTCTCGGCGCCTTTAGCGTTTTGGAAATTATGAATGAGCTGCAAGATCAAAGGAGACAAATGGAATTAGATTTGCCTCCGCCACAAAACCCCCCTTCTTCTCCAGCCACAGAAAATACGCCGCCGCCGCAATCATAGCCGCGTTGTCCGTGCAAAACGCAAACGACTTTGGATGTCTGAACTTCACTTTTCCGTCCAAGGCCTCTTTCAGTCTCTCTCGTAGTCTGACATTCGCCGAAACACCTCCGGCGATATGTAGCTCTTTCACTTTTGGGAATTTTTTTAGTGCCCGCAAAACTTTCTCTACAAAAACATCGATCACCGCCTCTTGAAAACTGGCTGACATATCTTTCGTAAATTTTTCATCAATTTTTTCCGTCTTCTTCACTTCATTCAAAACCGCTGTCTTCAGTCCCGAAAAGCTGAAGTCCAAACTTTCTTTTTCCAGCATAGCTCTGGGCAAATCAAAGGCCGCGCTGTCCCCATCCAAAGCAGCTTTCGAAATCGCCGGCCCGCCCGGATATCCCAGCCCGATGATTCGCGCCACTTTGTCGAAAGCTTCTCCGGCCGCGTCATCCCGCGTTTCGCCAAGCACTTCAAAATCATAATGTCCGCGCATCAAAATCAGCTCGTTATGTCCTCCCGAAACTGTCAAAATCAAAACAGGAAACTCGATTTCTTCTTCATTATCCAGCCAATTCGAATAAATATGTCCGATCACATGGTTCACCGGAATCAGTTTTTTCTGCTTCACATACGAAATCACATTTGCCGTCTCCGTGCCGATAATCAGCGAGCTGATCAGCCCGGGCCCCTGTGTCACAGCAAGCGCGTCTATGTCGTCCCAACTACATCCGCTTTTTTCCAACGCTTCGTCAATCACCGGCAGCATTTTCAGAACATGCTCCCTCGCCGCCACTTCCGGCACCACTCCGCCGGTTTTGGCATGCAGATCAATCTGCGACGCGATCACATTCGCAAGCACTTTCCTCCCGTCCTCCACGATCGCCGCCGCCGTCTCATCACAAGATGTTTCAATCGCCAGAATTTTCATGATGGCATTTTAGTCGACTTCTCAAAAAACTGCTACAATAACTCCGTGCAATCCACCTCACTCCAAATTATCGAGACTCTCAAAAAGGCCGGCCACGAAGCCTACTGGGCGGGCGGTTGTGTCCGCGACATGCTTCTCGGCATCAAGCCAAAGGATTTTGATATTGTCACTTCCGCAAAGCCCGACGAGATCGAGGCTCTGCTCGAGCACACCATCCCCATCGGCAAAAAGTTTGGTGTCATCCTCGCCATCCAAAACGGTCATCACTTTGAAATCGCCACTTTCCGTTCCGACGCAGGCTATTCCGATGGTCGCCGTCCCGATGCTGTCGAATTCACCACTGCGAAGCAGGACGCTCTCCGCCGTGACTTCACCATCAACGCCATGTTTTACGATCCCACGACCGAAAAGGTCATCGACTATGTCGGCGGCCAGACTGACATGCGCGATAAACTCGTGCGTTTCATCGGCGATCCCGATACCCGCATCAGGGAAGATCATCTTCGCATTCTTCGCGCCGTGCGTTTCAAGAATGTCTACGATTTCCAATATCATCCCGACACCTACGCCGCCATCAAAAAGAACGTCCATCTCATCAAAAATATTTCCGCCGAACGCGTCGCCGACGAGCTCAACAAGATGATCATGGATCGCACGCACCCTTCCCAGTCTTTTGAAGAACTTTTTGAAATCGGCGCTTTGGAATTTATAATCCCCGAGCTTTGCCGTCTCAAAGGCCTCGCCCAGCCTCGGCAGTATCATCAGGAAAATGACGTCTGGGATCATTCCAAAATGGCTCTCGACTCTCTCACCGAAGATTCAACCGTAACTCCATCTCTCGCTCTAAAATGGGCTGTTTTTCTCCACGACATTGGCAAATTCGAAACTTTTCAAATCGATTCCGAGCGCATCCGTTACAATCATCACGCCGAAGTCGGAGCAGATCTCGCCAAAGAAATTCTCACCCGTTTAAAATTTCCAAACAAAACTCTCTCTCAAATTCACTGGCTGATTTCTCATCACATGATTGTCGGTCCTCTTTTTGAAATGCCGGACGGTCGTCGTCGTCACTGGTTTCTGGAAGCCGGTTTCGAAGACCTTCTCGAACTCATCCGTGCAGACACAGCCGGTACGCTTCCTCAAAATTTTGATCAGTACAACCAGCTCAAAAAACTTTATAAATCCGAAATCGCCAAACTCAAACTCATGCCAAAACAACTGATTTCCGGGGAAGAAGTCATGAAAGCTCTCAAACTAAAACCCAGTGCCAGAGTCGGCGAGATCCTCAAACAAATTCGCGACCAACAACTCTCCGGCGAAATCAAAACAAAGGCTGCCGCCAAAAAATTTCTACTGTCTCTCTAAAGCACTTTCTTCCTGCGTAGATACAGATAGTATTCTTTTTCAGTCAGCACAGCGCTTCCTACACCGATCAGGAACAGCACTAAATTCAATAGCCAGCCGACATACGGAATCATTCCCACGAGATAGTAGGCGAGTAGTCCCAGCGCCGTCGCAAAGAAAAGCTCAACTTTGAAATATTTTTTCTTTGGCAAATGATCCAGCATATATCCGGCCAGCCAGAACGCCACATAGATTTTCGCCAGATACATCACAATAAAAAGCGAAATCAACAGGATGATCGCTACCGGAGCCCCAACCAGTGTCGGCAGTAAAATCAAACTTCCCACGAACCCGACGATCAGAGTCACCAAGCCCACCCAACACGCCTTCCACACATTTTCTCTTGTCGTTTTGGCGATATGCGCCGTCGCGTTCGGCATGAAAATAATTGCCAACAGCGCGATCAACAAAATCGCAAAGTAGCTGATCAGCCGAAACGTATAATACGCCGTCGTCACTTCTTTGGTCGACATGTCTCTCTCAAATTTGTTGAATTCCACTTTCCCGGCGACCACTCCATCCGGAATTTTGCTTTCCAAAACAGCGGAATAATTCAAATTTCCGCCGATCTTCGCGTTCTCTTTTACATCAAAACGATCTTCGATTGTCACCGTCATGTCACCAGCCACATTTCCTCCAAACAAAAATGCTCCGGCTCCACCGCTCACGCCTCCAAGCACGCTCCCGTCCAGAGAAACATATCCCGCTCCCATGATCAAATCACCTTTTATTTCAGCGCTTTCGCTCACCGCGATCTGCCCGCCAAAAACAAGCAGGTCATCACCGATAATTCCACTTAAACTCAAATTTCCACCGGCCACGCGCACATCATCCGCCACGTTTCCAAGAACCTGCACCTGTCCGCCGACCACCACCAAATCCCCGCTGATATTGCCTTTTATCATGATAGATCCTCCGGCCACATACACGTCTCCGCTCACATCATTTTCGATCACCACATTCCCGGCAGCCGCATACAAATCATCTCCAAACGCGTTACTCAAAGTCAGCGTGTCCCCGCCCCGAAAATCGGCGGCCACGGCCACGTTGCTCAAAGCCAAACATGCCAACAAAACTGAAAGCAGAATCTTTTTCATAAAATGAGTGTTATTTAACTGCCCCAAGTATAACAAAAACTTTCCTTTTCACAAATTGTGCGGTTCTTGATACTATGATCCCCTTTGTTTCAATCAATGACTGATTTACAAAAAATTGGCATCGGAACGACTTTTGAAGTCTTTAGAAGAGGGGACGCTGTCGAAAAGCATCCAATAAATCCAAACTTGAATGTAGGAACTGTCGCTCAAAGACAGGCCGCAATGAGAGCAAATCTCTTGGCTCATTTCGAAAGATTCCCGGGCTTAAACATCCACCTTCCCGAATCACGCTTGGTTGACCAACATCTAGAACAGCCCTATGTTACGGATTTTGTTCCATTCGCAAAAATGTCCGACGCTGATTTAGAAAACCTTCGTCTTGGCACAAGGTTAAGCATCATGGCTCTGCTCATGTTTGATGGCAACTTGGATATCTTTGGCTTTGACGATATCGATCCCGAAAGCAACAACGGATTCCCTCCGTTGATTCAACGCGGTCTCAACGCCTCGGGCCGAGTGATAAAAACATTAAATCCACGCTACAGTACAAATTTCGGTGTCGCGGGTGACACACTCTGTGGAATCGATGTGGACAACTACGATCGGGAAGAACGCTCTCCGGCCAGACAAGTAGCCGCAACGGTTCTAAAGCCGGCGATGAAATTGTTCACCTCTAAATTTAAAAAAGGTCTACTGACCTCGACCATCTCCTGCGAACAATTGGAGCAATGTTTCGAAAACGGTGACAGTCTTGTAGGAATGGAGGAAGCGGTTGTTGAATTGATAGCATCGATCGGCAAAAGAAAGGAGAAGGAGCAGTTGATTGTTGCGCTCATCAACTATGGCTTCAAGGAATCTCGAAGATCCGGCATGATTTCCGTTTATAAAAATGCTGACACTAAAATTTTGGAGTTAAAACAAAAGAGCGGTTCCCCAGTGGAGAAATTAAAAGAATTTATCGCTTATCTCAATTCTGTTGAAGTCAGATATCCGCCACGCGAAAGCGAAAGTTTGGTGGCTATTCTTCAGACTTTGATGGATCTGGCCTATGCCCAACTGGGAATCACAATCAATATCGGGGAAATGCGCGACATGATTACAAAAATCTCAAACGAAATGCTTTTTGGAGAAGATCACGCTATCAGTTTGATCAAAGGAACGATTTACACTAAATATCCGTTCATTCCACTGAAAGATGCTGATATAAGAGCCACTATGACATGGCAAACCTTACAATCAGATATCCAATGGTTAGTCAGAAACGCTCACCGTATGTTTGATGTCCAAATCGCCTCTGCCGCTTAAACTACCTCTCCAGCAAACAAACATTCTCCACGTGATAGCTGTGCGGAAACATATCCACCGGCTGCACGCTCTTTATTTTGTATCCGAATTTCCCCAGATATTCACAGTCTCTGGCCAGCGTTGCAGGATTGCATGACACATAAATAATTTTTCTCGCTTTCAGATCCGCCATCCTCTCGATCATCTTTTGGCTTAGTCCGGCCCGCGGCGGATCCACTAGCACCAGGCTCGGCGTCTGTTTTATTTTTTTCAGCACATCCGCCACGTCTCCCGTAAAAAAATCGATATTAAAGATTTTATTTTTCCGCGCGTTCTCCAGTGCCATTTTTACGGAATCCGGATTCACTTCCACGCCGATCACGTTTTCCACATGCTTGGCCAAAAAAAGCCCGATCGTTCCAGTCCCGCAAAAGAGGTCAAACGCAATTTTATGTCCTCCATCCTCCACCAGCTTCACCACTTCCATGTATAGCTTTTCCGCCTGCAAAGTATTCACTTGAAAGAATGCCTGCGGCAGAATTTCGAAGGTCAGTTCATCTCCATTCGCCAAAATCATTTTCTCTTCGAAGGTCGCTTTGCCGTAAATCAGGTCCTCCTCTATTTTCGTCACCTGCCCGCGTTTCGCGATTTTTCTCGACCAGTAGATCGACACGATTTTCATTTTTTTATCTTCCAATTTGAGTAGCTCATTCGCCAGCTCCTCCATCTCTTTTTTGAAATTTTCCGGCACTTGCACCGATGTCAGTACATTCACCATCACTTCTCCCGTCCGCTTGCCCTCGCGCACAAACAGCGATTTCAAAAATCCGCTGATCTCACTGCTGTCATCCGGCCCATATTTTCGTGGCAGCCATTTTTTTGCCAGCGCGAACTCTCTCGTTTTATTTAGAATTTTCACAGAAAACTCCGACTCCAGATAGCATTCCTTTACATCCAAAATATCAAACCTCCTTCCAGGAATATGAAAACCGAGCGCGAAATTCATCCCACCGTCATAGCCAAAAGAAAACTCCATCTTGTTGCGATAATAGAATGGATCATCACAGGCGATAATTTCCGCCACCGGCGGATTCGCAAACTTCCCGATCCTCTCCAGCGCGTCGATCGTATGTTGGTGCTTGATCTCCAGCTGTTTCTCGTATTTCAGATATTGAAAATGACATCCGCCGCATACACCCGAATACGGACATCTCGCCGTAACTCTGTCCGGAGAAGTCTTGATGATTTTTACCAGTTTCGCTTCCCCAAATTTTTTCTTTATTCTGGTAAAACTGGCTTGCACTTTATCTCCCGGCACCGTCCCTTCCACAAAAACGGTCATGCCTTCATACCGCCCGATTCCGCTTCCGCCAAAAGCCATCGCGTCGATATCCAGATCCACTGATTGTCCTTTTTGAATTTGCATTGAACTTTCGCAGTATATAGGTTAAATTTTTCTCACGCAAAACCTTTCGCGGGTGTCGTATAACGGCTATTACCTCCCGCCTCCGGCGGGATGACACGGGCTTATGTATCACGTTTACATTCTAAAGAGTCAGAAGCATAATCGATATTACATAGGCTCGACAAAGGACGTCGCAAAAAGACTGGAGAAACATAATAGCGGAGGCAGCACATACACGAGAGCATACAGGCCATGGGAAGTGATTTATACCGAACAGCATCCTGATAGGAAGGTTGCCGAGAAACGCGAGAGAGTAATAAAAAGTTACAAAGGAGGCGAAGCCTTCAAAAGACTTCTAAAAAACGCGGGTGTCGTATAACGGCTATTACCGCAGGTTTCCAACCTGCTGACACGGGTTCGACTCCCGTCACCCGCTCCAAACGGCGTAGTCACATTATAGAATCTGCAAATTCACTTATTGATGCAAAGAGTTTTCCTTGAACACCTGCATTCATAAAATTTTCTTTTGTATCAACTCCTGACAAAACCCCTACAAAGCCTATTTTTGCTCTTGTTGCAAAAATATAATCTGAAACAGAATCACCAATAAAAGTAACTTCTTCATAGTCTGTGCCAATGATTTTTCTAAAGCGTTCTATTGCTAATTCATCACTTTTTTTGCCTCCGAGGGAATCTATATCCAATACAAATTTAAGTCGCTTACGAATCTCTTCTCTTTTGACTGCCGTTTTGAGTTTTTGTGAACATTTTTCTCCAGATTCGTTCGTCACGATTCCTACGTCATATCCTGATTGAAAAAGTCTATCAAGTAATTCGTCAACATCGATTAGTGTCTGGTAAGGAAACTCTCCATACTTTAGTTGTTCATATTCAGTTTTGTAACGTTCTAGATCTATTCCGGGAAATAGTGTTGTGATGCAGGATTCGAAACTTACTTTACCAAATAGTTCCCAAAAACGATCCTCATCAAATTTATATCCAAATTTCTCAGCAAGATACCGAGTTTTTATTAATGCCATTTTGCTACAATCTATGAGGGTATCATCCAAATCGAGAACAATTAATTTGTGTGAGTTTTTCATATTTAGATGAAATTTTTATTTACAAAAATTGGACATGGTTTTCCACTGTCTTCGTCTAAAGTTATCTTTGTGACGGCACAATTCCCAATAAAATCATTCCTCTCAATAATAGATAAGTCTCCCAAAACGCAAGCAATAAAGACCTTGATATAACCTGCATGTGAAAATAAAAATATAGTCTTATTGAAATTCTCTTGGTGGTTTAATTTTCGTATGAGCTTCTTTTGTCTTGCATAAACATCTAAATAATTTTCTCCTTCAGGTATTCTGTAATTTAATTTATCCCGCAAGCGCATAGCATATTCTTCGGGAAATTTCTCTTTAACTTGTCCAGCGGTCAAACCTTCGAAAATTCCAAAATCTATTTCATTAAGTAGTGGCGTTTTTTGCACTTGTTTGGAAAATTTATCAGCAAGATATCTAGCTGTAGCAAATGCCCTAGTTTTTTCGCTGGATAGAATCAAATAGGGATATTCATTAGAGAAATATTCTGCCAATTTTTTAGCTTCTTGTTGTCCCAACTCTGATAGAGTTGGATCGGAACTGCCTGAATAAGATATTGCCTGAGCATTTTCCGATGACTCTGCATGTCTAATCAGATAAATAACCATATTTTAACAGTAATTTTTCTCTAGCTTCAGTAAAAGTCTTTAAAAGATATTCAAATGAACTTTTCGATAATGATTCTTTAATGAATTGATAAAGAGCTTTGAAATATTCAAAATTTAAAGAATTATATTCATAATAAAAATTACGTAAATTTGTATCCTCGGGAAAACGGTGCATTGCCTGTTTAATTTTTCTCCAAACAGATTGAAACGGTTCGTACCAACTATCACGATAATAAGTAGAAAAAGCAGCAAGGCGTTTATCCTGAAATTGGTATAGATACTCTCCTCGATCAGGATCAAAGCCCGTTATTAATCCAGGATGATTTGTGTTTAGCATTTGTTCGTAGGTACTTTTATGATAAATGCTTAATGGAGTAGCCAAATTTGGAGTGAAATTGTAAAGTGGCTTTCCACCCACAGAATTATTTTCCAAGAACTCGATATTATCTTCGATTTCTTCCATTGTAACTAAAGGATCTAGGGGGATAAAACCAAGAATTGCTTCAATGCCTAGATCATACAACAAAAAGACAGCCTCCAAATTAGTGGATGCAGTAATTCCCTTTTTATATCTCTGCAATTGTGTGTTTGAAAAAGATTCGGCACCTAAGAATACTACTGATAATCCGATTTTTTTCAGTCCATTTAAGATTTCTTTTATTTCTCGTGCATATCTTGAATTAACTAAAGTGCTGGCACGTGTTTGGATCCTAAATCTGAAATTTAGCCCTGATTTTTGTACGGCTTGGATGAATGATCCTATTTCGTCCAATTTTTCTCTGTCTAATCTTTCTCCGGAAAAAAATTCTTCATCAATAAAATAAATATAATCGTGTCCATTCCTAAGATGTGCTTCTATATTTTTTAACAAAATATCATTGGGAATCCGACGCCAAGTATTTCCATTTCCATCTAGCCTCTTACAAAAACTGCAGATTCCATAACCACACCCTCTACTTGATTCCACAAGTGCAATGTCATATCGCTGATCTGGATTGGGGAGGATTTCAGGGAATTCTCCAGGACTTAATAATCTGAGAACAGAAACATCTCTGTCTTCTGGAAGATCTCTAGTCATTACTCTTAAAACAAAGTCCTTCATAGCAAGCTCGCCTTCTCCTCTGGCAATATATACTTTATTCGATAACGCCATTAATCTTTCGACATTTTCTCTAACCGAAACTATTCTATGTCCTACAACGATAAACGGTGCTGCTTCGCCCATTTCTTTCTCTATAGACTCAATTACATTGGATGTTCCTTCCAAGCTCCCTGGATGAGCAGAAATTCCAAGCACTTTGATTGATCTCTCCCTTATTAATTCTAATGTAGCGGCTACAGCGTTATCCCTATTCTGCATATCGACATAAGAGGATTTCAATCCAATACCGTTTAAATATCCAGATATACTGGCAATCCCTGCTGGGAAATTTACCGAATTATTGTTGCCATAATTAACCATTAAAACGCTCGTATCATTGCCATAAAGTTGGACGAGTCCCTCTCTCATTCTGCAAACTAAAATGTCGGCCAATTTACTGCAGAAAGATAACATAAGTTCATCAGGTAACGTCTTCCCCGTGTCAATGGATGGAAATTCAATGGTGTCTGCCCCTGCTTTAATAAAAAATCTTAAATCTGTTCCCTGAATTTCTCCTGCAAAATCAATCCCTGATTGAGCAGTTCTGATATCGTCAACCGTTAAATCTAAAGCTCTAATAATTCCCTCCGGGGAGATAGCTCCAAATTTTTCAATTTTTCCATAGGAAACGGTTTTTATTTCCGGGATAGTGGCCATTGCATATGCTGAGCTTCCCTGTCTTGCAACTTTTCGTGGCATTTCATCATCCAAAAGTAATATTGAAGGGGTGTCCTCTGGATGGTCCTCATAATAACTTACAAAGTCCTGGTATTGTCCTTCTCGAATTTTTGATTGAACTTCCAAGGAAATAGCATGATAAATGGACATTAAAATAGTGAAATAAAATTGCTGCCGGTCATTTAAGTTTTCGCCATTATCAATACCAAAAACTGCAGTATTAGGATTATTAATCCCGTTAGAGGTGAGCTCCTCTACATATTTTTTTTTTGTCCCAAACATGCCAAATCCGTGGCTTACCAAATTCAAGACTCTCCCGATATCTTTTATCGATTCCATTGGTTGCAGATTATTACAATCGATTACGTCTAGACTCATGTTATGGGTGATGGAATTTTTTTTATGAACTCAAATTATTAGTTCTTGCCAAGATGTTCTTAATTACATCTAACTCTGCTTCAACAAGTCCGTAATATCCAAGATCAACATCGCCTTTACCATGATAATCACTACCACCAATCATGAATAACCCAGTGTCTCGTGCAAATTGGTACATCTGGCTATTTAGCTGTTCCTCTGGTTTTCTGTCGTGATGTCTTGTCATAGCTTCAAGCCCTTGCATGCCACGTTTTTTTAAGAAGTAGATGATTTCAAAAACCCTTTTAATGCTGTTTTCAAATCCGGGAAACGGTCTATCCCATCCTGGATGGGCTAACCCTGCAACACCTCCGAGATCCTTGACTCTTTCAATCAATTGAACTGTATCAATCGGGTCAGCATAAGATACTTCTGAAGGGACTGGAGGTAAATAATTTTGCTTAATTTCATCAATACTCATTCCCGGTAAACATTTTTGTAGATAACTGGCAAGCAAAGTCCTAGTCATATGTTTTTTATATGGATGAATATATGAACCGTCTGATTGAACACCTCTAAGCATTTCATCAAAACCTGGTATGTCGAGATCATTTTTCTCAATTAAATCTTTAACAACAGTTCTTAAAAACTGATTCTTAGCTCTTAAAGGCCCTTCAATAAATTCGGCGAATTCCTGATCTTCCAGTAGCCTCTGTCCATAAACTAATACGTGGTATTTTCTCTCTTGGACTCCTGCTTCATTGTGGAAAACCGTATTTACCTCAGCAGCTGGGAAAGGTATCTCTATCCCCAGTCTGCCCATTTCTTGCCTGATAATGTTGTAATTTTCTGGGAAAAAATTATGATCAGTCAGAGTTAAAACTCTGATACCCCCATTTGCTGCCTGTTCTGCGATATGAGTTGGATCTGTACGTCCATCTGATAAATTGCTGTGGACATGTAGATCTATAGGAAAACGTTTTTTCTCTATTGCATCACGACTTAATAAAATATCCACGCGTTCTTTCAATTCCCTTGAGATTTTTTTGGAAGGAGAACGTTTGTCGTTTTCACATATTCTCGTATGAATGGTGGAGTCGTAAGTTGTAGCTCTGGCTATCACCCTATCGACATCATCTCTAAACAAAATAGCAGATGGATCAATCCAGCTGGTATAAACAATATCATTAGGCATAAAAATCATCCTCCTTATTTTTGGATCGGGATCTACTTCCTCGGAAGACTGGTCTAAATCAACAACAATATTTCCCCTTCTCATACTGTGCACATGGGAATCAGATTTATGTAAAGAAAAAGTCTCCTTGAATCCTGCGTTTTCCAAGAAAGTTTTTAATTCATCCAGATCGATTTTTAACTCCCGGTTCGTTTCTGCATAAATAGTTTTTTTGGCAAATTCATCGGGAATACCTGTTGCCAATCTAAAAATAAATCTTTGAATACCCCTCTGTTCTCCAAAAGTAATATAATCCAGGACATCATTAAAGTTTTCAATTCCTCCCTTAGTCATAAGGCAACTCAAGCGGGGAGAAAAAAAAATTGATCTAAGGGATGCAAAATTTTCAAGTTGTTCATCAGTTAAGCCCTGAAATTTTCCCTTAAAATTCATGATCATCATATTTTTCTGAGGGTCATGATGGGAACGACTGATAGTTACACCAAAAATCCCCAATCTCACTAATTCCTCAATAAGAGGTCTTGTTGCTCCATCATTTCCTTCAACTTCAATAAACATCCCATAGCCGTTTGAATGGAGGATCCCTTTTTGAAAATGCGGTAAAGTCAAGGTGACCAATTCCACTAAATCTTGCGGCTTGGAAGTAGGCTCACCTCCTGAATAAGCAATATTTCTAATCCCACCAAGTTTGGCAAAATCAACAGCTCTATGAAGTGATTGAGTTTGTTCTAAAAAACGATTATCTTTTGAACTGAAAGTTATTCCATTGCAACAAAAACCACAACAGGCATTACATTCGTTAGTGGTATGTAATGTTAATACAGCTTTGTGACTAACAACATAAGTCACTCCATCAAATTCAATCTGATTGGCATTTTTATAGGTAACCCCATCAATAATTTCAGTATCTTTCCCAATAACCCTTAAAACCCTTCGTATAGTGCTCTCCTCATTTAAATGTTCCATCATTGATCATATTGTTGGACAGCAGAATACAACACTTTATCTCGGCTTGTAAAGGCCAGTCAGCGAGAGTTTTTTCAAATGTGGCACTCTGGCAGACGATGTCAAAATGTGCCATATAGTACAATCACAAAAAATAATGCGAATTGCTGACACGGGTTCGACTCCCGTCACCCGCTCCAGACGCACGAGCGTAGCAAGTGCGCTTTTGTTTCCCCGAATTCCGCCCTTGACCTCATTCCCAAAACATGGTATCATATTACTAGTCGCAAACAAAAACAAAGATCATTTACATCACAGGTCGCACTTCTCCACGGAAAGCTGTGTTTATGGATTACAAGATTCTTCACGGGATTTTGTTCATCTTCTAAGCATAGCTCGCTCTGGAGAAATCTGGAGCTAGGGAAGCCGGATCCTATCAATACGTTGGGTCCGGTTTTTCTTTTATAAATTTTTGATTCTTTCCTCGTAAGCATGAAGCTGGAGATTGCCTGTAGAGCCAATATGCTTTTTTGACCGTATGTTTTTTATCACATCCTGCAACTTCAAATTCCCCAATGATTCGCCGATTTTTTTGTATGCATCTCGGAATGGAACACCTTTTAGGGCGAGCTCATTGGCCTCATCGGTGGCGAAAATTCCAAGTGAAAAAGCTTTATTCAAGCGTTCCTCATTTGGTTCCATATGTTCAAAAAGGAGTTTTGTAATTGCTATACTCGAGCTGACCAAAGAAAATGAGTCCATTAGAGCCTTTTTGGTGATTTTGAGATCTTTGTTATAACCGGAGACCAAGTTGTGACCCGCATTTTGAACCAGCATCTGATTCGCAAAAATCACACTCACATTTGCCCGCAAAACTTCCATAATATCAAGGTTCTGTTTTTGAGGCATGATACTCGAGCCGGTAGTCAGAGAGGTGTCGATTCTAAAAAATCCAAATTCGTATGATGTAAACAAGACCATGTCGTTCGCGATTTTACCCAAGGTCATCATTACTTGAGCCAGGGCGGATATAAGAAAGCTTTCTATTTTACCACGACTGTTTTGGCAATACAGCGAATTGATCTGGGTCCGCGAAAATCCCAAAAGTTTTGAAGTATAATTTCTGTCGACCGGTATTGATGTCCCAAAACCTGCCGCTGAACCAAGTGGATTTTGATCGTTTAGCTTTATTGCCGCATCAATAGCTATGATGTCATCAAGCAGTGATTCAACAAAACTTCCCGCCCACTGTCCAACAGAGGATGGCATCGCCTGCTGAGTATGTGTATAGCCGGGCATGGGAATAAATTCATATTGCTTTGCAAAATCAAGTATTGTCTTTGCCAGAGTCAATACTGACTCTTTGATTTTCGCCAAATAATCTTTTGAAAACAATCTGAGTGCGACCAAGACCTGATCATTACGAGACCGACCTGTGTGTATTTTTTTGCCTGTTTGACCGAGTTTTTTCACAACAAAATTTTCTATTGCGGTGTGACAGTCCTCGTCTTTCTGTTTGAGTTTGAATTTTCCTTCCAATTCGAGCTTTTGAATATTCTTTAGAGCGTTTGTAATATCCGCTCCATCTTTCCTTGAAAGAACACCAATTTTAACTAACATCTCTGTGTGGGCTATTGAGGCCAAAATATCGTAGGGCAAAAGTTTTTTATCTTGTTCCAGGTTTTTGCTGATAATATAGCCGTTAACAGCAGGATTGAGCTTCGTTTTCTTTTTTTCCCAGAGTTTTGTCATATTTTTTTTGCCAGGCAACAGGCCGGTGAATTGATAACGATATTTTTTTTGGGGAAGATAATATAGGAATCTTCCGACGCTATGATAGGGCGACCAGCCTCATAAGCCAATGTCTTGTTTGCCGGTACGAAATCAAAATTCTCATAATCGGAGCTGAAAGTAAATTCCTTTTGAAGAGGAACCACGCAATCATAGATCTCTAGGTATTGTTTAAGAGAATCGATTTTTTTGTGTTTTACAAAATCTATAGTTCCAACGGCGCTCAAAAAACGAAGAGTGTTTTCAAACACATTATCAAGGGAGGAAAAATCCTTTTGCCACCCTGATTCGTATGTGATCCCTATTCCTCCACAACGATCAACAAAGCTGTCCGTTGAAGAGAAGAGCTCTTCCGGTCGGAATTTTTTTCCCTGCAAAACAATCATTTCTATTCCAAATTTAGAGGCCAGTTGTTTATGCTTTGGTGAGTTTTCAATGTACAAAAAAGGCACGGAAGGCTTGCTCGTGGAGTGAATGTCCAACAAAAAATTCGCATCCCTGAGTAGAAGTCCTATCTCGATCGCTCTTTTTTGTTCGTTGTTTGGATTGTCCAATTTGCTCAGATCCTTATGACTTTCATTAAAAAGACGGTTCAAATCTGTATCAATGTAGCGAACATTTTTTTTGTAAGCTTCCGGATTTCCCAAAAGTAAATGCAATTCCCCGAGAATTTTTTTCTGAGAAATTGTTTCTGCCAATTTTTCCAAAACTTTAACGCCGAGACCTTCATCTCCGTGAATTCCGGCAATAATTACGGTCTTTGGCCCCTTTCGCCCGTCATTCATTACTATATGCATCCTTTTCCTTGTTAGTTGTGATCATCGTGCCAGCACCCCGTTTTGTTAATATCTCGGATAAAAGACTGTGAGGGGAAAGACCATTAATTATATGGACACGTTTGACACCTTTTTCGATAGCCTGAATACAGTTAGTCAATTTTACAGCCATGCCATCTTTAGCGTCCCCTGAGTTGATAAGTTCTGTGGCCTCGTCCAGTGTAAGCAATTTTAGAAGTTTGTTGTTTTTGTATACACCATCAACATTAGTAAAAAGAATAAGCTTGGCGGCTTTTAGAGACGTGGCGATGGTGGTTGAAATGGTGTCCGCGTTGATGTTAACGATGATTCCATCATTAGTAACGGCAAGTGGTGAAACTATAGGCAGATACTTCTCCTTCAAAAGACTGCGTAAGATGCCTGGATTTACTTTTTTGATGTCGCCTACGAATCCGAAGTCAAATTTTGATTTATCACGCAAATAAACATCCAATAGATTTCCATCAAGACCGCTTACCCTGATCCCTTTCATTTTTAATTTTTTCATTATACTCAAAATCTCCAAATTCAGACTTCCACCGTAAAGCATTTTTGCGATTTCCAAATCCTGCTGGCCCGTAACTCTCCGACCGTTTACCTTAACCGGCGTATGTCCGATTTGTAACGATAGATGATCGGCCTGTTTTCCGCCTCCATGCACGAGAATTATCTTTATGCCAAATCGCACCAATTTTTTGATATCTTTTAGGATTTTCTGTAAAACATTCTTTTTTTCAATCACCTCTCCACCTATTTTTAGGACGAAGATTTTATTTCGAAACTTTTTCAGATAGAGATTCTTTTTGCTGTAACCCATAGTGTATTGTTATTGACGATTAAAAACGGATAAAAATATTTTTGCGAAAGATTTTATGTCACTGTTTTTTACGACTAGGGGAGGCATGATACGCAAAACATTTCCTGCCGAATATTCGGAAATAATCAGTCCTTCTTTCAAACAATCTCCAACAAGATTTGGGTACTGCTTGTCGGTCTCTATGCCCAACAAAAGACCCTTTCCACGAATTCTCATGATTTTTGGATGATTAATCAAAGCCTCTTTTATGAGCATTCCTTTTTTTGTCACATCATCAAGAAACCCTTTTTGCGATAGCACATCCATGGTGGCAATAGCTGCGGCACATGGAACAGGTCCTCCGCCAAAAGTTGTAGCATGGTCGCCAACCTTTATCTCTGAACAGATACTTTCTTTTACTAAAACCGCTGATAAAGGTAGTCCTCCCGCTAGACCTTTTGCGGTGGTAATTATGTCTGGGGAAACATTCACATGCTGGGCAAACCAAAATTTTCCGGTACGACCAAGTCCTGTTTGTATTTCATCAAAAATAAGCAATATGTCCTTTTTGGCGCAAAAATTTGCAAGATCCTTGTAAAAATCAGTATCCGCCATGTTTATACCACCGATGCTTTGTATCGGTTCACAAATTACCGCCGCGGTATCGGAGTTACACGCTGACTCAACACTCTTGATATTCCCAAACTCCGCGAATGAGGTGTGTTCATCAAGATTTGGCACAAATTTGTGATAAGAATCTATCCCGGTAACGGCCAAGGGACCTAATCCGCGCCCATGAAATGAATTCTTGAACGAAACGATATGCTTTTTCCCTGTATGCTTGCGGGCAATTTTGAGAGCCGTCTCATTGGCTTCGGATCCGGAATTAGTGAAATAAATTTGATATTTTTCCGGTTCCAAAGTATAAGCGAGTTTTTCCGCTAGAAGATATGCCGGAGCCGTTTGGAAAACATTGGAATAGAAAATCAGTTTGGAAGCCTGGTTTTTTATTGCGGTGACTATCTTTGGATGACAATGACCCAAAAGGCAAACTGCGTGTCCACCATAAAAATCCAGATACTTCTTGCCTTGATCATCCCAGACAAAAACGCCCTTACCTCGAACCAGCTTGATAGGGTATTGCGCGTATGTTTTGAGAAGGTGTGTCATAAAGATTTACGGGAATAATGGACTCAGGTTTAACAAGCCTGTCGTTTCCGGAAGGCCAAACATCAAATTCATGTTTTGAATGGCTCCACCTGCCGCTCCTTTTACCAAATTATCTATGACGACTTGTACAATTATATTTTCTCCGGCAGATTGAATACTGATGTCACAAAAATTTGAACCGACGATGTCAGCAAGTTGAACATTTTCTTTCAACCTTACAAAGGTTTTTCCATAATAGTACGATGAATATAATTCTTTTATTTCATCTTTTGTGACCGTCTTTTTTAAATTCAGAAATGCCGTCAAATGAATTCCGCGGGTAAAAGGCCCACTAACAGGAACAAACGACAATTGCGTTTCGGAAATCGATAAAGTTTGTGCAATTTCAGGGATATGCTGATGTTTACCGATTTTGTAACTCTTCATATTGTGATTTCTCACAGGATGATGGACCTCTTCTTTTAAGGTCTTCCCTGAGCCACTGGATCCGGTCACGGCAAGAACGGCAGCATGCTCTAATATCTTGGCCACTGGCAAAAGAGCCAACTCGGAAGTGATTGCAAAACATCCGGGATTGGCGATATTTTGAGCTTTTGATATTTGCTCTCCATTGAGCTCTGACAGACCATACACAAATTTATCTATACCTTCAGAGTACTCATGAACATGATCATAATATTTTTCATATGCCGAACTGCTTTGCAGTCTGAAATCTCCTGAAAGATCAATGATCTTTGTTTTTCCTATGATTGAAGGAACTATCTTTTGAGCCTCATTATTTGGTAGCGCCAAAAAAACAAGATCGCTTTTTGAAGCCACTTCCTGCAAGTCAGCTTCATTCAGCTTCATGTCACAAATATTCTTGAGATGTGGCCACACATCACTGATCTTTTCGCCGGCATGGCTTTGAGAAAGCAGATATTTCAAATTCACCTTCGGATGGTTAATCAAGACTCTTAACAGCTCAATGCCCGTGTAGCCAGTCACACCAATTATTGAAACATTTATTTTTTCAGACATAGATTTAATATTTTTTTAAACAATTGATCGTTATAAACAAGAGCGTTTATTGCAGGTATTTTTAATTTTCTCTCAATGAAAGATATTCCAACGCTGTTGTCGGTTACAGGCCCGGAAAGGAAATCCAAAGGTGCTCCAAGTTCCGCGCAAATTTCAACAAGTTTAGCCGCGCCAACCGGATCGTGTGCGCAACCAATATGAATTAATATATTTTTCTGAATCTCGACGTCACTTAAGATATCCGTCACTCCGTATTCACCATAGACACCATCCCCAAATTCAATAACTATGAAATCAGGACGATCCTTTGACAGATAATTTATGGCTCCTTTTGCAACAGTCACCGATCTGTTCCCATTGTTGACGGTGGACGTATGACCTGCATCAACAAACGAAACCGCTTTTTTTGATCCATAGTCTTTCATATTTTCCGTATCCCTCAGGGCGGCGATACCAGCGAGTTTCGCGCTATAAACCTTGTGCCCGTCTCTATTTAAATGTTTGATTACCTCACACGCCATAGAGGTCTTGCCCACATTCATACAGGTTCCGCTTACTATAATCAGAGGTACAGATGATAGAATTGAATTTTCAGCCCCAAAAAGCACGAAATTACCAATATTGAGTGGTTGAGATTGATTGCTCTCTGAAACAATTGACCCGAGTACTTTAACTTTTAAGGCATGTCCGACCTCTCTGTAATTTTCACTGGTACAAATTCCTGCTACGCCACCAAGATTTAAAATATGAATTGTATCGCCAACTTTTAATGATTTTGGGACTTCACCTATAAATCCCTTAAGAGCCCTCCTGTTCCCAAGTGCCACAGCCAGAACATCACCTTTCTTGATTGTCGAAAGACGCCCTGAGACAAGCTCAAGTTGATTGTAGACCTTCTTGTCCTCCAAGACTTCCACAGCCAAAATCGCACCTTCTTTCGATAGGATTTTTTTGCTGATTTCAACCTCGTGAGCTAACCCGACATTTTTGGTAACAGATGCAATTTTATCGAGTAAGATTTTCATTTGATTTGTTTAATAAATATGAAATTAGAGACATTTGAGCCCACATTCTGTTTTCCGCTTCATCAATTATCTTTGAATAGGAACTATCCAAAACAGCGTCTGAGACCTCTACGTTTCTGCGCAGTGGGAGGCAGTGTAGAAAAATTGCTTCATTGGTGGATTTCATTTTTTCTTCATCGATCATCCAATCCGAAAAGCGATTGCGATGCTTGTTTTCCGCATCCCAGTCACCAAAAAAATCAAGAGACGCCCAGCTTTTTGCCACAACAACATCCGCACCTTTTAAAGCTTCCCTTTGATTATTGGCGAAAGTTATGGATCCGCCGGACTCCGAGGATTTTTCTTCGGCGAGTTTTATAACATCTTCATCCAGCGGAAATCCGTCTGGTGCGACCAGGGTCACATCCATTCCGAAAATAGATGGAGTCAAAAATTGAGAATGCGGCGTGGCAAGTGGCAATGCTTTTACATGTGGAACCCATGTCAAAACATATTTTTTCTTTTTTACCTCTCCAAGCTCGTCTTGAATAGTCATCATATCGGCAAGAGATTGGCATGGATGGTACATGTTTGATTCCATGTTGATTATTGGTTTCGTGGCATAATGCGCGAGTTGGGTCAGAGCTTCATCTTTTTTGAGATAGTCCCATTCAAAGGCCTCGTTATGGGTTTGAGTCGTTGTTATCAATTGACTGTTACGCAATCCGATAACATCGCTATACCGTGAAATAACTTGAGCGGCTTCTTTGATATGCTCCTGAGTGCCGCCGTTCATCACGGCGCCGTTTTTATATTCAAATTGCCAGGAACCAGCCAATTGAAGGGTGTTCACAGATCCACGCATTTTCTTCATTCCCGATTCAAAGGAAAGAAGAGTCCTCAAGGACGGATTGGCGAAAAGGAGTGTAAGAATTTTGCCTTCATAATCCGGCAGACTATTTGTCTGTTTGTAAAAAAGCGCCGAGTCGATGATTTTTTGTAATTCCGAAAGCGGCAATTCCGCTCCGCTGATAAAATTAGTTTTCATTGATATTGTCTTTATTCTGTAAAAGAAAAGCGTTCACACTTTCCATCCCATAGAGTTTACAAAAACCTTTCGCGTCGACTCCGTCCCATGCTCCGGTTTTTTCGCCATATATTCCTTTTGCAGATTGCATTAGAGAATAAGGGCTTGTCAGAGAGGTGATCGAGATGTTGCCTTGTTGTATGCGCACCTCTACATTCCCGTCGGTGAATTTGCTCGAGGAATCCAAAAAAGCTTCAATGTCTCTCAGAAGCGGGTCAAAATAAAGTCCTTCATGTGTCATATCTCCGTAAACAGTCCCCAGAGTGTTCTTCCAGAAAATTTGTTTAGATGTAAGAATGATCTTCTCCAATTCCATGTGCGCCTTAATGATGATTTTCAAGGCAGGCGCCTCAAAGCCGACTCTCCCCTTTATTCCGATAATAGTTGTGCCGATATGATAATCGCGACCAAAACCATGAGCTGAGGCGATTTCATTTAATTCGGTGATCATTCGAGGGCCGGACTTTTTTTCACCATTCAAAAATTCAGGCAATCCTCTTTTGAATCCTATTTTTACGATAGCCTCATCTCTCTCACACTCATCTAGAGATTTGACAGTGGGAAAGGCCTCGCTCGGAAGTTCTTTCTCGGTATTTAGAGTTTCGGCTCCGCCGATAGTGGTACCCAACAATCCAATATTGATTGAGTATTTATTTGTTGAAGGTTCAATACTGAAACCGCGTTTATGCAAAAACTCCACCTCTTCGTCTCTGGTTATATTCTCGTCCCGTATTGGCGCAAGTATGGTCACATTTGGAATTAGTGCCCTTAGGGCAACATCAAAACGGACCTGATCATTTCCTGCTCCTGTCGATCCGTGTCCGATAACGGTTGTGTTTTCCTTCTTTGCCATTTTCGCCATTTCCATGGCGATGACATTTCTTTCAGGTCCTACACAGGCCGGATAAACGCCTCCCTTCAAATAATTAGCCTTAATAAGATAAGATGCAAACTTATCGTAAAGTTCTTTTTGAGCATCGATTTCTATATGCTTTGAGGCGCCAAAATCGACCGATTTTTTGGCGA
>Ga0265292_1001215_pt1 | contig 24342 bp, 14 predicted proteins | sample Munlanlewell296A_FD_189080 | JGI IMG/M metagenome (GOLD analysis project Ga0265292, IMG submission 189080) | Leachate microbial communities from a municipal landfill in Southern Ontario, Canada - Leachate well 296A | ecosystem: Engineered > Solid waste > Landfill > Unclassified | place: Canada... | reverse complement strand
TTTGGCGGAATGTCTATTTACTTAAAGAAGACAAAAGCAGAATAGATGATTTCCGTTTTAACACGATTGAAATAACGAATAACACGGCGCTTATAGAAATAAAATTTGATCTAAAGAAATATATTGATGAAAAGCTTCAAGCGAGAATAACTTTAAAAGGCAGCGAGTTCAATTGTGAAAAGGTTATAGATGATTTGAGAGATGAAAACACAGTTAAGATCGAAGTAAAGAATCCAAAACTTTGGTGGCCCAACGGTTATGGAGAACAGCAATTATATGAAATTGAAATCGAGCTCTTTGATAATTCTCGTAACTTAATTGATTTACTAAAAAAGAAAATTGGAATTAGAAAAATTGAATTGCAGCTCGAAGAGAATGGAAAACAAACATTTGGATTTATTGTAAATGGGAAAAAGATCTTTGCAAAAGGAGTAAACTGGATTCCGGGGGATGCATTTTTACCGAGAGTGACTAATGATAAGTATACAACTCTTCTTAAATATGCTAAAAATGGTAATATGAATATTGTAAGAGTATGGGGTGGAGGAGTTTACGAAAATGATCTGTTTTATGAATTATGCGATGAACTTGGCTTATTGATTTGGCATGATTTCATGTTCGCTTGCGGTTCTTATCCGGAACATAAAGAATTTTTAAATAATCTTGAAGAGGAAATCCAGTACAATGTAAACCGTCTACAATATCATCCTTCGATTGCGATATGGTGCGGAAATAATGAGAACGAATGGATTTGGATGCGAGAGCAAAAGACAAATTACAAATTGATGCCGGGTTATAAAATTTATCATGAAAAAATTCCAACTATGCTTAAAAATCTTGATCCGATGCGTCCTTATTGGCCTTCGTCACCTTTCGGATTTGATGAAGATCCTAATTCGCAGACGAGCGGCAACAGACATCAATGGGATATATGGAGTAAATGGATTGACTACACAAAAGTTGTATCCGATGATAGTTTGTTTATTACAGAATTTGGTTTTCAAGGACCTGCGAACAAATCAACATTTGAAAAATATCTACCGAAGCAAGAGAGAAAAATTCAAAGCGAAGTTTTTGAGTTCCATAACAAACAAATTGAAGGACCCGAAAGAGTTACCCGGTTTTTAAGCGCGCATCTTCCATTAACTGCCCGATGGGATGAATATATTTTTCTAACACAACTCAACCAAGGATTTGCGCTCAAAATGTGTCTCGAGCATTGGCGGTTCAATCAACCGACAACAAACGGAAATATTATCTGGCAGCTTAACGATACATGGCCGGCCACTAGCTGGGCATTGATTGATAGCGAGCTAAAACCTAAAATGGCTTATTACTTTGTTAAAAATTCTTTTGCACCAATTGCTGCCGGTTTCAAAAACCATGAAAATTTTTTTGAAATATTAGGACTAAATCAAACAAGTAAAGATTTCGTTGGAAGACTTGAAATGTTAACACTTAATTCGGCAAGCGGGGAAATATTTAAAAAACAAAAAATATTGGTACGGCTTAATCACGAGTCAATTTCAGTTTTGGCAAAATTAGAAAAAACAGATTTTCTTGATGATTCGAATCTTGTGATTGTTTCTCTTTATGATGAGAAGAAAAATTTAGTTCACAGAAATGTCCAAATCTTCAAACCGTGGAAATATCTAACTCTTCCTAAAGCAAAGATAAAAGTAAATCTAAAAGAAAAAAGAGGGGAGCAATTCGCAGTTGTTACTGCTAACAAACCGGCTTTCTTTGTTGATCTTATTTCTACCGACGGTGAATTTTCTGATCGTGGATTTATTGTATTGCCTAAAGAAAAAATTAAGGTAGGTTTTCGTTCCACCAGAAGGAAACCCGCTAAGAAAAAAATAAATGTGTATTCATTAAATAATTTCTTAGGGAACTAAATGTGCGGGTTCTGTTATAGGATAATTAAAAAAAACAAAAGTATTTGGGTACTCTTCATTGTTTTGTTTGTATCTTCACCCGGTTCATCCATTAATGCTCAGCAACTGAATATCCCCCGTATCGAAAAAATGCCAAATTTGCCGTCGCCCTACAATATGCGAGATTGGAAAAAAGTTACGGCAGGTTACGATGAACTTGTTTTTAATTCGTCGTTGCAAGGGCAGTATCTTCCACTGATATTTGATAGGAATAACACGGTCAATTATCCTACTCAAAAAAGTTTTGGCATTCAATCATTCGTCGGTACAAATTCTCCGCTGCAAGGCGAGGCAATAAATGTATTGCCCGCTGTTGTCGGCGCAAGCTTAATCGGAATTGATAAAAGCAATCAGAACGGAAGAAACTATGTTTTAGAAAGCAGAGAATATTTTAATAAACGAGCGGAAGAAAATATTTATCTCAATCATCCCGTTGGAAGCAGTGGAAACGATTGGTGGTACGAAACAATGCCGAACGTTTTCTTTTATCAACTTTATAGTATTTATCCCAACACACCGGATTTCAACAACCAATTTGTAACTGTTGCCGATAGGTGGCTTCAAGCTGTTTACGCGATGGGTGGAAGTACGACTCCGTGGAAAATTCCGAACATGTATTACCGGGCTTGGAATTTTTCTTCGATGTCTCCAAATGCATCCGGTGTACCCGAGCCTGAAGCATCCGGCGCTATTGCTTGGATTTTGTACAACGCATTCAGCGTAACTAAGGAGGAGAAATATAGAGTCGGCGCCGAACTGGCAATGGAATATTTAAATTCATTAACCAGTAATCCCGCATACGAAATTCAACTTCCCTATGGAACATATTTAGCCGCAAGAATGAATGCCGAGCTGCGAACAAATTATGATCTCGAAAAACTTGTGAACTGGTGTTTTGATTTTACATCACTGAGAAATTGGAATGTTATAGTAGGAAAATGGGGGATCTATGATGTTGCTGGATTGATTGGAGAAGACTTTGTAAAACAATATGCATTTTCAATGAACACATTTCAACAAATTGGCGCGTTAGTACCTATGGTGAGATATGATGAAAGATTCGCAAGAGCAATTGGCAAATGGGTTCTAAATGCAGCTAATTCTTCGCGTTTATTTTATTCAAAATATCTCGATGATCTGAGGCAGGATAGTGAAGATTGGGCGAAGGTGTATGATCCAAATTCTTATATCGCCTATGAAGCTTTATTGAAAAGTGGTTCCGGATGGCCAGAAGCTACCGGCGATGCGGTAAAGGGAGGATGGGCTAAAACAAACCTGTCACTCTATAGCTCCTCGTCTGTGGGATATTTAAGTGCTGTAATTGATACGACAAACGTTCCAATGATTTTAAAGCTGGATCTTCATAAAACTGATTTCTTCCAAAAGAAAGCTTACCCTACATATCTTTTCTACAATCCATACAATCAAACAAAAACAGTCGAGTTTGATGCCGGCATCGGATCTTATGATTTATATGAAGTATTGAGTAATATGTTTATCAAAAAAGGTGTAAGCGGAAAAACAAATTTGGATATATCAAGCGACTCCGCCATAATGATTGTAGTTTGTCCGGTCGGCGGGAAAATAGAATACATGCTCGATCATACTTTATATAATGGAAATGTTATAGACTACCACAATGCCATCAATGTTTCAAATTATCCGCCACGAATAAAAGCGTTAGCAGCAACAAGTGATAAAATAGTTTACGGAAGAACGATCAAGATTTATTGTTCGGCAGAAGATAGAAATGCTGATCCATTAAAATATACTTGGAAAGTATCGAAAGGTTCTGTTAACGGAAATAAAGAAGTAGTGGAATGGACCTCTCCGAATGAAGATGGAAATGTGAATATCAAGGTGATTGTGGAAGATCAAGTGGGACAAAAAGACAGTTCAGAATTAATTATTCAAGTGTCAAAAGCATTTAATAGTCCACCGAGGATAAAAAAAATAAGTGCTGATCCAAGAAAAATAAATCTTGGCGGAGAATCCAAAGTTTCATGCGTGGCTGAAGATGTTGACAATGATGTGTTGACTTATGAATGGCTTTCAAATGCGGGAAGCATTATTGGCACAGGTAATCAAATTAAATGGATGGCTCCATCTAATCCCGGCAATTATTTTCTTAAGTGTATTGTAAAGGATGGAAATGGCGGCGAGGCTTCTGATAGTTTATCGGTAGAAGTGAGAGACTTTTCACTTTTTCAAAAAGGGAATCTCATCGCTTTATTTAGATTTTCCGGCAATGCAAATGATGAAAGCGGAAAGAATAACAATGGTATACTTCACGGTTGCGCATTTACTTCCGATAGATTTGGAATGGCAACAAATGCAGTAATACTGAACGGGCAAAGTGATTTTATTTCTGTTCCTAATAATTCTTCTTTGAATTTTGATTCCGCATTAGGTGTGAATTTTTGGTTCAAGCTACCGGAAATACCGAATAAAGAAGTTTATCTTCTTTCACATGGAAGCTGGCAGAACAGATGGAAAATTTCTATCTCAAATCAAAAATTGCGTTTTACAGTTAATACAGAAACAGGTATAAAAGATTTAGACTGCGAAACAAAAATTCAGATGGACACTTATTATAATGTAACAGCAAATTATAACGGTTCAGATATAGAAATATTTCTGAATGGCAATTTGGATGCGTTCTCAAATTTCAAAGGGAAGATTAGACAAAGCGCTTATGACCTTCTAATTGGACAAATGCTGCCCGCCGATAATAAGTACAATTACAAAGGAATTATTGACGACGTAAGATTATATGATTATGCGTTATCGATGGAAGAAATAAAATTGTTAAATGATTTTTCTACTGATATTACGAAAGACAACCAGCAAATAGTGCCGCAGACTTTCTTACTCTACCAAAATTATCCGAATCCGTTCAATCCAAGTACAACAATTAGTTACTCAATATCAAAATCAAGTCATGTAATTTTAAAATTATTCGATGTTCTTGGTAGAGAAGTCGCTACGCTAGTTAATAAAGAACAATCCGTTGGAATATATAAAGTGAATTTTAATGTAGCGCAGATTTCAAATCTGCGCAACAGCCTACCTAGCGGTGTTTATTTCTATACTTTGAAAACAGACAATTTTGTTGATACAAAAAAGATGTTGCTTCTCAAATAATAAGGAGTTTGATTATGAAATATACTCATCTAGGAAGATCGGGTCTGCAAGTAAGCAGGTTATGTTTAGGCACAATGAACTTCGGTTCATTTACTTCAGATTCCGATAGTTTTTTAATTATGGATGAATCTCTGAATCTTGGAATTAATTTTTTTGATACTGCAAATGTTTATGGCAATGAAAAAGGGGTGGGTTATACAGAGTCGCTGATTGGGAAATGGTTTGCACAAGGAGGTAAAAGAGATAAAATCGTTTTAGCGACTAAAGTTCATAATAAAATGGGAAATGGCGTCAATGATCAAAAGCTTTCTGCATATCATATTAAAAAGGCGTGCGAAGATAGTTTGAAAAGACTGCAAACAGACCACATTGATCTTTATCAAATGCATCACATAGATAGAGATACGCCTTGGGAAGAAATTTGGCAAGCAATGCAACAACTTATACAGGAGGGGAAAATAATTTATACAGGCAGCAGTAATTTTGCCGCTTGGAATATTGTTGAAGCAAATTATAAAGCCAAAGAAAAAAGTTTGTTAGGTTTAATATCAGAGCAAAGTATTTATAGTTTATTAAATCGTCATATTGAATTGGAAGTTATTCCAGCATGCAGAGCACAAGGGGTTGGTATCATTCCGTGGAGCCCTTTAGGCGGAGGAATATTAGGAGGAATAATTAAAAAACAGTTTTCCGGGAAAACGAGGAGAGGAGAACTTGATAACAAGGTTCAGAAAATGAAAAATCAATTAGAGTCGTATGAAAAATTATGTGAAGATTTAGGAGAAGCACCAGCAAATGTTACTTTAGCTTGGATGTTAAAAAATGAAACAATTGCTTCTCCAATAATTGGTCCGAGAACTATTGAGCAAGTAAGAGAAACTTTAAGAGCTGTTGAAATTAAGCTAGACGACGCCACAATGAAAAAATTGGATGAGATTTGGCCTGGTCCGGGCAATCAAGCACCAGAAGCTTATGCATGGTAAAATCAAGAGGGATAAAAATGGCATTTATAGACTTAAAAAATGTTTCTAAACAATATTCTAGCTCAAGCAATCGAGCGGTAAATAATGTTAATCTGGAGGTCCAAGAAGGCGAATTTCTTGTTTTAGTTGGTCCTAGCGGTTGCGGCAAATCAACAACTCTTAGAATGATTGCCGGACTCGAAGAAATTTCTGAAGGGGAAATTTATATTGATGGAAAACTCGTAAATAATATTCCGCCAAAAGACCGCGACATTGCAATGGTATTTCAGAATTATGCTCTTTATCCTCACATGAGTGTTTTCGAAAATTTGGCGTTTGGCTTAAAACTGCGCAAGTTTAAGAAAGAAGAGATCAAAGAGCGTGTAAATTATGCAGCAAAAATTTTAGAGATTGAAGATCTTCTTGATCGAAAGCCAAAACAACTTTCCGGCGGACAACGCCAGCGCGTTGCAGTTGGCCGTGCAATTGTTCGTAAGCCAAAAGTTTTTTTGTTCGATGAACCATTGAGCAATCTCGATGCAAAACTGCGTGTACAGATGCGAGTAGAAATATCACGCTTGCATCAACGACTTGAGACCACAGTAGTTTATGTTACGCATGATCAAGTGGAAGCAATGACGATGGGGGATAGGATTGTGGTTATGAAAGACGGCGTTGTCCAACAAGTAGATATGCCGCTCAATATCTATAATAATCCTTCAAATAAGTTTGTCGCCGGATTTATTGGGAGTCCGGCTATGAATTTTTTAGACGGAAAATTAATTGATGAAAGCGGATTGAAATTTGTAAGCAATAAAAAATCCATCTCATTCCATTTTAGCTCAAAGGCTTCTGAGAATCTCAATTCGTTTGTTGGAAAAGACGTTACAGTTGGAATTCGCCCGGAAGCATTTAAAATTGAATCTATGGGTGAGTATAAAATTAAAGTAAAAATAGACCTAGTTGAACAGATGGGGAGCGATGCCTATTTACATTTCAATTTGGAAGATTCACCATTTACCGCTCGTGTAAAGCCGACATTAGATTTACATTCACAAGTTGAATTGGAATTATATTTTAGTACTGAATGTGTACATTTGTTTGAGAGAGTTAAAGGTGAAAAAATAGTCTAAGACTTAGAATGAGAGCAAGATTTCTCAGTCGCTCTCCCGTAGGGATTCCTTCGGAACGCTTCTTCTTCCGTAGGAATGCCTTTGGCAGAAATGATATTTCAGAATTTTTCAGATGTCTCGATAAATTATGATCATCCAAAAAGAAATTGTTCTTAAACCACAAAAGCGCGGTTTTCATTTAGTGACCGATGAAATACTTGTTCAGCTCCCGGAATTGAATAATATCTCTGTCGGAATAGCCCATATTTTTATCAAGCATACCTCGGCATCGCTGACAATAAACGAAAATGCAGACCCAACTGTGAGATCAGATATGGAGACTTATTTTAACAAAGTAGTTCCGGAAACTGACGCTAAATATTATGATCATACGGTTGAAGGAACTGATGATATGACATCACATATCAAATCATCAATATTAGGTTCGTCAGTGATGGTACCGATTACGAATGGTAGATTTAACCTTGGCACGTGGCAAGGAGTTTATCTCTGCGAACATCGCAATGTCGGTGGATCAAGAAGAATTGTTGTAACTGTGGTGGGGGAATAGTATGTCATTCTGAGGAGCCATGCTGAGCTTGTCGAATTGTGACGACGAAGAATCTCTAACCCTGAATTATTCCGGCTCTTCACTCTTGCCTGCCGGTAGAGTCTGTTGCACAACTCGTTTCTGTCATTTCGATGGAGTCCTGTTGTTGTGGGACGACTGAGAAATCTTTTCTGTAATCAAGATTTCTCCTCACTTCGTTAATCGAAATGACATTCGAATGTTAGTTCTGCAACTGACTCGGTAAGCAATTCGTTCAGAGTGACAATAGAAAATATGTCTCATTTGTAACTTTCTGCTAACTCAAAAGTCTATTTGTAAAGCCACGGGAAAAACTTGGTTCATAAAATTCAAAAACAAAAAAATATTATCAGAACAGTTAGAATCTATCTCTTTGGGACAATCATGTCACGTTCCTCTTTTACTTGCTGCGTGACTTTTCCAGTGAACTCTAAGTACGATTAAGTGTTTTTTATGAAGATGAGGTTTTGAATAGGCACAACTTTTTCATTAATCGTATAGATTAAAAATTAATTAATCGTTTAACATAATTTGCCTTACTCAAAAGCTTAATCTTGAGTTTTATAGCTATATTTTATCAAAAAAAGTGATAATATTTAATCAAACTGCGCTTGACAAAAATATTTTATCATATTATATTGCAAGTAAGTTAAGCGTTTAATCTATATGACTCCTACAATTAAAGATGTTGCCAAAAAAGCTGGTGTATCAATCGCTACAGTATCGTTAGTTATTTCTAATCATTCCAGAATTTCAACTCCAACTAAAAATAAAGTATTAAAAACCATTAAAGAATTAAACTATTATCCTTCGCGTTCAGCCAAAGGATTAGTAACAAAAACAACAAGGAATATTGGCTTCATATTAACCGATGATCATTTTTTGAGAACTGAGCCATTCTATTCAAACATTTTTTTAGGAACTGAATTCGTTACTCGAGGTTCTGATTACTATGTTTTGTTAGCTACTATTAATACTAATTTTTCGAAAGAAGATTCCCTCCCAAGGTTTCTTCTCGAAAGAAGTGTAGATGGAGTAATAATTGCCGGGAAAGTTCCATTACTTTTTTTAGAAAAATTATCGAAGTGTAAAATTCCAAAAGTGTTTGTCGATTACTTCCCGCCATCCGATGATCATTATGTAGTATTGATCGACAATATCAAAGGTGGTTTAATTGCTACACAACATCTCATTGATTATGGCCATAAAGAAATTGCTTTCATAGGTGGTGATATTACTCATCCCAGTATCTCAGATCGTTTAATAGGCTACAAACAAGCATTGGAACGAAACAGTATAACTATTAATTCAAATAATATAATTACCGATGAAGATTATCCTGCCAGGCAAAATGGCTACAATGCTGCACAAAAACTTTTAACCAGAAATAGTAACATCACAGCAATATTCACTTGTAACGATGCAATGGCTATTGGAGTCATGCAATATTGTGTTGATAGCGGAATAAAAATACCAGATAATATTTCTCTTATCGGTTTTGATGATGTTGAAGCTGACCTTTTATTAAATCCACCTTTAACTACAATCCGTGTTCCTAAAGTTGAAATGGGTAGCGAAGCGATGAAGCTGATGGTCAATATGCTAAGAGAAAAATCAGTGGCATCGGTAAAGAAAATACTTGTTCCAGTTGAACTTATAATTAGAAATTCGACAAAAAAGATTTAATATTATGAAATCACTCCTCTTTGTAGCACCAAAATCTTTGGAGATTGTTGAAAAGCAAATTCGTTCTATCAAGGATGATGAGTTGCTAATACAGATTGGTGCGTGTGGGGTATGTAGTACTGATCTTCACATTTTCAACGGGGAGGCGAGCGCAAAGTTAAACACAGTTCTAGGACACGAATTTAGCGGTACAATAGTAGAAAAAGGAAAAGGATGTTCCGAGTTTTCAATTGGAGAAAAGATAGCGGTAGATCCAAATATTTATTGCGGTAAATGTTCTTATTGCAAGAATGGACAAATTCATTTTTGTAAAAACCACCGTGCTTTGGGTGTAACTGAAGATGGTGGATTTTCCGAATACACAATAGTTCCTCTATCCCAAGTATACCATCTGCCAAAAGACATCTCACTTAACTTAGCCGCATTTGCTGAACCACTCTCATGCTGTCTAAGAGGCATTGATAGAAGTGAAATTAAAGCTGGTGAAAATGTTATCATTATTGGTGGGGGCCCGATTGGTCTTATTATGCTTCAATTATCTGCTATCTCCGGAGCGGCAAGACTAATCTTGATTGAACCAAACGAAGAAAGAAGAATCCTTGCTCAAAGATTAGGAGCGCAGTTTGTCTTTTCGCCTGATGATGAAAATTTATTACAAACTATAAAGGAGTTAACAAACGGTTCATCGGATACTATAATAGAATGCGTTGGTAATTCTTCGGCTGCAGCTCTATCGATTCAAATTTCTAACAAAGGGAGTAAAGTTATTCTCTTTGGATTAGCTCCATTCAATGAATCTATCAATCTCAATCTTCAAGAGATATTTAAAAAAGAGTTGACCATTAAAAGCTCGTTCCTAAATCCTTTCACCTTCGGTAGGGCAGTTGAGTTAATTATTAATAAAAAACTCCAACTAGAAAGTTTTCCAGTTTCACTTTTAAGCTTAGAAGAAATACAAGAAACGATTTCTAATAAAGTAAAAAAAAGCAAGTCGCTTAAATATCAATTCAATAACTAAACATTGGAGGCCCAATGAGAATTCTAAAGACAAAATCAAAATGGTGGCTCTGGCTAAGTATTCTTTTCTTAGCATCTGGGGTTACTTTTACGAATGCTCAATCTGGCATTAACTTGGTGGGCAGTTTTGAAGGGGAGTTACCGTCATATTGGAAGAAGGGGACAGAGCCGGGCGGATCTAAGTTAACATGGGCAACAGATCAATCCCGATCGAAGACGCACTCATTGAAGATAGAGAAGAGTGCAACAGGTGAAGCAGCGGTATGGGAAAGTGAAAACATGTTGGACTTATGGGCGCCGACTCTCAGTAAGGATGTGGACATATTCGTAGGAGCGTATGTAAGAACCGAAGGAGTGAACACCAATCCTGCCAATGATGATTCGAAGTGGATGATCAGCTATTCATTTTACGGAAAGACAGGCAACTTGATAGGAGAAACAAAACTGCCGGTTAATCAGAGTTCAGCCAATAGTAACGGATGGATAGCCGATACGAACGCAGTAGGATCGACAATATTAACGGAACCTGCATACACTCTGACGATCAAGTTCATAGGAGGAAAGACAGCCACAGGAAAAGTGTGGGCAGATGATTTTATGTTGTACGGAAGGGGAGGAGCGTGGGCAGGACAGAACTGGAACACATCTGTAGAGATGCCGACAGGATGGAATTATTGGTTAGCGCCGAACGGAGGCAATGACGGAAAGTTAAGCAAAGGATATGAGAACACAGTAGTAACAACCGAAGAAGCATATACCGGTTTGCGCTCATTGAAGTTCAGCTTACCGTTCAATAGAGAAACAGGTGACTCATGGGTAGGAACAAAGAGATATTTGCTGAATCCTCCTGCGCAATTAGGAAAAAGAAATCCATCGTATGATATTACTTCTTTGAGCGAAGTAAAACCCGGTGATATTCTAAGAATAAGCGTATGGATAAAAGCAAGCAGTTTAGTACCTGACTCGGCGGCAAAATATCCTGGAACATGGTCGGTAGGAATAACGCCAATATTCCACAGCGGATATTTACCTAATGATGCCTATGACGAGATAGGTGCAAAGGATTTAGTATTTGCATTCCCGGGTGTAACATCATTTGGATGGACAAAGTATTATGTGGATGTAACAGTTCCATCCGATACAAAAATAAAATCGTTATCTGTAAGAATACATCCATACTCAAGATTTACAGGAACGATCTACTTCGACAATCTTGAAGTTGAAGTTCTCAAAACAACTGATGTTACATCAAACGAAATATCACCGGTTTCGTACTCGTTAATTCAAAACTATCCAAATCCGTTTAATCCAAGCACTATTATTAGCTACGCATTACCGAAGATCAGTTTTGTAACTTTGAGAATCTATGATGTTCTTGGTAGAGAAGTTAAAACATTAATTAACCAAGAACAGGCTCCAGGTATTCATAAAGTTGAATGGAAAGGAGACAACAACTATGGATCAAAAATAGCCAGTGGAACTTATATTTATAGAATAGAAGCTGGCGATTTTAGCCAAACAAAGAAGATGATCTTTTTAAAGTAATTCCAATGTTTGGGGCATCAGAATTTGGTGCCCCTTTTTATTTAAATAAACTTTCATTTTTACAATAGGTGAATTTCATACTTACTCATAAATTAAAAAATATTATTCTCTTCTTTGTTTCTATAATTATATTAGTAAACTCACATATTTTTGCAGGAACAACGGGCAAAATATCCGGAAGGGTAATTGACTCAAAAACCGGTGAACCACTTATTGGTGTCAACGTTCTTATTATTGGGACAAAGTTAGGTGCAGCAACAGATATAGAAGGGCAGTATTTCATCCTCAATATACCTCCCGGTGTATATGAACTGAAAACTTCGTTGGTCGGTTATTCTTCAACGTTAATAAAAAATGTTAGGGTTTCAATTGACCAAACTACCAAAGTAGGTTTTTCATTAACGGAACAAGCTCTTGAAATGAAAGATGTGGTGGTTACAGCTCAAAAACCGGTTGTCCAGAAAGATTTAACTTCCACAGAGAATAAAATTAGCGGTGCAGATATCGCGATGCTTCCTATTGAGGATATTCAAGCAGTAGTTAGTTTACAAGCTGGCGTAGTCGGTGGTAATTTCAGAGGCGGGAGAAGTAATGAAGTTAAATATTTAATTGATGGTGTTGCCGTTAATGATGTATTCACAGGAAATTCAACGCTAAATGCAGAAGTAAATAGTATACAAGAATTACAAGTTTTAACGGGTACTTTTAATGCTGAATATGGCGAGGCGCTTTCTGGAGTTGTTAATCAAGTAACAAAGATTGCAGGTGAAAAATTAGATGGGGATTTCTCAATTTATACCGGAGACTACTTCTCCGCAAGAAAAAGTGTGTATCAAAATATTGAAAAAATTTTTCCAACGGATGTTTACAATTTCCAAGGTAATTTGAGTGGACCAGTGCCGGGATTAGAAAATTTAATTAAGTTTTTTATCTCCGGTCGTTATTTGTATGATTCCGGTTCTATATATGGAAAAAGAATGTTTTCTCCATCCGACTCATCGGATTTTTCAAACAATGATCCATCCAAGTGGTATGTTGGTTCAACAGGTGATGGAAAGTTCGTTCCCATGAATGACAGCAGACGTTATACTCTGCAAGGAAAACTTTCAATTAATACCGGAAGTGGAACTAAAGGTATAGTTGTTAGTGGTCTTTACCAAAATCAGAAATACAAAAATTACAATCATAGATTCAAGCTTAATCCTGAAGGTGATTATAACAGATATCAGCAGAGCTATTTAACAAGCATAAACTACACTCATTTATTAAGTAATTCTGCCTTCATTGATTTTTTGGGTTCTGCCGTTACTGCTAAATATCAACAATATGTTTTTGAAGATCCCTTAGACCCCAGGTATGTTAAACCTGAGAGAATGCGTGATGTAAGTGGTAATGCTTTTTTAACCGGAGGAACAGAGAATTGGCAGTTTGATCGTACTACTAATACCTACACCGGGAAAATAGATTTAACATGGCAACTCAACAATACACATCAACTAAAAACCGGTTTCGAATATAAAAAACATGAATTGGATTACAAAGATTTTCAGATTGTAATTGATGCAACAACAAATTACAAACCGGCATTACCGAAACAAGGCGCATTCAACTATAACAATTATTCTGCAAACCCTTTTCAGTTTGCTTACTATCTTCAAGATAAGATTGAGCTCGATTATCTGGTAGTAAACATAGGGCTCCGCTTTGATTATTTCCAACCGGATGCCAAGTATCTAAAAGATCCTAACAACATTTCTTTACTTGATCAGCTTGAACCGCCATTTCCTGATTCATTAATGGTTTCTGCTAAAGTGAAATCTCAAATCAGTCCGCGCCTTGGCATATCTTATCCTATCACTGATAAAGGAGCAATTCATATTTCATATGGACGCTTTTTCCAAATTCCTCCGTTCGAAGCTCTTTATAGAAATCCAAATTTTCGTATTCCTTTAACAGGTGAATTTCCAGGTGATATCGGGAATACAATTGGTAATTCTAATCTGGATGCACAACAAACTATAATGTATGAAATTGGTTTGCAACAAGAACTGGTTGAAAATTTTGGAATTACACTAACAGGTTATTATAAAGATATAAGGAATTTGCTGGCAACTGAAATTCATATTAAAAATGAATTTAGAAAGTTTAGCAAGCTGATAAACAGAGACTACGGTTCAGTAAAAGGATTCACAATTTCATTTGAGAAACGATTTAGCGAGGGTATTGGCGCAACAGTTAATTATACTTTTCAGATAGCTAAAGGAAATGCATCCAATCCAAATGATGCATTTAACAAAGCTCAATCGAACCCGCCTATCGAAGCAAATAAACAACTTGTTCCGCTTAACTGGGATAGAAGACACTCACTGAACTTTACTATTACAGCCGGTTCGCCGGGTAATTTTATAGCAAGTTTGGTTGGAAGATTAGGATCGGGATTGCCGTATACTCCATCAATTCAAAACCAGAGAACAGGTTTAGAAAATAGTGATAACAGACCGGCTTACTTTAATGCTGATTTATATATTACAAAGTATTTTGAAATTTTCGGTAAATCGGCATCGGTCTATGCAAAAATTTATAATCTTTTTGATACAGCCAATGAAGTTGAAGTCTTTGGTGATACAGGCAGAGCCGGGTATACTATTGAGTTAACAAGAGCTCAGGAAGCTCCAAGAGGAGTGAACTCATTGCAAGAGTTTTTTACAAGACCAGATTTCTATTCACCACCGCGCCAAATAATTATTGGTGCATCTTTTAGTTTTTAATTACGGAGGAGAAGGTGCAATACCCAAGTATAATTTTTAAGTCACTTCTTCTAATATTTCTTCTTACATGTGTACGTTCATTTGGTCAGAGAATTATTGATAAGAATAAGGGAGACTACAACCAAACAAGAAAAGGATTCATGGATGGAAATTTGGCTGCAACTACTTATTATAATTTTGGACAGATTGCCGATTGGTTGAATGAGCCAAGCAGAAGCGGAGTTTGGCCAAAAGGAACAAATCATACTTATGTAGACGGAGTTGCAGTTATTGTTCAAGCTGAAGCAAAAGATCCCACAGGAAGACTAATCCATCCTCTTGAAACGAATTATTATGAATTTACCCGCTACGACCCCGCAACAGGTGTAACTTATGGGTGGTGGCCTTTACCGGGTTATACTGTACCATATTCAAAAATTCCGGCAAGAAGTGATGATTCAAAAAGCTGGCCTTTATCCTGGCCCGATAGACCTTCAGATTGGAATGGATTATGGAATGGATTTTTTGGTAAGGGAGTGAAAAACGCAGATGTTGAAACTTTCTTTGTTTTTGATGACAATGAAGATAAAGAATATATGCGTAAAAATAATTTTTCTTCCGATAAAGATGATTTGCTCAGAGGTGGTCTTGGTATGCAAGTAAGAGCACGCGGATTTCAATGGTCGCAAATTTTAGCAGAAGATGTAATATTCTGGTATTATGAAATTACCAATATGGGAACAACTGATTATGAAAAAACTTTGTTCGGGCAATATGTTGATTGGGGAATTGGTGGTCATGATAATTCTTCAAACAATGCCGGCGACTATGATGATGTTCTCGACATTTCTTACGCATGGTCAACTGTTCCAACAGGAAGTCCCGGCAACTGGAGTCCGGTTGGATTAGCAGGATATGCCTTTCTTGAAAGTCCTGGTATTTCAGATGATAGAAGAGACAATGACCAAGATGGTTTAACTGATGAAAGAAGAAATAATGTTGCGAGTAGATTTATAACAGACGTTAATACTGATCCTTTCATATTAAATGCCAATAGAGATACAACGAACTTTAAAAAATTTTATAATTATTCCTGGCGTCCCCATTGGGATGCAGATGAAAATTGCAATTGGCGACCATACTCTGACGAGAATATAAATGGTAAATGGGATGAAGGAGAGTCACTCAATGATGATGTGGGTACAGATGGTATAGGTCCTTTTGATGAAGGATACACCGGCCCGGATGCTGATGGAACACAAGGTAATGGAAAACCGGATCAAGGCGAACCAAATTTTGGTATTCTTGATAAAGATGAATCAGATCAACTTGGTTTAACAGGGTTTGCAATTTTTCCTGTTCATAAATATGAATTGAATCGTGATGAAGAAAATTGGAAAGTATTATCCGACCTTCCATCACCGCACGGTCAGGAATTGGTTGGAGTAAATCTCGCGAATTATTTCTCAAGCTATTTATTTCACTTGTGGGGCAGAGATAAGTATTCTCAAATCACAAATCAGCCGCAAGAGTCCGGAGAAACAGAAAGATTTTCTATGGCGTTAATTTTTGGAATTGATAAAGACGATTTATTCAGACGGAAAAAAACAGTACAACAAATTTATAACGCAAACTACCGCTTTGCTAAACCCCCGGAAAAACCAAAGTTAAAAGCAATAGCGGGCGATAAAAAAGTAACTCTTTATTGGGATGACAGAGCAGAAAAATCATTCGATGCTTTTTATCAGAAATATAATTTCGAAGGTTATCGGGTTTACCGCTCTACCGAACCGAATTTTTTAGAAAATAAAATCATTACAGATGCTTATGGAAAACCAACATTCCGAAAACCAATCGCCCAGTTCGATTTAGCTGATGGTATTAAGGGATTGCACCCAATTGATGTTAACGGAGCTTTATTTAACTTAGGTTCAGACTCTGGATTACAACATTCATTCGTTGACAGTCTCGTTGATAACGGACAAACTTATTACTATGCAGTATCAGCATATGATCAAGGTTTCACTTCTCTTTCTGTTGAGGGGAAATTTCAAGGTATCCCTCCTTCCGAAACAACAACAATTATTAAGAAAGATATCAACGGAAAAATCACAACAGATGTTAATACTGCAGTTGTAACTCCTAAAACTCCAGCGGCTGGATACATAGAACCTGAGATAAAAAATTTTTTCCCAAGTGGACCAGGCACGGGTAAAGTTAATATTACTATTTTAGATCCGGACTCTATTCGAAATAATCATCTCTATAGATTAGAGTTCCTCGAGGACTCCAAGTATTTCAATGAGCAAAAACCTAAGTTCACTATAATTGATTATACTGCGACTGATACGGTCATTAGTCCAACACTTCTTAGCATACCGGTATATCAATCAAAAGTTATTCACGGTTTTACAATTGGAATCAAAAACGATAATGTAGTAAAAGTTGATTATGAAAATTCCGGTTGGAAAAAAGGGAATAGTAATTATATTGTTCAAACAGGATTCGATTCCCGTTATGCTGCAGCTTATGACGGCAAGCGTATTAATTATCCTGCAGATTTTGAAATTGAATTAACCGAGTCCGGTAAAGGCAGTTTATCTTTTCCTGCCACCGGCTTCAGTCAACCTATCAAATCAAACATAATTGTTCGCAATCTGACAGAAAAGAAAGAAAATGTTCAGTTTATCTTCAGGGATCAAAATAAAGATAACCTCTTCAACGATGGAGATGCTATTTTCATTGTAATGGGGGACTCTGCAGGAAAGCCGGCAGCTTCTTTTGACGATTTGCGCGTTTCTTGGTCAGTATCTTTAATTCAAGACACAACAATAGCAGAACAAAATCAACGTCATCCGCAATTTGGAGATGTGTTCAAACTAGTTACCAAAAAGCCGTTCAGGAAAGGCGAGTATTTTGAATTTACTTCTCAAGCTCCGCAGTTCGATAAGGAAAAAGCCGTTAACGATCTCGATAAAGTTGCGGTTGTTCCAAATCCGTATGTAGGGGCTGCATCTTGGGAAGCAACATCGACTGAAGTAGGAAGAGGTGAGAGAAAAATATTTTTTATTCACCTTCCCAGACAATGTACAATTAGGATTTATACAATAAGCGGAAAATTTGTGAAAGAGATAGTACACGATAGTTCTATTGATGATGGACAAGCATCTTGGGATTTAGTTTCGAATGACGGAATGGAGATTGCTTACGGAATATATGTATTCCATATTGATGCACCCGGATTGGGTCAAAAAGTAGATAAGTTCGCAATAATTAAATGATTAATAACACGAAATATAATGCGAGGAAAATATTATGATGGTTAAGCATCTCGCAAAGCTAGTGCTTGTATTTTTATGTTCCTTTCTTTTTACTAATGCCTTTGCGCAACCGGTATCTAAAACTGCTACTACTGCAGCTTCCTTTTTAGAAATACCGGTCGGAGCTTCCGCAATAGGAATGGGCGGCGCTTATGTTAGTGTTTCAAGCGATGCATCATCATTATTTTGGAATCCTGCAGGGATCTCTTCCATTAATCAATACGAAGCGGTGTTGGTTCAAACTAATTGGATTGCTGATACCAAATATAATTTTGCCGGCATAGTAATTCCTCTGGGCAATCTTGGTAATATTGGACTAAGCTACACTTCTTTGTCTATGGATGATATGAAAGTGAGAACAGTTGAAAAACCGGAAGGTACCGGCGAATATTTTAGTGCTGGTGATTTAGCAATCGGAATTTCTTATTCCAGAAATTTGAGCGACAGATTTTCAATCGGTTTTACCGGAAAATTTATTCAGCAAAAGATTTGGCATATGTCTGCAACCGCTTTTGCTATAGATGCAGGTACAAAATTTAGGACTGATCTTTTTGGCGGGATGGTAATAGGCGCTTCTATTTTAAATTTCGGAACACCAATGCAGATGAGTGGAAGAGATACACGATATTTCATTCGTGTTGATGATACAAAGCAAGGTTCAAACGATAGAATTCCGACCAATGTTGAAATGGATTCTTGGGATTTACCTCTAATATTTCAGATTGGCGTTTCAACAAACGCAATTAAAAACGACAACTATCGGATTACTATTGCAATGGACGCAATACGTCCAAATAACGATTATGAAAGTATGAATGTTGGTACCGAGTTTTCTTACAAGGACTTCTTGTTTATTCGCGGTGGCTACCAATCATTGTTCTTAAAAAACTCCGAAGGCGGATTAACACTTGGAATTGGTGTAAATACCAAGATGTTATTCTCAAATACAATGGTAAGTTTTGATTATGCCTATAGAGATTTTGGAAGGTTGATGAACGTACATACATTTACTTTGGGACTAAAATTTTAATATACTGCCGAGAGAATTATTGAGATGATATTAGAATGAAATTTAATTTTACTACAATCGTTATTATTATAGGAATATTTTTTTTTGTTAATGGTTTTTCGGAACAAAAGAAGAACAACACGCCTTACCCTAAAGATTCGGTAGTTGCTACGGTCGGTAAAATCAAAATTACGATTGATGAGTACTTGAACGGATATGAGTACGGACCAGCCTTTTATAAACGCTCAAAAGATTCTAAGAAGAATTATCTTGATTATCTGATAAGAGAAAAACTTCTAGCGCTTGACGGTTATTTTAGAAATTTGGATACGACTCGAAGTGTTGTTGAGACCTTTAACGCTTTCAGAGACGATCTTGCTACAGAAGAATTATTTAAAGAGGAAATTCTTAGCAAAGTAAACCCTACTGAAGCAGAAATAGATACTGCTGCAAGACAAAAACTGATTGATGTGGAACTTCAGTGGCTATATTCGCCATCTCAAGAAGAGATTGTTAATTTACAAGACTCGCTCAGAAGTGGAGTGGAGTTTCAAAAACTATTTAATAAACAACTTAATGATTCAGTTGCTGTAGATGACCGTGCTCTGAAATCTTCGCGTTATCATCTGGGGATGAAAAATCCGGATCTCGCAAAGATCACCGACATACTTGAAATTGGAAAATATTCTGCCCCAATTAAAAGTAATAATGGGTGGTACATTATTCTGCTGAAAAATTTCCATTACAACTTAGTTATAACCGAGAGTGAAGAAGCAAGAGTGAAAAACGAAGCGCGTCAAGCGGTGATAAAGAAAAAGATGGATGAACTTTCGGATAAATATGTGAATGGATTATTACTTGAGCAGAATCCGGCTATAAAGAGAAAACCGTTTCAGATTTTAAGATCATATCTTGGGATGTATCAACTAAGTCAAGAAAAGTATAAAGAATGGCAATTATCAGAAAAGTTAAAAGAAGCATTAAATGAGTATAATAATGTCGAGCGAAAAGATTATTCCAAAATTTCTTTGATAGAAATAAGAGATTATAATATCAGCCTTGAAGATTTTCTGATTTGGTATCGAGTACGTGATCAATATCTGAAATTTGATAAACGTAGTTTTGCTCAATACTCACGCTCGCTCGAACAGATGGTTTGGAGAATGGTAAGAGATAGAATTTTATCGCAAGCTGCAAGTTTGAAAGGGTATTACAATAGGAAGGTTGTTAAAGACCAGTCCAAATTATGGATGGATAAAATTCTTTATGGAACAGTGAAGGATGAGATTATTAACTCAATAATAATAGAGAATAAAGAAATAAAGTTGATTAATGACAGCACAAAATCAATATCCCAATCGGAATTTATTGAGAACGAATTAACGAAAAAATTATTCCGCAAGATCAACGAATTGAAAAAGAAATATCTCATCAAGATTAATGAAGAGATATTAGCGAAGATAAAAGTGAGCGATGAAGAAAATCCTAATGCTATTGAATTATACACAGTCAAACGAGGTGGATTAATTCCCCGAACTCCATATCCCGCTATTGATAATTATTGGGCGCGGTGGCAATAAGATATGAAATACGTAAAAAAAATAATGTTTTTCATTTTTACCACTGCGTTTATTTCGTGCAACTCAAATTCGGATAGCAAAAAAATCGGGCTGCTCTATTGGTCTTCCAATAATACTGAAGAAATAGAATTTGCCCGCTATATTGTGGATAATTGGAATAAAGAACACCCCTCAGCGAAAGTTGTTTTTCAACCCGTACCGGAAGGTCAATCGAGCGAAGAAATTATACTTGCTGCAGTAGTAGGAAAAACAACGCCTGATATTTATTCCAACATGTGGGAAGGTGACGTTGAATTATACGCGCGTGCCGGTACTTTGGTGGCGCTTGACACTTTAGAAGGATTCAAAAAATTCATCTATGAAAGATGTGATAGTGCCGTTATCCAAGAAGTAACTTCTGAAGACGGGCATATTTATCAATTGCCTTGGAAGATCAACCCCGTAATGATGCTTTACAACACTAATATCATTAAGTCGCTTGGTTTTGATAAAGCGCCAAAAACATATTCTGAATTTTTCGAAGCAGCAAAAAGATTTCAAAAAGATTCTGATAGTGATGGTTATGTTGACCGGTGGTTCGGATATTCGGAAGTATTGGTAACGTGGTGGCAAAGATTTTTTGATTTTTATCCGCTTTACCTTGCTGCATCAAACGGCGGTTCTTTAATTAAGAATAATCGTGCTGTTTTTAACAATGAAGCAGCACTAAAAGTTTTTGAATTTTTAAGAGAAGTATACAAACGAAATTATTTTGCAAGAGAGAGATTATCAGCACGGCAGGATGTTTTTCTTTCCAGCGTAATTGCTACCCGGTTTACCGGACCATGGGAAATTTCTCATTCAGAAAAATTTAAACCTGCCGGTTTTGAATATGATTTTCAAACAATGCCTGTACCCGATGACCATCGCGGTTCAACATACACTTATGGCGATCCTAAAAACATTGTGATATTCAAATCATCTCCAAATCCGCAGCTTGCATGGAAATTTTTGCAATTTATATTGAGCGAAGAAAATGATTTAAAATTTTTAGAAATAACGAATCAATTACCCCGAAGGAAAATGATTGATGAGAATCCGATCTACTCAAGCTACTTTTTGAAAAATCCAAAAATGAAAACATTTGCTGAACAAGCAAAACATGTTAAAGGTACCGATCAATCACCGGTGCTGAAAGAAGTTTTTGACTTGATCTCGCAAGAATATGAAGCTTGTGTAATCTATGATAAAAAAACGCCAAAGCAAGCTTTGAGCGATGCTGAAAAAGCTGTTAACCTTTTATTTTTGAAGTAGGGCGGTGATGAAAAAAAAAATCACTCCATATTTATTGGTATCGCCGTATATCATCCACTTCTTAGTGTTTGTTGCTTTCCCTGTGGGCTTCTCGATTTATCTTACTTTCAACGACTGGAATATCATCTCCCCTATGAAGTTTATTGGATTAAGTAATTATAAAAGATTGTTTAACGATGCAATTTTTTGGAAATCTGTTTTTAACACATTGATTTTTCTGATGATCCACATCCCGCTTCAAATTATAATAGCGCTGTTTTTAGCCGAACTCTTAAATCAGAAAATTAAACTGAGAGGTTTTTTTAGAGGTGCTTTCTTCTTACCGGTTATTGTCTCCGGAGTAGTTGTTACAATTCTTTGGCAGCAATTATATGGTTATGATACCGGATTGTTAAACAGACTATTAATAAAAATTGGGTTAGGTAAAGTTGGATGGTTAACTGATCCGAGTTGGGCAATGCCATCTATTGCAGTTATGGCAACTTGGAAAAATGTTGGATTATACATAGTGCTTTTTTTAGTAGGATTGCAAACAGTGCCTCTGCAATACTACGAAGCTGCCGATTTGGAAGGCGCAACACACATTCAAAAATTTTTCAAAATCACTCTTCCGCTAATCAATCCTACAATTTTTATGGTAGTTGTGCTTTCAACGATTGGCGGCTTTTCACTTTTCATAGAACCTTACGTAATGACAGGAGGAGGACCTCTTAACAGTACCATTTCAGCTGTTCTTTATATTTATAAGCAAGGATTTTTTTACTATCACATGGGTTATGCTGCAACACTTGGATTTTTCTTTGCTCTGATAATTTTATCTGTGGTTATTATGCAAAAGAAATTTGTTGAAAAGGATAAATGAAATTGAGAAAATATTTCTTCTACATATTTCTTGGTATTGGAGCTTTAACATTTCTCTATCCATTCATCTGGATGATTAGCGCTTCACTTGCACCGGAAAACGAAATTGGCAATCTAATCTTTTTACCTTCTACTATTTCTTTTGGCAGCTTTTTTCAGATGTTTGATAAAATTCCAATCGGTCGAGCTTTTCTCAACAGCATGCTCGTTTCGTCATCAGTTACCATTGGTGTTTTAATTTTTGGTTCGATGGTTGGGTATGCGTTATCCAGATTAGAATTTAGAGGAAGAGATTTGATATTCTATATTATCATCTTCACTATGACTCTACCATTTCAAATTACACTTATACCGCAATATATATTAATCGTGAGGTTTGGCTGGGTAGACACTTATTGGGGACTGATAATTCCATATTTAATGAACTCACTCGGAATAATTATGTTCCGCCAATATTTCAAAACTATTCCGCAGGATTTGATTGATGCAGCAAGAATTGATGGATGCAATGAACTGCAAATTATTTTTAGAATTTTATGGCCTAACTCGATTCCAGCATTAGTAACAGTTGGAATAATTACATTCATGGCTTCATGGAATGAAGTACTATGGCCGTTAATTGTAATTAGAGACGAAAAACTTATGACAATGCCGCAGCTTGTTACATTGTTTGCTGTTGGCGGAAGAGCGGAATCACAATTAGGTGTGAAGTTAGCTGCTGCTACAATTTTAGCTTTACCAATTGTAATTGCTTATTTCTTTTTCCAAAAATATTTTATACAAAGTATGGCTTCTTCAGGTATGAAGGAGTAGAAAGTTTTTGAAAATAATAAAGGTACTGTAACTATGCATATTGAAAAATATTCTCACAATCCTGTAATAACAAAAGAAAATGTTCCATTTAAGGTTAACAGCATTTTCAATCCTGGTGCGGTAAAGTTTAACGGACAGTATTTATTGCTTTGCAGAATAGAAATGCCTAACGGTAGATCTTCATTTGTAAAAGCGGTAAGTAAAGATGGTTATAATTTTGAAGTAGGGAACAAACCAATCTTAACTTCAGAACATCATCAAGAGTACATCGAATATGTTGAATGGGGAATTGAAGATCCTCGGATAACTCATATCGATAATACATTCTATTTGACATACACAGGATATTCCAAACATATGCCGCTCGTAATTTTAACTGAGACAAAAGATTTTGAGACGTTTAAAATTCACGGGCCAATTACCGAGCCATCTAATAAGGACTGCGCGATTTTCCCGGAAAAAATAAATGGATATTACTGGAAGATTGATAGACCCTCTGCGGAGTTGCGAAGAGATATTTGGCTGAGTAAAAGTCCGGATCTTTTACATTGGGGAAATTTCAAATTTTTGATGGAACCGGTTCATGGAACATGGGAGAGTAATAAGATCGGTTCATCAAGTCAACCGATTAAAACCAAAGACGGCTGGCTTCTTCTTTATCATGGTGTACGTGGTTTTGGAATTTCTTCAATGTACAAACTTGGAGTTGTTCTTCTTGATTTGGATA
>Ga0265292_1001214_pt1 | contig 24343 bp, 24 predicted proteins | sample Munlanlewell296A_FD_189080 | JGI IMG/M metagenome (GOLD analysis project Ga0265292, IMG submission 189080) | Leachate microbial communities from a municipal landfill in Southern Ontario, Canada - Leachate well 296A | ecosystem: Engineered > Solid waste > Landfill > Unclassified | place: Canada... | reverse complement strand
CCCATTCGACGTCGCTGCACCTCACCTTCTTGCGATTGGGTATATACCCGTCCAAGGAAGCTGGCATATGTGAAGGCTATCGATGGTCACAGCGGGCATTCGCTCGAACTGGGGAAGCCGTCGAGACGGCATTATCATCATGAGCTCGAGATCGTGAAAATCATGGCAAGGTCCAGTGACGAGTAGCGGTGTTCTGCCACGTACTATGGAGTATCACAATTACGGTCTGTTGCCCCGCAGACCGTCTTTTTTTAGTCGCAATATTTTGGTGGACCCTACCGGGCTCGAACCGGTCACCTCCGCGTTGCAAACGCGGCGCTCTACCAAATGAGCTAAGGGCCCAGGTTACTTCACGCCCGAGAGTGGCGAGAAGATCGCACGCAGTGTGCCGCCGAGAATATCAGTCCAGGCGAAGAAGGTCAAGAGGATGGCCGCAATCCCGAGCAGTTTGTAGAACAGCCGTGAGCCGCCCTCCGTGCCGAGGTGACGCTCCGCCCATTCGACGCGCCCCACGTTTTGGTACAGCCACTCGCTCTTGAGCACCATGAGGAAGCCGATGATGATGACGCCGAAACCGATGAGCCATTTCATACCTATAGTGTACTGAACATTGACCGGAAAAAAAAGAGCGCCCTGGAAGCTGACCGAGGTCAGGTCAAGTAGGGCGCCGGTGCTGTCGAAGTTCAAGTGGGACGAACAGTTCGGGGTGAGTCGGGTCGAGAAGCTGCTCCGGCTGGCTATAGAAATAGCCGAACGGGCCCCTTTCTCCAAAAGCACATGCAACGTGAATTGCCGTCAGGTCATTCCTGACGTCGAACTGGATATTCCACGATCCCTTCGGAATTCTTGCCATAAAGTAGTACATGGCAAGTTTGTCGAGGAACGTTTGGACTTGGGGTGCAGTGAGGTTTTTCGCCCAGATGACTAACTCCTGATTACTGAGGGTTGGCCGGTCAGTGGGGCTGAGGGTGAACATGGAGGCGAGGTCGTGCTGACCTAGCGAGTTAATTCGATAACTTTCACTGATCCAGTTTAGGAACCCATGTACGCTACGACGAGCCCCATGATGCCAACTGAATACCCGCTTCCATAGCTCCGGGTGCACATGTTCAAGAGGCATTTTATCAAAGCCCGGCCTCCAGTCTGGATTCAGTTCGATTTCCGTTAACTGGATTACCCCGTCTTCCCAGTGGAGATCGCCAAGCTTTCCGATTGAGAGGCCCTTCAGCGTGACTTGTACGCGTAGGAAGCCAACCGTCGAGTCCAATCCGACTTTGTTTTGGTACGGCAGGACGACGTCGAGAATGGAGGACTCTCCTGAGGAAAATTCCGACGCCCAGTTTACGTAGCGCGTAAAATTCTCCAGAACCACAAGGGCACCTGAAAAATCTACTGCGCGCCCCTTGCCCGGAGTTAACCACGTGGCGTCAAGATCTTGTGCCATCCTTTTCACCAGACCATCCAGGGTCTTTCCCTCCCGCAGAATCCCTTCTGCAACATAGGAATGGATGAGCCGACGCTGCGCTTCAATCATGAACAGTTCAGCTTCTTGTAGATGTTTGTAGTGACGTCGATTGACTTCACGGATTTCCAATCGATCGAACCACTCGGTGTCCAGTTTCCAGGGTTCAGGAAAGTGCCACTTCTTGGAATAGGGTGAGAGACGTTTCAGTTCCATGACGCACTCCTGCGGTTACCACCGCTTATGGAGTTACAGATGACACCCTTTGAGCGTATGTTTACCAACATACTCGCGCCGTTACCACGACGCTTTTCAAAGAGCCACAGACTCGGTGTCTGTGGCCTGCAGCCTTACATAATGTGACAGGGAGGTCAAGTCACCTTGATACGTGCATACGAGCCTTTTGCAGAATGCCGATGACTTCGTCGTGGATTTTGCCATTAGTGACAATGAAACCATTCAGCGGCCGGTCATAGCGTTGATCTTGTCCGTTGATATCTGTGGCCTTTCCACCTGCTTCCTCAATGATGATTTTCACCGAGGCACAGTCCCAGACAAATTTGCTGCCAGTGAGAGAGGCTGATAACTCGCCAGCCGCCACCAACATTCCAGAGTAGATTGAGGTTGCGTGCCGCAAAGGATACACATTTTTTTTGATAAACTCCTGCGTGATGATTTCATGGCTGAGCCCGATTTCTGTCCACCAGGTCAACGATTCACAGTTTACTTGAGAGTTTTGTAGGTGGGCGTTGGGTGAGACAGTAATAGGCTCTCCATTCATCGTTGCGCCCTGACCCAGTTCACCGACGAACAAACGGTCGAGCACTGGATCATAGACGACGCCGAGAATAACTTTTCCATCTCGCACCAGTGCGATAGCAAAAACAAAGGTAGGGATGCCGTGAGAAAAAGGCATTGTCCCGTCAATTGGGTCGCAAACCCATACGTATTCTTCACTACCTCGTGTTGAGCCGCCCTCCTCTGCAATAATGCCATATTCGGGATAGTTTTCTTGGACTGCGAACACAAACATTTCGTTTATTCTTTTGTCCGTGACCGTTAAGGGAGAGCCATCTTCTTTCCATTCTTTTTTCATGCCCAACAAAAAATTCTCGCGCATGATCACGCCAGCTTTTTGTGCGAGGTCAATGGCGAATTCACGGTGCGTCACGCTGACTCCCGTGGTTCGTCGCCCGGCTCAGGCTGCAGGAAGAGTGCGGCAGCCGCGAGAATATCTTGCTGTGCGTCTGTTGGTTCGCCGGGAATGAGCTCGAGTTCGTCAAGGGCGTTGATGGGTTGCCAGCGCACCTCGCTGAAGTCTTCGGACTGGATGACGGGTTCGTCGCCGCGGGTGTAGCGCTCGAACAAGCAGATGAATTTTACGCCCGGGATGATGAGCTGCGAATCGCCCTCGAGCGGAATGCGGAAGTCGCTCACGGGTTCCAGAATTTTTGCCTGCACGCTGAACTCCTCGGAGAGTTTGCGTTCCGCTGCATCGCGAAAATCTTCGCCCTCATTGAGCGCGCCACCGCCCGTGTCCCAGTAGCCGGGGTAGAGTTCTTTCGTCTCCGCGCGCCGTCCGACGAGCACATCAAGCTCGCCCACGCTGCTGAGCCGAAAACAGATCACGCCCACGTGCACTTCAATTTTTTCGCGACGGACTTCACGCATAAAAACTTTTTCCTTTGGGCGAGTCAATTTTTGGTTCGGCCGGCATGCCCCGTTCGCGGGTGAGTTTGAGCGTGTCGTTGATTTCGATGTGGGATCCCATTGCCATAAGTGTGCCACAACCTTGACTTTTTTCCAATTTTATGATTCACTGACACGTTAAAATAGAGTACCCTTCAACATATGATGATGCGTGGTGAACACCCAGGAAATTTAGCAGAAGCGGATTTTGTTGCACCCGAGCCTGAACCAAAGAAGGCCGGGAAAGTTTCTGGTGGCGATGTCCGTGACAGCGACCCTCGGACGGAGGCTCGTGATTGGTTGATTGAGGAGTTTGAACGGCAGGGACTATTTGAACGAGATGCGAGCGGAAGGATGGTTGCCGATGTAGATCAACTGCGCGCAACAAACCTCAACGCGATTCTCAAACAGCGCGATGCGTTTTTACAAGCCCGCACGGGCGGAAGTTTGAAAACAGGAGAGGTCATCCCCGCGCTGCTCGGTGATTTTAAAATTGTTTCAAAAGAAGAGGCGGCATCAGGCAAGCGCGAACACCGGATTCCTCAGCCAAAGCCCCTTACCTATGTTCCAGAAAATCCCAAGGCTGCTTTTTCGTCCCGAGCCATTGCTCAAAATGATTTTCACCTTGGACCTTGGGAATTGGGATCCCAATCTCACCGGCACTACGAGGGCGTCACATTGCCAACGAAAGACGGGCAGGGCGTGGACATGCGGGAGGCTTCGATCGCGGCGCTCATTTATCACCCCAAGTATGGCAACGCTCGCCGCGACGAAGACGGCACATTGCTCGTGTACTGGCCCTCGCGCCAGGAATTTCGGCCTATCAGTTCTGATTGGTTCCGGAAAGAAATGAAACAAATTTTTTCTGTCACTTCAAGCGGGAAGGCGGTTTCGCTCAATTCCCCCGCGAACTATTTAAAACAGCATGGTCGTTCGCTCGTGCAGGAAGGGTTGCTCACCCCTGACGATTTCCGGTTGACAGCGACCGGCCAGGAGTTCAGTCCCAGGGAGCAGACCATCACCCGAGGCGCGGTCATGATTGACGGCGTTTCATACTACCTTGGCAAAGGACCGACATTCGAGGGTAGCAAAGTGTTACGTATCAGCGATCACGAAGCCGCCATTATTCGCGAAGACCAACTGGGCGGCCAAAAGAGTATTTCCCACACCTTCACTCTGTTTACGCCCAAACAGCGCGAGGCACTCCCGGTCCACACAGTTTCAAAAGGCGGCGTCGTGCATCGGCGTACAAACAAGGGAGATGTCGACCTCAAACCGTATGCGCCGAGTGAACACGATGACGTTGATTTCCTGCTCCAACTTTCTGAGCGGCTTGGGCGTGAAGCCGGTGTGAACATTTTTCTGCTTGATGCCACCGATCAATGGACTATCAGTCGGGCAGCCGCAGAAATGCGCCGACAGCCAGAGCGGTTCATCAATTTTGTTCGGTTGTACGGACAAGATGGGTTGACTGCCCTTACCACATCAAAGTTTGACCCGACGGCAACGGAACGCGTGCTGAGTATTGGTGAAATGTTCGCCAAGAATCCTGCTCCGGCGCAGGCAATGTTCCATGCCCAACGTGATTTTTCGACTGCCACAAAGGGAACAGCTGAAGAATTTGCCGATGCGTACAAGAATTTTTCGGGAGAGGATATCGATGCGCTCGGTATTGAGCAGGCACTGTTGTCTCATGGCAATGATTTGTTCGTCGAGGTGGTGACTATGCTCCGCGAGTCTGAGCCGTCTGCTGCAGACGAGATTATGGATGCCATGACCGCAGACTTTCGCCGCTCTCAGGGAAAGTACCGCAGTGCCGTAGGCAGGTTCATCGACATTGGTGAATCTTTAAAGCGAGGACGTTCAGCGTCGGACGATCGGACCAAGTTTAAGTTAGCGGAAGCGTTTCGCCAGACGGTGTTTGGAGAACGCGCGGTTGAGCTTGAACGCGGGTTTATGGACGACTTGCCGGACCGTATAAAAGAATTAAAGCCGGAACAGCTGCCTGAATTTGAGCCCGTGTATTTTCCCGTTGGTATCTCCAAGGATTTGCCGCGCTGGAAAGAAGTGTTAGAGGGTAATCTCGAGTCGGCCAAACCCGTGGAACTCTATGGGTTCCTCTTTTGGCTCCAGAACCAAACCCGGCAGATTGAAATCGTGGTCTGCGACGAAATGCAGGTGAACAATGCGCGCCAACTGTATCCCGAACTGTTCAAGGATGGCGATGAATCGGTGCGTGAGCTCACCCGATCCATTGGCCGCGCTGAGGCTGAAAATTATTCGCGGATCATTGAGACGTTTCATCTGACGAATGTTCGCGTGACACAGTACGCCGAGTTCCGCGACCGCAATAAAGTCGAGTTTGACCAGGCGCGCGAACGCTGTGAACGCCTGGCCGACCACCCGCTGTTTCAGAAAGCGATTGAGGAAATGGTGCAAGAGTCAGTTGGACAGGCAACCTCACCCGAAGAAAAGCGCCGGTATCGCGCCTATGCCCTTGAAGAGCTGGCCTGGATTCTGTCGACTGAAGGCACGAAAATCAGCCACGTCAACGAAGCGCGCTATGATGTGGTGGCGACGTTGATTCGTGCGTGCGACAGCTACGCCCAGGAACATGGCAAGACGTTTGAGGATCTTGAGCGCGACGGGCAGTTGGCTGGCGTCGTGCGTGCGGCTTCGAACGAGTTGCGGAGTCGGTTGAATGGAAAGAATTCGCGTCAGCCTGAAGGATCGCTGGCAAAAGAATACTACGCTCGCTCACTGAAGATGTTGGGACTCCTCAACCCACCCGCTGTCCCGCCATCTGATTTTCGTTCTAACCTTGTCCGCAACGAAACGGTTATTCCTGAAACCGGTGCGGCGAGTTTTGGCTGGCGATCACGGGGTGCTTCCGACGAGGCAGTGATTAAATTCCGTGAACCCTACAGCACGTATTTCTATGAACGCGGTACAGAGCCTTTCCTCACGAGCGATCAAATTGTTGCCCTGCCGCACGGCGAGCTTTCCGGAAAAGTTCTTGCCCTTCCGGCTGAGGCTCAACGTCAGTATGCACAGCGCGTGTTGAAGCCTATGCTCACCCACTTTTTCAAAGCCACGGAAACGAACCTGCCCGGGTCTGGTGAACAGCTGCTCAAGGAAGCCCAGGGATGCACAACTATTTCCGAGCTACTCGGATTTGTGCAGAAGAATATTATCCGGCCGACGACTCAGTAGGCGTCGCCGCCCCCCAGTCCTTCAGCCACGCAGGCTGCTGGTCTTTGAGGTGCGCCGTGGCCATGGACCAGGCGAACGAAAAAATTGACGAGAGCGTGTCGAAGATCGCGCGGTTGTCGACGATCACGCCGATGTGCGCCTGCTCCGAGAACGTGACGAATGAAACTTTTCCGTCGTAAATATTCACCTCGGTGGCGAACGGCCAGGTCTTGTGGTCAATAAAGGCCACCCGCGTGACATCGCTGCCCGTGTAGTTCTCCATGTATTTGAGCGCACCCGGGTTGTCGGGGATAATCACGCGCTCCACAATGTTCAATCGTTTGCGGCGCGGGGCGTATGAGTTCGCGTTCCACTCGCGTAGGTATTTGGCGTACCCGGCCACGTCAGAAAACGTGTCGATGCGTTTGGAGGCGTTGTTGATGAGCGTGTCGTCGAGTACTTGTTTGATTCCCTCCAAACCTTCGTAGAATCGCACGCCGGGTTTGTTGAGCGTGAGGGCGTAGGCGGATTTGAGCGTTGGCAAGATTGTTTCCAGCGATCCTTTGGCCTGGGCGAGCTGCTCTTCCTGCTGGCCGATGAGCTCCAGCAGTTTGCCCGGGTTTTCCACTGCGAACACTTTTCGTCCGCGCTCCAACCCTTCGACCACCAATCCCTTGGCCATGAGGTCAGCGACCAGGTTGTAGGTGTTGGCGCGTTTGAAGGGGAGTTTGGCCACGAGTTTGCCCATGCCGACCTTGCCCGTGGACAACAATGCCTCGTATACCGCGGCCTCTTTTTCGCTCAAGCCTGCCTGGGAGAGTGTTTTTTCGTACATAGGGGTTGTGGATAACGTAGGGGACTGTTCTTTGAAATGGCTGCCCCAAGCCGCCATAGCTCGTTCTATGATACGCCTTTGTTCACATTGTGTCAACTAATAATGACATAAATATCCAAGAATGACGAACAATCCCATGAATACTATCAATACTGAGTGTCATATATGCACTATATTTGCCAGTAACCATTGACAAGAACTGGAAGGTGCGCTATCATGTCTCGTTACGCTAGAACTGGAAACCGGATCGAAGCTCGCGAACATTGATAACTGAATACAGACAACTTGGCACAACAGCTCGTGGCAGGTTGAGGAGAGAGCGCCTACGCTTCGGGGGAACTGAGGCTTGGCGACACGGCTGGTGAAAACCAACCCAGAGCTGCTGATTACTACTAAAGAAATTATGAAACAGTGCCAATGAACGGACCCTCTCCTACCAATGTTGAGGGTCCGTTTTCGTTGGTGAGCAGAGAGGAGAGAGACATGTGCCGAATCATTATTCAATTGCGGCCGACCATGATCTTTCCTCTTTGCTCTTTCGCTCATTTGTTTGTTCTTTCAATTGTTCTTTACGACAAGCTGTTTCTAACTTTTGCCAAAGATGTCTCGGAGAGAGATTCGGCAAAGGAAAGAAGCCTTGATGCGCTGACCCTGCTGGACTTACCAACGTCGTTCATTGTGAACGGCACGGCAAACAATGCAGATCGTCAGCCAGAGTGCGATCCGGTTTGGTGAGCGTTTTGTTCGCCGCCGGTTCACTCTGTGAGAGTCACGGAGGAGAGAGTCCGCACGAGTGCGGGTGAGGGTGACATTCGCGACACCACCTAATAAAGAGTGTCGCACCGTTCTTCCGGAAATCCCAGTATAAGCGAACGTGTTCGTTCGTGAAGTCTGGGTTATAGGGGAAGAACGGAGGAGACTTCATGCACGAAACGTGCGTGATGTGCCACCACGCCAACGCGCAGTGGATCCTGATGTGGGGGAATTATTCCCACCAGGTCCACCGCCACTGTGGCGAGGCGCTCCGCGAGTTCGCGCCGAAAGGTGCGAGCGTGAAGCTTGTCCCCTCGGACGAGCTGAAGGCGGAGCGGCGGCGGTTGAGCGGTACGGCGAAACTGGGGCAGTTGTTCCCAGGTCTCGCCGCGCTGAAGACCGCAGCGGCCTAAGACCCCACTGAGGGGAGAAAAATCAGGAGGCTCCATTCGACCCGGAGCCGATGACTTGCGGCACGCGAGTCAAAGCGGAACACCGCACGGGTCTCACTTGAGGGAAGACGCACTGCACACGCGCCTTCCCTCTCCACTCGAGGTCGCGACATGGGGTCGTGATTTCGAGGAGGAGACTATCTTCCTAAGGGCCAAAGCATCACTAGCCTTTAATGAGTGATGCAACATCAGCTGGCAATACCACCTATAAGCTGCAGTGATTCTGCAGTGAAGTGGTGGAAATACTTCAGCTGGTGTGGAGAAAAAAAGTGAAGCTTAGAAACTTCACGCCCCACGAAGTGGTACTTCTCCTCGCGGACGGAACCGAATTGCGGTTCCCGACCGAGGGTAGTGCCCGGGTCGCGGTGCTGCCTGAGCAGCCCGAGACCATCGAGGGGCTCCCCGTGCTGCCACCTGTGCAGTATGGGGAGGTTTCCGGGTTGCCGGAGCCTGAGCAGGGGACGATGGTTATCGCCTCCCTTGTCGTGGCGCTGGCACTCGGCGGTTCGCGGGATGACCTTTTGATTCCCGCGACCGACCCGGCGAATGTGGTGCGCGACCCCGATGGCAAAATCGTCGGCGTCCGTGCTTTCCGTCGCGGGTAGGCTTTCCCAAGGGAAAAACGACCCTGCCTGAGGGGTAGTATCAGGGAGGCTCTGACGAGAGCCGGTTCCGCCAGCACTGGTGGAAAAGCAGAACACTGCGTCGTTACTACGGGGGAACTGCGATTGCACAATCGACGTTCCCCCTCCACTCGAGGTCGCGACAGAGTGTCGTGGGCTCGAGGAGGAGGAATTTTGTTTCACAGGGCAAGAACTTTGGAGTCTGCCACTCTGAAGTCCTTGTCCTGTGGCAATGGGGCCAAAGGACGGACCTCGAAAGAGGAAGGAGGCTCCACAATGAAAAAGATCACGGCCATTCATTTCCCGGATGGCACGTCGGCCATCGAGGCCGCAATGTGCCCGTTCGGTTCTCTTTCCTCGGCCTACGGGGTTGACACCCCGAAGTTGGCCGAGGAGATGGTGGCGTATCTCAACGCCACCCTGGCCGAAAAGTTTTCCGTCGCGGGGAGGATTGTCAAAATCCTTTTCGCGGCTGAGACCGATGATGTTACGTCGGTCGAGTTCGGGGCGCACGAAGTGGCGCTTCGGACCCCGACGTCCCACACGGTGGTCGCGCTTCGGTGCGACGCCGGTGGGATCCACCTCACGGTGGACCTCGGGAAGAAGGGGTCCACCACCCGCGCCCTGCAGATCTTGGGCGCGGCGGAGCTGGCGTGTGGAGTGTCGTATTCCGCCTATTCCGGGGATCACGAGGTCCCCAGGAAGGTGATCGTCCAGGCCCTGCTTCGTAGTGCGAAGCAGCTGTTGGCCTACCGCCAGCGGCAGTTGGCGGAGGCCCCGGGTCACGGACCCTACCAGGGGAACGTGACCCACGCCACCGAAACGGTGGCGCGGTTCGCGAGTATCCTGGAGGATATCAAGGACGCGGAGGACGAGGAGGAGATGAGCACCTGTCCCCCCTCGGTGCGATAAAATGACCTACAATGATCCGCGGCTAACCGCTGTGGCAAAGGAAACCATGGCCGCGGTTTCCGGTGAGCCACAGCAGTGGCTCATCGACCGGGAGCTTAATGCCCCGATCGAAATGATCGCCGGAGTCAGGGTACTCCGGCTGACCAGAGTCGGGGATCGCCTTTGGGAGAAGGTGATTCCAACCAGGCGCGCCCTTGAGGCTCGCCTGGATAAGGAAGCGGTGGAGGCAGGCTCGCCTCCGCCACAAACAATAGTTTGTGCTGCCGAGCGGGTCGGCTCCTTCTGGAGAGACACCGTTGAATTTCGAGGAGGAGCGGAGATAGCTTCCGCTCTCCAAGAAAAGTTTGGGGGGAGTTGTTACCCCCTCTCGATCGACTCCAGGGTTATCTGGAGTTGCGTCGTCAATTTCGAAAAGGTCATCGAGTTCCTTCGGGAGCGCGGGGCCTAGAACAAACTCCTCGGCAGTGAGGAGCAACGCACTCGAATCGGAGGACATGGCTGCCCACGTCTTCCAACCGGGGAGGAGGATTCGGCCGACTATCGCACTTCGGCCCTCCTCCCCACTCTACTCTCACCCGAGTCTAATGCGGACGCGGGTGGAAACTAGGGTTCCCAAAAACAAGTGGAGGGAAAAATGTGGTTGATGTTTTTTGGAGTAATTCTGCTCCTCCTCACATCCTTCTTTCGTGGGGAACAAAAAAGAGAGGAGAGGAGGCGGTGGGAGGAAGAGCACCGCCCCCGGATAGGCTTCATCGCGCAACCGGGGACGCCGTGTCCGGAACACGGGTCCTATGCGGGGGACACTTGCCCGCAATCAATCTGCGGGCAGTGTGGGGGACGGATTGAGGGGCAGATCGACTGCCCGTCATGTGGGGAGGGGTCGGGGTACGACTCCATGAGCTGTGGGTGGCCGCTTCGGCTGGCACACCCACAAAAAATCGTGGAGAAGTGGCCCCGCACCAAGTAGAAGTTTTTCCTCGGCACATGAGGAATCACACATTCAACGGAGGACGTGATATGCCCACGACCTCTTCGTATCAGTGACTGCACAACGGGGAGGAGGATTCGGCCGACTATCGCACTTCGGCCCTCCTCCCCACTCTACTCCTGCCCTTGGTCCATGTGGCTCTCTCCGTATAGACCAGGGTGGGAGTGGGGTTCAATATTAGAAACGTCTATAGCGGAGGGTTGATCATGTCAATCTTCCGCTGTACAGAAGTTTCTGGGCAGCCAAAGCGCAATGTGTGCGCAACTCCACCACCCACGCCGCGGAATTCAAGAGTGGCACGGGTAATAGGAGAGAGAATGAAAAAGACAATCTCAATCACAACCACAAAACGGGGGTTCCCTGCGATGTGGGAGTCCGGCGGTGGGATGACGAGTGGCGGAAGTGCCACCGTCATCACCGGTCGTGGTGGCGAGGCGCGTCACCCGGTTTACATGCCGCGCGGCGGACCTCTCGCCTGCGGCAACCACGCCCTCATCACCGTGCACGAAGGTTTTTACGTCGTGCACGCGGGCGTGTCGCGCGGGACGCGCTCGTCGGCGACCATCTCACAAATCGTTTCGGTGTCCGTGAAGGACATCGACGGCGAAAAGTGGGTTGCGACGGCGGAAACGGAGGAGGTTAACACCTTCTCCGGCGGCGAGTGGGATAAGCCACTCGACCCGAAGTTTGCGGCAGCGGTTGAGGCGGCCTTTCGTAAGGCCGGTTCGTACCATTGCCGCTCGGCCCACTATATTGACACCTCGGAGAAGAAATCCGAGGTGTCGGAGGTCGAGAAGAAGAGGCGCGAAGACGAGATGCGCCGTCAGGACGAGGATCGCGCTTCTTTGCGGAAGGCGAAAGCTGACCGCGAAGCTCAGGCCAAGGCGGAAGCCGAGGCCGCGAGCAAAGCGGCCAAGGAAGATGGCCTCGGCGCACGACTCGAGGCGGTGAACGTTCGTTTGACGGCTCTCGGGCGCGAGCTTGTGGATCAGGGCGAGGTTTCGTTCAAGTGGGGTTGGCAGTGCCAGCTCTACACAGAAGAGGTCGTCGCCAACCTCGAGCGTCACGTCGCTCAACTCGAGGCCGAGAAGGCCGAGCAGGAGCGCAAGCGCATCGCGCGCGAGCAGTTCCAGCCGAAATTCGAGGCTTTCAAGCCTCGGGTTGAGGCACTCGGTCTCGGGGTCGAGTTCGGGACGGACAATGTGCGCCTCGCTGGAGACTACTACGGGCAACCGTACTCCGACGAGGGCGTCGCGAAGTTCGCGGCCGAAATCGACAAGCGCGAGCGGGACGCCGCCGAGGCACGGGCAAAGGCCGATGCCGAGGCAGAGTACCAGCGGCGGAAGACGGAAGCGGTGGCTCTCGGACTGCCGGTCGACATCCGCATCTGGCGTCGCCGCGGCGGTCGCACCAACGCTGGTGATGGTTGGGTAATTGGACCCAACGGCCAGGACCGCGCAAACACGGCTTGGTCGGACCCCTACTCCCGTCGCCTTCAGCGCTACGGCGAAGGCGAGATGATCTGGGAGCAGGTTCTCCAGGGCGAGCTCGTGGTCAAGTGGAGCAAGTCCTGCTCCGCGGCCGAGCACGAGTTTGAGGTGATTCACCTTCCCGCCAATGGGCTGACCGAGCCCCAACTCGAGCGCATCCTGGAAATTCAGGATGAGCTGGAGCGTGAGTGGGAGGGGGCGCACGGTCTTGCCTCCGGCATCCCGAGCCCGTCGATCGGTGACGGCTGGGGTCTTTGCAAGAAGACCTTGCCGAATCCGTCAGGCGGGAAGTTCACGGTCGACGACCTGCGCCGGAAGTGGCAGGGTCGCTGATCATTCGATAGTTTCGTAGCACTCAACTCCAGTTCGAGGGCCTGGATTAACAAAACCCTCTCTATCGGTAAGTGTGTTACTTGCCCTGATGAGTCCAAAAGGACGAAATAGATTTTTATGAGTAGCATAGTGGACGTCTTTAGAAAAAGATTTTCAGTGTGCTACTCATACTGAGGAGCCCTTGGTGCGAGGAACTCACCATTTCACGCTCACGGCCACAGGCCACGAGCAGGAAAGAGGGAGAAATGGATCAAATCAAATGGTCCGACGGAATTGGCTCCCGTGAACGGAGCCCGTTCCTTCTTTTCATCAAAGGGGATGAGATTATCCCCTTTGATGAAAAAGACATCGACGGTGTGGTTGTGGTCCGCGGGAGCGACTACACCAAAAACGGTAAGTGGTCGGAAACCACTTACCGACTACAGTTGGAGGATGGTATCCGTCACATTGCAGGTCGGAGCGGCTGGGAGACCGGCCGGTTCGTCGAAGGCCTCGGCGACGCCGTTGGCTGTGATACGCCCGACACATGGGCGGACACGGCCAAGGCGCTTGGGGTTTCGGTCCCGAGCGCGATGGAGTTTTTGCGGGGCTGGCGGCCGAAAGCTGCCGAAAAGCTCGACGAAGTCGAGCAGGCCCTCGCGAAGTTGGAGGAGGTTTCCGAACAGGGAACCGACTCTGTGATCGTCACGGTTTCGTTTGGCTCGCCGACGAACCGTGCCATCGAGGAAGGGTTTTGGGAATCCCCCAAGACCATCCCCGGCTACGAGGGGGAAATTCGCAAGCTCGACTCGAGGAAAGGATGGGTCGATGGTAACATTGATGTCGTCGGTATCGACGGCATCGTGCTGTCGGTGAAGCACAGCTCCGGAATGCACGGCGGATACTACGCAGTATCCGTTGCGGTGGTTCCGGGGACGGAGAGCAACCCCGGCAAGTAAGTAGTTCTTTTTGTCCGTGGTGAGAACGGACCAGTGCACTCAACGGAGGATGTCTCACCCATCCTCCACCCTCGTGAGATGTGTGTCTCACCTGATGAGCCGAAAACGGCGAAAGGGTAATAGATTACACAACTCTTTTTCACTCCACTCCTGCCCGCGTCACAAGGACGTTGGCGGAAACTGGGGTTAAAAACCGCCCTACGTGGGCAAGGAGAGAAGCATGTATTTCTTTTCAAAGCCCTTAGAGGCCTTCTTACGGCTGGCTGTCAGCCGGATGGAGCAGGGGCACGGGGCAGTCCTTCTTCTGGATGGACCTCCGGGGGGAGGAAAAACATCTTTTGCCAAGGCGTTGGCGGAGCACCTTGGCGCGGCGTGCCACTACTACAGTGGCTCGCCAGACAAAGAGAGGGACCTCCTCTACGAGATCGATGTAGAGGGGGTGCTTCGCCGGGAATCTGCTTGGGTTCCCGGGCCAGCGTGGTCTGCTTTCGCCGAATCGAGGGAGGGGCGCTTCAGCGTCCTCCTCATCGACGAGGTGGACAAGACGAGTCCAGGGTTCGATGCGTTCCTCCTCCGCCTCTTGGAGGATTGGACGTTTCGGGCCCCTGATGGGACCGAGGTCAAGGCCGACCCCACGAAGGTGGCGGTCGTATTGACCTCGAACGGCCGGCGCAAGCTCCGTCCTGAGGTGCTCCGCCGCACCCAGCGCGTTCACGTCCCGCTGCCAGAGAACGGTCGGCGGGAGCGGATCGTTCGGCAGATTGCCGGGTGTCCGATTCCGGACGCGCTTCTCGCTCTCGCCCTTCGCATCGGCGAGGCGGTCCGGAAGGACAACGAAGAGAACGCGCCTTCCCCCAAGGAGGTGGCATTCTGTCTGGTCGACCTTCTCGCGCTCGTGAAGAGCGAGGAAGGCGATCCTGAGGTGTGGCGGCAAGTCGCTGCCAGCTGGCTCACCAAGGCAGGTGGGCCGCAGCAACTCGACAAGGTCACCGGCTTTCGGTGGGCGCGTGCGCTCATGCAGGAAGCCAAAAATAGGAGGTAACATGGAAGTCCGACGGGGATACAGCGGGAAGGTGACACTCCGCTCCCCGTCAGGGGAAAGCGTCACCATTAAACCCCCGGGAAGGTTCAAAAATTCCCGGGGTCAAGTTGTAGAACAATCTTACGATCCACGACATGTGGGTCGTAGGTTACGACAATTGTTCTCCTCTGGCTGGAAGGTCGTTGCGTGCAACGGCCAACCAGTCAGTCCACCAAAGGCTGGTGAGGAGGAGAAAAAAAACACCAGTCTTGTCGTCGGCACCACAATGACCGGCGACAAATCCCATGGCGGGGACCATGCCTCAGCGGAGGTAAAGGACTCGCCCAACGCGGCAGAGCGGGGCATGTGTTCTCGCAAGTGCCGCGGCGGCCAGAAGCGCCGCAGGAAATTCAACCGGAGAGTTCAAGAGCTCCGGATTCAGGTGCAACAGACTCGCCGCGGCGGCTCAGGAGTGTATTCTTCTCAGCCGCTTAAGGAGAATGAAAACCTTCTTAAGTCGGCAGAGCGATCGGCCGAGCTCCTTGCAGAGCTGATAGGCCGGTCCCATCTCAAAGTGCGGCGGGGGATCTCGGTGAACTCCGAGAAGCTTCTTGTAGCCCTCGAGATCGGGGATAACCCGCTCCCGCCACTTGAGCACCCAGACGAGCGCCCGAAGCTCCGGATTCTGGTCACACCTGACTGTTCAGGTTCGACCCAGGATTGGAGCGGTTTGGGGCAAGCCTGGGCGCTTCACCTTTCCAAGATTCCCGATGTGGACGTGATTTACATCACGAACTCCAACGGGAAATTTTGGGAGGTAGCCGAGGCCGATACAGAAACACGGGCACTGGTAGAATCAGTGGACGTGGTGCTGTATCTAGGCGACGGCGACGGTTACGAGCTGTGCCAGCGATACGCTTCATATGGGGCGGTTGTCGTGGCGCTTAGCTCGTATGCCGCATGCGTTGCCAAACCTCGGCATCGCGTGCAAACCCAGGGATTAGGCGTGCTCCACTGGGTGGACCGGGTATCAGCGAATACCCCGGACACCTGGGCTGAGAGCATCAGCCTAAGTCTCGCAACCTAAGGAGGTAAGCGGATGAACTACATCCGCGGTCCGCCGTAATGTATCAAGCCTTCAAGTTGCTCCTTATAGTACCCAGTTAGGACGGGAACGAGGAGTGACTGGGGAATAGGGAACCCCAAAAGAAGGTTCGTGGAGGCCTGCGAGATCGGAGTGGAATACCAGAAAACCACTTCATGATTCGTAGGTTTTCTCCTCTCGGCCGCGTTAGGAGAATGGTTAATCTGGTACAAGACCATTCTCACTTGTGCGGGGGTGGTGGTCCGCGCGAGGCATTTCACTGGCAGGACACATTCGGAGAAAACGAATCCTAACTCGTTTCCGGATGAGCGGGCTGTGTTTTTGGAAGCCGCTGATGCGCTCCAAAACACATGAGTGTGGCACTGTGTATGTCCGAAGCCATACTCGCTGTACTTTAAACTCGGGGAGGTCTACGCAGCGTGTACTCGCTATCGTACCTCCCCATCCGCGTACGCGACAAGAACGAGACCGTCGTTTACACCGATGGTTGGATCAAATTCGCGGACGGAAACAGGTAGCTCGCGAAGTTTGGCAAGTAAGTTGCTCTTTATGTCCGTGGTGAGAACGGACCAGTGCACTCAACCGGAGGATGTCTCACCCATCCTCCACCCTCGTGAGATGTGAATCTCACCTGATGAGCCGGAAACGGCGAAAGGGAAATTTAGAACAGGGATCGCGGCTTGACTCTCTCCAGCCGTGCTCCCCGTCCTTAATTGTCGAAAAGGATTGGTTGCCATGCGCGACTGTGCGTGGTGAAAATTACTCGACCGAAAGGAGGAAAAGTGAAGTATCACTTTTTCCTCGGCGGACGTGACGCGGAGATGGTCCGCATCGCGGAGGTTCTCACCGAAGTCGGCGTGTCGTTTTTGGACGCCGCCCTCGGGTGGGGTGCCAAGGCTTCGGCCTACGGCACCCCCCAGATCAGTGAGACCGCGGCGAACGGGTTCACACCCGTCATCGTGGAACTCGAGGTCGACTGCGATCTGCCGGAAGGCACGGTCGTGGTGGACCACCACGGGGACCGCTCGAGCGAGCCCGCCTCGCTCCTGCAGGTCCTCACGCTCATCGGCCGCGAACCGTCCCGTTGGGATGTGGTCGTGGCCGCGAACGACTCGGGTTGGTTCCCCGGCCTTCAGGCCGTGAGCGCCACGCCCGAGGAAATGTCGGCGGTGCGAGCTGCCGACCGCGCTGCTCAGGGCATCACGACCGAGCAGGAGCAGGAGATCGACCGTGCTCTGGCTGCGCCGGTCGAGATGCTGGCCAACATCCGGATCGTCCGGATGGAGCACAGCAAGACCGGCGGGGTGGGTGACCGGCTGGCGATCGAAGCGATCGCGGCAGGTAGGTCCATCCCGGCCTACCTCGTTCTTTCAGGGGACGGGGAAGTGAACTTCTCGGGTCAGGGCGACATCGCCAAGGCCCTGCATGAGGAGTTCTCGGGGAGCTGGGCGGGCGGCGCTGGCCTCGGTAAGGCCGACGGTACGGCTTACTGGGGCGCGGTGGTCTATCCGTCCCAAGACGAGGTCCTCGAGTTCCTTCGGGAGCGCGTGGCGGACAAAAAGAAGACCGTGGTGCGGATCACGCGCCACGAGCTCGACGGAGACCGTCGGGCTTCCTTGAAGGTTGTCTACGGTGACGACGTCAACATCGTCACTAGGGACATCACGTACGGCGACGACCCGGTCGCCGCGGTCAAGGCGCTCATCACGAGCGTTGAGGCCGACGGTGGGAAGGTCGCCGCGGTCGAGGCACAGGGGCCGTTCCCCGTGCTCTCGAAGCTCGTGGAAGGGCGCCGCGAACTCGGCGTCGCCATCATCCGTGCTCAGTTCGAGCGCGGACCGGACGGCCGACAGGTCGTGGTGGGGAAGGATGAGAAGGGGCGCGACCTCTTCAGATTCTCCCATTATGAGGAGCTCGAGCGCATCGAGTTCCAGACGCGCCGGCTGTAGATCGGAAAGATAACTCCTCGGCAGTGAGGAACAACGCACTCAAACCGGAGGACACGACTGCCCGCGTCCTCCCAATTCCTGAGTTATGAATCACCCCATGTTCATGATTCAGGTTGTTGGTTGATCATTACAATTACCGTGTTTCGGCGCAGAGTTCAGAAAATACTTTCTGGATTGCGCGCCGAAACTCGGCTCTCGTTGGTATGTTGCCAGCGAGAAACTCAACACATGTGCCGGCAAGTCTCCCGACGTGGCACATGCAGACAGAAAAGGAGATAGTCATGGCAAGCGGAATCAACTGGAAGTACCGGATCGGCAATGTCGATCCGACTGAGCCTCCCATCAGCTACTGTGTCGGCGTCGGATGGGCTAGTGGGGCTCGCAACAAGCTGACCGTCGGCCTGGTGTCGGGTCTCGACGCCGTGCGGACCGCCTACGCGGACCTGCCCGGCTTGGGCTACCACCGCCAACTTTGGCTGACCAGGATGTCCGGCGCGGCTCAGATCGCCGACGCTGCCTCGCGATACCATCTCGACATTTTCGCCAAGGAGCGGGGAAAGAAGTCCCCGCTCATCCACGGTGGGATGAACGTCGAGACCAAGTCCGTCGAGGACTGGATCCACGACAACGCCTTCATTTGCGGTCGCGAGATCGCACAGTTCGCGGGCGTCGCCCTCGACGCGTCGTTCCTCGATAACTGGGAGCTCCTGGCTATCGCGGCCGAGGAGTACCCCCGGGAGCGCTGGGGGATCTGCCCCAAGGTCAAGACTCTCAAGGTCGAGACCTGGGGAATGAATCCGCGCGAGGTAGGCAAGGACGAGGCAGTTCGCGTCCTGGACGCGGCCGAGGCTTGGGGCCGAGCCGTGGACACGCGGACGGCGTCTACCGAGGCCGACATCAACCTCGCCAACCTCCTCGACGAGGAGGTGGTCAAGGCAGCGATCGCCGTGACCCGCAAGCAGGGTTCGGTGTCCGGCCTGCGGCATGCCCTGCGCGTGTCCGGATACATCCAGTAGTAGTCGTCGCAAGCGCGCCGTGATCGCGCACAAGTTCAACCGAGTTGAGGACACGGCCTCAACTCAATCATAAAATTCAGCACAAGAGGCACAGCGTTTGCACAAACGTCCATGCCTCTTTTCATTTCCCACGCCCGCCATTTTGGCAATTGCCAGCATTGTTTTTCCCACCTATATATGCTATATTGTGACTAGAAAGGGACTTAAACACCCCCTACAGTCACTATATGGATAGAATCCCCAAAAAAGGCGAATATTTAGAGGTCTTATTGAGATCTCCTAAAACAATTTTTTCAACGAAAGATGCCTCTTTGTTATGGAATGAAAACGATAATTCGACAGTTACCGATCGATTAAAGAAATACGTAAAGGCCGGAAAGTTAGTCAGAGCGCACCGTGGCATATATGCCAAAGATCAACACTATGATCGGTTTGAATTGGCGACTCGCATCTACACTCCTGCGTACATTAGTTTTGAAACCGTCTTAACTCGCGAAGGTGTTAATTTTCAATACTACGGAAATATTTTTGTTGCCTCATATATCAATCGTGAGATTGCTGTCGGAGAGCAAACAATAACCTTTGTTCGCATGAAAGATTATGTCTTGAGCAATACCACCGGTATTGAACATAAAGAGGGATATGCGATTGCCACTAGAGAGCGTGCTTTTTTAGATCGCGTCTATGTCAGCAAAGATTACCACTTTGATAACTTGACCAATTTGAATTGGGATAAGGTATTTGAAGTTTTGCCCATCTATCACAACAAGCGATTAGAGAATAAAGTTAAGGAATATTTTACGGCGTATGCCAGCAACAAACCCGCATGACAGTAGACTACTCAAAACACAAGAGCATCCTGCTTCAGATATTGAAAGATATCTATTCCGATACCTCTATTGCCCCGTATCTTGGGTTTAAGGGCGGTACCGCTGCACTCATGTTCTATGATTTGCCGCGAAATTCTGTTGATTTAGACTTCGATCTCTTGGATGAGACAAAGGAAGTTGAGGTATTTGAGAAGGTCAGCACAATCATTCAGGAGTATGGAAAGATCACCGACTCTCACATGAAAAGATTTAATCTGACCAACATTATTTCCTATGACCCAAAGGCGCAGAACATCAAGGTCGAAATCAACCGCAGGCAGTTCGGCTCCCGATATGAGCTGAAAACGTTGTTAGGCATCTCCATGCTCGTCATGGTCCAGGAGGACATGTTCGCGCATAAGCTGATGGCCATGTACGAACGCATTGGCAAAACAAGCCGGGATATCTTCGACGTTCAATACTTTGCCAAGAAGAATTGGCCTATCAATCGCCAGATCGTTGAGCAGCGGTCCGGAATGTCGTTCAAGGATACCCTGGCCAAGTGCATTGAAATGCTGGAGGGCATGGATAATAAGCACATTCTCGATGGTCTTGGGGAATTATTGACTGAATCACAAAAGGACTCTGCCCGCGCGAAGTTGAAAACAGACGCCTTGTTCTCGCTCAAGGTTATGCAGAGCAACGAAAAATAATCACACGGCATCACAAAAGTCACACAATTCGAGAGGCATGGCGTTTGCACAAACGTCCATGCCTCTTTTCATTTGACGTCGCCACTGCCTCGGAGTAGCCTGTTTCTATGTTCTTTGCCCGGGGGGAACGGGCTTCGCAATCCTTTTCGTTGAGGGCGGATACACAATGAAGAAGGCAAATGCGCGTGGGCACAGACGTTCAGGTACGTCGCGGGTCGACTTTCTGGAGGTGGTTGGATCGTACCTTCGGGGGTTAAAGGACGATGTGGCCTCAGGGGAATCCCTGAATCACATGGACGTCGTCTTCCGGAATGGACAGGTTGGACTGGTTCATTCAGTGAATGAACGTTCCGGCAACGTCAGCGTTTACACGCCCACGCTGAACGGGAACGTTCAGGTGCATCTCCAAGACTGGCCGCTGGTCGACACCAGGACTGCCTGACCACAATTTAACACAGGGCTCTTCTACAAGGGCCCCTCTTTTTTTGTTGCGCCGTCGTTGTTTATTGCGTACCATGTATGGGCGACGACTATTTATGCATACGCCCATGACCTTCAGCGAATATCAAGAAGCAGCACGCACAACAGCGGTATACCCCAACCTCGGAAAAAATTTTATCTACCCCACGCTTGGCTTGGCCGGTGAAGCAGGCGAAGTGGCAAACAAAGTAAAAAAAATCATTCGCGAAAATGACGGTGTGGTGACACCAGAGTCGCGCGACATGATTATCAAAGAACTCGGCGATGTCTTGTGGTATGCCGCTCAACTTGCGACGGAACTCCAGGTTGATTTTGAGGACGTGGCAGCAAAAAATATCGAGAAGCTCCGTTCGCGCCAACAGCGCAATCAACTTCAGGGGAGCGGTGACGAGCGCTAGCCCGCCATCCACATTTTTGTGGAAAACATTTGCTTGACCTGTGCTCACGATAGTATAGGCTTATAGGGATTGAAGAACAGGGGCACGCACCCCATACCCATGACCGCACGGTGTTCTTTCGTTCCATGACGTTTTTATCCTGATTACGAAAGGGGGTGATACTATGTCGCTCTACGATGATCCAACAATGACTCCGACTCCGGCTGCTGGCGATGACATGAATGCCGACGGTGGCATGGATGACATGAAGGAAGAAGTTCAGTCCACAGAAGAAGTCGCAGCAAAAGAAGAAGGTACAGAAGAGGAAGGTACCAACTAATCCTACTCTGACGCCAAAGCAGGCCGCGACAACCGCGGTCTGTTTGTTTTGTCGATTCTGGTGGGCGGCGGAGGACTCGAACCTCCGACCTCGTCATTATCAGTGACGCGCTCTAACCACCTGAGCTAGCCGCCCGCAACTACGACAACAGGGGGCACTCTACCAAACTCCGCGCCGCGATGCAAGGTGGGGGATAGTAATTAGACATAGAATCTCCTTGTTTATTGGTAATACATACACTTGACTTCACTATATCAGTACATTAATATAGTAGGTGTTTATTGTATATCATCAGAAAGAGGTAGAAAAATATGGAAGAAATACTTAAATACGTACAAAATCAGCTCGTTCAAGCACCTTTTCGATTGAAGTCTTATACGCACGATGAACAAGGGAGCAAATACCCCCAGCGAAATATCTATATCAAAGTTGATAAATACGTTAAGGATTTTTTACTTAACCTCAATGTTGGCGATCGTTGGATCATTATTCCGGGTCTCCGCGGCGTTGGTAAAACGACGGTCTTGGCACAGCTTTTTTTAAATCACCATCAAGAAGTTGGGGACCGAAGAATACTCTATGTCTCGTTAGATGATGTTGTGAATGTCCTTGGCTTATCATTAAAAGACGTGTTAAACGCATACGAAAGAATTATTGGTGAGAGTTTTGAGAAACTTACCCGACCAGTATTCATTTTCATTGACGAAGTCCAATACGATCCCAAGTGGGCAGCGGTAATAAAGTCTGTTTACGATCGATCCAATAAAGTATTTGTTGTCTGTACCGGTTCCTCAGCCGTTTCACTGCAGACGAATCCGGATATCATCCGTCGTTCTATTATCCAAAAGTTATTTCCCACAAGTTTTTCAGAATTCATCATGATTCGTGATGGGAAGTATCCTCTTATAGGCCTAAAGAAAAACATTAAAGAGGCATTGTTTCATGCTGAATCAGCGAAAGACGCTTTTGAAAAACTTAAGGTATATGAGCAAAGCGTTTTGGGTGTCTGGGCCTCTATTGATCGTCACTACGTTGACGAATATTTGAAAATTGGCACCCTACCATTTGCCATTAGAATCAAAGACGAGGCAAGGGTTTATCAAATTATTACCCAGATTTTAGATAGAGTGATCAATCAGGATGTTCTTAGTCTTGGCAGATTTGACACAAAAACTCTTACGCATATAAAAAGGACACTGTTTTTGCTGGCCGAATCTGAGGTAGTGAGTATTCAAAAACTTGCCACGATACTTGAGACAAGTGTCAATACAATAACCAATATTCTAGAAGTGTTAGAGAAAGCCGAGCTGCTCATTCGTGTGATGCCGTACGGTTCAAATACGAAAAAGGTGAGAAAGCCATCGCGGTATCAGTTTATGTCCTCTGCAATGCGATCTGCATTTCTCTCTGTCGCCGGCAACGAACAGATTTTTTCTACTCAGAAGGGGCGCCTGATGGAAGATATTGTTGCCATGACTCTCTATAGAGAGTTTGTGGCAAATAGCCGTGGTGCGTTAAATTATGACAGCTCAAAGGCTGGTGCGGACTTTATTCTTACCATTGCCGGTAAAAGTATTATCCCGATTGAAGTAGGCATGGGTGAAAAGCTGGGTACGCAAGTACGAAATACGATGAAAAAAGTTGGTTCGGCAAGGTATGGCGTTGTATTATGCAAGAACTCCCTCATGCTTCTTGAAGATGCAAACGTCGTTAAAGTTCCTCTGGATTACTTCTTACTTATGTAATTTAGCAAAAAACCGCCCAAGGGCAGCTCGCGCTGTTGGCAACTGAAACGTGACCGATAAGGACAGAGTTTGACCTCTCTCATGTGAGGTGGTCGATCTTGCGACCAGCAAAGTCATCCGTGCGTCCTCGACAGAATCGAGGCCGGACCAATGACGCGACCGAATCTAGAGTTATCGGCATCGCACCGCGCGATGTCGAGTTCTGACCGTGCCTTGCGACACGGGGAAACTCCCTAGAAAGGAGGTGATCCACGAACAGCTTCCGCTACCCGTGCCTTGTTACGACTTAGCCCCTATCATCGAGCCTACCTTGGGCCCCGGGTGGGGACTTCAGGTATTCCCGACTCTCTTGGCTTGACGGGCGGTGATTGGAATCAGGACCTTCTGTTCCACCCCACTGGACGTGCGGCTTTCCCGCATCCAGCGAGTCGCTAAGGATTCATTTGATTACGGAGTTTTGTAATGGTCGCGATACCCCTTAATGTGAGGTGTTCTTTTCGCGCCACCATATCCACGATTCGTTTGAAGATGACGAAACTTTTTCGTTTCTTCGCGCGAAGGGGATGTTTATCGAAGAAGGGGATGAGGATGTTCTGGATTTCGGCCATCTTCGAGACCTTGAATTTGACGTGCGGTCTCCACTTGGCGTACCGATGGTACGTGAGGTGGTAGATTTTTCCGCAGCCGAGAAGACGTTGGATCTGCTGTAAGATGGGCAGATCATCTTCCCGTAATTCAATCTCGAAGGTGGGTCGAATCTCGCATCGGTGCATCAGCGTTTTGTGTTTGCTGATTGGGACGCAGAAACATCCTTCTCCATCAACGAATCCTACGACGTAATCTGGAGTAATCATAGCGTTTGTTCCTTCCTTGCCACCTGTTTATTTATGAGTGACAAGTACTACGAACGCAGCTGACTTCCTGTCTCCGAATCTCTTGGTCTACAAGAGACAGGATCTCCCTGGGTCAATCACATTCCTTTTTCCGGCATCCGGGGCGACGCGTTGTGTGTCTGCCGCTTCCCCATGGTACACACATGGGTCGCGGCAGCGTCATTCTTGCCCTGATGGCTGCCATTTGCCGCATCGGGTCCTTCAGACGGCTCCTTACGGAAACGTCCT
>Ga0265292_1001213_pt1 | contig 24343 bp, 21 predicted proteins | sample Munlanlewell296A_FD_189080 | JGI IMG/M metagenome (GOLD analysis project Ga0265292, IMG submission 189080) | Leachate microbial communities from a municipal landfill in Southern Ontario, Canada - Leachate well 296A | ecosystem: Engineered > Solid waste > Landfill > Unclassified | place: Canada... | reverse complement strand
GAACTGATCCCTGATAAAACAAAAGGTAATGCAGTGGCGTGTATGGTAACATCACTCCAATTGTATGTATTCCCGGAGCAATACTTTGAGGAAATACACCCCGGAGTTTTTTATTCAATACCACTACTGGCCGTTCAGGGGAAGTAAGCAGTTTTTTTTCATACGCTGATACATCACACCATTTTTTTATTGTACTAAGTTCGGGCATCATTACTGCAAAAGGTTTATCCGGCCGCGTTTTTTTTATCCTCAACCTTGAAACTGCCCTGTAATTTAAAGCATCACATGCAAGATGGAATCCGCCGATACTTTTTATAGCAACGATTTTACCTGTACACAACAACTTCACTGTTTGGGTAACAGCCTCAACTCCTTCCGCAATTACTCTATGTGAACCCTTTTTCTCCAACCACACCTTTGGCCCGCAAAGCTTGCACGCGTTTGGTTGAGCGTGAAACCTGCGGTTAGACGGATCAGAATATTCTTTACGGCAGGAATGACACATATCAAACTCCCGCATTGTAGTTTTTACGCGGTCATACGGCACGTCTTCAATTATCGTATATCTTGGCCCGCAGTTTGTGCAGTTAATAAACGGGTATAAGTACCGCCGGTTAGATATATCCATCATCTCGGTAATACAATCTTCGCAGATACATATATCCGGCGGGATAAAAATATCAGTATTCCCCGTCCCCCGGGTAAATTTTATACTAAACTCGGTACTATTCCTCTGTTTTACCGGTATGGGTTTCACCACAAACTTATTAATAACCGCATTCACCGGAGGAGATGCTTTAATAAGTTCAATAAACCCGCGAAGTTCGCGTATTTTACCTTGAGCTTCGACTACCACGCCTTCTTTTGTATTCAATACCCAACCCGTAACCCCGCACTGTTTTGCATAACGGTATACCGTTGGACGGAACCCCACGCCCTGCACGCGGCCGGATATTGTAATTAAAACCCTAACCATTTGAGTTTTGTTCATATTATTTCTCATATTATACCTTACTTCACCGCATTTGCTATAATTAACCACGATAAGCAAGGTGGATAATTATTTAATGGTACTAAACAAATACTTACACACAATATTTTATACGTTTATTTTAACTTTAACGTTTCACGCATACCTGCATGCAGACAGTTTCCGTAACATACTGTCATTAACCTCGTATAACTACACTGATGACACGGCATCGCATGTGATTGAAGATACGTTTATGGAAATCGTGAAAAAAAAACTAACTTATTACGGCAGTATCTATTATGACTCCCACCAGACATGGTCAAATAAAATACTTAGCCTCGGCGGTGCGTACCTACTCTTCCCCGGAAACTATTTTGAAGCGTATTACGGGTATGGTATCAACTCGCTGGACAGCCGGGCTGACTATCTGACATTAGCGTATAACATTGAAGGCCCGTCATACTACCTGAACATATCATACCGCCTGAGTTCATTCTCAGGATACTCATACCATCTAATCTCTCCCGGCGGACGATACTTTTTCATTCCGCGTTTCAGTGTATGGTTAAAACCATACTTCAGCATTGATACCACCAATAATTTCAACTACTCCCTGTGGATACAGACAGAGTACCGGTTTTCACAAAAATATGTACTCAAACTCGGCACTGTTATTGGTGATATCACGATAGATAATATCAGTGTAAAACCTGTAGTATCACATTTTGTTTCGGGTATCGCAGGCATTGATTATGAGATCAGTGACAAGCTCACAGTAAAATACGTTTTTGAATACCTGACAAATGAATCCAATACAGGGTATTACAAAAACAATTTGGTTTTGGATATAAGATTTGACATTAAATAAACCCTTAAGCCTTGTATAATTCAGTTCAGTACTTAAGTTCTTTTGTAATCTTCATCTTACCGAACCCGCCACGGAACAATGTCGCGATTAATGACGGCCTACGGATTAATTGCGGTAAACGTTTGATTACAGCGATTGGCACTTTTTTCTTGAAATACCCGTAAAGCTGATCCGCAGCGTACTGCACGCCTTTCTCTAACTCCTCAGCTGTCATATTCTTTGGCTGGAATACCGCGTGGTTCCAACCGTAATGAGTACGGTCTTTACCTTTTGATTCAATCAACCGCCCTTCGGATTTAAACTTATCATAGAGTTCCGTCCCGGGATACGGTGTCAGTATATAAAGGTTAGCATCATCGATATCAAGTTCCTGTACCATCTTTATGGTTGCATCAAAAATGTTTTTGGTATCAGTATCAAACCCAAATATCAAAAACGCGGTTACTAAAATGTTATATTTATGAAACACTTCAACAATATTTTTGTATTCCCCGACCTTGTTTTGCTTGATAGTAGCCCATTGTAAAGAGTCCGGGTTTATGGTTTGAAACCCGATCTGCACATTAAAACACCCGGCAGCTGCCATTGCGGCAACAGTTTCTTCATCCTTCGCCACACTCGTTGGGGTTTGTACTGACCAAAGTTTGTGTAAAGGTTTAATAGCATTGCATAGTTCCTTTACATACCCATGATCCGCGAAGATGTTATCATCCACAAAAAAGATTACCGATTGATGTATACTTTTAAGTTCGTTGTACACTGACTCCACACTGCGATACCTATGCGCATGCCAGGGAACACTCGGGAGGTAACAATACCTACAGCTATTTGGACACCCGCGCGAGGTTTGTATACAAGCAAACCACGATGATTCATTGAGAAGGCCACGCCGGGGGAACGGAACATCTTTCATTTCAGTCACACGGCCGCTTCTATACACTTTTTTCAGTGTTCCGTTTTGAACATCCGATATCACATCTTTCCATATATATTCCGCTTCACCCACAACAATTGCGTCGCAATGCTGTAAAGACTCTTCCGGCATAAGGCACGGGTGTACTCCTCCGAGGACAACCTTAGCGCCGTAACTGCGGTAACGGTCAGCAATCTCGAACACCTGTCCTGAAGTAAACGTTGTGGTAGTAATCCCCACGAGGTCAGCTTCCGGGCGGTCCGGTATTTCTTCCCAATCACCGTCTACTACTCGAACCTCATGCTCCGCAGGGGTTAACGCTGCGAGGATACCAAGGTGTAACGGCGTAAACTTAATTTTCTCAAGATAACGATACACACCGCCACTAACGAACCATCTGGGTTTTACCAATAATATTTTCATAAATTTTATCCGAATATCATATTCCAAGGTTCGTTATACTTAAGGAATTCAAGAAACTTTTCGAAATTACGCGTTGATTCTTCCTCATATTCCGACCTTGTAGTTTCGTCGATAGGGTCAAAATGACAGGTATCATCCTCCGCGAAAATGTTACCGGTTTTATAAAACGCCAGTGCACGGCATCCGCCACAAGTATGTTTGTACCGGCACCGCCCGCATTTACCCTCAAGTTTTTTGCGGTCACGCAGGTCATTCAATAACTGGTTACCAGTAATAATCTTACTTAACGATAAATCCCTTACATTCCCACAGGAAACCGCGTCGTTATCCAGCATTTGTACACACGGGGTAACCATACCTTCCGCAGAAATTCCGATGAACCCTTTCCCCGCCTGGCATCCCAACTGCCCGATAGTAATCCCCAGCTCCTGCCATTTACGCTCAATCGCTTCGGGGCTCGCAAAAAACGGGGTGTAACTGATATAACTCAAATAATTCTCGCGTAAGATCGGGTGAATAATCTTCGCCATATCTTCACGTGTAAACATTAATTCCCGATGACCATTACCCGCCCCGCGCGGAACAAACGGTGCACGCAGCATCGGCAACTGTTTTAGTTTAAGGTACTTCATAGTAGGACTTAACGTATCGAGATTACTCCGGCTTATCGTGAGAAGATAAAAATATTCCATCCCAAGTTTTTCGCAGTTAGTTCCCGCATTAACCACGGTTTTAAGATCGTCATTACGGCTCCATTCATGAACATCATTCTCCGTTGAGTTAAACGGCAGGACAAACATTATATGATTATCCGTAATTTTCTTAAGTTTCTTCAATGTTTCTTCAGTTAATAACTTACCGTTAGTATTGATGAAGGTCCACAAACCTTTTTTCGCGTTGTACTTAATAATCTCCATCGCGTCAGGACGCATTAATGTTTCCCCACCGGAGAACGCAATCGCACCGTTGGGTGTATACTTATATATTTCATCAATCACAAGATGTTTAATTTCGTCAGTGGAAAGCTCTTTTTTCCCTGCGATCTTCGCAGGGTCTACTCTAGCCATGCAATACGGGCATTGGAGATTACACTGCCGGGTAGTTTCATAGTAACACAGAAAAAAACCGGTAAACTTCTGATTTTGTTTACTCTCACTTTTGTTCATACCTAACCTATACCATCCTATCCTAAATCTTTAAATTCCATAATATCCATAACTTCTTGTAGGTCAACCATTGAACTTTCTTTGTAATCAGGTAAACCACACTTTTCAGTTTTTAACCTTATAAACTGCATAGGCACCGCGCATTTTTCCGCTGAGAATAAGCGTTGAACTTCCCTTGCGCAGGCAATTAGAAGTACCGCTCCGGGAGTTGTCTCTTTAATAAACCGTTCCGCTGACCCCGGTGTTTCCGCTATAGCGACTGCTTTGTACCCCAACTTCTGCGCATTAATGGTTATTTCATTAACCACACATCCCCCGCAATTGCCGCAGATACGATAACTTTGCTTTACTAACGACTTACACTTATCTTTTATACTTAAACAAGCAGGCAGTATCACAGCCCTGTTTTTGTAGTCAACCCTGGAATACTTACGCGCATAATCCTTATTTCTTCTTATGATAACCGCTTTAAAAAAATCATCCAGCCCGACTGTAGTGTTTGCTTTAACGAGTTCCGCCATTAAACTATTCAACTTATGCGCTAACCTGATATTAACCGCAATCTTCTGCACGTTATCCAATACTTTATTAATCATACATTTATAACCATAAAATGTTATTATCTCATAAAAACCTATAAAATACAAACATGAAACGTCTGCTACCACAAAAAATCACGTGTTTTTTTGTATATAATAATATTTGGTAATTAGTAATATACATTGATTGAGAAAGAATCGATCTTAAGGAGAATATTTTTTTATGTTTTCACGTGTTATCAGTATCTTTGGCCTGGCGATATTTATATTACTTGCGTGGATGATGTCAGAAGACCGTAAACATTTCAACTGGCGTACAATCCTCTGGGGGTTGGGGTTACAGTTATCTTTCGCAATACTTGTACTTCTCACCCCGGCAGGGAGAGCGTTATTCAATTTTGTACGCTTGGTATTTGATAAAGTAGTTAGTTTCAGTGATAAAGGCGCAATGTTCGTCTTTGGCAACCTTGTAAATGATTTCAATATCGGTGCAATATTTGCGTTCAAGATCTTACCTGTAGTGATTTTTGTATCCTCACTCTCCGCGATTTTGTACCACCTCGGAGTAATACAATTTGTTGTAAAATACATGGCATTACTCATGATGTACACCATGAAAATATCCGGTGCGGAAGCGTTAGCAACAGCGTTACAGGTATTCCTGGGGATTGAATCAAATACCGCAATTAAGTCATACATGACTGGGATGACAAGATCAGAACTGTTCTTGATAATGACTGCATTTATGTCTACAATCGCGAGCAGCGTAATGGCAACCTACGCGATGTTCGGCGCAGAACCCGGGCATTTACTTGCAGCATCGATTATGAACGCACCCGCAGCGGTTATCATCGCAAAACTAATGGTTCCCGAGACCGGTACGCCTGAAACTATGGGTTTCATTAATTTTAAGGAAGATAAACCTGACTCCAACGTTATTGAAGCCGCAGCGAACGGCGCATCACAGGGTCTTAATCTTGCATTAAATATTGCAGCAATGATTATTGCGTTTATCGCACTTATCTGGATGTTCGACTGGCTCCTCGGAAAACTTGGTGTATCACTTGAAAAAGTGTTCAGCATAATCTTTTGGCCATTCGCATTTCTGATGGGCGTCCCCGCGGGTGAAGCGTCTACTGTAGCGAAATTACTCGGGACAAAGACGGTATTCAACGAATTCATTGCCTATATGCAGTTACAGGAACTTATTAAGTCCGGGGTATTATCCCCAAAATCTGTGGTGATTGCCACCTACGCATTATGCGGGTTCTCAAATTTTGGCTCAATCGCGATTATGCTTGGCGGGATGACAGCGTTAGCGCCCACCCGCCGGAGCGAGATTGCGGGGTTAGGGTTTAAATCCCTAATCGCAGGCACGCTCGCGACGTTTATCACTACGTGTATTGCCGGGATGCTGGTATAAACTACACTCGTTATTTCCCGAAAAACGCGAGGATCGCTATCATACCGGTGATCAATGTCATACCGGATACCATGATTGTGGTCTGTGTCCCGATTTTGCTATCTATTTTTTCGTCAAGCTTTTCAAACCGGTATTCAAACTTTTGTTCTAACGACAAAAATCTTTTTTCAACTAAACCAAACCGTTCGTCCATCAACTGCCGCAACATCGTAAGTTCTTTATCCAGATGTGCGATGTGGTTAAACTGTGTTTTCAACAGTAACGGCATTACTTTGTCGTCTGATATCATCCCGGATTCCTCGATTTCCTTTTCCGCAGCAGCTGCTTTTTTGTTCAAAAACTTTAACAACAACTCAGTCGTTTCTTCGTCGAACATCGTAGTCTCCCCTCATCTTAATCTAAACCTCATAGTCGCTCGATAATTATTTTTATACTTGATATTATATAAATATTATAGTTTTATTCCAAAGTGTTGTTCTCTACAACGAAAGTAAGCCTCGAATTTTCTAATGCATCAATGACATTATTACCATTTTTGTCGTCATACTTTACATCGCGGACTTCAAGCTTCGGCAGTTTTGCGATTACACGTTCTTGAACAACTTGTTCCTTATTCCCTGTTTCTTTGTTCTCCTGAGGTTTGTATAAGTACAAGTTAATACCCAGATTAGCAACTGGGTAGTAGTCTTGGTAAGTTGTTTTTGTAGTGTCATCACTCGCGTTAGCATACCCATACCCTATATCTCCCATAATACTGATATTCTTGGTGATAAAGAGTTCCAAGCCGGTAAAACCATAGATATAACTACCAGCGCCTTTTACAGTATCATAATTAAACGTGAAATAGTCATATTCTCCTCCCAGGAAGAGTTTCCATCTGGAATCAGGATTAAAGTACCAGTATCCTCGTAAACCATTATTTAATATGTTCGATTCAGCTGAGATTCTATAGTCCAGAGCGATATTCTTGGTCAGCCCGGCCTTGATTGATACTCCGGGATAAATGAGCCCTAGTGATAAATCAAATGCAATGCTATTGCTCCATCCAAAGAGGTGGAATAAACATATTAACAATGTGATGTTAAATGTTTTGTTTCTCTTCATAAACTTTTTCTTCAACCCTTGTCGCTATAAACGAAACTCTTATGACACATCCGCTCTATTGTCCCATCCCGCTGCATGTGACAGCGGAACTTTTATACGCGCTATTTGTCCCGCGCAAGCGCGAAAATAGGGATAAAATTCGTAAGACTATTGCGCACAACGAAACCCTAAGTCGTTGTGCCTACCGTACGGGTAGTCGATGAGACGATTCGCAGACCGACAGCTGTAGTCGTCGAAGTTCCAAGAGCCGCCACGTAACACACGATAACTACCCGTAGCGGGGCCCGTGGGATTGTTTACTGTTCCACTAGGATATGTACCATACCAATCGTTGCACCATTCCCATACATTTCCTGCCATGTCATAACATCCATACGGACTTTTTTCGCTTTCATAACTACCGACCACCGTTGTTTTTCCTACATTATTATTGTAATTACACTTTGTAGAATCAATTCCCTCACCCCACGGATACGTTCTTTGATCCGTCCCCCGTGCGGCTTTCTCCCATTCCGCTTCAGTGGGCAATCTTTTCCCTGCCCATTTGGCATAGGCATTGGCGTCTTCCCAGGTGACATTTGTCACCGGCCGGCTCCCGCGCCCCCATCCATCATCCGACGGTTTACTTCTACCCGTAGCGTCACAAAACCTGTCGTATTGTTCAAACGTTACTTCGTATTTGTCTATGTAATACGCATCGAGATATACAGTGTGTGCCGGTTGCTCATCACTGTTTCCTGAAGTTAAACCCATCGTAAAGTTCCCTGCGGGGATTTGAACCATCCCTAACTCTAGTGGATCAGAATTTTGTAATTTAGTTTTAATCACGTCTTTTGCTACGCCAGTAACCCCGAACTGCAACCCGCCTGACTTCACATTCGTGTGCGTAAACAATAACACCGCAACCGCACAAAGGAGTAACTTAATCCATTTTTCCATACTTGTCCTTTTATAAACAACTACTGAGGAATTTGTTGCCATGTTAAACTATCTATACTATTAACCTGAACGATTTAATTTCCCATTTCTTAAACGTTGTAGTGAACGCGTTCCCGCGTACCTGAATCCGTTTATTACCAGATTTTCCCGAAATACTACCACTATTTTCCTCAATAAGATTGGTCTCAATAACGCTTAGTACTTTTACCCCGAACTTAAACACACAGGGAGTATGGGTATTACCCTGAGTCTCATACGCGTGAAGGATATACCCGTCCCCGTCTTCCGCTTTTTTTAAAGCAGAGATAATAACATTCCCTGCAGACGCTGAAACAAACGATTTGTTTAACGGTAACCCTTTTTTATCGTCACCTGCCACATTTTCCTGGTTAACCACCACTGACCGTAACGGATTATTAAGTTCATACCCGTGATTAACAACATTAGCCGTACGCCAGTCACCCGTATGCGGGTAAAGAGCATAGATAAACTCATGCACACCTTTATCTGACTCAAACGCAGGGTCGTATGCGTTACGTAATAAGGTGAGCTCAATATTATTTCCACGAACGTTATACCCGTACTTACAATCATTAAGTACCGCCACACCGTGATTACCATCGGATATATCCACCCACCGTAATGCCGGCGCTTCCTGCCCCACACTAGGACGTTCCACCGCAGCGAAGGGTATTTCATAAACCCCGGAAGATGATTCAATATTCATTGGGAACGATACACGCAATGCCGGGATCCCGATCTCCTGGCCACACGGTTCCTGCCAGTCAACTTTTGTACGGAATTCAATTTTTCCATTGTGTTTATAAAACAATATGGTTTGCCATATTTTTGAATGCCCGAATATAGTTTCAGTTTTAATGACATCCGCAACATCGCCTTTAACAGTACTTACAACTTTAGTGTTTTTTACCAGATTTTCAACCCCACCCGTACGCCCGAGGTACCACGCAGACATTCCCCGGGGTAGTTCGTGGTATAACTTAAACATATTAGCCTGGTCAGTTGAGAATACCAACTCCTTCTTCCCCTTTTTGTCGTATAGACTTATGATACTCCCCGTCCCGCGGTCGAACACGAGTTTATACTGTTCATTCTCAAATACATTTGAAATTACATCCGCCGGAACGGCATCTTTAGAAGTACCACACCCACACCCTTTTTTTAGTACAAATGTTTTATACCCCATCGGCGGAACATTTGATGCCAAGAATACCAGTTTATCATCCACGACCTGACTGGGCACTATTTTCCCATTAATATCCTCAATACTGCAGGTATCAGTCCCAACTTCCGCAACACTTACTTCCACAGCGCTACTGCGGGTAAATGATAACGGGTTAAATACTACAACAGGAACAATCCCGCTGTCCTTTCCTTCACGTTTCGGAGGTATAACTTTTGTAAAGTCAATAAGTGAAACCACAAACTTTTCCGCCCCACGCGCAATTTTCCCGGTTTTTGCAAGAACATTATTCGCCAAATTTGTGGAATACTCGTACGCATCATATATCCCCGATCCATCGAGGATATCATGGAACTGATTGAAACAAGTATCTTGCCAGCAGTTAACAAACTCATCCGCGGGATACGCACAGCCGTACATCCTCGCGAGTGATGCCAAAGTTTCCGCTGTTACCAATGCATTCTCGCAAGTACGATTTTGTTTCTTAATATTCGCTTGTGTAGTATAACACCCTTCAAAAATGTATTGTAGTTCACTCTTCACTACCGGCACTTTTGCCCCTGCCTTCTTACTGGCAATATCAAAATACTCGTGTGTCCCGCTGAGTTTTACTTCCGGGAATAATTTATTGTTTTGGAGTTCACCCACACCGATGAGGTCACGCCGGGTTGGCCCCCCGCCGTGGTCACCAACACCGTAGGAGATAAGATAATCTTTTGTCGGGCTTCCTGAATTAATCAATAGTTCAGATGAACGGTATAACCCGCTCTGCACACTGCCGTTGTATCCATGTACATCATTGAACGCTAACACACTTGACCCATCGATTCCTTCCCAACGAAATAACGGATACCCTTTACCACACCGGCAAAAGTAATAGTAATCGATCCCGCATTTTTTTAGTATCTGCGGATAACTCCATGGATGTCCGAATGTATCGGGACACCAGCAAATCCGGGAAGTAACCCCGAACTTTTCGCGGGTATACTTCTTCGCGTATAAAGTTTGACGTATCAACGCCTCGCCTGATGACATATTAATATCATTCTCCACCCAGGTTGACGCGGTAACATCCCAACGCCCCTGTTTTACAAGCTCTTGCACGCGTTTGAAGAGGTCAGGATACCTATCTTCAATAGTTTTATAAAGTACCGCCTGGCTTTGTGAAAACTTAAACTCCGGGTAATCAGCAGCAAGCGCGCTTACCTGCTTGAACGTAAGCATAGTGGTCTCCACAGTATTTTCCCAGTCCCATAACCAGTTCATATCAATATGAGCATGGCCCATAAGATAAAACGCATACTTTTTTATTAACGGCGCAAATACTTTTAGTTTATGTTCTAACTGCGGCAATGCTGCGACAAACTTTTCCGGCTCATCATTCTCAAGAAGGCCAAACGGTATTTGCTCCAACACTTTATTAAATACAGCAACCGTTTTTTTATCTTTAACTTTACCTTTACTAATCAACAACTCAATAAAGTTTACTGTATGGCAAAACGTTTCCACACGGCGCAGCACGGTTTCTACTTTATCAATAAAGATTGTCGGTATTCCCTGAAACTTATTCCCGTCAACCGAAGTGTAACGTATAGAAATATCCACACTTGTCCCCGGTACAATATCGTTTATCAAAGGCAAGTCAGCGTAGAACCACCATTTTTCATCTACCATTTTTTTGCCGTTAATATAAACTTTTGACCCTGTGGCGGTAGTATGTTTTAATACCGCATTTGCGCCGGTAAGAGATATACCCGCAATAGTATTCGGGAATATAACCTCACCTTTAAGCCACATATCAGGCTCTCCCTGCGGCCATTTAATTTTCCAGGTTGGTTTACTGTAAATATATGGCGAATCAACTACGGCATACTTCTTAGTTTCCAACCCTTCCTGAATACCGTACAACACCTTATACTCGTTGTACCGTTTTAACTTATTAATTTTCCCGATAAACAAACTCAACGCGGCATTAACTTTTTGTGACATCAATTTTTATATCCTTTCCCTAAAACCTTCTAATTCCCTCTTTTATTTTTTCTTCTTGCAGCAAGTTCCCGTGCATGCGCTTCTGTAGCAACTGAGACATGTTTTTCATCCGCACCAAGCATTCTCGCAAGTTCGCGTACCACATCCTCGCCTTCCACTGTACGCACAGTAGTTATTGTCCGCCCGGACTTCTCAACTTTATCTACGTTAAGGTGATGAGCAGCACACGCTGCGATCTGCGGCATATGAGTGATTGTAATAACCTGATGCGATACGGAAAGCAATGCCATCTTATCACCGATCACAGTTGCCATATCCCCGCCAATACCCACGTCTATCTCATCAAATATTAATGTCGGGATTTTATCCGCTTTCGCAAAGACGGTCTTCAATGCCAGCATCAACCTTGAGAGCTCACCCCCGGACGCGATCTCCGCCAGAGGCTTAAACCCTTCCCCAGGATTAGGCGCAAAGGTAAACACAACACCGTCCTTACCGGTACTATCAAAAACAATATTACCGTCAACATCTTTTCGTTCTGTGATACTAACCCCGAACTTAGCTTTCTCCAACCCAACTTCGCGTAACTGCACCAATATTTGTTTTTCAAGCTTACCCGCTACAGATTTACGTTTATCCGAAAGTATACCCGCTGTCTTTGAGAGATACTCATACGCTTGTTTGATCTTAACCCCGAGCTCAGCCTTATTCTCTTCGCTATGTTCAAGCTTATCAAGTTCACCGGTTATCTTCTGCTGATACACAAGTATATCAGGTACTGTTGAACCATACTTTTTCTTTAACCTCTTAATCAATTCACAGCGGTCTGATACGTCCTCAAGTTTTTCGGGATTATACTCCACCTTATCCGCATAGTCATGCACACCAGAACTAAGTTCTTCAATCTTCACGATCAACGATTCAACTTCTACCAATAACTGCCGGACGGATTCATCAATTTTAGCAACACTTTCCAACTGTTGTTTAACAGCATACATCTGCGCTAAAACATTAGTCCCTTCATTTTCATCCAGTGTTTCCACTGTCGTCTTGATAAACCCCGCAAGTTTCTCCGCATGCGCAAGCCGCTGGTATTCCTGTTCCACCCTGAGGTCTTCATCTTCTAAGATATTCGCGTTACTTATCTCCTGTAACTGATACTTATAGAGATCAATTTTTTGCAATCGTTCATTCTCCGAAGTATCCAACAACTTCTTTTCTTCAACAAATTTTGTATATTCCTTATAGACATAAGCAACTTTCTCAACCTCATCCACAAGTTTACCGTAACTATCCACTACACCGCGTTGCTGGTCGGGATACAATAGTGTTTGGTGCGAATTTTGCCCATGGATATCCACTAATAAATTCCCGAGATTCTCTAATACATTAAGTATTACCAGTGAAGAATTAACATACCCGCGGCTGCGCCCATCCGCTGTGATATCGCGTTTAAGCACTAACATACCGTCATCACCAAAACTAATCCCCCGGGATTCACAGAAAAGCTGAACTGCGCGGTTGGATTTTATTGTAAACACCGCGGTGATCTCGCATTTATCCGCGTTTTTGCGTACAACCCCGGCTCCTGCGCGGCGACCTAACGCCAAACCAAGAGCATCAACAATAATTGACTTCCCCGCACCTGTTTCTCCGGTAAGAACATTAAACCCAGCGCTAAACCGCGCTTCAATACTCTCAATAATCGCGTAGTTTTTTATCACAATCGTATCCAGCATAACTCCCCCCAACCCCTTTTCTGTAATAACTACTTCTAACTACCCGAACTTACTGCGTAATGTTTCCAAAAATGTATTCACTGACCTAAGAAAGGTAACAGTTTTTTTGCTTTTCTCTACACGCACAACATCATTATTCCGTAACTTAATACTTTCCTGCCCGTCAATTGTTAATGACGTATTCCCCGCGTCATCCAGCACTATAGACTCTATATACTCAGCATCCTCAACCACTACAGGCCTTGCGGTAAGTTTATGCGCAGCTAACGGTGTCAGGAGCAACACTTTAGCTGAAGGCGATACTACCGGCCCGCCGGCAGCTAATGCATACGCACTGCTTCCTACAGGTGACGAAATAATAACACCGTCCCCCGTAAAATTAATATACTTTTCCCCGCCGATACGCACTTCCACAACTACCGCCCGGGCTACATCACCAACCCTCACCACCGCATCGTTTAACGCGACATACTGTTTAACCACGCGTTTTCCGCGGGTAACTTTTACGTTAAGCATACTGATTTTGGTTACACTAATTTTCTTTTTTAGCACATCCCCCAAAACATCAAATACCTGGGTTTTCTTCACAGACGCAAGAAAACCAAGAGTTCCCATGTGTACCGGCAAGATAGGAATATTTTTTCCGGCGAGCATCCTCGCGGTTTTTAGTACCATCCCGTCCCCACCGAGGGTTAACGCAATATCAATACGTTTATTAGTACCGGATGTATACGGCAAAACGTACCTACATCTATTAGCTTTCATCCACGTAAGAAGTTCCGGGATAAACGCGCGGATCTGCTGTTTCTTCATGTTTGCAATTATACCGATAATCATTATCGTATTTCTCCTAATCAAATATAATAATTAATAATTATACTAAAAAATAAATTGTGTTATTCAAACCTAACTTCGCCAAACAACGATGGTGTGTGGCTGCTGTAAGGTTTCATAGGTGACCACTCAACAGACCGCCACTCTGCGGGATTGTTACGCACAATATTTAACCCTATAGTTTTACCTTGTACGCCATCGGTAATCCCCAACTCTGTCAATGGTATTACCATGCCTGCAGTCCAATACCCCGTATATGTCGATGTCTTTACATCCCACGTCCCATCCCAATTGGAAACTCTCTCTTTTCCGTCAAACTTCGTACCGGTAAAATTGAATGCGTATTGATAATAATTTTTATAGTCTTTATTCGGATCAATAAAAAGTTCTATTGAATCATCTAAATATACACCCGCATCGCGGATAGTTGCTACTTTTTCAATAGGTTGATACGTTGTCGTCTCACAATTAAAAGTCAACCGCAGGTTGGTACTGTCCACGCTGATAACAACCTTGGTTTCATACGTACGCTTACCTTTCCCTACATTCGAAAATAACCTAAGCTCAACATTTTTTGTAGTATCGCACACCACAACCTTTTTTTCGTTGAACAATCTGAGAAAAACTTTTTGTTTACCATAAAACCTGCGTTTTAGGTCCGGCGCTACACTATTATTCACCACTTGTTTTGATACAGTATCCATAGCTTTATCAAGTTCTGATTCGGTATCCGTAAACACTTTCTTAGGATCAGCGTATTCGGACAAGTTGACCTTCATATCATCAAGTTTGTAGTACACCTCACGGAAGGATGAAAGTGCAGGCATAGCATCCTGCTCTGCGTACGTCGCAACCGCGTGTACCAGCGATTTCTCTGGGTTGTAAGCTTTAGGGTTCCAAAGATAATCTGCGACCATTAGTATAGTAAACCTGTCAACCACCCGGTTGATAAACGCATTATAATAAAACCCGTGCCGGGGATTCATCTCCACAACCTGTGTTGATATTTTTGTTGTCCACGGAGTAAAAATATCATCACTAGTATTATCCCACAGCATTGCTTTATGCCCGAGGGTATATAGTTTATACTTTTCTACGTCATCATCACTTACCACTTTAGACGTTACTTTTGGGCCTGTCCATACAAACGTTACGTCCGGGTCAATATTTTTACCTATATAGTTCATATACTTAATCCCAACTTCGGGTGAACGCATAAATTTGTCCACATGCCCAAGACTGTAATACGGCGGGCAAAAATACATTTCAATGGATAGCTTTGGCATTTCACTTTTTTGATAAGCTTTCAGTGATTGGTATACTGTATTAACAAGAACAGTTTGCGCAACCTCCAGAGTGCCATACTTTTGAATATCCTCGTCGTTATCCAAAATATACTCACGTTCTTTCATTGTCACCAAATCGTCAGCACAGAGCATCAAATGTTTAACCCCGGCGTTAATACCATAAGTAAACGTTTTTACCAGTTTCTCAATATCTTTAGGGTCAGAAGCCCGTATTTTTTCCCCTGTCCGGTATTTTCGTAAATCGTAAGGATTAACCATTTGTCCAAGTTCAATCACCGGCTTTTGTTTCACCATTTCATATGCGTCGGTATACGCTTTTTTCATATCCTCATCAATATTGTCCCATTTAACCGGAGCGTAGGCAAAGAAGAACATGTTCAGTTTATACGCACCCATCCAGTCGAGAGAATCTTTCGTCAATGCCCAGTCGCTCACCCCCCGGAGTTTATATACCGGCCAGTCGTCAACCACACATTTACGGAGACATAACTTCCCGTCTTTTACATACATCAATTGTAGTAACGATTGTACGGCATAGAATGCCCCTATAGCGTCGTATCCTATACAATACACAACATCCTTACTGCCTTCTTTAACACAACGGATAATATATCCTTGTTCACCCGGATAATTTTGCGTAATAAACTTATTATTGTTATACTCCTTATTGTATTTATTATCACTAATAGTTCCAACGGATATATACACGCTATGTTCCTGTAATTTCACCATATCGTTCACCACCGCCGGGGTCGAACCAGTAAGTATGTATATATGCGACTGCAAACTGCCAGCCACAGAGTTCATTTGCGGCATAGCATCAGTACCTACGATTATCTTCACCATTCTTGTAAAGGAAGCGGAACTAGCTAACACAATAAACTCATTCATATACTCCACTTTTTGCGGGGTAGGAATTATCTTGCCGTTATACAACGGATAATACGCATAAATTTTAACTACAACAAATACAATGGCAAGTATTAACAACAGTACTACGGTTTTTTTCACAATGACAAAATCCATTTCGCGATATACGCCACCACGATCCCGAGATACGTCCCCATAATTTGTCCCAGTACCGCCAGTAACAACCCTACCGGTGCAAGGCCGGGTTGGTATATTGCCGCAATAATCGGCGAGGTAACCGTACCCCCTATATTTGCCATACTTGCAGTTGCAGCGAAAAACATTGGCGCTTTTAACACCCGTGCACCTATGAATAAACATCCAATATGCACCATCACCCATACTATTCCCAGTAAAATAAACACCGGTGCCTGAATTACAGCCTTAAGATCCCCCTGTGCGCCAACTGACGCGAGCATAAGGTATAGCATGAGATACCCAAACTTTGACGCGCCAACTGTTTCCAGTTTTGATACTTTTGTGTAGGACAACAATAACCCAAACGTTGTCGCTAATACTATCGCCCAGGTAAAATAATTCGCAATACCTTTTATATCCGGCAATAACCGCCCAAGTTCAACGGATAAAAATCCTAACCCAAACGCCAACGCCAGCATTATTGACAGATCCGCCGTACGTGCCTGTTTTTGGCCCTGAGTCTGAGCTACCAGTAACCGTTTAGCGATATCATCAATCGCTCCACGGGTGGAATGGTTCCATCTATCAAACTTATCCTGATGCACTGATAATGCGATCATTATCCCCATCCAGCTATAACCCACTACGGTATCCACTACTACCATCGGAGTAAAAATATTAGCTGGCGTACCCAGTGCTTCTTTTATAGCGATCATATTCGCACTCCCACCGATCCAACTGCCGGATAATGCACCGATACCCATCCACGCATCCGCAGGAAGCCATGGTTTAAATATCAATGTCGATACTGACGCGCCTAGTATAATCCCAAACGTACCGATAAACATCATGGACAACGCGATAAAACCCAGCCTCACAATACCGGGAAGGTCGGTACTTAATAACAACAATACAAGCGCTGCCGGGAGAAGAACTTCTTTCATTGACTTATACAACGGCGTATCAGAAGGCAGTATCCCTGCAGTACTCAATATCATCGGGATGAAGTAACACCATATTATCGGCGGAAATATATCAAAGAATTTCTCCAGTTTTTTAAAGCCTGACACCCAGTAAATTCCACCAAGTGCTACCACCAGAACTGTCAGAATACCAATTGGATTAGTTATCATCATTAACTTTTATCCCCACCTTCACTCCCTACTTTTTCTTACCGTTATACTCCGCCGAAACCGTTGTGGATATACCCCCGCGGGTGGTGAACTTACCGGTAACCGTCATTTTCCGCGGTTTGGATACATTCACGAGATCATCCAGTATTTTATTAACCACATGCTCATTAAAAATCTTCACCTGGCGGTAGGAGTATAGGTAATACTTCAACGATTTTAGTTCAATACATTTTTTATTTGGTACATACGCGATAATGAGTTCCGCGAAATCGGGTAACCCCGAAAACGGGCATACACAAGTAAACTCGTTTGTCATATGCACAACATCCACCCCGCGATGCGGGTATTCATACGGGAATGTTTCCAATATACTACTGTCTACTATCTCAGGAGTAAACGTTTTCCCAACCGCGCGCTGAGCTTTAACCTCAATTTTACCAGGTTTTCTGTTATCATACACCATATTTCCTACCAACCCCTTTCAACATATTTTCAAGTATTTTATCCTAATTTTTCAGGTTAACACTTTCCCTAACCACTCCTTAACATACTTTTTTACTTCCAAATAATTTTGACGTGTAACCTCTACTACCTCAGAATCATACATACGCTTAATTTCGTCGGAAAACGGTTGCGCGTTCATCCTTATAGTTGCTAACACCTTTTTCTTACTCGCAAGCGCACGGGCAACACATTCACAAAACCTAGGGGATAATATTTCTATCGTACCAATTTCGTCGATCACAACAAGATCACGCGTGGCAACCGCATTATCTACCGCAATTACGCCGATATTATCCAGTACAGTAAGGTCAATCCCGTACTTATTAAGTTTATGCTTTGCCTTCATCCCCTTTTTTGCGAGGATACCATTATATTTCCCGCAAAGAGTTTTTAGGATAAACCCTTCACGTGTATTACCGTCCATCACGGTTTCAGTATAAAACCCGCCTAACCTAGGCATATAGGGTAAACACACTTCACGGAGTAACATCGTCTTCCCAACCCCCGGCGTGCCAGTGATAAACAAATTTTTTGTGAGTTTCCTATCGTCTATTTTATCTTCCATACCTTATGATTCTGTGTTAGCACACGTACTTCAACGCCTTTACAATACTTTTGTGTCAATGAAAACAAGTTCATAATTCCTGGGTTCAATACATCACACACCGGTAAACCTGTTTTCCTGTCACTACGCAATTGCAAGACTATACCAAAAGCAGGTTTATACTTCCCTACAAGTTTTAGTGCAGTAATAAACTCCCCAACCGGTGTTGAGGGATCAACCACAACCTTTACCCCCGCCTTTTTCTTTGCGATACTCAAAAACTTATTGTGTTGTTCCCATAACGACAACCCGCATTGCGACGGTAATTTTATATCCATTGAAACATGGTCATACACACTGATACTACTTTTTAACTCATTATACAACGTACCATTAGTTTCAAGCATTACACGATACCCTTTGTTTCTCAACATTTCCGCAGCAGCGCGAGTGTACACCTTCTGGAGTAACGGCTCACCGCCGGTAAAGGTTACCCATCCGCATCGGTTAATATCAAGTTTTATAGCTTCATGCACAACTGCAGCGACACTCATCACCCTATACTTCCCGCCAGTGGTTGCATACATAGTATCGCAATAACTGCATCGGATATTACACCCGTACATCCGGATAAACACCTGTGGCGTACCCAAAAATATACCTTCACCCTGGATACTGAAAAACGTTTCAGCAACCTTACCACAGGGAATTGATTTACTACTCCTTGAATAATTTGGCATAGACGTCCTGTGGTATCCTCTGAGGCTTACTATTGTCGGTAATACACGCAATCACTGTCTTCCCGGTTACCAACACGCGCTGCGATATTTTTTCACGAATAATATAACTAAACTCAAACCTTACTTTTGTCCCTTCAGTTATAGAAGTTTCTATCTGCAAAACATCACCGTACATTGCCGGCGCTTTAAAATCAACTTCTATACGGGTAACCACAAAATGTACATCCCGCGCCATCATATCTTTGATATCCACCCCGCGTTCACGCATAAACTCCGTGCGGGAACGTTCAAAAAATCGCAAGTAGTTTGAGTAATACACCACTTGCCCGCAATCGGTATCTTCGTAGTACACACGTAACTCATACATACTTGATGACATATCTATTCCCTCCAGATAAAATAATTTACTTTACCGGATCTACCACCCCGGCAGCGGAAAAACCTTTCTCCCGTAACTTACATGAATCACACTTCCCGCAGGGATGACGCCCGCCGGTATAACAACTCCACGTATGTTTCAACGGTACATTAAGTTTTAGTGCGAGTTTAACAATCTGAACCTTACTTTTTGTGATTAACGGTACAGCAATAACGATCCTGGGGTTAGTTGTCCCCAACCTCAATGCTTTCTGCATAGAGCGTATATATTCCGGCCGGCAGTCAGGATATCCGGAATAATCCACAGCATTCGCGCCAATAAAAACAGTATCCGCACCAATAGATTCCGCTAACCCCGCAGCATAAGACAAAAACACGGTATTCCTCGCAGGGACGTATGTAGGGGGTACAACCGATGATTCATATATATCTTTAAGTTCACGGTGAGGAATCCCGCTTGTTTTATCAGTTAATACGCTTTTACTCCACGGAAATTTGAGGTTAATAACAGTGTATTTACATTTCGTGGAAGCAGCGATCCGTACGGCACTACGGATTTCGCGGTTATGCCGTTGCGCGTAGTTAAATATCAAACAGTGACATCGATACCCGCGATTAAGCGCGTAGTACAACGTTGTTGCGGAATCCAACCCTCCGGATAACAGTACGACTGCAGGCATACGCTTACTCCTGCTCCCCAAAATATGTTACCGCAGTTTTCTCGCCTTCCCATACGGCAATCCTGTGTAACTTATACCCGTTATACATAACTTTATTCTTTAACTTCTGAAAAATATGCTCCGCAATATTTTCTGCTGAAGGATTTTTTTTCCTAAACCCCGGAGTGTTATTGAGATACCTGTGATCAAGCGTATTTAATACTGTATTCAATTTTGTTTTTAAGTCCTGGAAATCAACCCCCAACCCTGCCTTATCGAGCATACTCCCGCGGAGATATACTTGCACACGATAATTATGCCCATGAAGGTTCTCGCATTTACCTTTATAATTTTTTAACTTATGCGCTGATGAAAAGGTTGACTCCACATAAATTTCGTACATATAAATAAACTCCCCCTCCTCTATTGCCCAATATCCACAAGTTTTGTACTTCTGATTATACGCTTCAAAAACCTGCTACCCAGGAGGTTAAACTTACCCGGGTCATCCGTAACATAAAACCTTTGCCATCCCTTATGTTTACCCGGAGCGAGTAAACCTTTTACCGTAAGGATTGTTTTAACCGCAGCGGCAGTCGCTGATGCGGAATCTACAAGTTTAACTTTTGCACCCATAACTTTCGCGAGGGTAGGTTTTAATAATGGGTAATGAGTACATCCTAAGACCAGAACATCCACATCTTTACTTTTAACAGGTTTTAGGTACTCCTCTGCGGTTAAGTACGCAACTTCTGTATTTCCCCATCCTTCCTCCGCAAGTGGAACAAATAACGGGCATGGATAGGAGTATACTTTAATAGCTTTATTCAGGCGGTTAATATGTTTTTTGTATGCCCCGCTGTTTATCGTCCCGGCGGTACCTATAACTCCCACTCGCAAGTTATGCGTATGGCGGACAGCTTCACCAGCACCAGGAGTTATCACCCCAACAATTTTTAGTAAAGGATACTTTTTTTGTAGCGCTTCAAGCGCAAGCGCGGATGCTGTATTACAGGCAACCACAAGAAGTTTTATATGCTGCTTCACAAGAAACCGCGTGATTGCCAATGACAACTCCGTTACTTTTACCGCTGATTTTGTACCATACGGCACATGCGCAGTATCCCCAACGTAAATAACATTTTCCCTGGGTACTTGACGGATAAGTTCTTTTACTACGGTCAACCCGCCAACACCGGAATCAAACACGCCAACCGGTTGATATGCAAAACTCTCTGAACTTAATCTACTATCACTTTTTGAGGTTACCATTTTCACTCATCCTTTTCTCGTAGGTTACCACTGCGCGTGCCCAGGCGTCTACCATATTGGTCTTCATCCTGCGTTCAGTAAGTTTACGTTCCTCCGCCGGGTTTGAAAGATATGCAGCTTCAAGAAGTACCGCCGGCATACGTGTCCCGCGGAGGACAAAAAAACTTGCCTGTTTCACACCGTTATTCCGTACCAGCCAACTAAGGTTATCAACTTCGCGTTTCATAATCCCGGATAGTTCGCTTGACTGGTTCATATACACATTTGTTTCCAGAGAACACAGTATTTTATCAACTTCAAACTTCTTTAATGAACCCGGATCTTCGAGCTGCACCACTGCGTTTTCAAGTTTTGCAACAGCTTCCGCTGCGGCATCACTCGCGTTCTCCGATAAGAAGTACACTTCAAACCCGTTATCCATCCTTGAGTATGACGCGTTACAGTGCACACTGATGAAGATATCCGCTTTCTCCGTGTTTGCCATCTCCGTACGGACGGATAACGGTATAAACTCATCAGTTGTGCGGGTAAGGATCACTTCGTACTTATACTCATCCTTCAATATTTTAGCGAGCTCCTTTGAGTAGTCTAACACCAAATCCTTCTCAAAAACACCTTTTGGCCCGATCGCACCGCAATCCTTACCCCCATGCCCGGGATCGATCATAATTTTGCGGACTACACGTTTTTGAGGTAATGCTATAGATGCCTGTATCACAGGTTCTTTGGGTTGAGCTACTGCCGCGCTTTCTTTCCCTAACCCCTGCTGTGCCTGTGCCATAGTGTTATTAATAATATCCTGAGTTTGGCTCGGAATTACTACCTGCACAGGGCCGGCGGGTATTCTGATAAATTCAAGTAAAAGCTTCCGCCCGGTATCGTCATTCACTGTCTGTAATTCCGTTACTGTCGCGCTTTGGAAACCAATCTGGTACACCGCACCGTCTTTTTGTTGTAATACTCTTAATGACTTAATAATATTATCTGAAGTAACAACCTTATGAGTCCCGCCTTCAGCCTTAGCTTTTTTTGCATGGAATGAGTATACCCCCGGTATTGTGGATACAATAACCTGGTACTCCAACTCCTTCCCGAGTTCAAACACGCATTTTGTCCGGTCCGATGTTGAATATATCCTGGGGTCGTAGATATCAAACTTTTCTTCCGGAACTAAAGTTTTACCTGTATCCTTACCTATGATTGACGAATTAGTTAATTGTTTCCAATACTTGTTATCCAACAACTCAAGCGGTACCCAGATATTACTTTTATAAAACAGTATTTTGGAAGTAAGCTTTACGCGGTTATCCCCGATCCGCAGGTCAGACCGCCCGGCGATAAATTCAAGTTTTGCTTTGTTAATAGTAAGAATAACCTTCCCGGAGACAGGATACCAGTGAACTTTACTTTTGTAGATAGACGCCACGTTTTCGATGGAAACATATTTTTTCCCATCCTTCGTAATATTCCTTAGTGTAACCGTATCCCCTGTAGCAAGTAGGACATGGACAATACTTGCCTGAGGCGTTTTTTCTTTCCCCGCGCAGACCACTGGGTATAATGTGGTTAACACAAAAAACAGTATAACCACAGAACATAATATTTGTATTCTGTGCACAAACTTTCTTATAAACATAAAGTGTATTATATAAAATAGTGAGCTATAAATCAGTAATTCATATTCTCATTGAAAATAGGATGAGTAGCCGTAAATTTAGCCAATATTTTGATTGCGAATGTGAGAATATTCTACTAAATGTGTGTGGTAAGTCAAAACAGGAATTGGTCACGACGGAATACAAATCTATTTAGTTAACAACTATTATATTAACATTGTTGCTTTGTACCAACTGCCCGTTATTCCGTACCGCATCGAACCATATTTTATGTTTCCCCTCTGCCAATTTCCAGGATAACGTAAACGGGTATTGTTCCGCGGGATACGATTGATTATCCACCATCCAGCGTATTGATACTACGGATTCATCGATAACAGGTTTAAACTTAATAACCTGATACTCCCTTCGTAAGACAGGATCTATTTTGTATATATCCCCGTCCAGAGGAGATTCAATATCATACCGTATCCTTCCATTTTTATTATTTATCGTTAACTCAGACACTTTTACCGGAGGAAGTTCCAACCCCGAATTATTTACCCAGTCGTAGTACGGTATAGGATATACTTCATACACCTTTTCTTCCACACACTCCGCGGGACAATCATCACCAGCAATCAAACCGTTCCGTTTATCAATCCGGTACAACCGGTGAATATCACATACCTGTTTAGGAACGGTATATTTAACAAACACTTCTTCTATACTGTGTTTACAATACAGATTTGCCAGTTTCCCGGAAATTGAACACACGTTTTTATGTACCACCTTTCCCGGCTTTACAAATTCCAGTTCCGGGTTCCGTATTTCTAATGCTAACATAACATCGCGAAATACAGGGCCCGCACCGGAAACACCGGATACGCTATACATCGGTTTACCATCAAAGTTACCAACCCATACAGCAACGGTGTACCGCGGAGTATATCCTACGGTCCAGTTGTCCCGAAAATTTTTTGAAGTACCGGTTTTTACAGCACAATCAAACGGTAAGTTTAATGACGAGAACTCGCCAAACGCTGCGTT
>Ga0265292_1001212_pt1 | contig 24343 bp, 34 predicted proteins | sample Munlanlewell296A_FD_189080 | JGI IMG/M metagenome (GOLD analysis project Ga0265292, IMG submission 189080) | Leachate microbial communities from a municipal landfill in Southern Ontario, Canada - Leachate well 296A | ecosystem: Engineered > Solid waste > Landfill > Unclassified | place: Canada... | reverse complement strand
CGGAAATCGACTCGCGTGGTCCGCGTCCCCGGCAGCGATTCGAGGCACGAAACGAGTTCCCCGATCGGGACCGCGCCGTACTGGTATTTCTGGTCGGGGAACGCCTTTCGGATCGCGTCGTCCCCCGTTTCGTTGAACAGGCCCGCGTAGTAGCTGATCGACAGCAACCCGCCCGGGACAAGGAGGTGACTCGCCTGCCGTAGCGATTCGGCGAACCCGGGCAGGAGGAAAATCGAGGCCGTGTAGAAAATCGCGTCGAACGCCTCGTTGAAATACGCCGATAAGTTTTCCGCGTCTCCCCGGATGATATAGACCCCCGGCAAGGATTTGCATCGTTCCCTTGCCCGCAGGAGCATCCGTTCGCTGATGTCGATCGCGTAGATGTTCGGCGACCTCCCGGCCATGGCCTGATGGAGGGCCAGCGTGGAGATTCCCGTTCCGCACCCGACATCGAGGATTCTCTCCGGCCTCGACGGCTCGATCAGCTCGAGCTGCCGCCTCGTCAGCGTTTCGAAAAGATGGTGCCGCTCCTCGAAACGATCGTATGCGTCGGCGCTCTGGTCGAAGTTTTTCTCGACCGCCGTCTTGAAACGTTGATCGAATTTTCTCTCGACGCCCATCAGCCGGGCGCCTTCACGACGACCTGATTCTTTCCCGACTTCTTGGCGACGTAGGAAGCCTCGTCGGCGAGCGACACGATCTGATCTTCGGAGACATCCCCGCTTTCCGAGCTGTAAATTCCTATGCTTACGGTGAGATGCACGGGATCGCTCGCGTTTGGGATGAAGTTGTGTTCGGCGACTTCCGACTTGATCCTCTCGGCGACCATCAGCGCGCCCCCCGGGGTCGATTCGGGAAGAATGACCGCGAACTCCTCCCCCCCATAACGCGCAATGATATCCGTGGTCCGGGCGCACTTCCGTAGAAGTTCCGCGATCTTCCGAAGCGCAAAGTCACCGGCCGGATGGCCGAACCGGTCGTTGAACTGCTTGAAATCGTCCACGTCGATCATCAGAAGCGACAGGGTGTGCCGGTACCTGCGGGCACGCTCGAGTTCCCTCCGCAACGACTGGTAGAATTCCAGATGATTATAAAGCCCTGTCAATCCGTCGGTTACCGCCATGATCTTCATGCTGTCGTAGAGGGATACCACTTCGAGGGCAAGCCCCGCTTCCGACGCGAGGTTCGAAATGGGGACGGCGTTTTCCCGGGTCACCATCTTCCCGTTCTCGACGCTCCGGACGACCAGGAGGGCGGAGGACGGGAAAACTTCGCACCGGAGACAGGCGGTGATCGCTTCGCGATGGATCTCCGGGTTTCCTCCTCCGGTGAAGAACTCCGGCGGAATTTGCCTCAACCAGCACTTCAGGTTCTCGGAATAATAGTTGGGGCAGGTCCGGTCCGCGCAATTCTTCGCCTCCACGCAATGCACCTTAAGGTTTCTCATCACCGGGAGGCAGAGAACGGGAGAGGAACCGAGGATCGACTCCTCCTCCGGAAGATGAGGCAGTTCCCGAGGGGACGCGTGCAGCAGATTCCCGGACCAGAACGTCCGCGCCAGAAGGGAGCCGGGATCCCACAGCGGGATCCGGAGCGGACTCCCCGAAACGGGATCGGTTTCTCCCTGGAACACGAGGTACCCGTCGGCGGAGACCTTCCCGATCAACGTCCCCGGGAAACCGTATCCCTCCGCGATCCCGCCGAGGAGGATCTCGAAGACTTCGTCGGCCTGCCGCGACTGGAGCATCTTCTTGGTGAGCCGGTGGTGCGACAGCAGATTCTTTTGGGATTCGGAGATCTCCCGGGTGCGGCGCTCGGTACTCTCCCGGATCGAGCGCTTCTCCTCTTCCGCCTCGAGGCGGCACCGCGACAGAAGGCTGTTGACGGCCCCGGCGATATACCCGGGGGCGGCCCGGGACGGAAGGATCTCGCCTTGCGCCGTGACGGTTTCCGCGACCGCCGCCAACGCCGCCTCCGAGGGCAGGATGAAGCGCTGGCGAAGGAAGACGAGTGTGGCCATGTTGAGGAGGAAGAAGGTGGCAAGGATGGCCTGCGGCAGGAATGGCAGACGGGAACTCGCGTCCGGGATGAACGTCTGCAGGGACCAGTCCCTGGAGAGCGCCCCGCCCATTACCGGCGCCTCTCCCTCGAACCGGGATGCGGAATCGCGGCGAGCCGGGAACCCCCCGGTTGCGCCGAACAGGGTGTGTCCTTCCGGATCGACGATCCGGCAAAAGATTCCTCTCCGCTGGAGGTCCCCGAGGTATCCGTCGACGTCCGCGAGGGAAATCGCCCCGATGACGTAGCGTTGGTCCTGCCTCGATCCGCCGGTGACGAGGAACCCGAGCGGAAGGACGTGCCCGCGGTTCGGAAGATCCCGGGGCGTCCCCATGAAGACGGGAAGTCCTTCCCCCGTCCCGGACCGGATGCGCTGGAAGTTCCCTTCGGCGGGCAGATCGCCGACGACGGTCAGCGCGTCGGCGTCCCCTTTGACCGGCACGTTCTCCCCCACCCTCCTCCCCTGCTCCACCGCGGAGGTGAACCGGAGGATCTTTCCCCACAGGTAGGCGCTGATCTTCGAGGAGACGAGCGTGCTTTCGACCGCGACCAGGTCCTTCGAAAGGTCCGCCCGCAAGACGCCGATGAGGCCGACTCCGCAGACGAGGTTCGCAAGGAGAAGCGCGACCAGAAAGAGATCGCCGGTGCGGACGCGCGGTCTTTCCTTTGCCGTCCCGGTCGTCAAGTCCGTCCAATCCTCCGTGGCGATCTCAACCTTCATTGAACTATTCGGCAATAACTGCCGAATAGTTTACAGGAAACGACATGACCCCGTAAATCGATCCACACGTTCGGGAGGCCCAATGGTTGATCTCCGCCGTCATAGGTACTGGATCGATATCCGGAGCCAGGGGCCGTTCCTCCTGAAGATCGCCTCGGTTTGGGCCGCGGGAGTCCTCCTCCTCTGCCTGCTCCTGTACTACCTCGCCGACGAGGAACTGGGCCGTTCCTTCTACAGCATCCACCTCCGCCTCCGAAACACGTGGCAGATCCTCCTCCCCGCGGTGCTCGTCGCGGGAGGTGTTTCCTACCTCGTCACGATCGGCGCCACCCTCTTCCTCGCCGTCCGCGAGTCGCACCGGCTGGGAGGGCCGATCCACAAGTTCCGTCTTCTGTTCCTGGAACTGGGGAAGGGCATCCTCGACACCGGGTTCCGTTTCCGGAACGGGGACCTCCTCTTCCACCTCGGGGAATCGTACCGGGAAGCGCTGCGGGTTCACGCGGAGCGGATCCGTGAACTTCAGGACCTCGGGGATCGGGCGGATCGCTCCCTGTCGGAAGCACGCCGTTCCCTCGAAACCCGGGGGCTTCCCGCCGAAGAGATGCGCCGGATCGGCGAGTCGGCGGACGCTCTCGGACGGCTTCGCGATGCGCTCCGGGAATTCCGCATCGGGCCGTCGTGAACCGGGGCCTTCGCATCGCCATGGTCGCCGTCATGGCGTACGCAATCGCGTACGCCGGGCAATGGCTGTACCTTCGCCACTCCCCCGCCGCGGACCCGCACGCTTCCCTGCGCGATCCCGCGCGTTGCCCGATGTGCCACATCGAGGAACGTCCACAGCCGGGAAGGCCTTACCGTCAGATGAATTTCCGGAAGGACATCTACACCCTCTGCACCTCCTGCCACCCGGCGCCGGTCGTCCACCCGATCGATATCGCCCCTCGTCGCGGAATCGCCGGAAATCTCCCGCTGGACGCGGACGGAACGATGACCTGCGTCACCTGCCATGCCCCTCATTCGAACCCGCACGCTTCCGTAGACTACGTCGGCCGCACCCTTTTCGCGAAAATGCAGGACACCGTCTTCCCGTTCCTGCCGGGGCGGTTCCGGACCAATTTCCTCCGCGTTCCGAACACCCGCGGTGAACTTTGCGAACGCTGCCATGCCCCCGGTGCGCTCGCCGCCCGACTCCCGTCCGCGGTGAAAACCGATCCCGCGAACTATTCCGGGTCGGCTTCCTGCGCGGGATGCCATCCCGGGGAGTATGCGGAGTGGTCGCGGTCCCCTCATGCGCGAATGGTCCGATCGCCCGGAAGGCACCCGGGTGCGGTGCTTGCGAAATTCGATGGAAGTTCCCCTTTTCCGCCGTCGGAAATCGCCTATGTCCTCGGAAGCCGGACGGCGCAGCGCTTCGTGAGCCGCAAGGGAAACGACCTCGTCGTTCGCACGCCGATCTGGATCGTGCGCTCCGGTTCATGGAATCTCGACTATTGGCGCGAGCAGGATTGGCGGAAAAACTGCGCGGGATGCCACGTCACGGGGTACGACCCCGGGGCCGCCGCGTTCGTGGAGGAAGGGATCGGGTGCGAGGCCTGCCATGGACCGGGCCGCGCGCACGCCGCGAGCGGGAAGCGAACCGCGATCCTCCATCCCGGAAAGATCTCCCCCGTGCGCAGGGCGATGATCTGCGAAGGGTGCCACACCGCCGGGCACGACTCCACGGGAGAATACCGGTTCCCCGTAGGGTATCTTCCCGGAGGAGACCTTTCGAAGCATTTCTTCGGGCTGGTCCCAAAACCCGGGCAGGACGACTCGACGTTCCGTGGGGACGGCACGCCCGCCGACCGCCACGCCCAGTTCCGGTTCTGGTCTTCCCGGATGCTCGTCGCCGAGGGAGAGACGTGCGACCTGTGCAAGAATTTCCGGGGCGGCCCCCCCGGACCGGAGCCGACCGGCGAGCCGAAAAAAATGTCCGCGTCGGAGTTCTGCCGCTCCTGCCATGGGGGAGCGGTTCTACCGCCGCCACGGCACCACGGGGAGTTGAACGTTTCGCGCGCAGGGGCGTGCCTCTCCTGCCACCCGGTGCGGCGAACGGGAACGGGCGCCCCTTCCGTGCACGACCACAAGTTCATCCCGGAGGAAGCGCTCGGGAGAAATGACTTTCCTCCCCGCTCCGATTTCCGTAGCATCTGTTATGTTTGTCATCCCGCTCCCGTGAAAGGAACCTGACCGCCATGTTCCGCACGATCCGGTTCGCCATGCTCGCCCTTGTCATTTCGTCCCTTCTCCCCGTCGCCGCATCCGCACTGTGCGTCGAGGTCGGCAAGCCCGTCCACGACGTGACGCTGCCCACGATCGACGGACAAAACGTGACGCTTTCCTCGTTCCGCGGAAAGATCGTTCTTCTCGCGTTCTGGGCGTCCTGGTGCCCCCGGTGCGAAGAAGAACTCACCTTCCTCCAGGGGATCTACAAGTCGAACCCCGACATCGTCGTGCTCGCCATCAACCAGGAGAGTCAGAACATCTCCAAGGCGCACATCGAACGGATCCGGAAAACGTTGAAGGAGTGGAAGATCGACTTCCCGGTGCTCATCGACCGGAATCTCGACGCATGGAACGCCTTCTGCATCAACGCGCTGCCCACCAGCATCAGTATCGACCGGAAGGGAAAAGTCCGGTTCGCGGAGGCGAATTACTACTGGGCGACGCAAGACAAGATCGCCGACATCATCGCCGAGATCCGGAAGGAGAGGAATTGATGGGACCCTCCTCTCGGGGGGGCCGCGCCGTCGCGTCCGTTCTCCTCTTCATGTTCTTCATCGCGGGTGCGCCCGCCGTCGCCGCGACAGAGACACAGAAGCTGCGAACGCTCGTTCACCCCGGCGAGAAAGCGCCCGGCTTTTCGCTGAAGGACGTGGACGGGAAGGGCGTCACCTTCCGGCCGGGTCACGGCAAGGCGGCGCTCATCGTCTTCTGGTCGGTATTCTGCCCGATGTGCAGGGAGATGATGCCGGGGATCGAACGTTTCGCCGCGCGACACGGCAAGGCCGTGCGCGTCATCGCCGTCAATCTCGACGGAAAGCGGTTCTCCAACGCGGTGCGAGCCTGGATCAAAGAGATATCCCCCCATTTCCCGGTCGGGCTGGACGAGATCAGGGACGACTTCTTCATTGCCTCCGACCCGTACGGCGTGGAGAAGACCCCCACGGCGGTCCTGGTCGACGGAGCCGGCCTGGTACATGGCGCGTGGGCGGCTGAAGCGCTGCGGGAATTCGAACGGAGCGCCGACGCGATCGTCGCGGACCTACAGAAGCGCCCGGCCGCGCGCCAGTAGCCGGAGGGCCGTCTCCATCCCCTGCCCGAACCAACCCCGGTAGAACGCGGGAAGGCCGGAAAATCCGCCATGGGTCCCCGGCGCCGCCAGGATCGGCGTCCACAGCATCAGCAGGAGCAGAACGACGGCAAGGGAGAAGATCCTGCCGCTGCGCCGCACGTCCGGCTGCCCGTCGATGAATCCCTCCGCAGAAAAGCAGAGGTGCATCGCGAACAGGAACGCCGCCGCGCCCAGATAGATCTTCCTTGCGTGGGGGGTTCCCCCAGCGACCAGCGTCACCGGAAGGAGCGCGACGACGTTGTAGAGCGGCACCGCGTACGGGGCGAGGTCGATCGCCACGTTCGTCCGGTCGATCACGACCTTTCCCCCGGAGCGCGAGGTGATGTGGAAACCGTGGACGTTCCGCAGGAAGAGTTTCGCCACGAAAAGGTGGGTGAACTCGTGCGCCCAGAGATACATCCGCTCGGGTTTCCGCAGCAGCAAATGGAGGCAGAGGTAGGCGAGCGCCCCGAAAAGAAGGATCAGCCCCTGGGTCGTCGTGAGGCGGTTCGCCATCCGCGCCGGGAGCGCCAAGAGAAGAACGGCGTCTGCGATCAGCAGAGGGATTCCGATCGCGGAATAGAGGAAGACTCTCATGCCGAAGTCCCCGCTGATCATATAAGCGTTTGGAATAAATCGATTATCTGTACTTTTCCTGGCCAAGAAAAATCTGTTTACATGAATATAACGTTATGTTATTTTCGGCCCAGATGTTGTTCTGTCGCCATGGGGGGCCCAATGATCTTCGAGGGCAAACAGAGCATCCTCAAGACGCGCGACCTGGCGATCCTGCTCGATCTTTGTCCCGATGTCGTGAACGACATGGCGCGCCGCGGGCGCCTGAAAGGGTTCAAGAGCGGAAACCAGTGGCGATTCCGGCGGCGGGACGTTGAGCGATACATCGAACGGATGAAGAAGCTGGCGCCCCCGGGGTGACTCGAACACCCGGCCAAAGGTTTAGGAAAAAACCTGACGGCCCCAAAACGCATACTCCCCGATAACCCTTTTTCCCTTGTAGAATCACCCGCAAAGGCCCTCTGAAAGCCCCTTCCGGCCTATAGTCATAATTCGCTATACTTCCCCATATATTTCTATGCTATAGTATGAGTAGCAGTATGAGTGCGACCAAAGGTTTTTGACGTTTTGGGGCGGCGATCACTCATACCGGCTCATACCATAGCACGGAGGGCGCCACGATGAAGAAGCGAAACCCCTTCTCCCCCGTTCGCACGAAACACCCCGGCGTCTATTACATCCTCGGGACTGGCCCTCGCGGTGAAGTGCGCCGGACCTTCTACATCCAGTATTACCGGGACGGGAAGCGGCATTTCGAGAAGAGCGGTCACGAAGGGGAAATGGTGCTGGTCGAGAATAAATTAATGAAAATGTCGGTGGCCGTGGCAAACGGGATCCGCGCCGACAAGATCAAAGGCCGGGAGCTACCGAACCGGGAGCGGCGCGAAGCGGAGCGGGCCGAGGCCGCGGCCCATGATTCCCGGTGGACCATCGGCAAGCTCGCGGAGGAATACTTCACTCATCGGGAGCGGCAAAAAACCGTCCAGGTGGACCGGAACCTGTACAAGCGATCCCTCGAAGATGAATTCAAGGAAAAGACACCGGAGGAAATAGACCCGCTCTCACTCGACCGTTTCAGGAAAAAACTCTCGCAGCGGAAAAACTTGAAGGATAAGAAAAAGGCCATCGCCCCGACTTCCGTCCGGAACGCGCTCGCGCTCCTCCGTCAGATCGTAAATCACGGGATGGAGCGGCAGCTCACGAAGGGCTTCCCCGGGAAGGTTCCCGTCCCCCGCGTGGCGGGAAAATTGAAGGGCGACGACCTCTCCCCCGCTCACCTCTCGGCGCTTCTCACGGCGCTGGACGCCGACACGAACCAGGACGCGGCCGACGTGGTACGGCTCGCGCTCTACACCGGCGCCCGCCGGGAGGAAATCCTCCGGCTCCGCTGGCCGGACGTGGACCTCGACCGGGGGCTCTGGATGCTGGTAGACCGGAAGGCCGGAGGCGACACCGGCTTCCCGCTCTCCGCTCCGGCCCTTGCGGTATTGAAAAAGCGGCACGACGCCCGCCCGCTCAATGAAAAAGGCGAGGAGGTGAGCAAGTTTGTTTTTCCAGGGATCGGGGAAAAATATGGATACCTCCGCGATCCCCGGGCCGCCTTCGAGCGGATTAAGGCGAAGGCGGGACTCCCCGAGACGTTCCGGATCCTGCACGGTTGCCGTCATCATTTCGCGTCGATGATGGTCGCCGAGGGCGTCGATATGCTCACCGTGGCTCGGCTGCTCGGGCACGCCGACGCGCAGATGGTAATGCGGCGATACGCGCACGTCCGCCCCGGGGTGCTCTCCGCGGCGGCGGAATTATCCGGGAATCTCATCGCGGCGACGGTTGCGAACGCACGAAAGGAACAGGCCGCGAAGGCCTGACAGCATCCCCCGGGATAGCCCGGCCAGGCGACAAGCGGGTTATCCTCACCCGCTTCCCGGGGGGCCAACACTTCGAGGACCGCAAAGAGGAGGCGGAACATGCCATTAAAACCAGATGCCCTTCCGACCGGCGTACTGACAGCGATCGAGGGCCGTATCCTGTTCATCGGCGATCCCCGTGCCGACACGATGCGGCAGATCGTCAAGAATGAGAACATCGCCATCGCCTGGGAAGAGCTTTCTGCGGCACGGAATGGCAAGTCCGGCCCTTTCCCCGAAGAGCTGGTTTCGATCCTATACCGGGCCATATATGAAGCCGGGTGGATACTTCAGCGCCCAGAGATGATGACGCGCGGAGAGGCGCGGAAGATCGCCGAAGGGCTCGAACTGCTCGCCAAGAGGGAAAAGCACCTTTTCCTACGCCATAACTCAATGTCCGACCCGGGGAGCTTCCTCTTCCTCCTGGAGAAATACCGCATGTACGCCCAGGAGATCCCCACGGGCGCGCGCCGCCGTCCCGAGGCGCGATCACTCGCAACGCGGCTCTGTTCCATCTTCCGCGAAGCCGTGGGAAAGCCATGCCACGAAGCGACCGCGGCGCTCATCCGGGCCGCACACGGTGGCGATTGCGACGCCGAGACAGTACGAACCTACGTTTCGGGAGGGAGCCGCAAACGTAAGTAGAACTCTCGTACTTTCGTTTATTACGGTTTCCCCTTGCATGGACGATCCTGTCCATGATGAAAACACTCCTCGCAAATCCCCTGGTAAAGATGGCCCGGCAAACCGCGGGGCTCAAGAGGGCCGAAGCGGCCCGCCGGGCAAACGTCAATGTCCGCTTCCTCCGGAGAGTGGAAAACGGCGATGGATATGCCCGGCTGACGCCGGGAATCAAGGCAAGGATCGCCGCGGCGCTCGAAATCTCCCCCACCGAACTCCTGTTCCCCGAGGTATCCGATGAAAGCTGACTTGTCTCCTGTCCCGATGTTGCTTCGGCCCACGGAGGCGGCACGGGCGCTCGAACTCGCAACGCAAACGCTGGCAAATATGCGCTTCAAGGGAATCGGGCCGAAGTGGTGCAAGCTCGGCTCGGCGGTAAGATATTCGGCGGAGGCGCTCCGCGAATATTGTGAGGCGAACACCAGGACGCCCGGGGGCGGACGGTGAACGTCTCCCCTTCCCCTTCTATTCCGCCCCGCGGCGTGCGCGAGCTGGCGCCCATAGCGTCGCTCCGGCTCCGGCCCTTGCCCGCTCCGTCGCGAGACGAAATATCCCGATGGAAAAAACTGATCCGGACGCGTCCGCTCCTGAGGAGGGTGGGGCGATGATGGGCGATCCCATCTTTGCTGACGCCGGACTTCCCGACCTTCCGGATCGGCAGCTCCGGGACGACGAGATCGACGAGGATTTCATCGAGGCGCTCGATGCAGTCGGATCAGCAATCCCCAACAGTCGGATCGGTGGAAATGGTGGGCACCATCCGGAAACGCCAACGGCGGCGGAAATCCTCGCGCTGGACACGATGCGGCCCCGGACCACGACTGATCTCCTTCTCGACGCCACCCCGCCGCCTGTCTCGATCGTCGAAAGGATCCTCATCGCCGGGACCCTTCTCCTGATCGCCGGAGCCCCGAAGGTGGGAAAGACCTGGCTCGCGCTCCTCCTGGCCCTCTGCATTGTCACCGGAAGGCCATTCCTCGGCTTTGCGGTGACGGAACGAAAGAAGGTCCTCTACTTGGGCGGCGAAGGATCCGACCCGACCTTGCGGAAGAGGTTCCAGACGGCGCTCGCCTTCTTCCCCGGGATTGAGGACGCGGATCTCGACAACCTCCTGATCCTGTCGACCCTGGGCCGGGTGAAGTACGACACGCCGGCGGCGCAGGAGGCGATCATGAGGTGGGTAGAGCCGGCGGACGTTCTTATCGTGGACCCCGACTTCCGGTTCCGGAGCAAGGGCGATGAGAACAGTCACGCAGATGCCCGCGAGGTACAGGATTTCATCGACGGCCTGAAGGCAGCCGGGAAGACGGTGATCGTCGTCCACCACACCCGCAAGGCCGGGCCGGTCGACGGCGGGATCGCGGAGATCCGCGGCGCCGGGTGGGGGGAATTCGCCGACTCCGCCCTTGTCCTCCAGCGGAAGAAGGCTGAATCGCTCGACCGGTTCATCCTGAAGTTCGACCTACGGCACGACGAGCCTGTCGACGACATGGAACTCATGAAGGAAGGCCCACTCTTCATCGTGGCCGACGTGGGGAAGAGGATCGTCACCTCTGACGATGTTGTCGCGGTTCTGGACGACGCCGGGGGAAGGATCGAGGGCAGGACGGCCATGATCGAGGCCCTCGCCAGGCGGACGGGCTGCTCCGTCACCTCCTCCACGCCAAAGGAGGCCATCCTGAAGGCGGAGCGAGACGGCAGGATCAGGCGCACGACACTACCCGGCAGCAAGAGGAACATCTACTTCCTGAAAGGGGCTCCGGAATGATCGCGAATAAGTGTCCGTCCGAAGCGTCCGACGCCGGACATAAGTCCCGGACGTACATATCATTATCCTTAAATAAGGCTTACTTGCGATATGTCCGGTCCGGTATTGTCCGTTTGCCCTATCGGACGGATAAAAGATCAATAAAATCGCTTATGTCCGAGTGTCCGACGCCTTCCCCCTACGGGGGGGAATGTTTCCCGGACATTCCCCCAAGGGAGGCTACCCGTTGAGCACACTACCTGAGCACCTCGACTACCCCGCCATCCGGGTGAAGTGCGCGACGTGCCCGACGTTCAAGGAGCACGTTACTCAATGCGAGGAGATCAAGTGCTGCTGGGCCTATCAAAGGCGTGGGTATGAGGGGCGAGTGAGAGACGACGCGAGGAACAAGGCGGCGAAGGACGTGAGACTGAAAGAGGATAGGATGAGGGAAGATGCGTAAGCCATTGATAATGTTAGGTTCTTCTGGTATCCCTTCCCGGGAGGGTACATTCAGGCCCCGAGCCCTCGTTAGAGACTGGAATTTTAATATGGTTGCCATATTTCCAACCCACGGTGCGCACCTTGAAAAATAAGGGGATTTCATAACATGCCGCGTAACGGATTCCAGAATACGCGGCGGCATTTCGTTAATTTGGGGGAAATGGCCTTCGAACTCGGGATTTCCGATCGCCGGGTCCAGCAGCTCGCCGTCCAGGGCGTCCTGATTCGGTCCGGCCGGGGGCGCTACTGGCTCGAAGGCAACCGGACGCGGTACGAGGTGTATCTCCGGAAGTTCCAGGAGCGAAAGGGATACACCCCTTGGGCGGGATTCCAGGACAAACTCGGGCTTTTCGTGAGGACCCGATGAAAGCGAAAGGAGAAGACGATGGCAAATCTACTTGAACTCTCCCGGGACATCATGGCCCGGACCGATGAGGGGCGCGAGGCCTTGCTCGCCGTGAAGGCGCTCCGGGGTTGGAAGTCGTCCGCGGCGGTCCGGCGCGCACACGGGAGTGTATCGGCATATCACGCCATCCTGGTCGAGCTGCACGCGGCCGGAAAACTCAAGCTGAAAGGAGAAAGTTTCATGTCAAGCGACTCAAAGAAGGACGGGGCCGAACTCGGCCTGGAATTGCACGCGAAGTGGGTCGCCGCCGGGCGGCCCGGGAGCTTCAAGGCGTTCACCGAGCGAGAGGAGAAACGGGAGGCGTGGGCGGGAAACGCTCTTCTTCGGGAGCAGTTCCCCACATTCGAGCAGTACGAGGCCCACGTGAGCGGGACCGGAGGCGGGCGATGAGCGAACCGAAGAAATTCTATTACGGGGATCCGCCGGCGGAAAGGGAACGCAAGCGGATCGAGGCGGAGGAAATCAAGGAGCGCTTGAATTGGGTGCGGAGCCGCCGCACGGAATATCCGAACAACAATGCGTTCGAGGCCGACAGACTACGAGCGATGACATCCTGGGAAGACATTAAAGGACCGGACGGGAAAGGGGCGGAAAGATGATCGGTACAGCGAAAAAACAGAAGGACGACGCCCGGGCACGGATCCGGGAGCTCTTCCGGCTGGCCAACGAGGCGAAGCAGGCGCACCTGGACGCGACGGCCCGCATCGAGCGACTGGAGGCGAAGGCGAAAGAGCTCGATGCCGACCTTCCCTCACTCCGGGGCGCCCTTAAGGCGGCCGAGTACGAATGGAAGCTCGCGATGGGCCGAGGGGCGGCGGGGGAAGGCGGGGCGGAGGCGATCGCCGCGACGGAAGCGGGTATTGACGCTGCGCAAAAGGCGATCGACGTGAACCGGGCGACTCTTGTCGGCGTCGAGGACCTTCTCTCCCAGGCGATCAACGAGGCCCCGGGGCTCGGCCTACGCGCGGAAAGCGCCCTCCTGGCCGCCTGGAGAGCTGTTTCGGACCACTTGGAGCCGGAGGCCCGGGCGGCGGCCGAGAAGTTCCGTAGATTCTATGCCGCCGAAATTAACGCCATCGTCTCACCCGAGGGTGTCCCGCCGGATGCCTTCCTCAAGAGACACATCGACCTCCGCGGCTCGCACCTGGTCGCGGCAGAGCTCGAAGCGGAGTTTCGCGGATGAACCGGTTGCCCCTGGACGGGCTTGCTACCCGCTCCTTCCCCGCGTATCCCTTTCCGCGGGGTTTCCGGGGGCAGGGCGCCCCGCTCCTTTGCGGCCCGGTGTGGCCGCGCCCTTGCGGCACCGGCAAGGGATGGGGGCGGGGCGTCCAACTTTCAACCTTGTGAGGTGGGTATGAGGCTTTTCACGCGGGGCACGGATATTGAGATCGAGGACCTACGGGTCGGGCGCATCCGGGTCCAAGTGCGGGAGAACATCATCGACCGCCTGGCCGGATTCTTCTCCCCCGAATGGAAGCTGCAACGGCTCCGTGCCCGGGCCGCCCTGGACGGCGCTCCGGCTTCGGCCGCTCCTCCCGGTCGCCGGATGATTAGCCGTGGATACAGCCCTCCCCCGAAGAGAGGCAGCGGCCCCTATGCCGAAAGTGGCGGGACGTTCGACCGCCTGGTCGACGGGTATCAGGCCGGGAACGGCTGTTCCCGTGGCGCGGCGATCCGCGCGGTAGCCACGGACCATCCGGACGCGCACGAAAAATATGTAAGGGAGCTCAACGGTTGACCCGGGCCGATTTTCATCCGGCGCAGCGTCCGCTGGCAAGCGTGGATCCCCGGCCCGGGTCGTTCCGATCAGGGGGCCACGCGAGACGCAACCCCGGCACTCCTTTTCCGGCGGCTGTGCGCGTCGATAGTGATCCTCTGGCCGGGGCCGCCTTCGGGCGGAAAAAGTGCAAGGATCACGACGCACAGAACGGGGCGGGGGCGGCCGGTGCGCCGTCCCCTCTTCCGGATCATTCGAGGAGGCAAGAGATGACAGTTCCCATGCCTTCGCCTGAAGACCTTGAACTGTTCCGGGATCTTTTCATCGGGGCGCGGAATGCCGTCGTCATCAACGGGAAATACTTCCCCGGGGACAGAACCGCCGATTTTTATAGCGATGACCTGCTTATTCAGCATTTCACGGGGGAGGTATCCGTCGAGGCGTTTATTCTTAAACACGAGACATGGTGCCGTCCAAACAGGTTTGCAGTTTCAATCCATTCTACGATTCCTGCGATCGTCAAGGCCGTCATTGCGGAGCTCGCTAAATTCAGTATCAAAGCGTATGTCGAGCGGTCTCATTCGCGTTACGTCGTCCGTGGTTATTTTGAAGGTAGTGAATCACAGTGGCGGAGTTTCCCCGCGCACAACTATGCTTTGTTGCCCGCCTGGTATGCGGTGGAACGTGTGCGACTTCAGCCCGCGGCAGGGGCTTCCTTCGTGATCCGTCCCGAGATTTCCCGTGAATTTGTTTCCCCTTTGGGGATTTTAGGTGGATGTATCGAACTCCCGTTTGCACCGTGCGGTGGGCGCTTCGTCGATCCCGCGACGATGGAGCCTTATGGGGATCAGTGGAAGTTTCTCCGTTCGATCGTTCGCAACTCGGCAGAAACGCTCCGGGACACACGCGATGTCTTTACAGCAGCGTGGGCCAGGGAAAAAGATTATGACGCCCCCCCGGCCAGCCCATACGAGGGGCTCGCTTACGCGAAGCTGAGGGCTGGACACGATGAGATATACTTCGCCCCTTGGCGAAGGCCGGACCCCGGCCCATACGACATCCGCCGGGCATACCTCCAACTCGGCGGGCTTCTCCGCGAAGTCCTCCAGGTACTCAAGGTGAGGGACCTCCCCGCCGTTCGATACGACATCGAGCAGTCAATCAGGGAGTTGGAAAACACTCTCCCCGGCGGGGAATCACCGGACGTCGTCCTCACGATGGACGAGGCCCTGGCGCATATTCACAGGGCGATCGATGGTCTTCTACAGGATCAGGGCTTGCCGCCTCACAGTTCGCTTGATTTCGCGACGGCGAACCAGACCGCATGAGCGGACCGAGTAGCCCGAGGGGATGGCTTAATTTTGCCGCAAGCGTCACGGCCAGCTATCGGCGGACGCACTCCGCCCGATTGGAGAACGAGGGATGGACCGACCGCCGCGTCAACGATATTCGGGAGACGGCGATCAGCATCATCCGCATGGCGGAGAAGTCGGCCAACGGGAACGGAGGGGCGGGGCTGCTGTATTCCTTTTACGTCGAGGAGGCCCCTTGGTGCTCCTTCAATCCTGTTGAGCAAAAGATAATCTCGACCACGGTGAAGGCGTTTCGGCGTGAGCTTGTCACTGCGGGATTCCTACCGAAAGAGAGTGAAAACAAGGAGCCCCAAAATGCTTAAAAATTTCATACGTAAGTTCATCATAAAAATTGTTGCCGAGGATTTAATTAAGAACGGTCAGATAATGCGAGCTTTAAAAAGTCAATTGCAGCTTGAATCGCCTCGGACTTCAACTGAGATAGAGGGGCATCGTGTTTATCAAAAAACACAATAACATCGGCAGAGCGGTGATAGTCTTTGTCCGTTTTGTCTTCATAGAAGGATACTACAGCCTTCATTCTTGGATAATCATTAATGTCGTCACAAGGGAGAATTTTATCAACGGTGATTCTCATGTCTCATCCTTTCTTCGGGAGATGTTATGAAACGTGAAAGGCTCTATCCCGTCAACGTCCGCGTGGAGCTGGAAACGGTACAGGAACTCCGCCGGGAGGCGAAGCTCAGGAAGGTTTCCCCTTCCGCCTTGATCCGGCAGCTCCTCCGCGCTTCCCTTCCCTTGCTTGCAGGGCTTCGCGCAGCAGGACCCGGATCACCTGGGCGACAGAGCGATCCTCCTCCGCGGCGACCCGGGCCAGGGCGTCCTTAAGCCCAGGATCGAGGCGCAACGTGGCAGCCGCCGACTGTATCCTTCCTCCCAGCTTTCCCATGTCGGGAAATGTAACACAATATTCCTCTTGACCGGAAACGAGATGCGGCGTTCTAATGTATCGCATATGAACGCGCAGCGAACCCTCAGACAAAAGGAGGAGGAAGATCATGGCGGGTATTTCTTTGAATCAGAAGTCGGCAACGCTCCGGACGGATTCGCTGGCGGACCTCGGCGTCACCATCGTCGACGTGGAGTTGAGATGCAACGTCTGCGGCGGCGCGAGCTACATGCTTCCCGTCCCCTGGGAAACCGGGAATTTTCCCCGCAACTGGTACGAGTGTCCCAGGGGATGCAACAAGGGCGCGGCGAAGAAGGCGGCGTGAACCATCAACCGAAAGGGGGAGGACGATGACGCGGACAGAGTTTTCCAAGAAGTGCGGGGAAATCATGGCATCGACCGAGTTGACCGAGAAGGGGAAGGCGGCAGCGATTGAACACGCGGCGACCATATTCATCGAAGGCATCATCGACAAATTTCCGGAAATACGATCCATCCAAGAACGGGAGAGGGCCGTCGAAGAAAAGCATTCCGGCCACAAGGGGATCACATATTGCCCGGAATGCGGCACGTGGTCGCCGAAGGAACCGCCCGCCATCGCTTCCCTTGCTCGGGAGTGGGACGAAATCAAGGACCGGAAGGTAAACGAGTTATGCCGGAAGGTGCTGACAGGCAAAGCGGCGTGAACCTCGGATAAAGGGAGGAAAGGAAGATGGGCGATCTTACGGGCAAGGAATTGGAACTCGCGCTCACGAAGCAACTGAGGCGGGAGCGAACCCCGGTGGAGAAACTGGTGGACAAGGTGGAGAACCATATCATCGAGACCGACGCGATCCTCCAGGCCCTCGTCGACGTGGCGGAGAGGGGCCGGGAAGAGATGGAGGCGGAAGTTTCCGACCGTGGGGCGCGGTTCAACGTCATCCGGGACCTGTTGGAACAGTACCGGGAGCGCCATTCGGACTTCATCAAGTTACTGTACCTGGAGAAGAAGAAGGCGGCCTGATACCTCTCGGGGCCGGTGAACATTTCCGGCCCCTCCCCTTTCAGATCGTGAACACCTCGAACGTACCCCACACGCAAAGCAGGAGCCCCCAGGAGGCGACCGGAGGTTTTTAATGCTCGGGAACCTCACCTTTTTTCGTAGTATGAGACACGGTATGAGTGGATTTACCCGAAAGAAAAAGGATCACGGTTTCCACCGTAACCCCTTGTATTTATTGGCGCCCCCGGGGTGACTCGAACACCCGGCCAAAGGTTTAGGAAACCTCTGCTCTGTCCGCCTGAGCTACGGGGGCGCATCTCCAACCGCCTGTCTTATTCCTCGAACTGAAGCAGCGAGAAAACCTTCTGCCCCTTCAGATGTTCGCGTCCCCGCAATGCGGTGAGCTCCGCGAGGAAGCAACATTCTACAACATCGGCCCCGAGCTTGTTCAGCAGCCCGATGACCGCGGAGACGGTCCCGCCCGTCGCCAGCACGTCGTCCGCCACGATGACCTTCATCCCGGGACGGATGGCGTCCTCGTGGATCTCGAGGCGATCCTTCCCGTATTCGAGGTCGTAGGAGGCCGCCACCGTCTTGTACGGCAATTTGCCGGCCTTGCGTACGAGCAGGACGCCCGTGCCCAGTTTGTACGCCATCGCCGCTCCCATCACGAAGCCGCGCGCCTCGATCCCCACGACCGCCTCGATCCCCTTCGCGAAGTGGCGGTGCGCCATCAGGTCGATCGCCTGCTGGAAGGACGCCGGGTCGGACAAGAGCGTCGTGATGTCCTTGAACTGGATCCCCTTCTTCGGAAAGTCGGGGATGTTGCGGATCCGCTTCTTCAGCTCGCTGGTCGGCATATGCCCTCCATATTATAGGTCAATCATGGAACCCGTACATCCCGACGAGGGGGACGAAGCGGCATCCGCCGAGAACCTCGGTTTCGGTACGACCTTCACTTCGGGTGACGCGGGTCAGTTCCTGTTCGTAACGTTCCCCCACCGGCAGGACGATGATGCCGCCCTCCGACAACTGGGAGACCCAGGGGGCGGGGACGGACGGCGACGCCGCGGCGGAGAGGATGCGGTCGAACGGCGCGTGTCCGGGAGACCCGAGCGAACCGTCTCCGACGACGAACGTCACGTTGCCGACGTCCATCGTCGCGAGGCGCCTCTGCGCGTCGGCGGAAAGAGACGGGAGGCGCTCGATCGTCACCAGTTCGCGGCAGAGGCGTGCAAGGATCGCCGTCTGGTACCCCGAACCGGTCCCGATCTCGAGGACCTTCTCCGTGCCCGAAAGCCGGAGCGCGGCCGTCATCTCGGCGACGATGTAGGGTTGGGAGATCGTCTGCCCCTGTCCGATGGGGAGAGGCTCGTCCGTGTAGGCGAGGTGCCGGATCTCCTTCGGGATGAAGAGGTGTCGCGGCACTTCTTCCATTACCGAAAGCACGCGCTCGTCGCGAATTCCCCGACGACGGATCTGTTCCTCCACCATACGCCGGCGGAGGAGGGTTGCCCTCACCAGGTCCATTTCCGCAAGGCCCGGAGGGCCGCGTAGTTCGTCAGGTCCAGGTGGATCGGAGTCACCGAGATGAACCCCTCTTCGATTGCCTCGAGGTCGGAGCCCGGGACATCCTCGCTGTTCAGGTGGTCGCCGCCGATCCAGTAATACTTCTTTCCCCTCGGGTCGCGCTTCTCCACGATCAGGTCGCCGTAGACCCGCTTCCCCATCCGCGTGACCCGCACGCCCTTGATCTCCTCGCGCGCGGCGTTGGGCACGTTGACGTTCAGCAGGGTGTCGTCGGGCAGACCCCGCTTCAGCACTTTTCGCGCCACGTCCAGCGCCATCGCCGCAGCCGTGTCGAACCGGAACCGGGTACGGGTGACCAGCGAGACGGCGATGGAGGGGATGCCGAGCAACGTCCCCTCCATCGCCGCGGAGACGGTGCCGGAGTAGGTGATATCGTCGCCCAGGTTCGCGCCCTTGTTGATCCCGGAGACAAGCAGGTCGATCTTCTTCCCCCGCAGGATGCCGTTCACGCCGAGGTTGACGCAGTCGGTGGGCGTGCCGTCGACGGAGTAGACGCGGGGAGAGATCTTCTCCACCCGTAGCGGGTGGGTGAGCGACAGCGAGTGGCTGGCCGCGCTCCGCTCCCGGTCGGGGGCGACCACGTACACGGTGCCCAGATCCTTCAAGGCCTCGGCCAACGCCCGGATTCCCTCGGAGCGCACGCCGTCGTCGTTCGAAACGAGAATCACGTGCCCGCTGTCACTCAATGGAGCCCCCCTTTTGTTTCAAGGAAAAAGGGGCTACGAGAGCGTGTCTCGTAACCCCTCGTGTTTGCTGGTCGGGACGACTGGATTCGAACCAGCGACCCCTTGCACCCCATGCAAGTGCGCTACCAGGCTGCGCTACGTCCCGATCCGTGAAGTGATGATTTTACCGGACGAGGGGAACGTTGTCACTTCATTTTCGGAGCGGTCGCCGCCGATGCCGCCGCCCGCCCGTAGTCGTCCTCGAACCGCTCGATGTCGTCCTCTCCCACGTACTCACCCATCTGCACCTCGATGACGACGAGGTTTTCCTTCCCGACGCTCTCGACCCGATGGAGGGCGCCCAGGGGGATGTCGATCGATCCTCCCGGGAGGAGCCGGACGATCTCCTTGCCGCGCGTCACCGCCGCCTCCCCGCGGACCACCAGCCAATGCTCCGCCCGCCGCCGATGCCGCTGGAGGCTCAGGCGGCTCCCCGGCCTCACGACGAACTGCTTCACCTTGTACCCGGCATCCTCGTGCAGCACCAGGTAATATCCCCAGGGGCGATCGCCCCGCTCCATTGCCATGCGGTCCTCCGTGGCGAAATGATGACGGAACGCAATATCTTTATATTGCTACTACTTGAGCTTCCCTATTTAAGTATTGCCTTGATTCTTGCGAGGTCTTTTTTCACCTGCCGCAGCGTCGCCCTGTACGGGTTTTCGGTGAGGTCGAGCTTCAGTTGCTTCTGGCGGTCCTTCAACCGTTCCTTCAGCTTCACCCGGGCGCCCTCGATGGTGAACCGCTCTTCGTAGAGGAGATGCTTGATCTCCAGGAGCGTCTCGACCTCCTGGCGCTTGTACACCCGGTGTTGGGATTGATTCTTCGCGGGAGTGATCCGGAACTCGGTTTCCCAGAACCGCAGAACGTAAGGCTTCACTCCCAAGATCCGACTCACCTCGCCGATCTTGAAATGAAACTTGTCCGGTATCCGGGTGGCGGTCACGCCTTCCGTGGACGCCTCAGGATGTCTTGGCCGGTTCGTTGATGTGGGACTTCAGGATCTGGCTGGGACGGAACGTCAGCACGCGGCGCGCGGTGATTTCGATGTCGTCGCCGGTTTGCGGATTGCGCCCCTTCCGCGGGCGCTTGTCGCGCAGGGTGAAGTTTCCGAAGCCGGAAATCTTGATCTTGTCACCCTGTTTGAGGCTGGCCTTCATCGTTTCGAAGATCTTCTCCACGATGTCCTGCGATTCCTTCTTGGAGAGACCACCGATTTTTTCGTAAACGATCTCGACCAGGTCCGCTTTCGTCATGTCGCCTCCTTGGGTCCCTCAAGAGGTCCGAATCTTGCCGCCGAACCGATTCTCCAATAAATTTACGATCTTGCTATGTATACTATGGACTTCCGCTTCCGTCAAGGTTCTGTCAAGGGATTGCAGTTTCACCCGGATCCCGACGCTCTTGTTCCCATCCCCGATCTTTTCCCCGGTGAAGATGTCGAACACCGCGGCCTCCTCGACCTCGGGGGAAACCTCGCGAACCATCGCGAGAACGTCGCCCACCGGCACCCCGGCCGGGAAGACGCACGCCACGTCCCTGAAAACAGGGGGAAACTTCGGCAGCGGTGCGTATCGCCCCGGCGGCGGCGGCGAAGCGGTCGCCTTCTGCAGGCGGATCTCCCCGTAGAAGACGGGGCCCGTGAGCTCGAACGAAGCGAGCAGTTCCTTGCGGATCGCCCCGAACCAGCCGATGACCTCGCCGTCCCGCAGGAGGTCCGCCGCCTTCCCTTCCTCGAAAAACGGCCGGAGGCGCGTGGGGACGACGTGGACCGGGGATGCGCAAAGGTGCAGCAGGAGCGGTTCCACGACCCCTTTCATGTCGAAGAAGTCCGCGGGAGCGTCCGCGCCGGACCAGTCGCCCGGAAGCCGCTTCCCGCAGAGGATCACCCCGAGCCGGGACTCCTCGAAGTGCCCCTCGACGTGCGACTTCCCGAACGCCTTTCCCGCCTCGTAGAGCCGGACGTCGTCGACGAAACGGCGTACGTTGTCCGCCGCGTTCGACAGGAGCCCGGTCAGCAGATGGGGGCGCATCAGGGTCGTCTCGTCCGAGATCGGGTTCATGAGGCGGACCGCGTCCGCGGGGTCGAATCCGAGGAACGCCCCCAGCCGCTCCCAGGTCCGACCCGCGACGAAGGAGAAGTTTACGGCCTGTGAAAACCCGCGTCCGCGCAGGAAGTCGAAGGCCCTTTCCTGGACGTCGACGAACCGGTCGTCCGCGGAAAATTCCGGCGCCTTCGATTCGGGATACGTGGTGGGAATGGCGTCGTACCCGGACAGGCGGGCGACCTCCTCCACCAGGTCGATCTCCCGCTCGATGTCGAACCGGTGCGTGGGGACCGTGACGTTCCACGTTCCCGTTCCGTTGTCCGCGACCGGGAACCCGAGGCGCCCGAAGATCTCCATGCACGCTTCGGGTGTGTACACCCTCCCCATGATCCGGGTCGCCCGCTCCGGACGGAACGGCACCGTTCGCGGCTTCATGTTCTCTCCGCCGACGTCGATCACTCCCCTGGCGACGGACACGGCGGCGAACCGGGACAGGAGCGACACCGCCCGGTCCGCGGCGTAGACGGTTCCGGCCGGGTCGACTCCCCGCTCGAAGCGGTACGAGGCTTCGCTCGACAGCCCCAGCCGCTTCGCCGTCCTGCGGATCGAGGGAGGCGAGAAGTGGGCGCTCTCGAAGACGACGCGCGTCGTCCCGTCGACGACTTCGCTGTTCGCTCCGCCCATCACGCCGGCGACGGCCACCGGACCTTCCGCGTCCCGGATGAGGAGCATCCCGGGATCGATCTTCCGCTCCGACCCGTCCAGCGTCGTGAATGTCTCCGTTTCTTTCGGGGCCCGCACGTCGATCCTCGCCCCGCGCAGCCGGTCGAGGTCGAAGGCGTGCATCGGCTGGCCCACCTCGAGCAGCAGGTAGTTGGTGACGTCGACGATGTTGTTGATCGGGCGGATCCCGCAGAGGGTGAGGCGACGACGCATCCAGTCCGGGGAAGGGGCGATGGTCACACCGGAAATCGCCCGGGCGGTGTACCGCGGGCACAGATCCGGGTCGGAGACGGCGATCCGGACCAATTCCCCGATCGTCTCCCCCTCTTCCGGGAAAGAGACGTCGGGAAGAACGACCTTCTCCCCGGTGATGGAGGCGATCTCCCGCGCGACGCCGAGCACGCTCAGGCAGTCGCCCCGGTTCGGCGTGATCTCGACCTCGAGGAGCCAGTCGGAAAGGCCGAGCGCGTCGGCAAGCGGCTTTCCGGGAGCGGTGTCCCCGGGGAGGATCATGATCCCCGCCGACGCCTCGGCGAGCTTCAGCTCCTGTTCCGAGCAGAGCATCCCCTCCGACGCCTGGCCGCGGATCTTCGCCTTTTTGATTTCCACGCCGTTGGGAAGCCGCGCGCCGATCTTCGCCAGCGCCACCGCGTCCCCGGGCTTCATGTTTTTCGCCCCGCAGACGATCCCGTACTCCGTCGACCCGTCGGTCACCTTGCACAGGGAAAGCCGTTCGGCGTTCGGATGCGGCCGCATCTCGAGGATCCGGGCGGTGACGACGGAATCGAGCCCCTCCCCGAGGAACCGGCAGGAGGAGACTTCCACGCCCGCCATCGTGAGCGCTTCCTGCGCCTGCGGGGGCGAGAGACGCGTGTCGATGAATTCCTTCAGCCACGAATACGGTATTTTCAAGGGAACGCTTTCCTTCCCCCCGCGCCGTCAGAACTGCGAGAGGAAACGGATGTCGTTTTCGAAGAAGAGACGGATGTCCGAGATCCCGTGGCGCAGCATGGCGATCCGCTCGACGCCCATGCCGAAAGCGAAGCCGGCGTACTCCTCGGGATCGTACCCGACGAAGCCGAAGACGGAGGGATCGACCATCCCGGCGCCGAGGATCTCGAGCCACCCCGACTCCTTGCACACCCGGCACCCCGACCCGCCGCAGATGACGCACTGGATGTCCACCTCGGCGGACGGCTCGGTGAACGGGAAGTAGCTCGGGCGGAACCGCAGCGGCTTCCCGGGGCCGAAGGTCATCCGGCAGAACTCGGTGAGCAACCCCTTGAGGTCGGCCATCGTGATGTCCCGGTCGACCGCGAGTCCTTCCACCTGGTGAAACATCGGAGAGTGCGTGATGTCGGAGTCGGACCGGTAGACCGTGCCGGGCGCGATGATCCGGACCGGAGGCTTCATCCGCTCCATCGTCCGGATCTGGATCGGCGAGGTGTGGGTGCGAAGAACGAGATCGCCGGTGGCGGATTCGACGTAGAACGTGTCCTGCATGTCCCGCGCCGGGTGCTCCGGAGGGAAGTTGAGGGCCTCGAAGTTGTAATAATCCTTCTCGACGTCCGGTCCCCCCTGGACGGAGAAGCCGAGGCGACGGAAGACGGAGATGATGTCCGACATCGTCTGCGAGACGGGATGCCGGTGGCCCGGCATCGGCCCCCTCCCGGGAAGGGTGACGTCGATCCGCTCCCGCCCTTCGCTTCGATGCCGTTCCTTCTCCCGGATCTCCGCGAGCCGGGCGTCGAAGGCGGACTCGAGCTCCGCGCGTGCGCCGTTCGCCCGCTCGCCGACCGCCTTGCGCTCCTCCGCGGGAAGCGCGGCGACCCCCTTAAGGATCGCGGAGACGGCGCCCTTCTTACCGAAGAAGCGGCCTTTCGCGTCGAGGAGGTCGCTTTCGCTGCGCGCGGCCGCGATGGCCGCCATCCCCTCCTCGCGGAGGCGCGCGATCTGCTCGGAGGCGCCGGGCAAGCCCAGGACCCCCCGCTACGCCAGGGCGGCTTTGGATCGGTCGGCGATCGCCCGGAACCCGGCGGGATCGTTGACGGCGAGGTCCGCGAGGATCTTCCGGTCGACCTCGACGCCCGCCTTTTTCAGCCCGAACAGGAACTGGCTGTAGGAGAGCCCGTGCTCGCGCGCGGCGGCGTTCACGCGGACGATCCAGAGGGCCCGGAACTCCCGCTTGTTGTTCCGACGGTCGCGGTAGGCATACCGCAGGGCGCGCGCGACGGCTTCCTTGGCGGAGCGCAGCAGGTTACCGTGGCCGCCGCGGAACCCCTTGGCAAGTTTGAGGATCGAGCGGCGCTTCTTGTGCGAATGT
>Ga0265292_1001211_pt1 | contig 24370 bp, 18 predicted proteins | sample Munlanlewell296A_FD_189080 | JGI IMG/M metagenome (GOLD analysis project Ga0265292, IMG submission 189080) | Leachate microbial communities from a municipal landfill in Southern Ontario, Canada - Leachate well 296A | ecosystem: Engineered > Solid waste > Landfill > Unclassified | place: Canada... | reverse complement strand
GCACGTTACGCTCTCGGGCATAGAGGTCTTTGTGCTCGACGAGGCGGACCGGATGCTCGACATGGGCTTTCTGCCGGACATCAAGAGGGTGATCGCGGCGCTGCCGGCCAAGCGCCAGACTCTGCTCTTCTCCGCCACGATGGCGCCGGAAATCATAAGGCTGGCGGAAGGGATGCTCGTAGATCCCGTGAAGGTGGCTGTCACACCGTCCGCATCCACGGTGGAGAATGTGGAAGAGCGAGTCCTCTTCGTGGACGAGGCGAACAAGCGAGCCTTGCTGACAGAACTCCTCAAGAACCCGGACGTGGACCGCGCCCTCGTATTCACGCGCACGAAGCACGGAGCCAACCGCCTGGTTAAACAGCTGGGGCAGACCTCGGTGGATGCGCGCGCGATCCACGGCAATAAGTCGCAGACCGCACGCATGGCCGCGCTGGAGGACTTCCGCAGAGGGCGCTGCAAGGTCCTGGTCGCGACGGACATCGCAGCGCGCGGGATCGACGTGGACGGTATCACGCACGTGATAAACTTCGACCTGCCCAACGAGCCGGAGAGCTACGTGCACCGCATCGGCCGCACTGCGCGCGCAGGGGCCGCAGGGATAGCCATCTCGTTCTGCGGGATCTCCGAGAGGCTCTACCTGCGGGACATAGAACGGCTGCTGAAGCGCTCCGTTCCCGTATTTATCGACCATCAATACCATTCGACGCACGCCGCCAGCACTCAAGCAAGCAAAGGCGGAGGCGATTCCAGGAAGGTCGTTTCGCCGCGGAACCGCGACAATCCCAACCGCTCGAAGTCGAGGCACGGAGGTAACGGGAAAAGTCAGAGCCGCAGCGGAGGGCGCAACTGGCATCGGTAACATTTGCACCTGGGCCCGCCGCGATGTTGAGGTAATGGTCGATACATCTACCGCCTGCGCCTCTTGCGTCTGTCAAACGGCCTCGGCTTCTGCTCGACGTACGGCGCGACGCCTGCCACCGTGCAGCGCGGGATCTCCTGCTGCACCGTCTCCTCGATCTTTTTCACCATCTCCTTGTCCAGCCATGTGGCGATGGTGGAGACGAGCCCCGTGGCGTCCATGCGCGCGGTCCTGCCGGCTCGATGTATGTACTCCTCGACCGTCTGCGGGATGTCGAAGTTTATGATGTGCTGGATATTGGGGATGTCGATTCCCCGCGAGGCGATGTCGGTGGCGACGAGTATGCGATGCGCGCCCTCGCGGAACCCCTTGAGCGCGCTCGTCCGCTCCCCCTGCGACCTGTCGGAGTGGATGTTGGTCACGGGATGACCCTCTTTTTCCAGCGCCCTGCAGAGCCAGTCCGCGTCGAGCTTGCGGCGCGTGAAGACGAGCGTGCTGCCGAGTTCCTGATTGAGCAGCGCGAGCAGGCACTTCTTCTTGTCGGGCTCGTCCACCATGTAGAGCCTGTGGGTAATGCCCTGGGCCGTGCGCCCCTTGGGCAGTATGTCGATGCGGATGGGATCGGCCAGATGTAGACGAGCCAGCCGCTCGATGGCGGACGGCATCGTGGCGGAGAACATCATCGTGTGCCGCTTCTTCGGGATCTTCTCGAGGATTCTGTTGAGCTGCGGCAGGAAGCCGAGATCGAGCATGTGGTCCGCCTCGTCGAGCACCAGCTCTTCGATTTCGCCGAGGCTCACGTTCCTGCGGGTCATGTGATCCACGAGCCTTCCGGGTGTGGCGACGACGATGTCCGCGCCGTCCTTGAGGTCGTGGATCTGCGGGCCCATCTTGACTCCGCCGATGACGCAGACCGTCTTGAGGCCGTGATGGCTGCCGAAGAGATCGAGGAATGCCTTTGTCTGGAGGGCGATTTCGCGCGTGGGGCATACGATGAGCCCGCGCAATCCCTCTCCGTGCTGAAGGCGGGATGCGATCGGGATCACAAAGGCCGCCGTCTTGCCGGAACCGGTCTCCGCCAGACCTATGATATCAGTGGCGGCAAGCGCCGCTGGTATCACGGCCGACTGAATGGGCGTGGGGTGAAGAAAGCCTACGGCCTTCACTGATTTCAAGATCCCCGCATCCAACCCCAGGGATTCAAACGTCTGTCTGGTCGTCTCGACCGGATGACTGCCAAGAACCTGGAGCTCGTCCTGATCTTTCTTTTTATTGGGCATGGGTGCGATCTTTACTGGACCTGAAGCCAAAGGACAAGCCCATTCCAGGATGCCAAATCACCTGTCCCATCGAGCGCCTGAATAAAAAATAACGGAGCAAACGGCCCCGCACGGACCTGCCATTTCTCTGACCCCGTAATTTCAAAAAAATTGGCAACCTTATCCTGTAATTGCCGATAACTAAGTATATGGGTTTTAGGGTTAGAGATGAAAAACCAGGCACGGGTCTGCCTCTGGCTGCCAGCGGAGGTAGTGGTGTGCCTATTGGTGCCGGGCAGGGTGGCGATATCCACGGAAACGGCCCTGTGGATACCTATATAGGCCAGGGAGCGGTTTCTGAGCCTATTGCTGCCGGCCTCCCAAGCCGCGGTTCCCATCCGCTCTTTCCCTCGAATGTTCAACATGACCCCAATTTAAGCGCCCTCAGGGCAGCGAGGCTTGCCGAGGGCTGGCTGCCGCTATCTGATGTCGTGGCCTTTTTCGAGACCGTGAAGCGCGAGCGCCTTTCGGATATCCGCGCCAATTATGCTGACATTGCTGCAGCAGGGATCGACCCCAATATGGTTGACGATGTGCTGCGCAGCCGCTTTGACGTGAAGCCGGCCCAGCTCGAGCACGAGATCGGGCATCAAAATCCCAACCCAAACCGCTCAATCACCGAACTGGTCTCAAACGCCGTGGACGCATCAAAGGCGGGCGATGCGGATGTAGAGGTCATGGCGGAGGATGGCCGCTATGTCGTAGAGGACTTTGGCAAGGGCATGTCAGCGGCCGACGTATTCGAGAAGCTGCTCATACCGAACCTCTCGGGCAAGGATGGGGATACGACGATCGGCAGGTTCGGCATAGGATTCTTCACTGCGCTTGCGCACCTCAATGACGAGAATTCCCGAGTGGTCGTGGATACAAAGGCCGAAGGCTCGGCCGGCGTTCGTCTCGAATTCGTGCGGCTCAACGGCGAGCTCGGCGTTCGAGTCGCCCCCTCTGACAAGAAGGGGCACGGCACGCGCATTGAGGTACAGGATGCACGTATCCGGCGCGATGAGATGCTTTCAGAGCTGCGAAATAATCTCGGCTTTGTGCTTACCCACCAGATTCGAGCCAATGGCGATATCATAAATAGTCTCGACCGCGCGCAGATTCATGACGTCGGCAATGGAAGGCTCTTCATCTCCTCTGAAAAATCGCAAAGCGGAAAGGTAGTGGTCACGGTGGGCGGTGTCACAATCGAATCCCTCGAAGTGAAGGGCTCTTCAGTACCAAGCCTAATGGTCTTTGATCTGCCGCTCTCGACAAAGCTCCCTGAGAGCAGGAACAGGATCAGGGTCAATGCCACTGTGGTGGAGCAGATCAAGGCATTCATCGATTATGCAGATCAGCTTGCTGACCCGAGCGATCGAATAAGTTTTCTAAACGGCATTGCCCCGCTCATCATGGAGCTGCAGGGACGCAACGAGCTGATCGCCAGGGACGCAAACCTTGTGGACTATGCACAGCAGGCGTTTGCCCGCCATGCGGTAGGCAAGAGACTCGTGCCTGACGATGCCTTCTATGATCTTGTAAGAGGCAGCGACGTCTCTCGCAGCCATGACCTCTATCTTCCAGGCGATTGGACAGCGCGATTTGCGCAGCCTTCTGAGTGGCATGGTGACGCGCGCATCTTGCTCGTGGACATGCCAAAGGACGCTGCCAGCGCGCTGGTTCACGACAGGGACCGGCATGTCGTGCTCCTGGACAGGGGCTTGTACGAGGCACACAAGAAAGAGCCCGGGCTCCTCTCCTTGCTCACGAGCCTGCCGCCGGGAGAGATCCATGGGACCTGGAATCGGCCTTCGATTGCCGAAGCCGTAAGCGGCATTCAGGGCGTGCGCGCAACGGTTCCCGGCAGGATAGCCCGCGATGCGCGCATCGATGCCCTCACAAGGAGCCATCCCGCGCTTATGGGACAGCGGGCGGATTTGTACCGCGTTCTTGCGCAAGACCCGGAGCTCATAGAACTCCTCTCTGAGCTGAATGATGTCGTCATGCCGTATCGTTGGCTCGACCGCCTCTTGAGACGGAGATGGCGGATAAGCATAGGGTTAGAGGTGGATTCGAATAGATGGAGTTGGGATGAGGGCGAGGATAGGAAGCTCATTCCTGTCTGGTCTGGACACAGATGGCGTGCGATTGCATCTGACGGCTCCACCCTCGCTGCCGGCGAAGCTCAAGACGCTTATCACATCCGATCTTGTGGCAAGGGCGCTGAACGCATTTATGTTTCCAAGGTAGACGAGTTCAGGTCGATTGTCATGGACGCCAACGGCCGCCTGATCGCTGAGGGAGAATCAATCAAAGTAGACGGCGATGGCGCGAACAGGATCATCATAGTTCATCCAAAGGAAGGGCCTTCCAGGGTGCTGGATGTCAGGGGAAAGACGATTCTGGAGGGCGTATATAATGATGCAATCACTGTCGGGCATGGTGAGCATCAAGTGATATTCGTCAAGAAAGGACCGAAGCCCCCCTCTGAAGCGGTTATTCGGGAGATGAATCGAGATTGGGATCCGATGTCGATGGGACCATCTCCTGCCTTTGGTCTACGAGCGCTGGAACTAGGCTGGGAAGCGCACTTTGCAGATGGCAGGGTCGAGGAATATTCGAGAATAGAAAATAAATATCACCCCTACATGGTGGTCAGCGCCTTTACGAAAGACGGATCAGTGCGAGCCTTTGGTCCGGATGGGGAGCTCATCAAGGACGCGGATGAAACTACCGGCCTTAAGATCTCAGGCAGCGGCGCAGATCAAGTTACAGTAATAGGTGGCACGACGCGGAAGGCCATTGCTGCGGATGGTCGCGTGATTGTCGAAGGCAGGGATATCAGAATAGGTGGCGAGGGAATTGATCGGATCTTTATCGTCAAAGGTGATGACGGGCATGTCCGAATCTTTGGTATTGACGGGAGACCTCTCATTGAGGGTGCATTTAAATCCGCAGAACTATTGGGGAGGTGTCTCTTTTTCTATAAAGACAATGGTCGAGCAGGCTTTGGGTTAGTATTCACAGGTTGGAGTATCACAAGCCCCTACGGCAGCGACTTTCTTCATGACGGCACGCCGGTTAGAGCCGTGCCCTCACCGGTCTACGGTGAGGATGCGATCATCTCCGATGAAAAGACGTTGATCTATACCAGAATGAATACATACGGTTCATCAGATACACATCCCCGTCACGTCCTGGATGTTCGTAGCTTGGTCTCTGAAAATGCGCGCAGAAACCTAAGGGCCCTTGTCGAGGCCAAGCTCCCGCCGGGACTTGAATCCGTGGCACTCCAGGCCATTCAGTTTTCCCCCCAGGCCTTTGACCAGAGCCTGCGCCTCGTGCCCCACATCACTGAAGATCTAAATGGCAATGCTGCACTCATGGGGTCGTTGTATTCTCTTGAGGGACGGCTCTCTCCTGAGGTGCTGGGCAGACTATTCGACGTGGGCGTTGCAGCAGGGCTGGGCTCCTCCTGCACTCCGCAGCAGGCGGAAAAACTTGCGAAGATTGCGGATCATCTTGGCGCCGAGGGTTTGGATCGCCTTCGCTCGAGCCTTTGGAGTAATGACGAGCTGTGGCGTCTCACGCGTCTGCGTGAATGGGATCGTGCGCTGGCGTTTGAGCCCATCGTCAGGGCCTGCATTTACTATCTATTAATGGATGATGAAGAGCTGCTCGCACAGGGCGAAACTCTGATACCGAGGGTTGAGGGCGAGGAGAGTTTTTCGCTCGCTGAACTCGATGCCGCTGTGATGTCACATCGTTCTGAATGGCGCTCGTTTACAGGCGATAGCCATACCGCGGCCGCAAGGATCGAAAGGGCGACCTCGGGCTCGGACCTGGAGAAGTCGATCAATCGAATTTCACATGCAATGTACCATCTGGGAGAGGCGCGGCAGCACCTCTATCTGCGCGAGCTCATGCAGAACAGCCTGGACGCGATCAGGCGCGAAGGGGGCGACAAGGCCCGAATCTCAATCGAGAGTTTTGAGGAGCATGGGCAGCATGTGCTCAGGATTTCCGATCCAGTGGGTATGGGCATCAGCGATGTGCTGGGTAACCTCCTCATATACGGCGAGACCACGAAGGGAGAAGGAGACCTCGGCAAATTCGGGATCGGTTTTTTCACGATCTATCCCGGCGCGCAGGAGGTCAGGATTCGCACAGGCATGGGAGACGGCAAGACCATGACGATCCTGCTGCGGCCGGTTGTTCAGGGTGACTCGGTTGTAGATATCAAGGCATCCTATGAGCTCAGCAATGAGCCATTCAAGGGAACGGTCATCGAGAGGGTCTCTGCAGAGGCGAATGCGCCGCTCGAGGCCGCGATGATACGCTCAAGCGTTCAGAGCTACGGCAGGTTTGTGGATCCCAATGAAATAGAGATCTCCTACAACGGCCGTCGCGTCAACCAGGGGATCACCCCGCTCGCGCAGCGAAATATCCCCGGGCTGGGGACCGTGAGGCTCTTTGAAGCAAGCGAGAATGCGATCACAGTGGGCAGCCTTTATGTAAAAGACTTGCCTGCGGATATGATCTCAACGCTCCCTTCACCAATACGCGCCATAAGCGAAAAACACGGCATCGTGGTTGACCTTCCGCAATCGACCAGGTTGGTGCGTTCCAGAAACGAATTTTTAAATCCAAAAGCCATGGACAGCCTCATGCGAGGCGCATTGCCCTCCATGCTGCTCGATCTGTATCTTGCGCGCTTTGCTAAAGGGGAGCTCGAAATCGCGGGCCTGCCGCAGGAATATTTTCGTCCGCTTTATGAGCTGTCATGGCGGCCGATACCGGATTGGATAGAAAAAGACGCGGCGAGGCTCTCGAGCGGGGGATTTCTAACGGATGTTCAGCGCTACATGGACGAGCGCGCCTTTGCGCAGCTGCTCACCCTGCTCCCCAGCGTTGCTATCGATGGAAAGAAGATATCGCTCAGGGAACTTATGATGCGCGTTCAGCGCGGAGAAAACATCAATACCGACGAGCTCCCTCCGTTCATCAAGGAGCGCCTGAAGGAGAGGGAGGCAGGGCGCAGAAAGAGTGAGGAGGCCAGCGCACAATTGGCCCGAGTCGCGTCAGAGGCCCTTGGAGGAACCAATCGTTCTGAAACTCGCTTTGCAAGGACGTGGCCTCGCAACGAGGCCGTGCGGCCGGGGGCAAATGCCTATGACGCCGTTCTTGAAATAACATCAAAGCTGCTTGCCAGGATGGGGTTTGAAGGCGCAGAGCTGGGCCTCTCGAGCGATCCCAAAATGGTTTCAGCCATCGCATTCACAAACATCAGTAACAGGACGCCGAACATTGCCTTTGGCCTCTTTAACACCGAGACATCAGCCGGATGGCTTGCCGCAATGCTTGCAAGCGAGCGCTATCCTGAAGCGGATTTCGTAATATTCATGGCTGAGATCCTGAATATTGCAACGCACGAGATGACGCACCATCAGCTTGAGCAGCCCCAGGAATGGACGCATGACTCCGAATTCTACAGGAGACAGCGCACTATCGTCACCAGGCTTATGAGAAATGGCCCTGTTGGCTATGAATCAATGTGGAGGGATCTCAAGGCCCGGTATCCTGAGCCCACCTTCCTGCCTGCGGAGGATTATCTCAAGATGCTCATCAGCGGAAAGTCGGGCCTGGGCGAGATCGCCTCGCAAGGGACGAGTCGGCAGGATGCGCCTGTGCAGAGCTTTACATCGCACTATACGCAGATGGAGATGGGCGCGTATGCGACCTACGATCCAACTGCAATGGATTATGCTGCAGAGGCGCCATATGCCTTCCCATCCGAGGAGATCGTGATGGAATTCGATGCCACGTCTCTTGGCGCAAACGTCCTTGTAGCCTCGATCCCAACCGCTATTCACTAGCCAGGCTCGCGCGTCACGGACAGAACGTCATCAGCAGCAATCGGTCACTTCACCGAGTAACCGCGCCCCTCGAGACATGCGCTGTACGCCTTGTTGTAGGTATCCATACGCTGCTGCTGCTGCGCCTGGGCCTGTTGCTGGGAGGACTTCTCCTCGCGCCTCGCCTCCCTCTGCTGCCTGCCGCCGCGCATGCCGCCGGCAGCGGCTCCGATGGCAGCGCCCTTGCCCGCATCTCCTGCGATGGCGCCGACGGCCGCCCCGCCTGCTGCGCCGCGTGCGCCTCCTCGTACCCGCTCGCCCTTGGGCTCCGTGGAAGTCGACTGTGCCTGGGGGGCAGGGGCGGGGGTAGCCGGGTTGATGCCCGTCTCCTTCTGCGCCCACTGCTGGCACTCTGCCTTGTCCTTCGCCATCTTCGACTCGCTCTGCCCCTTGGCGGGATAGATGATCAGTTCTGCCGCCGCCGCATTCGCGGCGAATATAAGGACGAGCATTGAAACTGCATACGCCGCGACGATCCCCCTTGTCTTTATCATTGTGGTCTCCTCCAGAAATAAATGAGATGTGATTATACTATGCGCTGCAGGCCATACAAACATCTTGTTTCATTATTCATACCGCAGCGCTTCTATTGGATTCAAAAACGACGCCTGCCTGGCCGGATACAGCCCGAATATCACGCCGATCGACGCGGAGAAAAAGAATGCGAGCAGGATCGCCGAGAGGGACACCGAGGTCGTCCAGCCGGATACGGCGGAGAGGATCACGGTTATGATCCAGCCGAGCGCGATTCCCAGGACCCCGCCGAACACGCTCACGACCACCGCCTCTGCGAGGAATTGCGAGAGGATATCGAAGCGCCGCGCGCCGACCGCTTTACGGAGGCCGATCTCGCGCGTCCGTTCCGTGACCGACACGAGCATGATGTTCATGATGCCGATGCCGCCGACGAGCAGCGATATGGCCGCTATGACGGCGAGCAGCACGGACATGGTCTTGCTGCTCTGAGCCAGCGCCGCCTTGATGTCCGCCATGTTCCTGATCTGGAATGCATCCTGCCGCTGCGACGGCGGTATCTTGTGTCGCGCGATCATCAACTCCATGGCGGCGGCCTGAGCCTGATCGACCTCCGATGCGTCCTCCACCTCGATATCGATATAATCGACGTAGTCCTTTCCGAAGAGGCGATGCATCGCTGTCAGCACCGGTATGACGATCGTGTCGTCCTGGTCCCTGAAGCCCGTCGCGCCCTTCACGGGGAGCAGACCGATTACGCGGAAGTTCACCTTGTTGATCTTGATCATCTCGCCGATCGGGTTCTCGTCGCCGAAGAGTTCGCGCACCACCGTGGCGCCGACCACCGCGATCAGGCTCCTCGTGCGGTTTTCTTCCTCGGTGAAAAAGCGGCCTACCTCCGGGACGGCGGCGCGCATGGTCGCGTAGGCGGGAGTGGCTCCGAGCACCTGCGTGTTCCAGTTCTTGTCGAGATACGTCACTTGTCCCCGGCCCATCACGGATGGCGCAGCGTCCTTGACCGTCGGGATGCCCTCCTTGAGGCTTGCTGCGTCCTCGAGCGTGAGCCTCGTGGCGGCGCCGGTCTCGAGCATTACGCCGCCCATCTGGACGGCGCCGGGCCTGAGGTTGAGCAGGTTCGATCCGAGGGACGAGAGCTGCTTTTCGATCGCCTGCTTTGCCCCGCTGCCGAGCGCGAGCATCGCCACCACCGCGGCGACGCCGATGAGGATGCCGAGCATGGAGAGGCCGGTGCGAACCTTGTTGGCGCCGAGAGTTTTGAACCCCTGGCGGAAGTGGTCCCAGATCTCGGAGGGCCTGAAGCCATCCTGCGAGGACGCAGACGTTTCCGGGGCGGGGCGCGAAGGGATCTTCTGTTTCGGGGCTATGCGCTCGTCGGATTGGATCTCTCCATCGCGCATGCGTATCAGCCGGTGCGCCTGCCGCCCGATCTCCTCCTCGTGCGTGACGATGACGACGGTGATTCCTTCCTCGTTGAGCGCCTTGAGCGCGTTCATGATATCGCAGGCACTTGCGGAGTCGAGGTTGCCGGTCGGCTCGTCCGCCAGTATGATGCGGGGGTCGTTGATGAGCGATCGCGCGATCGCGACCCGCTGCTGCTGGCCGCCGGAGAGCTCGTTGGGCCTGTGCAGCCGCCTCGCCCCTATGCCCAGGCGATCCAGCAGCTCCGATGCCTTGTGCAGGTCCACGTGCCTCTTCGAGTAGATCAGCGGGAGCGCTGCATTTTCCAACGCGGTCATCCTGGGGAGGAGGTGAAACTGCTGGAAGATGAAGCCCACGACATCGCGCCTGAGCACGGCCAGCTCATCCTCGCGCAGGTTTGCCACTTCATGCCCGTAGAGATCGTACGAGCCGGAGTCGGGCACGTCGAGCAGGCCCAGGATGTGCATCAGAGTAGACTTGCCGGAGCCGGACGGCCCCATGATCGCGAGGAATTCGCCCTCCGCGATGGAGAGCGAGACCTTGCAAAGCGCATGTACCGCCGTCTCGCCCATCTCGTAGGTCTTGCTTATATCCTTGAGCTCGATCATCGGCGAATCGACTTTCAGCGCCTGCGCGGCGCGAGCGGTGAGAACGGGCTGGTGGACCCGCCCGTTTCCACGCGCTTCTGCTGCGGCATGAGCACGACGTCGCCTTCCGACAGACCGGATACGATCTCGACCAGCTTGCCGTTGGTAACGCCTGTCTCCACTTCCTTTTCAGCGGGCGTCGCCATGGCCGTAGCCGCGGGGAGCGTGACGAAGTGCTGTTTGCCCTTGGTCTTCACCGCGTTGGCGGGCAGCACGAGGATCCCCTTCGTGGATTCCACCGCGAAGCGCACGTTCGCGGTCATTCCGCTGCGCATGTATTCCGGGGTCTCGTCAGGGAGCACGTCGATGATGTAAGTCGTCACGTTGTTTATCGTGGTCGCGTCGTAAGCGATCTTGTCCACGTGCGCCGGTATCTCGTGATCCGGATACGCGTCCAGAATCACGCCTGCCATCTGCTTGAGTTTGATCTCAGCGATGTCGGTCTCGTCGACCTGCGCCTTGACGGTCAGGCGGTCGGACATGACCAGGACCGCGTCCGAAGTGGTGACGGTCTGGCCGGGCTCCACGCTCCTCAGGATTATCGTGCCGTCGATCTGGGCGAGGATCGGCGCAGGCTTGTAGAACGTCTGCCAGCGCGCGAGCTCGCCCACGCCGCGCGCCCTCGCCGCGTCCAGAAGCGCGGCCCTTTCGCTGGAGCTCATGAGCACGAGCACCTGTCCCTTTTTCACGTATTGGCCTTCATCCACCAGCACGGCCTCGACCCGGCCTGCGATTGGCGGCTTGATCTCCAGCCTGTTCTCAGGCGCTACCACGCCGGTGCTCAGTATGCTTACGTCGATATCGCCGCGTTCCACGGACACGTCCTTGTAAGCCGCCTTTGTATTAGATGAGCCGCGGATGATCATCGCTATGGCGAAGATGACTATCACTGCGATGACGGCGGCCCCAAAGATATACGGCCACCTTCGAGACGATCCCCCCCCGACTCTCATGGGATGACCCCTTTCCCTGCCGCCAGCTCCCAGTTTGCTTCTGCAGTGATCCGATTGCGCTCACTTTGCAGGTATGTCTTCTGCTTTGTGATAAGGTCGTTTTCGATGATGTCCCAGTCTTCAAACGAGAGCAGCCCGTTGTTGTATTTGCTCCTGGCGATTTCGGCCCGCACCTCTGCGGCTTCGAGAAACGCCTTGTCCACCTTGAGCTTCTCGATCGCCTCCGTGTAGCCCCTGAATGCCTGCTTGAGATTCGGCATGAGCTGCTGGTCCACGCTCATCCGCTGAAAGCTCGCCGCGGCATACTGCGCCGAGGCGCTCTTGAGGTCGTAATAATCCTTTCCGCCCGTGAAGATCGGCAGCGCGACGTTGAGCATGAAGGATCTCTTGCTGCTGTTTGGAAAGCTGTTGTTCCCCTGCGCGGCGAGCGTGCCGGTGAGGTCCACGCTCGGATAGAAATTCGAGCGTGAGAGCTCGACGCCGACCTCGTTCACGCGCTCCGTTGCCACGCTCTGCTTGTGCTGCGGCGTCTGGGGCGCGATCTCTCTAAAGTCGGGCTCAGCGCCCGGCTCCACGAGAGGAATGCCGCCCACGATGTCGATCTCCCTTGAGCTCTCCACGCCCATGACGCTGGCCAGCTTCTCGCGCGATACGTCGATGGAATCGCCCGCCACCGTCCTGTCGTATCGCGCCTGACTCACAAACGCCCTGGCGAGCATGACCGAACCCATGTTCTCTATTCCGCCCTCGAAGTGGAGCTCCACTAAATTGGCGTTCTCTTCGCGCCTCTTGATGATCTGCTCCGTGAGCTCGCGGTATCTCTGGGCGTAGTAGAGATCGGCGAAGGAGGTCTTGAGGTTGAAGCTGATCTGGACCTTCGTAGCGTCCAGGGTCGCGCTCGAAAGGTCGGCGCTCGCGATGCCCTGCTCGACCAGGGAGCTGTCGGCAAAGCCGTTGAAGATGTTCTGCGAGAGCGAGACGGAGGCGGAAGACACGGTGTTGTCGCCGGCCGAGACGTTCAGCGGCACGCCGCCGAGCTGGGAGAACGAAAAGCTGTTGCCCCGGTTCACGTTGGCATTTGCGGTTATCTGCGGCAGGAAGCCGCTGTAGGCGGCCTTAGCCAGGTCCTTCGACGACTCAAGCTGTTCGCGCGAGGCGCGTATATCCGCGTTCTGCTTGACGGTCCTCTCGACACAATCTTCCCACGAGAGCTTCTCGCCCGCGGTCGCCGTGGAAGAGATCAGGGCGAGCGCGACGAGCGCCGTAAGCCGCAGCAATGGGGAGATGCCCTTCATTATAATAGACCTCGAGATCGCTTCAGCCGGACTGAATACTGGTCATTATCCCCCGCTGCAACGGTTATTCCTTTCCTATCTCGTGCGCCGGTTGAGGCCCGCGATGATCGCGCTGTCGCCGTTACTTTTTATTGCAAGTTCGACTGCCGCCATCCACCATTGCGCGCCAACGTCTTTTACCTGGACGAGCAGCTCATAAGCCCTGCCGCTTCGCAGCTGATTCAGCAGATCATTCTCGATCCCGATGCTGCAGGCGTCCGCCTCGCGCCACGGCATGAGTATCGCCCTGCCGTACGGGGACTGGAGTTGAAAGCGATACCTGCGCTGTGAGGGCTCCGCGATCCCGGCGCCCGTGGCCAGGTCGTTGCATGAAAGCAGGACTCCGTCTGCGCCAGGGTCGAGGGCGAACCCATCCAGAGGGCTCAGGCGCGTGAACCAATAGCGGATAAGCGCATCGCGCCTGGACTTGAGCCCGGCGATCGCGGCCTGCGCCGATGCCTCGTCCGGGTAGCGGGCCGCGGCTACTATGGCCTCGATCATGGAGTCGGAGTACTTTGCAACGATCTTGGTCCCCCAGAACGCATCCAGCGATGTCATCAGCGCGAAGGCTCCGTTCAGCAGCGATGCGCCTGTCCCTATCGGATTTGGCAATGAGCCTGGTTCCTCGACGTCAGTCAGATTGAGCAGCCAGTGTTCAAAATAGCCGGCGCTGTCCGTTGTCTCGATAAACACGTCGTATGTGGAGCGCTCGCTGATGCTGGCCCAGCCGATAAAGCTGGACATGACGCGCAGGCCTCTCAGCTCGCGGCGGTCCTGGTGGCGCATGCGGTCGTTCTTGTCGCTGTAGAGTCTGCCGGTGAATTGAAAACGGCCGAAGGGGCGCCCTTCAGGCATCCGGATCGCAACCGCGCGCATCTCTCGCGGCTGCTTATCAAGGAGCGAGGACAGTTTCTCCTCGGTGAGCTCTTCCCGCTTGCCGTAGGCGCCAAGCAGGTGGGCGTGATCCGCCAGCGTAAGCCTGCCCCGGTCGATGGTCACAGGGCAATGGGGGGCGACGTGAAAGCCCGCGTTGGAGAGTATGAGTGCCGCAGCCGTCGCAGGAGAGCTGATTTTGCCCGGGGAGTCCGGCGGATCAAGATGGATGGCAAACTTGTTGCCGGATGCGTCCTGCACCAGGAGCGTTGGCCTGTATTTCCCGACCACGGCTTGGCTGACGATGAGCGCGCCTTTGGCTTCAGGGCTGCAGTTTGACAGGGAGTCGGCAACCTCATCCGGCCTGGCGCCGTAGCGGCCTATGCGGTTCGTGAACCATGTTGAATCCGCGACCTCATCGAAATTGTTCGTGTCTATCGCCTCCACCTTTAAACCCGGAAGATGTTTCCTTGAAGCGCCGCCCAAGCCTGTGGCAAAGGAGCTTATCGCCTGGACATCCTGCTCCGCGCTGAGGAGAAATCCGTCGAGCGGGTCATACGCGTGCCGGACAACGGGCAAGGCATGCGGCGTACGGTCCAGGTCCGACATCCAGCGAACCGGCGGGTAACGCAGATCATATGCAGAGGCCTGTGCAGAGGCGATGAGCGCCGCCGCTGCAAGCACCGCGATAAAGAACCTTCTCATCATGGCTGCTTCCTCAAAAGTGTGAGGAGGAATTTGACCCCTTCGCCGCCATATGCAGCTCGGAACCTGGCGATGATCACTCGAGTCAATTCAATATCAAACCCTCCTCCTGCTGAATACTTGAAATCCTTGAACGTGAAATTGGAAAGGCCGTTAAAGACACGGCCGTAATCGACAAGCATCATGCCGCGCACGCGGCGAAACAGCGGAAAGTAATATTCAGCGTTGAAGACCACGCTCGATCTGTCGCGAAATCTGCCCTGGTCAAAACCTCGCAACCAGTTGTCGGCATCGAGGACGGTCATGCGAGGGACCGGAAGACCGCCTGAGCTCTGCTGTTCCAGCCACCAGTAATTCCGAAGCATGAGCGTATGATCGGGCGACCATAGCGGAATGTACTGGTTGAGCAGGAGCCTGTAGTCGTTGTAACTGAAGTTTCCCCCTGTGCCCATGTACTGGAAGCGGCTGACTTCAAGCGAGTGAATGCCACCGCGGCGCGGGTTCCATGTGACATCGCGCGTGTCGTGGGTTATCCCGCCGCCCATGCGGATATATTGGAGCCAGCGGCCATAACCCCTGGGCGGATTATTTGCAGGATCTATCCCTTGTGTAGAGGCATTTCCGGTCGAAGTGGCTGAACCGCCCAGGATTGCGTAGAGCGAGAGGGTGTGTATGGGTTTAAGCCCGAACCTCACCGTGGCGTCGAGGTCATTTTCGGCCCAGCTCGACTGATTCGACTCAAGGCTGTTGTTGCCGACTCCAAAGAAGTTAAAAGACCCCCGTTTCGCCCAATTGCCCTTGAACGCCAGTGCCACCGGCACGCCGCCGATATGAAACAGCTCATCTTTGCGAAAGGAGACGTCCGCGAACATGTCCAGATTGACGTGGACGCGATAGTCGGCGTTGATGTTGTCTCCCTTTTGGAAGAGATCAATTACCTTGACCGCAACTCCGCCGCCAAAACTTGTACCAGGGCTCTTGTCTACCACCGGGTAGATCCAGATCTTATGCGATTTGAATGAAATGGCATCCTGAACGCGATCTGAGTAATGGTTGCGCTCCATCCATTCGAGCGTCGAGCCCACCGGCCAGAGCAGGGCCTTAAGCATGTAGCCCGGGATCTCGAGAGGGAAGAGGGCGATGCGCTTTGCAGTGTAAGATGCCGGCGGGGTTATTCGAAAAGCCGGTTCATCGGCAGGCAGCGTCTGCGGAGGAGGGGCGGGCGCACGTTTTGGCGGCTGCATCGCCCAGGCAGGGAGCGCCACAGCGATCAGAACCGCGATCAGGATGGCCCGGCATTCCCTGCGCACGTATCCCCCTTCATCTATCGGAATATATGATCGCCCTGATTTTTGCCAACAAAATACGGCGCAGAGCAATGCCAATGCGATTGTTGTGCGCGGGATTTGGTGCTATTATCCGCCTGCCTAAATGGGCCCATCCAAAAGGGGGAAATATGGAACAGGCTATTTTCAAGCAGTCCCTGTGGTACATGTTTTTCGCAGCAGCGCTGGCCACAGTGCTCGGGATCATAATGCTCGGCTATCCTGGCGGAACGGTAGCGATGATGTCCGTGGCCTTCTGGGCGCTGCAGGTGATAATCTCGGTCTTCATCCTCTCGTACGCAATCACGGAGTCCGTGAAGATGATGAAGATGGGCAGCCGCCTCACCGGCGTCGGCTACCTGCTTTTGGGTATAGCTGCCATGGTGCTGGTGTGGGTCTTTGACGTTCGCCTCGTGTACCTCATAGTGGCCGTGTTTTTTGTGCTCACCGGGATGAGAGAGGTCTTCTCGGCATTCAGCCTCCCCGGGGCGCGCTACTTCTTGGGCCTGCTGGGCCTGCTGAATATAATTGTGGGCGCCGTCATCCTCAAGTCGCCGGTGATCCTGCCTCTGCTGCTCGCGTGGTACGTGCTTTTCTGGGGAGTGTCGCGCTTTTTCCTGGCGTTGGAGCTCAGGCGGATCTGCTCGGAGTCCTGAGGGAATAGGCGGGGTGAAGCGGCCGGACGTCGTCGCGATCTACATCTTTCTCAAACGCGTGATCAGAATCTGACCGGGACTGCCGTGGGAATGGATCTCATCATCGCTGCGCTGGTTACGATTCCGGTGCTCTTCTTTGTCCGGTGGATCAGGCGCGATCGCCGCCGCCGCATACTCAGGTCGACTCCCTTTCCGGCCGAGTGGGAGAGCCTGCTTAAAGAGAGCGTTGCGCTGTATCGTATCCTGCCTGAGTCGCTTAAGCCGGAGCTCCACGGCCACATCAACGTGCTGCTCGATGAAAAGGCCTTTGAAGGCTGCGGCGGGCTTGCCATCACCGAAGAGATGAAGGTCGTTATCGCGGCCCAGGCGTGCATCCTCCTGCTCAAACGCACGCCAAGATATTTTCCGAGGGTCGACGCGATCCTCGTTTATCCGAGCGCATATTTTGCGGAGCAGTCCAGGGCCATGGGCCCGGTGCGGGTGAACGAACAGTCCGTGAGGCTCGGCGAGTCCTGGGTGCAGGGACTGGTCGTGCTGGCGTGGGATCACGTGGAGCAGAGGTTTCTGGATGTGCGCGGCGGACACAACGTGGTGCTGCACGAGTTTGCCCATCAGCTGGACCAGGAGGACGGACACAGCGACGGCACGCCTGTCATCAGGGACCGAGAAGTTTTCGACTCCTGGGTGAGGGTCATGTCCAGGGAGTTCACCGCACTAAAGGACAAGGCGGAGCGCGGCGCGCCTGACGTGCTGGATTCTTACGGGGCCACGAATGAGGCCGAGTTCTTTGCCGTCGCCACTGAAACGTTTTTCGAAAAACCGCGGGAGTTCGGGGCCGCGCACCCCGAGCTTTACCAGGTGCTCAAGTCTTACTACAGGCTCGATCCAGCGCAGTGGCAGTCCTGAATTTGCCTTGCCATTCCAATGCGTTGCGACTAGGTTGCCGCATCAACGCCGGTGGTGTGAGATTCTCAGATTGATCAAGCCGCGGAAACCTCGTGGTCTCTGCGGCTTTTTTTGTTGGAAACAATTCAGGAGGAGTCATGGCGATTCAGAACGGTTCGAAGGTCACGATCAAGTACTCGCTCAAGGTGGACGGAGCTGTCGTCGATTCGTCCGAGGGCGACGACCCGCTTACCTACGAGCAAGGCGAGGGGCAGATTATACGCGGCCTTGAAGAGAAGCTGGTAGGGCTGAATGCCGGCGAAAAGAAGGCGGTAACGATAGTGCCGGAGGACGGCTACGGCGAGCGCGATCCCGATGCGGTGAAGAAGGTGCTGTGCGAGGAGTTTCAGGACGTGAGCGCGCTCAAGGTCGGTTCTATCGTGCGCGGCGCCGTGGGCGGGCAGGAGTTCCAGGCGATCGTGACCGAGATCGGCGATGCAGAGATAACGCTGGATATGAATCACCCGCTCGCGGGCAAGACGCTGGAGTTCGAGATAGAGGTCGTCAACGTCGAAGGGTGAGTGTCCGGACGCGAGGCATTTATATGAGAGTACGCAAATGGAAAATAAAATTTGTATGTGCAGCGGTTGCGGGATTTACAGTACTCATTTTCGGGATCGCCTCGCTGCAGGCAAAGGGCGCCGTGAAAGCGATGAGCGAGGGGGAGAAGCTCGAGCGGCAGATCTGGGCGGACATCGCGGCAAAAAACTCAGACGCTGTCGCCGGCAAACTTGCCATGGGCTTCCAGGCGGTTAATTTCGCAGGCGTCAGGGATTACAGGGAAGAGCTGAAGCTGCTCAAGGAATTGAATGTCAAAAACCTGCAGCTCTCCGATTTCCTGGTTACGCAAAACGGACCCGTCATCGTCGTGACCTACAATATCTCCGTGGATGAGACGATCGACGGCAAACGCGCGGCGGTAAAATCTGCGCCGCGGCAAAGCGTATGGCTCAGGACCGACAGGGGATGGAAGTGGATCGCACACTCAAACCTGAACCCGCCAAAGCAGTGATGTATCGCGGCTCAAGCTCTCCTCTATGAAAATCGGGGCGCTGCCTATGGCGGCGCCCCGATTTTGTATCTTCTTCCAGGTCTGCTCAGTTTTTTGTCTCGAGTATTACTTTGTCTTGGATTTATTCGTCTCCGTGGACTTGGCCTTCTTCTTGTCCGTCTCTTTGACCTTCTTGTATTTTGGCTTGGACTTCGAAGAGCCGCCCTTCGAGTCGTCCACGAACTGCCACTCGCCTTGTTTGAACTCCGGGCTCTTGTTGTGATATTCGCCCTGGTAATAGCCGCCGCCGGTCTTGTCTTTTATCTGCTTTGATCGCCTCGAGTGCGGGTCGCGCTGGCTCTCGGAGTATCCGCCGCTCTCGTCCATCTTGATTTCGCCCGTGCGCTTCACCTTCTGGATGGCAAAAGCGCCAGACGGTGCAGCCAAGCAAAGCCCAACGAGTAGTACGATTAGTTTTTTCATGTGGCAGTTTTTATACCAAAGCGAGTACCAACTCCAGAAAAAAATGGCCTTGTCTTCCCTGAGCACTTTACTGGGTGTGCCACGAGCCCGGGAGCAAGTATTCGCCTGTGAGCTGAGAGGGAGTTATCGATCCCGACGCCCTTTGCTTCATCTGCGCCTCTCGTCTCTCTCCGCCTGCGCATTCTGCGCAAGCCACTTTGTCCAGGAGGTCTCGAATCCATCCCCGTTCACTTTTGCGTAGGCGTAGAACCTCTTGAGGAAATTGAGGCGCTCGGCGGAATATTTGTGCTGCCATGATCTGACCGGCCCAAGCTTGCGCAGATCGATGCCACCGAGAACGTATTGGCGCTGCAGAATGTCGCGGAAGGAGATCGCCTTCGCGTTGCGCATCATGTCGTACATGGCCATGAACATCGTGGTGCGTCCCTCTCCGGCTTCGCAATGAAAATGAAGCCACTGTCCTTCGGGAAGGAAGCGCACGAGTTCCACAAACCTGTCCACATCGGCTGCATCGGGCCTTCTGTGGTCCGGAACCGGGATGCGGAAGTATGTGAGGCCGCCCTTTTCCACCAGCTCCTTTTCCGTGGAGACTGAGCCGACCTTTACGTCAATCCGCTTCGCGTCCGCGGATTTCCGGCCGACCTCCGCGCGGCCGGAGGAGAGCAGCTCGCCCTGCCTCTCGCGCTCGTCCTGCTCGATCTCCTGCAGGGACTTTCCAAGATTGGCCCAGTCGTGATTCGCATACCAGCTCACTGGGATCTCGCCGTTTATGAAACCGTGGGACTCCTGTCTCAGGTCCACCACGGTGATCTTCCTGCCGGCCAATTTTTCCCGCAGCTCTTTTAACGCCGTGCCTGAGAACTGCGCGCTGCCGGATTCATCGAGCGTCGAAAGGCCGTCGCGCAACGGCGCGCTGCCGGGCGGATTGGTGAAAGGATAATTGCTCCTGCGAAAGTTATCGAGGCTCGTATGGCTGAGGCTCGGCGCATTGAGGATAAGCCTGGGCTCCGGCTGTGCGGCCCAGAGGTCAAAACTCGTGAAGAGCGCAATCGCAACGCAGAATAGATATCTCAGCTTCATCTTTCTCCCTTGAGTCATATGCGTGTCGCCGTCACCACCCGCGCGCCGCGCCGCCGCCCTCGCGTATAGGATGGAATCGATTAATGTGTCGGACGCACGATCAGTGATGCGTGGCGTTGTCCAGCGTCGCAGGGAAGGCGGGCGTCCTCGATATCACCTCGGAAGAGGCCTACGATGGCGATGATCAACACGAGTTCGATGATCGTAAATCCCGAACGTTTTTTCACTCTGCATTCTCCCTGGGATCAGCCGAGTTTTCTCAGCTCGCGGCGAAGGATCTTGCCGGACGTCGTCTTGGGCAGCTCCTTCATATATTGGATGAGCCGAGGGTACTTGTACGGAGCAGTCGTCTTCTTCACGTAATCCTGTATCTCCCTGGTGAGCGCGTCCGACGGCTCGTAGCCCTTTGCCAGCACGATGAATGCCTTCACGAGCACGCCGCGCACGCCCTCCGGGTCCTCGGCACCTACCACCGCCGCTTCGGCGACCGCAGGGTGCTCGATGAGCGCTGACTCCACCTCAAACGGCCCGATGCGATAACCAGAAGATTTTATCACATCGTCGCCCCGGCCCACAAACCAGAAGTAGCCATCTTCGTCCATGTACCCGCGATCGCCTGTGAAATAGTGTCCGTGGTGGAACGACTTCTCCATCTCAGGCGTATCCTTCCAGTACTCGCTCATGAGGCCCGGCGGGTGGCTGCCAGTGAGCCTGAGCGCTATGTGCCCCTCTTCGCCGGCAGGGAGCTCCCTGCCTTCATCGTCGACTATGCGCATGTCATGCCCCGGCGTCGGGCGGCCGATCGAGCCGTACTTGAGCGGCATGAAAGGGTAGTTGGAGATCAGGCAGACGGTCTCCGTCTGGCCGTAGAAGTCGTAGATGTCCAGCCCGCACGCATCCTTCCACACCTTTATGACCTCCGGGTTGAGCGGCTCGCCTGCGCTCATGCAGTGCCTGAGCTTGAGCTTGTATTTGGAGAGATCCATCTGGATGAGCATCCTGTAGACCGTGGGCGGCGCGCAGAACGTCGTGACTCCGTAGCGCTCTATGGCGCGCAAGAGCCCGTCGGCGTCGAATCTGCCGGGCGTCTCCCATTGCATGATCGCTGCGCCCACTATCATCTGGCCGAAGAGTTTGCCCCAGGCGCACTTCGCCCATCCGGTGTCGGAGACGGTCCAGTGCAGGTCGCGATCGGTGAGCGACTGCGCGAAGCGGGCTGTCACCTCGTGGCCGATCGGATACGCGTGCGTGTGGAGCACCATCTTGGGATTGCCGGTCGTGCCGGACGTGAAGAAGAGGAGCATGGGATCGGACGACTTCGTCTTCTCGATCTTGTCGCGGTCGAGCGCATAGGAGCTCTTTGACATCTCTTCCTCGAACGAGAGCCAGCCCTTACGTGCGCCGCGCACCATGATCTTTGTCCTGAGGGTGGGGCATTGCTTCTGTGCCGCGTCGATCACCTCTGCGTGCCTGCTGTCCGTGATGACCGCGACTCCCTCCGCGCGGGTGAGGCGGTAGACGATGTCCTTCTCGGTGAGCAGGTGCGTCCCCGGCATGGGGATGACGCCGAGCTTGATCATTCCGATCATCGCGACGTACCATTCGGGCGTGCTCTGGAGGATGATGAGGACGCGATCGCCCTTCTTGATGCCGTTGCGGATGAGCGTATTCGCGAATTGATTGGTGAGTACCTTGAGTTCGTGGAAGGTGTGAAACGTGGGCTTCTGGTCCTCGGAAAGCGAGAGGAGCGCCAGCTTCGTGCGATCCTCCGCCCGGCGATCCACGACATCAAAGCCGAAGTTGTAGTGCTCCGGCACGTTCCACTTGAATGTAGCGTACAGGTCTTCGTAGCGAAGCGTCATAAGCCCTCCCCTAACATCGCCTGCTCCCCATGCCAAGCCCAAGATAAACTTTTCTAGCGACTAAAGACCGTTTTTTACGCAGCCGGACATTTTTTTATTACCATATCCATTGAATAGGGATAGAATATTGGCGTCCGGTAGATAAAGAGGGGTTTACAGCTGTGAAGCGGTTAATGCTTTCAATCGTAATCGTCATTTCCTTCCTGGCAACGCCCGCAGGTACAAAAGAGAAGCAGCTACATCAAACAGTCAATCAGCGCGATTTACGTGCAGTGAAGATCACTCCCTCCAATATGATCAAATTCGATCTCAACGACTCAAAGCCCGAGCTCAATTATGCCGATGAATTCCTGCGGGGGCTTATGCATCAGCAGGTTGCAGAGGACGTGATATTTGAGATCACAAACAAAGGGTTCAAGTGGAAGGTAAAGTGGTGACAAGACAATGAAAAGGGCCCCGCAGCAGAGGCCTTTTTCTTTTTGCTCAGGGAGATATATGAATATCGAACATTCCTCGAAAGTCAGGAATCGTCGCAATTGCTTGAAATAGCGGTGCAAATGGCCGCTTGGGGGCGTAGTAATGTCCAGACTTGACCCCTTGTTTTTAACGCCGTACGCGATAGCCGCCGCGGCGGGATTTGGGATGCTCCTCAAGGCGCTAACCATAGATAGCATCAGCAGGGGGTTTTCTGTAATTGATTGGGCATCGAGGAGGGATTTATGAAAAAGGTCATAGCTCTTTATTCATGCGCCCTGTCTCTCGCCCTCTCCGTAATCCTCTGCGCCGGTTCTGGCAGCCCTGCAGGGTCTTCGGCAGGTACCGCCGGCATCGACATCACCCCGCTGGAGCACATGCTCGGGGAGCGCTGGACCGGTGACCTCGACGGCATGCGCGACCGAAGGATCATCAGGGTGCTCGTGCTGTGCAGCAGGGGCCTCTACTCCTACGACGGCATGCAGCCCAGGGGCGTCATATATGACGCCATGCGGGAGTTCGAGGACGTGTTAAACCGCCGGCTGAACATGGGCAAGCTCAGGATCAACATCGTCTTTGTGCCTGTTGTCCACGATCAGATCATCCAGGCGCTGCTGGACGGCAGGGGCGACATCGCTGCGGCAGACCTCACGATCACTCCCGAGCGCGAGAAGAAAGTCGAGTTCTCGGTGCCCGGCGTGGGTAACGTACAAGAGCTCGTGGTCACGGGCCCAGCGGCGCCAAAGATCGCAAGCGTGGAGGATCTCGCAGGGCGCGAGGTCTTTGTGCGGAAGTCGAGCAGTTACTACGAGCACCTCTTGAATCTCAACGCCGAGTTCAAGAATGCGGGGAGAAAACCCGTGGTCATAAGGGCGGCAGACGAAGAACTCGAGGACGACGACATAATTGAGATGGTGTCTGCAGGCATCGTCGGCATCACTGTGATCGACGACTACATGGCCAGGCGTTGGGCGAACGTCTTTGACAACATCGCGGTGCATTCCGACATCGTGCTCCATTCGGGCGGGCAGATCGCATGGGCATTTCGCAAACAGAGCCCGCAGCTTCGCTCCGCCATCAACGATTTCATATCGACCCACAGGTTGGGCACTCCCTTCGGAAACGCGTTGCGGCAGAAGTATTTTGGAGACGAGAAACGGGTGAGGAATGCGACGGCCGATGTGGAGATGAAAAAATTTCAGGAGCTGAAGGCGATATTCCAGAGGTACGGTCAGCAATATAGCCTAGACTGGCTCCTGCTCGCGGCGCAGGGCTACCAGGAGTCGGGGCTCAATCAGGGCGCACGCAGCAGTAGGGGGGCTGTGGGCATCATGCAGGTGCTGCCCTCCACGGCCGCCGGGCCGCCCGTCAATATTCGCGATATCGGGAACCCGGAAAACAATATCCACGCCGGCGTGAAGCTCCTGCGATCCTTCATCGACGGCTACTTCAACGACGCCAGCCTCAACAGTTTCAACAGGGGGCTCATGGCGGTCGCCTCATACAACGCCGGGCCCGCGGCGATCGCGGAGATGCGGAAGGTGACTGCAGCCATGGGGCTCGATCCGAACAAGTGGTTCCATAATGTGGAAGTTGCGGTGTCGCAACACATCGGCATCGAGACCGTGCAGTATGTCAGCAACGTGTTCAAGTACTACGTCTGCTACAAGATGGCTCTCGAGCATGAGCGAGAGAAAGAGGCAACGAAGTCCACCAGCCGGATGAGGCGATTAAGATAATTGAGAAAGTATTTGAAAAAAAGTGAAAATGAACGTCCTTATCATCGACGACGACCCTAACGCCATGCTGCATATGGTCGGATGAAGGGGGACTATGATAGGCTTCGCTTCACATCCGGACCATGTTGGAGCCTTTACTTTAAAATATATTTCCCGGATTTCTTTGTTCCAATGCGTTCCAAAAACCCATGACGGAGCAACACTGAAACCCATGACGGAGCAACACTGAGTCGGGATGAACACTGAAACCCATGACGGAGCAACACTGAGTCGGGATGGAGTGAGGCGCTGTTTTTATCTCTCCATCAACC
>Ga0265292_1001210_pt1 | contig 24399 bp, 34 predicted proteins | sample Munlanlewell296A_FD_189080 | JGI IMG/M metagenome (GOLD analysis project Ga0265292, IMG submission 189080) | Leachate microbial communities from a municipal landfill in Southern Ontario, Canada - Leachate well 296A | ecosystem: Engineered > Solid waste > Landfill > Unclassified | place: Canada... | reverse complement strand
TCAAACCCCGCGAGACGCGGGGTTTGATCAGATGGAGTCGTTATTTCTTTGTCTTCGAGGCGGCGGAGGCGCGGTTTTTGAACTTCTCGACGCGGCCTGCCGTGTCGATAGTCTTGGATTGGCCGGTGTAGAAAGGATGCGAGGCGCTTGAGATTTCCACCTGGTAGACAGGATATTCATTGCCGTCGGCGCCTTTGCCGGTCTTGGAGGTCTTGATAGTGGAACCGATCAAAAAATCCTTTCCAGAGGTCGAATCCTGGAAGAGAACGGTGCGGTATTCTGTTGGGTGCAAATCCTTTTTCATGTGGCTGGATAGTACCATGAAGGACCCTATCTTTGCAACAAGTTGTATCATCCGCCCAAAACACCGATATCTTTTTGGAACTGGTCGGCAAAAGTCATGACGTCGTCGCCATAGAAGGAATAGGCTGGTTTGCTCGCGTTGCTCCACCCGGCGAGATAGCGTAGAGCGGCGAGGCGCTCGGCGGCAGGTGTCTGCTGGTCGGCGCCGTTGTCGGCCATGAGGAGTGCGGTGGCAAAAGCGGCGGTGCGCGGGTCCCAGGGGTTTGCGGGCGTCTGGCTCGATGCCGCGGCGATGCGGTCTTGGTAGAGGACCCAAGTCGAAGGGATGAACTGCGCTGGCCCCATGGCCCCTCCCCAGCCGTACCAGGGCTTTTTTGAGACGGGCTGGGTGTCGGGGTTGAGACCGAGTGAAGCGGTGATCGCTTGGAATGGGACGGTGTCACGGGGGTTTTTCATGTCGACTTTCCAATTGCCGGTGCCGACGTTTTTGCCGAGATTGCTTTCTTCACGTAGGATCGCCAAGATGATGGCGGGACGTACTCCCGTCTTTACGGAAGCTTCTTTTGCATAGGTATACATATCACCGAAAGAGGTTGTCTTGTTGGCTCCATTGAGAGCAAAAAGTGCCGCTTGGATCTGTGCCGCGCTTTGTTGCTTGGCAGTGATCATGGTGTGATAGACGGCTTCCTTGCCTTTGGCCGCAGTGACGAGGTCTTTCTTTTGTTTTTGAGTGGACTTGAGGGATTGTTGTTGGAGGACTTGGAGCTTGAGAAGGTCTTGGGCTTCTGTCTGTTGGTCTTCGAGTGCTTGCTTGCGGGCGGATAAGTCCGAGCGCTCGTTGGCCATCTGGACGAATGAGCTGTTCATCGCTTGTTGGATTTGCTCGAAATCGTCGAGGTCCCTGAATATATCAGTGAGGGATCCGCCGAGCGCTTGCTCGATGAAGGATGTGTCGTCCATCTGCTGGGTCTCGCGTAGTATCTGCGCGAGCGACGCTTGATCACTCATTACGCGGCCGTCGAGCGCGTTGATACCGCTTTGCTTTTGTGCGACGCCTCCTTTGAGGGTCTGTATGGTGAGGTCGCGTTGTTTGATCTGGAGCTGTGCCTCTTTGATCTTGAAATCGAGTATCGAGACATCGCGTTCATATGAGGTGCGCTGGGTCTGAGCGCCCGCGAGCTGTGTCTGGGTCTGCTGTATCTCTAAGTTTACTTGTGCGAGCTGTGCTTGGAGTGCCGCGCGTTGATCGGCGGTTGCTTGCGGTGAGCCGGTCGAACCCGTGTCTGCCAATGCGAGCAGTGGTGTCGACACGAACAAAGACGCTATGACAAGAAAAAGAAAGGCGTGTGCACGCATGGGAATCATTATACCGTATTTATTTTTCGCTTGCGCCATCTAATGTTCGAGAATTAATATTTGGCGGCGCGGGCTATTGCCAAGGCTACGATCGCATCAGGATCGTCTTTGGGGTGAGTCTTCACACGGTGGGTATGGGTACAGCGCACACATCGGTAGAGAATTGCGTAATTGGGCGTGGTGCCTTCGACGGCGATGGGCTCCATGGCGCCGAGGCAGGTCGATGCGCGGTCGCCGGGATTGACATCGACATGTCGGCTCCAGAGGCAGTGGGGGCAGTGGTCGGTGTAGCCGTCACCTTTTACTGCGGCGCCGCATTTGTCGCATACAAAGTCTTCTTTTCGTCGTTGAAATTTCTTTGCAGGCATTCGCTTAGAGTAACACGACCGCACGGTTGCCGGAACATTCGAGGACGCCGTCTTCGATGGGGAATTCTCGGGTGTCGTCGGCTGATACTCTTACCGTGATCGTGCCTGGCTTGAGGGTGGTGACGAGGGCCTCGTGATGAGGGAGCACTGTGAAGACGCCGGCACTGCCGGGTAATGTCGCCGAGAGTGCGGCGCCATCGAAGCGCGTCTCCCCTACTGAGGCGATGATGAGTTGAAATGTGTTTGGATATTCGGCCATAAGGCTAAGCGGCAGTGACCTCGTCGACACCACCCTTCATGTAGAAGGATTGCTCGTTTTGACCGTCATGCTTGCCGTCGAGGATCTCAGCAAACGAGCGGACGGTGTCGGCGAGCGAGACGTATTTTCCCTTGGCACCGGTGAATACTTCGGCGACGTTGAACGGTTGTGAGAGGAAGCGTTGGATCTTGCGCGCGCGGTAGACGAGCTTTTTGTCGTCTTCGGAGAGCTCTTCGATACCAAGGATTGCGATGATGTCTTGGAGGTCCTTGTAGCGCTGGAGTACGCGGCGGGTTTCGTTGGCGACGCGGTAGTGTTCTTCGCCGACGATCTCAGGCGTGAGTGCGGTCGAACCGGATTCGAGCGGATCGATCGCCGGATAGATACCGAGCGAAGCGAGCTGGCGCGAGAGTACGATCGTGGAGTCGAGGTGTGCGAATGTAGTGGCCGGTGCCGGGTCGGTGAGGTCGTCTGCCGGCACGTAGATCGCCTGCACTGATGTGATCGAGCCTTCGGTAGTCGAGGTGATGCGCTCCTGCAGATTGCCCATTTCTTCGGCCAGAGTCGGCTGGTAGCCCACCGCCGATGGTACGCGGCCGAGCAGTGAGGAGACCTCGGAGCCTGCCTGTACGAAGCGGAAGACGTTGTCCATGAAGAAGAGGACGTCTTTGCCGCCTTCGTCGCGGAATGCTTCGGCCATGGTGAGGCCGGAGAGTGCGACGCGCGCGCGAGCGCCTGGGACCTCGTTCATCTGGCCGAATACGAGTGCGGTCTTGTCGAGTACGCCGGAGTCTTTCATCTCATGGTAGAGGTCGTTGCCTTCGCGGACGCGCTCGCCGACACCGGCGAATACGGAGTAGCCGCCGTGCTCGGATGCGACGTTGTGGATGAGCTCCTGGATGAGGACCGTCTTGCCGACGCCTGCGCCGCCAAAGAGTCCGACCTTGCCTCCCTTGATGAACGGTGCCAAAAGGTCGACGGCTTTGATGCCGGTCTCGAAGACTTCGGCTTTGGTGGACTGGCGGGCGAAGGCGGGAGCTTCACGGTGGATCGGGAGGCGTGGGGTGTCCTTGGGCAATGCCTCGATGCCGTCGATCGGATCGCCGACCACGTTGAACATGCGACCGAGTGCCGCATCGCCGACGGGGACACTGATCGGTGCGCCGGTGTCGTGTACTTCGGTCCCACGTGCGAGACTTGCGGTGTCTTGCATAGCGATACAGCGGACGCGATTGAGGCCGAGGTGCTGAGCGACTTCAAGGACCAGACGGCCTTCTTTTACACTCACTTCGAGTGCGTTTTTGATAGCAGGGAGACTTTCGTCGAAGCGTACGTCGACGACCGGTCCGATGATTTGTGTGATGGTTCCTTTAGACATAAGTTTATTCTTTATTTTTTCTCTGGTATTCGCCGAGGTATATATAAGTTTGTCCGATTCGAGTATAAATCGAATCAAAATTCGCACCTAACTTCAGTAGCTGTCTATGAGCGTCGTCATCTTTACTGTACTCAGCCATCAGATCTCCGTATCTCTTATCTATATCGATAACATCATTTCTAAGCTTTATCAAATCAGATTCGTATTCCTCCATTGGAGTAGTATTTTCATATCCATCCTCACCCAATTTACCTAGATTAAAAGCAAGATCTTTTTTAAGGGTCTTCGCTCGTTCATACAACTCACTCACATCCTGGTCTAACATTTCAAGTACTCGGTCAAATGGACTCTGTTGCTTATCTAATTTTTGTCCCTCGAATGCCATAGGTTGATTATAGGATGTTACTCATAATTTGGATATTTAGCAAATCACTTGGTGATGTCGGGAACTTCGCGGGCGACCATTCTTTTCATAAGTTCTTTGGATGTTAATAATGTAATTTTACTCCCGTTTGCGTTGCGATTTCTTTTACCCACCCCTCAAGACGGGCAATTTGCATGTCAGCGTTGTTGTGTTCCATGTGATGATCAGTCAACGTTTTGGTCTGCTTATCCATCGCCTCAAGAATGAGCTTGAAACGCTCTTCCCATTTCTTTTCCATTTCGCGCACCTCTTTTTTGAGCTCGGTTAGTTCGCTTCCCATCGCGACACGCTGGATGAGGAGGTCGAGCTTCTCATTGAGGACATTGAATTCAGTTGGCGAGAGTTGCTTTCCCGAAGTCCCAGGCATCTTTTTCTTTACTGTCTTTTTGACCATAGAATAAAGGGATTATAGCCGTTTTTTATAAAATTGCTAATGGGTTTATTCCGGATTTAACAAATTGTTCTGTCGGATAAAAAAGCGGTGTGGGCAGATTGTCCCACTCAAACCAACCCCACTTTTCGAATTCTTCTGGTTGTGCAATAGGTTCTCCGGATTTCCAATCAGCTACATACATCAATGTTATCCAGTGTTTACCAACTTCTTCCCAGATTGTCTCAAGGGGAACTATGAGCTTTATATTTGAAATCTCAATACCCGCCTCTTCCTGTGTTTCTCTTATTGCACACTCTTTCGCTGGTTCGTACATTTCAACATGTCCGCCAGGGGCACACCATGTTCCTGCACCAATGCCTTTACGTACCCCTAAAAGAACCTTCCCCTCTCGGCGAACCCAGACTGCCGCACCAACTTTTGGATATTCTTTCATATATTTATTTCATCGCCTCCATGCCTGAGGTGATCTCGGAAACTTCGCGGGTGATGGTGGCTTGGCGGGCTTTGTTGAAGACGCGGGTGTAGCCTTTGACCATGTCTTTGGCCTTGTCGGTGGCGCTCTTCATGGCGACGCGGCGTGCGCTATGCTCGGATGCCTTGGATTCGAGGACCGCATGGAAGATCGCGATGTTGAGGAGTCGTGGTAAGAGACCTGCGAGGATACTGTCGGCATCGGGCTCGATGGTGTACGTGGCGGGGATGTGCACGACCTCATCGGGATTCGGCGCATAGCGACCGCGTGCGGGGCGGATGTCGGCGACGATTTCGCGGACTACCTCTGGGGTGATCGGGATGATCTGTCGCGCGACAGCTTCCTGTTCAAATGTAGAGACGAAGTTGGTATAGGCAACGACACATGCACCGATCTCTTTCATTTCGTGCCAGGAGAGCAGTGAATCGGTGATCTCGCGCAGTGCTGATTCTGAAATATCATCACCAACATTCTCGTGCCGTGCGCGCACATCGTATCCACGTGAGGCAAAATGATCCGCGCCGCGGCGACCGATGGCGATGATGATGACCTGTTCGTGAGTGAGGTCGCGCGCCGTGATCTCGTGCTCGGTGCGGCGTATGACGGCGCTGTTGAGGGACCCTGCGAGGCCTTTGTCGGATGTGATGATGACGAAACAGGTCTTGCCTGTCTGCTCAGACATGAGTGGATGATGTGAGGTGTCGATCGTGCCAGAGATGCGCTCAAGCACCGAGAGGGCGGCCGCGGCATAGGCGCGGCCGCCCAGTGCACGCTCCTGCGCCTTGCGCATCTTGACGGCCGATACCGCCTCCATTGCATGCGTCACGGTCCCCGTTTTCTTGTACGAGAGGATTTTGAGTTTTATGTTTTTGAGGCTGGCCATAATAGTGAGCGACCTGCGTCGTTATTTTGTAGCAAACAATTCAGTGTGTGCGAGTTTGAATTCTTCCATGGCGCGGTTGAGTTCTTTTTTGAGGTCTTCGGAGACGGTGCCGGTCTTCTTGATCTCGGCGAGGGTCTTCGAGTGTTGGCCGTCGAGGTATTCGATAAACTGCTTCTCAACCTCGATCACTTTGGTGATCGCGACATCGGCAAAGAATGCGTGCGTGGCGGCGTAGAGGATCGCGACCTGCTGTTCGAGCGGCAGGGGCGAGCCATTCTTCTGCTTGAGTACTTCGACCATGCGCTGACCTGATGCGATGCGATCGGCGGTGGCTTTGTCGAGGTCTTGGGCGAATTGCATGAAGGCTTCGAGCTCGCGGAATTGTGCAAGTTCGAGCTTGAGTGTACCAGCGACACTCTTCATCGCCTTGGTCTGCGCACTCGAACCGACGCGCGAGACGGAGAGACCGACGTCGATCGCAGGGCGGATGCCTTTGTTGAAAAGGTCGGTCATGAGGAAGATCTGGCCGTCGGTGATGGAGATCACGTTGGTCGGGATGTATGCAGAGATGTCGCCCTCAAGTGTCTCGATGATCGGAAGCGCGGTGAGCGATCCCCCACCCTTCTCATCAGAGAGCCGCGCGGCACGCTCGAGCAAGCGAGAGTGCAGGTAAAAGATGTCGCCCGGATATGCTTCGCGACCCGGCGGACGGCGCAGGAGCAACGAGAGTTGGCGGTATGCGACGGCCTGCTTGGAGAGGTCGTCGTAGATCACGAGCACATCGCGGCCGCGGTCCATGAAGTATTCGCCGATCGCGGCGCCGGCAAACGGTGCGAGGTATTGGAGTGCGGCGGGGGCCGAAGCGGGGGCATCGACGATGATCGTGTATTCGAGCGCGCCTTCTTGGCGGAGCTGTTGCATGATGCGGGCGGTCTTGGATTCCTTTTGGCCGATCGCGACGTAGATGCAGATCGGGCGCTTGTCGGCGGGCTCGTTCTTTTGGTTGATGATGGTGTCGATCGCGATGGTGGTCTTGCCGGTCGAGCGGTCGCCGATGATGAGCTCGCGCTGGCCGCGGCCGATCGGGATCATCGAGTCGATCGCTTTGACGCCGGTCTGGAGCGGTACGGTGACGGATTTGCGGTCAATCACGCCATATGCCTGTCGCTCGACGGGCATCATCGTAGGATTCTTGAATGGGCCCTTGCCATCGATCGGTTCGCCGAGGGTGTTGACCACGCGGCCGAGGAGCTCTTCGCCGGATGGGACCATGAGCACCTTGCCGGTGGATTTGACGGTCATGCCTTCGGCGACGCGCGCGGTGTCGCCCAGGATGGATGCGCGGACGCCGTCTTCTTCGAGGTTCAAAATGAGGCCGTAGAGGATCGTGCTCTCTTCCATCGCCTTTTCGAGCTTTTTGCCCTTGCCTTCTTCAAAAATGACGACTTCGCTCATTACCGCCTTGGAAAGTCCGTCGATCGCGACGACGCCGTCGCCCACCGCCGTGACGCGGCCGACATGTTCACTGTCGTGTTTGGGCGTGTAGCCCTCGATCTCTTTGACGATTTTCTGTACGATTGATGAGTCCATAAATAAGACAAAATAACTAATAGTAAATATTAATGAGTAGCGGCGTTGTAAATAGCGAGCAAGTGTTTCTTGTAACTAGCATCCACGAGGTGCTCCTGACCCTCAAGACGCCATCCGCCGATAAGTGTGGGATCGACTTTTACTTCGATCTGGCTTTTGGGAAGGTCAGACCTTCCCAAAGTGGCCACATGCGCGGAGGCTTCTTTGTGTGCGGTATGCTCATGGGCTTTGTCGGCCACAGTGAGTGTGATGGTGTCGCGCGCACTCTCTCGTGCGGCGAGGTGCTCAAAGCTCCTCGCAATGCGCGGCATGAGTGCTTCCCGGCCTTGGGCTTGGAGCTGGGCATGAATCGCCTGCACAGCCTTGGCAGGCTCCATCCCGCTTTCGATCATCTGCCACAATGCTTGTGCGTAGGCTTTTTCCATACACTTATGCTTTTTCACCCTTTAAGATCTTCTCGGCGGCGAGCATGGCGGCGCGGGCGATCTCGCGTTGGCTCTCTTGCAGGGCCGCGCGCTGGGCCTCTGTGGCGCGTGCGGTGGCGTCGCGCATGGTGGCGTCGGCGCGTGCTTCGGCGGCCTTCACGATCTCGGCGCCCTTTTCGTCGGCGCGTGTGCGCGCACTGGCCGCGAGCGCTTCTGCTTCGCGTGCGGCGGCTCCGACGATCCCCTCGCCTTCTTCTTTGGCGGCGAGCAGATTGCGGTCGGCCTCATCGGCTTTGCGTACACCTTCGGCGATCTTGAGGCGGCGCTCGTCGATCATCTTCATCATCGGCTTGTAGAGGAAATACGTGAGCGCTCCGAGAAGCACCGCAAAATTGATCCCCTGGATGATGAGGAGTCGCCAATCGATGCCGAATGCTGAGAATAATTGACCCATAGAAGGTTCGTCATTGCGAGTCCTGCGAAGTAATCCAGAGTATTACTACTGACTCCTAGATTGCTTCACTCCGTTCGCAAAGACGATACATTACACAAACTTGATAATAAAGCTCACGACCAAGGCGAGAATACCGAGCGCCTCGGCAAACGCGATCGAAAGGATCATATTGGAGACAATCTTGCCCGATGCATCAGGGTTGCGGCCGATAGCTTCCATTGCTTTACTGCCGATCATACCGATACCGATCGCGGGGCCAAGGACTCCGAGGCCTGCGGCGATTGCCATGCCGATCAAACGTGCTGAATCTATATCCATAATATCTATATGACTACTTAATAAATAAGAATGTGGCTATAGTAGCATAATTTTTGGGGTTGAGGGGGATTGACAAATATACTTTAATATGAGAAAATGAACTTTGGTAAAAGGAGAAAAAACATGAAAGACAAAGAGCCGTTCCTTTGCAGTAAGGAAGCCGGAATCATGATGGTGATCATCTTGTCGTTGTTGCTCGCACTGTTTCAATATCTATGAACATTTGCGATACATGGGCACCATGTATCGCAAAAAACAACCGCCGTCCCGGCTAACACAGGGACGGAGGTTTTTCTTTTAATCTTGTGTTTTTAGGTTGTGCATACCTGGTATGCACAAGGGGTTAGTGTGCTTCGTGGGGATCGGTGATGGCGAGCTTGATGAAGAAGAGTGTGAGGAGTGAGAAGACAGCGGCCTGTACGAATCCGACGAATACTTCAAACGCCATGAGCGGTACTGGTATGACGTAGGGGGCAAAGTAGGTCACGACCGCGATCAAGACCTCGCCGGCGAAGATGTTGCCGAAGAGACGGAACGAAAACGATATAAAGCGCGCAAGCTCAGAGACGAGCTCGATTAGGCCGACGATAAAATTGACCGGGGAAGAGAAATTGATGAATTTGCTCCCGTAGCGGAAGAATCCGACGGCGAAGATCCCCATGATCTCGATCGCGATGACGACGATGACCGCAAGCGCGAGAGTGACATTGAGGTCGGTATTTACACTGCGAAAGAGCGGCACCGACTCGACGTGGCCTGCTTCCCCTATCGTATGTACGAGGATCGAGCCGATACCAGGAGTGAATTCCATGAGATTTGAGGTGAGGATGAAAAGAAAGATCGCAAGGATGAGTGGGAAGGCACGGCGTGTCCACTTTTCGCTTTCGAGAGTCTCGGATACGAAATCATGCATGAAGAGTACGACCGTTTCGATGAGTGACTGGAACTTGCCGGGGACCATGCGCAGGCGCGAGCCCAGCACGATCGCGATCGTAAGGAGTATCAGCACCGAGACCCAGCTCGTGAGGAGTGTATTGGTGATAGGCAGAGTCCCGATCGTCGCGATCGGCTCAGGTGCGAGGGATACTTCTATAGTGGAAGCCATGATGCAGGCAGTCTAACATATCTTTGAATGGAGCCAAGTAAGCGAGAACGGGATTGAATCTGCATAATGCTTCCCATCCCCTACTGCAATCGCTGTGGTGGCAAGAGGACGTTGTCGATGAGGTACACGACGCCGTTGCTGGCTTGGTACTTTTGGAGGAATATCGCGCTGTTGACCAGTGGGATTTTGTCGGCGCCGAAGCTAAAATTGAGCGCATCACGCGAGAGTGCCTGGACCGTACCTGCCGTCTGTGCCTCTGGATCGATCGCGCGGCCCACGATGATGTGGTACTGGATGAAGCGGAGCTTTTGCGCCGCGGTCATCTTGGTGATGGTGCCTGATGGGAGCTGGCTAAATGCGCCATTGGTCGGGACGAAGACGGTATAAGGGCCGGGACCGGTGATCTGCGTGGCGACGCCGGTCGATTTGAAGAGTGAGATGAATTGGGATGTGTTGGGCAATCCCTGTGCGATAGTGGCGACGGTGGAAAGCTTGCGCGACGCGGGTGCGGTCTTGGTGCCGACGGTCTTCTTGGTGGCAGGTAGTGATGAGGTCGCAAGGGTGTCAGTGGTGCTTGCCACAGGGTTGCCGAAGGTATCAGACATCGGGCCGTTGGTAGAGTGGACCAAATAATACCAAAGACCCATCGCCACAATGACGACGATAAGAATAATCCCGATCCAGAGAGATGTGCCACCCTTCTTGAGAAAGGTGTCTGATTTCCAAAACTTCATAAATCCATAATACCATATTTGATAAAAATATTTCATGTCACGGATGGTCACAGGGACACCACTATGGTGCGGATATACAAGAAGCCGAGTTTCCAAAAGGATACTCGGCTCTTTAATGTAATACGTGTACTTGGAATAATCTCGACTCATCAGTCGAATGTTTAGAACAGTTCGGAGATCTTTACAAATAAACCAAGCCGCAATAATACCGCTCGCCGCGCCGAATCCCAGATTGATCCAGCCCTGATGCGCGACAAATGTATAATGTTCACTGAGCATCATGCCGCCAATCGCTCCGATGGCGATTGCTACCTTCATTTTCATGACACGTCTCCTACTTTCTTGCTCATGAGGCACAGACAACATGTACCATGCCAAGCTAATCGTCTACCTGTATTCATATAGGGTCAATCAGAGGAGGTGGATAACTTTTTACGAGGCCTTAATGTGCCTCGACGAAAGCTCGAGTCTTCGGACCAAAATATCCGCTCGCAGGACTGATGTCGTATGCTTTTTGTAACTGCATTAACTGATACTGAGTCGCACTGCCAAACACATCGGTCTCGTGACCCGCGGAGCCGATGCCGTAGTTGGCCAATATAAAGCCATGGGTGTTGAGGTATCGTTGCAGTGCGTGTACGTCTTCGCCTTGGTCGTTGAACTGTAAGTCGCGAGTGAATATCGAGGATGTCGTTTTTGATGGGCTCGGCGTCGGTGTTGATACGGGATTCAAACCGGATAGCGAAGCTCGAGTCTTGGGTCCGAAGTATCCCGCCGTCGGTGTGATGCCGTGCACTGACTGATATTGTGCGAGCGCGGATGCGGTGGCGGGGCCGAAGTAGGTGGTCTCACTGCCGACAGATCCAGGACCGCTCGAGTGAATAGTGAATCCATGCGCATTCAAAAAGATCTGCAGTTGTCGGACATCCTCTCCCCTGCTTCCGAGTGTCAGGTCGCGTGTGAATCCAACACCAGTACTTGGGTTGCTTGAAATAGTGTTTTGGATCGCGGGAGGAGTGGTGGAAGGTGGTACCGGATTCGTATTGGTACCGGTAGGTGTGAGAGTGGTGGTGATCGAGCCCACGATGGGGCCGTTGCCTCCGGCGACAGTGACCGCAGGTGTAGCACTGGAGCACGCACTCGTGGTAAATACTGCATCGCTCCCGTAGCCGGTATCGGTGCCGTTGGTCGCATAGCCAGCAAAGTGATAGCCGGTACTGCAAGTGAGGCTCGTGACACTGCCGGAAAATGCGCCGGTAGAAAAGGGTGCTCCGGTCGTATCGGTGGTCGTCGCGCCGTATGCGATACCAGTGCCGTATACGAATCCACGGACGGTAGGGCTACTGGAGCCGATGCTGGTGATACTGCCCCCGAGTGTCGCAGAGGTCTGGCTGATGGATGCAGAAGAGTCTGTGGTGACTACTGGTGCAGAGCCTGCATAGGTGCCACCGCCATAATTGCCCGAGCCATACGTGGCCGCGTGAGCAAATGATGCGGTCGTCAACAAAAAAATTGCGCATACTGATATGGTCGCCAAAAGGGCACGGCCATACACTGATCCGATCTGATTATGCGGAGGATGTGCCGCCATAGGTATGATTGCCGTAGCTTCCCGGTATGGTGCCGACGCGACGATCCGGAGTCTTGAGAGCCGACGAGATCTTTTTTATGCTTGAAAACTTGGCAAGAAAAACCGCAAAGCCGATGCCGCTGATCGCGGTCAAGAATTCACCTCTGCTCAAAAGTTTCTTTTCATTATCCATACTACATTTCCCGCAATTAGGTTACCTCTCTAGTATACAGTATTTTTGATATAACCAGTCCGATTTCCCATAGGATGATAGCGGGGATACTGACGACAGCAAGTGTGATCGCATCGGTAGTCGGTGTGACGATAGCGAGGGCCGTGACAATAGCGAGAATAGCGAATCGGTGGTGCTGTGCGAGGATATACGGATTGAGTACTCTCGTGTATGACAGGGCCGAGGTAATGACCGGTATTTGCAGGACTAAAAACACGACCGCGAGCTCGAGAATGCAAAATGAAAGGTAATTTTCTGCGGTCAAAAGAGATTCGGTCCCCGCGACGACAAAACCCTGCAATACCGAGAGTGTCACCGGTATAAAGTAAAAATAAGTCAGCACCAATGAGCCTGCTCCCAAGAGGAGTGAGAAGATAGCAAACAAAGCCAGTGCTATTTTTCGTGAGTGCGATAGTGCGGGAGCAATAAAACGCAAGAATAGTCCCAGCCAAAAGGGAAACGCAACGAGCAAGGCGGCATAAAAAGAAATCTTGATCTGAAACAAAAACGGTCCGAGCGGCGAAAGGAAGAGGAGCTTCTGTCCATGGAGTGGCTTGAGGAGGAGTGTGATGATCGTGTTGTCAAAATAAAAGAAAGAAAGAATCGCGACGGCAACAAAAATAAACCCTCCAAAGAGAATGTAGGTCCGCAAGACCCCAATATGCTCCCAAAAACTCGCACGTTCTATGCTGGTAGTGTCATCCATTGCACTGCTATTTTTTCTTCGGGTCTTCTTTTTTCATTTCATCCGTAAAACCACTTTTGAGTTCGCGAAATGAACGCCCGACGCTTCGTGCGAGGTCCGGTAGTTTGTCCTTGCCAAAGAAAAGCAGGAGAAGAAACACGATGAGCAGTAGTTCAGCGGGACCGAGGCCAAATAAATCCATAGTGGAATGATTAATGAATATACCAAAAGTATATCACGGCTCGTATAAATACAAGATTGAGAAATAAGGATATGCCGGCGCAAAACAAATCCCCCACTTTTGCATTCTGTGGAACGCGGAGCGCCCTCACGGCCGCTCCGCGGGCCTGCGGGTCCGGTCCTCGAATGCAAAAGCGGGGGATTTGTTTTGCGAGCGCTATATCAACAGCGGTATCCTTGCGATACGCACGAGAGAGGGTAAAATATAGGACAAGTATGACCGCGCGATTACCAACACCCGGATCAGATAGCGGCTCATGGGGCGATGTACTCAATACATATTTACAGGTCGGGCATGATTCTGCCGGCAACAACATCGGCCCGATCGTCGAAGTATCAAAATCTAGCAACTACACGCTCACTGCCGCCGAGAATGGCAAACGCATCATTTGTACGGCCGCATTGAATCTCACTATCCCTTCAGTCGGCACTTTGGGTGCTGGTTTTGAATGTGAAGTGGTCAACGACTCAGGTGGCACTGTCACCATCGACGGTCCGGGGGCGACCAATGTCACCATGAGTGATGGTGACATCGCCAACATCCTTGAGGTCAATAGCAAACAGCGTGTCGCCAAGGGCACGAGTACGGTTATTTCCTGATATGCAGTTACGCTCCGGAATCATCGCGGCGGCCACCTCTTCCGTTCCCGCTTCTGTCGTCCTCCCTACTCCATCTTTTGGATCGACTAATCTGCTCGGGTGGTGGGATGTCACTCAGACCAGCTTTGTCTATTACGATACCGTCGGCACGCCGACGGTCGCGGCGATCGAGGATCTCTCCGGCAATGGCAACGGCTGGCTCCAGGGAGACAAATCGCTCCAGCCCACCAAGGGTGCCAACAACGGACCGTTGTTCGATGGTACTACGATGAACATGGATTGTGTGATCAAGTCTCTTTTTAATGGCTTGAGCCAAGTCTCTGTCTATGCACTGGTACGGCCGGTCGCCGGTACCGCCAAACGCACACTCTTCGCTACTTCTGAGGGTACTACGAATGCACCAGCGACAGCGGCAAGTATCGCATCGGGCGGTACTGGATATGCAGTCAATGATTATGTCACTATGACCGGCGGCACCGGTACCCAGGCGGTCGTCAAGGTGACATCAGTCGATGGCTCCGGGGTGATCCTCACGGCCAATCTCGTCGTGCCCGGCACCTATACGACACCGCCGACCAATCCCGCTTCGACGACCGGCGGCACGGGGACCGGTGCGACGTTCAATCTCACCGTAGCCGCACGAGGCAGTGGCTCAGCTGCCGATCGATTCACATATTATTTTGCATCCGGCTCGACGAGTCGCAAGTCATACATTACGACATCGGCGCTTGATGGTGCACAAAACACCACCAGCACCTCCAACGGCACATCTTTGGGTGCGGCAAATGGAGGCGCACTTTCGGATACGACGACCAAACACCGTGTCGGTGTCGAGCTGGATTACACTGGTGTGACCGCAGTCGCCGACTTTTATCATGATGGCTCACACGACGGATCACAGCAAACCTGGACACCGCTCGAGACCGCGCCATGGAAGCTCAATACTATCGACAGTGTGGCGTTGAAGCTCGGGAATAACACTGCAGTGAGTGCCCCGCTGTTGGGTGAACTGATCGCGATGGTGGCGCTTGCTGAGATCCCTTCGAGTAGTCGCCGGACGCAGATCGACACCTATCTCGCCGGATTATAATCACTTGTATACTATACTTATCATATGACTCAATACATACGAGCGGCACAAGCATACGGAGTAGTCTCTGCGACAGTCTCGCAAGCGGCCTCTATCCCCTCTACTGATTTGCAAAAGCTTCAGGCCCGTATCTTTGCTAGGCTCGGTGTGACGCCGGGTACGAGCCAGCTCGGTACCGAAAAGAGCATCACCGTCGGAAGTGTCACCAAGGCACTCCAGATACCTGATAGCGTCTATGCCGCCGCAGTCGCCGCCGGTGTCGACTTCTCCGATTGCCTCTACAATTCATCGACCTCAGAAGGGACCTACTCGAGCACGAGCGAGACTCCGACCATGTCTCAGCCAGGATTGCATCGCCAGATATGCCTCGCGATCGGTGACAGTCTGACAGAAGGCACGACCGGAGCAGGTTCGTATCCCGATCTAACCGTTCAGGCCAATCAGCTCTGGTCGTTTGGTGCCGACAGTGCCGGCCTCCCTCTCACGTACAGTCTCACCACCGCCACGCCGCAGTCTGTAAAGACGAATCGCTGGGCACACGAGAAGAGCCGGATCATTTACGACTTTGGGCACGGCGGGTGGCGCTGTGCCAACCAAAGCGGATATACCTATACACAAGGGTCCCCGTGGGATGTGAATGTCGGTCAGATGTCGTATATCGCAGTCGCATCATCACAGCAGATTTGTGCGTACATATTTTTGGGCACCAACGATATCAACTATGCCGACCTCAACGGAAACGCAGGGCTCGCTTCGGATCCTACCGCCGGATCGCCGGATTATTTCACCAATGCGCTCACGCCGCTCATCACCGCTCTCAAGGCCCAATATCCGACCATCAAGATCATCTGGCAATCCCCTGTCGCGCGCGGAGCAAGCGCCACTCCGCTCAACAATAAATTCATCACCATCGCATCCTACGCGATCGCAAATAAATCAGCCTTGGGGATCGACATCATCGTCGATAGCCGACAAATCCCCCAGTTTGATCCCACTACCCCGACAGTCACCAACAACACAGCATACTATCAAAACGATAACACCCACCTGACCACTGATGGATACGCCTTGATGAAGCCCTACCGCCGCGCCGCTTACGATCTCGCACTCGGCTTCGCCGTACCATCAGGTATCGCCTCGGCTTTTGCTTGATGGTTATTAGTTGCCGGCCCTAGGAAACTATGAAGTCAAAGAAGCCAAAGGGTTTTCATGGTGAATGATTGAGACTTTTGTGCCCTTTTGGGGTTCACTGGTTATCTCGACGGTCGCTTGCAGTTGGCTTGCCAATGCGGAGAGGAGGCTCGTGCCGAGTCCTTTATGAGTACTTGTTTGACCGGTCGGCATCCCGACGCCGTTGTCGCTGACACTCAATGTCCAGTCGGCGTCTTTGCAATTGTACGCGACGACAACCCTACCTTCCTGACCGATCTTGAAGGCGTGTTTGATGCAGTTGAGGACAAGCTCAGTGGTGACGAGGCCGAAGCTGACGGCTATGTCGGATGACACGGTCCCCTTATCGGCGACCACTTCGATGACTACTTGCGTATGACCGGCTATCATGGACTGCGCCAGATTTTTGCAGAGGGCGTCTAGGTATTTGCCGACGACGATCTCTTCACCAAGTCCTGCGGGGTCGAGCTGTTGTTGGACCGTCGCGATCGTCATGATGCGTTCGTGTGCATCGGTCAGGTGGGAGCGGCTTTCTTCGGAGGTCACTGTATGAGACTTCAAGAGGAGAATGCTCGCGATGATCTGCAGGCTGTTGGCGATGCGATGACTCATCTCTCGGAGCAGGAGATCCTTTTTGGCGAGGATGCTCTCTTTTTCCGCCTCCAGCTTTCGTTGATCGGTGATGTCAAAGATGGATATGAGCATCTTTTGTTTGGTGTCGTCATCGAGCACGCGGCGGGCGTTGACCAGCATAGTGCGATTGCCGAGATCAGAAAAATTATGTCGGACTTCGTAGTCTTCGACCGGTGTCTGCTCCTCGGTCACTTTCGTAAGGAGTGATCGTAATTCGGGGATGTCCCATTCACCGTTGCCGAGATCATAAAACATCTTTCCCTGCGTCTCTTCGTGCGTCAAATTGAATTTCTTGTAGAAAGAGTGGCTTGCGACCACGATGCGCAGGTCCTCGTCGAGTACGATCAGTGGCTCGCGGATGGCGTCGATGATCGCCTGTGTAAGCATATGACCGCCTATCGGGTCGCTCAGCGGATCAAGGCCTTTCATAGGGGGGCATCCATAGACTTGACACTATACCTATTTTGAGTGAAAGCAAGGTGAAGACGTGAACAACTCACCACTGCTTCATGGAGGATAGTGCAGAGTGTCTCTATGTAGTCCGGGCAAGGCGATGAGTGTATCTCCCGGCAAGGCGTATCTGGGAGCGCAGACACCTCCCGTCCCCGCGGCGAAATCAGCGCAGATGCTCGGGATCAACATCGCAAATAACGGCCTCGTGCTCTTGCGCGGTGCGCGTGTCTCTGCGATATCCGGCGAGATTATCTATGTGGAGATGAAGTGGAATGTGGCCCGACTCACCTGGACCATCAGGTCGAATTTGAATACCAAGTTTTTGACATCAACAGGAGAAAAGCAATCGCTCGCAGACATCCGAGTCGGCGATATCGTCAATGTGACGGGAGAGCTCTCCGATGACGGCACCGGCCCCGTGATCAATGCGCAGTTTGTGAGAGAAGACTAACCGGATCTCAATCCCTGTTCTTGCGGTGACGGCCGATCCCCTCTTCCTTCTCGCGACGGCGCACCTCGGCCTCGTCCATACCGAAGTGGTGTGCAAACTCGTGCCAGATCGTGTCGGTGACGACGTCGCGTACGTCCGCGCCATCTTCTTCGGCGGCTTCGAGTATGGGCAAGCGGAAGATCGTGATCGTGTCGGGCATCGTGGCACCCACACCGTAGCCTTCGCCGCGCGCCGATAGTGGTATTCCATGGTAGTAGCCGAGCAGTGTCTCATCATCGCCCAGTCCTTCGCGTGCACGTAGCTCGGTCGATGGCTCGTCTTCGATCAGGAGTGCGACATTCTTGATCTTTTCCCGTACCCACTGCGGCAGTTGATCATATCCTTCCGCGACAAGTTTTTCGAATTCGGAGGGGGTCATGTCAATAAATTCTCGACTACCCTACCCATTCACCACAAGTGCGGCGAGGAGTAGTGCTACTATTCCGACGGCGAATATGCCTACTGTCTGGAGAAAGAGCTTAACCGCCTTTTGACGGTGGCCGTCGAGGAGCAAGATGACGGGTTGGTAGAAAAAGAGAAAGGCCATCAGGGCGACAGAGAGGACGAGGACGGAAAGCATCACCATCGGATACAGGATGCTTTCTTGCGGGAATCCGTGAAAATGAGTGGTCGAGAATATCACTGTCACGAGCATGACGATATAAGCGATCGCGAAGAGGGCGTTGTAAAAAGGGTTGGTGGTCATGTTTTTAGTATACGGCAAATCGTCGAATGCGAAAGCAACCCACACCCTCACCAAGGGGAGTCCTTGATGTTTTCAGATATTGAGAATAAAAAGCCCACACAGTGTCTAGACACTGCGCGGGCGCACCTCACATATTCTTGAATTCGATACAGTCGTAACCCGAGAATCCGTTGAGATAGGGATAGACATTTACGGCGTGAAAGCCGATCATCTCGGCGACGTCCTCCATGCGCTGTTTGTCGGTAAGTTTGCCATTACAAAAAGCAACCTCCACACCTCCCTTAAAATCACATCGTTCAGCCCGAAACACACTGCCATGCCGACAGTTGTGCCTGTAGGGTCTTTCGTTGAGGATACCGCGATCGTAACGCACTACAATGCGATCATCTTTTTCACCCGACATGTGAAGTCTCCGTGCACATCCCAAGCCGCCTACCGGCCAGGTTGACCAGTGATAATATGCACTATTTGTGTATAAAAGGAAAGTCCTTACCAAGGGCCTTGGTATTTACGACCTGTTGTTTTTATTTTTCATGTTCAACTCCTTTCAGTCTTTTTACTGCTATGTCAGATGCGCCCTGCCTCAGTGCCATCAGTGCATCTATACCAAGGATTTTCCTGATATTTTCTATTGGTTTTTGCATATGTATTAGTGACTCCGACTCATTTTCAGGCTTCCCATGCCCCATAATGAGACCGAAAATTTTATAAATCTCTTCTACTAACTTGGTTCGTTGCTCGCCAACCGGAAGCTCTGATAGTTTCAATTCGCTCATTTTTGCTCCCATTATAATTAATCCCATTTCATATGGTTTTAATTCTTCCTCGAGCTTACTCGTAAGCCAGGTAGCGTGTTTGAAACGAATCCTCACCAAATCACCACCGATGTTTAAGGCATTTTGGGTCGCACCTTCTTTCAATAATTCCTGAAAGCCCGATTGTACTCGAACCATGTATTCTTCACAAAAGGCCACATGCTTATCGTAGGCGACCTCTGCCATGTGTGATGCAGTACCAAGAGCAAAGTCCTGTTGTCTGTTTTGTAGTTCAATCGCACGTTCATGTTCGGTGTATTCACGCCAAAGTTGTGCGAGAAACCCAAGAAGTGCACCTGCTCCGGGCATAGCTACAAATCCCTTAAATACTTCCGAGATTGGGAGTACATACACCCCCACGAACGAGACAGCTAAAACTGCCAAAAGGATAGTGTAGGTTAGCCAATTTTTCTGGAATACTTGCATGGCGTACATTCTACAGCTTTTCCCGTAGGCTTTCGAGTTGAGCGCTTCGCGCGCGTGATTTGTGTGGTCCACAATAATTCATGTTTCGTCAAACATGAATTTTCCAGACCCGGACTCGGCTTTTTTTGTACTCAAAAAATATGCCTCCGTCTTCACAAAAGCGGAAAAGAGTGGAGCAGTCCACTCTTTTCGCACTCGCGCTTTTGTGACCCCACGGAGAAGTTGCACGCATCGGCCAGGCGTTCTTCGTGCGCCGTCGCGCACGAAGCCGCACGGCCCTGGCTCGCGGCCTCGCCTACTAGCTCGGCATCGCTCCGCCTTTCGATTCTCCGTCGTAAGAGTGTTCAAACACTCTTACTTGGGATCATGAACAAAAAGTGCGGCTCAAAAGCCGCTCTTTTTGTACCATGACCCCACGGAGAATCGAACTCCGATTAACGGCTTGAGAAGCCGGCGTCCTAACCGTTAGACGATGGGGCCTTTACTTACTGAAGTAAAATAACACAAAACGGAAGCGCCAGCAATGAGCACAAAAATGAGCATAAAAAAGAAATGGGCCGATTGGTGCGGCCCATTCTAGACTAGATTTATTTAAACTTTTTGGCGCATCTTGCGTGCCTGCGCCCTGGCGAGTTTCTCTTGGTAGCCTGGCAGGCCGGTGGCATTGTGGACCTGTTGGCGCAGATTGGCACGATTAACTTCTCCGCCCTCGGCGCACCACGCATAGCGCTGTGCGTTCAGTCCTTTGCCTTGCTTTCGCCGGGCGTTGTCTTTTGATAAGAGCATGTCCTAACCCTCTCTATCATGATGAATCACCGGGATCAGTGTGACACATTATATATATTTTGTCCACTACTCCCCTTTTATCAGTGTAAACCGTGGGCGACCGTCTGCAAGGGTACCAAAAAAGATCTCTGTAGGACGAAACCAAAACCCATGGTCGTGCGGCCAGAGATGTTCGTAGAGAACACCGATCTCAAGGGTCTCTGAGTGCCGTACGTCACGCTGGACAAGTCGATAGACGCCACCTTTGTAGTGCTGATAGATCTCACCAGATGCCTGAAGCGCTGATTCGTGGGTCGCATAGAGTGGGTGTTCTTGGTTGGACATATATGTATATCCCTTTCTTTTTTAACTGCAAGAATAGTAACACGCCCGCTAGCGGTTTTGCCACTCTGGGTCTTGGCGGACAAGGAGGCTGGCGGCTCGCTCGGGCTCGGCCATGATCTCGAGGACGGTCTTTTCCATGCGCATGGATTGCGAGCCTTTGATGAGGATGACGTCGCCTGCTTGGATAAATGGCTCGAGCTCTTTGCCGGCGCGGACGGATTCATTTTGCTCGTATTCGCGGATGGATGTATCAGGCATGCCGGCATCGAGTGCGGCTTCGCCTATGGCGCGTGCGCGGAAACCGACGGTGACGAGCATGTCTGCACAGGCGGCGACACGCTCGCCTACCGTGCGATGTGCACCGGCCGAATATTTGCCGAGCTCAAGCATATCGCCCATGATGGCGATCTTCTTGCCGGTGGTCTCGATCTCTTTGAGTGTATCGAGTGCGGCGAGTGCGGCGGCGGGAGAAGAATTGTAGGTGTCGTCGATGATGATCGAACCGCGAATGCCGGGGAGCAGACGCAATCTCCCCGGTGCGGGCTCCCACGACGCGAGGCCGGCCACTGCGGAGACGATGTCGACACCGACAGTATTGGCGGCGGCGAGTGCCGCGAGGGCGGCATAGACGCGTGGACGGCCGAGTGCCCGGTGAATCGATACGGGTATCGAATTGCCATCATGATTCACGCGAAAATGAATACCCGCGGGAGCTTTGTCTTCGTAGATGATTTCCTCATGGGAGGCGCTGTAGTCGTTGGTCGGCTCATTACCATACGTGATCGAGACGCCGCGGAAGGTGGAGCGCAATCCTTCCATGCGCACATCGTCGCCGTTGATGATGAGTTTGCCGCCGGGCTTGAGGTATTCGGCGAGCGCGCTTTTTTCCTTGAGCACTGCCTCGGGCGAATCAAAATATTCTACATGCACGGGGATCTCGGGGATGCTGGTGATGACCGCGATGTCGGGGCGGAGCCACTGCGCGATGCTACGGATATCGCCAGGTCGGTCTGCCCCTACTTCGAGCACGAGCCATTGTGGATATTCGGTACCACGCACGATGAGCACAAGTCCTTGTATAAGGTTCCAAAGCCAATGAAAAGGATTGCGCCAGGCGTTGTCGAGACCGAGGATCGTGAGCGGTACGCCGATCTCGCTGTTGAAACTCTTCTCACTCTTGCGCACATGTAGGTGTCCGGAGAGCGTCGCAAAGATTGCGTCTTTGGTGGTCGTCTTGCCGACCGAGCCCGTGATCGCGATCACCTTAGGGCGGTAGCGCTTGAGCACTGCCCGTGCTTCCCAGATGAGGATACGTGAGATGATTTTTTTGAAGATGGGCATATTTTGAAATCAGGACTTCATTATACACGGTTACCTATCTTGGAAGATACTGGTCAAGGTGTCACCTCAGCTAAAATGGCTGAGGTGACACCTTGACCGCACTAGCGATCCGGCGGGATATTGTAATAATTGATCATGAATTGGGCGATATTCATAAAGGGATGGGCGAGGGTCGCGGAGGCGTATTCTTGGCCGTGTGGCTCATAGGCAAAGAGGAAGATGATGAATTTAGGATCATGCGCGGGGAAATAGCCGAAGAATGAGTGTAGGTATGTGCCTGCTGGTAAGTATCCCCCACCGGGGGCCGGGATCTGTGCAGTGCCGGTCTTGGCGGCGATCGTGTAGTGATCTTGTTTGAGTGCACCGTGGAGGAGTCCGGTGTCGAATACTTTGATGAGCATGTTGGTCACGGTGGAGGCGGTGTGCGGCTTGATCACTTGTATGCCATCAGGGATGGGAACAGTGCGCGTGATGCCGCTGTCGTACTTGATCGCGGTCACGATGTGGGGATTCGGTAGGACTCCACCATTGGCCAAGGCGGACAATGCACGGATCATCTCTATCGGTGAGACAGAGATACCTTGGCCGAATGCGGCAGTATCATAATTGACTGCGGATTCGTTGCCGGTCCCGAGATTGGTCAGGTCGCCGGTCACTTCATTGGGTAGATCGATACCGGTCTTCTGGCCGAGGCCGTAGCTACGCATGTATTTGGTGAAGGTCCCATATCCGGTCGTATCGGCAATGAAGGATACGCCGACATTGAGCGATTGGCTTAGGATTTCTTGCATGGGGATCACGCCGCGGGCTTTGTGGTCGTAGTTGCATACGTGGTAGGTACTCACCGTGATACAGCCCTTGTCATTGTAGGTCGTGTTGGGCGTGATCACTCCACTATCGAGCCCTGCCGCCATGGTGAGCGGCTTCATGATACTCCCGAGCTCGTAGCGGCCGGTGACCATTTGATTGGTAAAGACCGAGGAATTAGTCTCGAGATTGTAGGTGTTGGGGTCAAAGGATGGTCGCGATGCCATGGCGATGATCTCCCCGGTATGCGGGTCCATCACAATCCCTCCGGCAAATTTTGGTGTATAGGTCTTCATGACGCCGTCGAGCGTGTCTTCGAGTTGACGCTGTACGCTCGGCTCGATCGAGGTGACGATATTGCCTTGATGTGCCGTGGGGTCATTGGCGATGAGTGTCTGCGCGGTCGTGAATATTTCCGCAAAAGGATTCATGGCCACACTCGATACCTGATGTGCGAGCGTGTCTTGATAAGAACTCTCCAATCCGTAGAGGCCGGATCTCGTATTGCCGCCGCTGTAGCCGACGAAGCCGAGGACGTTGGCGGCGAGGGATTTGCCGGGATAGAGACGCCACTGATCGTGTACCAAGATCACACCGGGGATCTGCGCGGTGCGGACTTTTTTGGCGGTCGCATCGTCGAGGCGGAAGGCGACTTCTTCGTAGGGATCGGATTTTTTTGTGGCACTTTGGATGAAGCGGTCATGATCGATCGGGGTGATCGCGTTGAGTGTGGTATATGCCACGCTTGCGTCGACGATATTGGGCGGCTGGATCGCGACGCGCCAGCCGCTCTGCATCTCAGCGGCGGAGCGGATCTCGCCGTCTTTGGTGGTGAAATAGATCGCGCCGCGATCGATCGTGTCGGTATCGGTCTCGACGTATTGCCCCATGGCATTTTTCTGATATGCCGCACTATGTACGATCTGGACGAAATAAAGCCGAGTCGCGAGCAAAAGCGCGATTGCGATAAAAAACACCGACAAGACGCGGGCGCGAAACCTCGTATCTACGGTGCGTGAACGATGGACAGCGGTCATGATAGTGTCTCGTCTCTGCGAACACAGTGAAGCAGTCTAGGGTATTAGCGCGGAACTCTGGATTGCTTCGCTCCGCTCGCAAAGACGGGATAAGTATATTATATCGCACCTTGTGCCGAGGCGACGACATTGGCCTGTCCTACATTACCATGACGATAGACATAACTCTGGCCGGTGATCGCGGAAAGGCCGAGAGTACTACCTGCTTCCGGCGTGAGCTCTTGTGATAGGGAGTAAAATTGCCCTTCTAATGTGCCGATCGAGGTTTCGAGCTGGGTGGATCGCACGTCGGCTTCTTTGTGGGCGATGACATTGAGCACGGATGCACCGACAAAATAAAGGTAAGCACATGTCAAAAGTGCGAGCATGCCCAAAAGCACCCGCAGAAGCGTGGTTTCCCATTGATATTCAATGGCGAGCACCTGTACTTTTTTGTCCATCATAAAATTTTTTGATCGTTTTTGTTTTTATTGGTTGTTTTCTTTTTGGATCACACGAAGCTTGGCACTGCGAGCACGAGGATTGTGGGAG
>Ga0265292_1001209_pt1 | contig 24416 bp, 23 predicted proteins | sample Munlanlewell296A_FD_189080 | JGI IMG/M metagenome (GOLD analysis project Ga0265292, IMG submission 189080) | Leachate microbial communities from a municipal landfill in Southern Ontario, Canada - Leachate well 296A | ecosystem: Engineered > Solid waste > Landfill > Unclassified | place: Canada... | reverse complement strand
GCCTACGGCCTAAGCAGTAAGGTGGCGAAGCCACATCATTCTTGTGCCGCGGTAGCTCAGTGGTAGAGCAGAGGATTGAAAATCCTCGTGTCGATGGTTCAATTCCGTCTCGCGGCACCATCTCTGACTATTTGGTTGCAAAAAATTGAACCGAGCTTTATCATACGCCTCTTGTAAATAAACATTTATGTCAACTGTTCACAAAATCGACGCAACTTACGGGAAACTTACACGAGGAGAATTGACCGGAGAAGAGTTGGCTGATCTCGAAGAAGCTTTACTGGCTAGAGAAGAAGCGTATGCACCCTATTCCAATTATCTTGTAGGGGCCTGTTTGCGAACAAATGACGATGCAGTAGTTCATGGATGGAACGTTGAAGATATAAGCTATGCGGCTTTACATGCGGAAAAAAACGCTATAGGACGCGTCCTCCAAAAAAGTAGACCATCTGGATTAAAACGAGTAACGGTAATTGGAGGTCTGCGCGGTCAGGACGCCGAAGACATCGCGACTTCTTGTGGAGATTGCCGGCAAGCATTGCTTGAAGTCATCCTCCCCGAAGATAACCCACAGATAATTATGGCCGGTGTTCACGGCGCTGTCATAAGGGCAAACCTTCGAGATTTGCTTCCCCTTGGATTCTTTCCGGCAAGTATTAAAAAATAGGCACCATCTATTCCAAGAATTCGAAGCTTCCTACCATGGCCTTGACCTCTTCGTCAGTGTCTCTGCAAATGATTCGATAGAAATAATTGCCATAATCCACATAGATTACCTGGCTGGTTTCACTTATTTCTACAAAAGGAACCTCGATAGCGGCAGCGTCATAAGTCAAACTCATGTGGCCGTCCTCTGTGACACCCCGCGTGCCACCGGGTTCATAAAATCCCTCGTCGGTCGTGAAGCCAAAAGCCTCCTGTCCTGCAAAGGTGGTAGATTCAGCATCATGGATGTTTTCATTATAATCCGCGGCCTTCTCTCCATATTCCATCGCAGTCATTCCCAGCTCATTTTTATAAGGTTGGATGCTAAGAACCGTCTCGCCAAGCGTATTTAAAACCGTAAACGTTGCGAGAGCATCTTCGGGGATCTGATTGACACAGTAGGCATTGAAACAATAGAAAGTTCCCTCAGGGTAACTGATTTGAAAGTGGTAGTACTGGTTTTGGTAGTTTTGCCAAGCGGAGGTATCCACCGCAGCCGATTTGACGCAGCCGCTGAGAAGAACGAACGAAAGGCAAAGGAGAATTATTTTTTTCATCATGTTAAAGGGGTGAATTGTTCCAAATGGAGATCAGTTTTTGCCAAGCCCTTGGCATCCATGAGTTCTTTAACACTTCTTACCATGTCGCCGTTTCCACAAATGTAGACTTGAATATTCTCAGTGGTCAACTTTTTTAAGTGATCCGTAACACGGCCCTTTTCACCCGTCCACGTCTCGGAGGGTTGAGACAAGGTAACCGTGGCCTTGAAGTTTGCATGTTCTTTTCCCCACTTGCGAAGTTGTTCCGTATAAAATAAATCCCCCTCGTGACGCACTCCGAAATAAAGCGAAATGGGTTTTGCCCAACCCTCATCAAACAAAGTGGGGAGCATGCTCATAAAAGGGGCAAGCCCAACCCCGGTAGCCACCAGTACAATGTCTTTGGGAGAATCAGCCAAGGTAAAATATCCAAGTGGCCCGGAAAAATTGACCTTATCGCCCACCTTTAAATTTGCTAAATAGTGAGACGCCTTCCCGTCGGGTAAAATTTTAACGCACAGGGAAAAACCCTCCTTATCGGGGGCGCTGGAAACCGAATAAGCGCGGGTAATTTTCTTCTCGCCATCCGGCACCTCCAGCGTAAAGAACTGTCCGGCAATGAAGCCCACCGACTCGCCTTCAAAAGCGAAATCGAACTGGTACACATCGTGGTTCAATTTAAAAACCTCAGTTAATTTTGCAGTAAAATCTTTCATTTTTTCTTTTCTATAATGCTGCTTACGAGCAACTTGTTGGGAATTATAAGAATATGTTTTTCGGAGGTTTCCAAAATACTGCTGCGAAAACCGATTTTGAGAACTTTTCCTTCATCGTAGCCGCTGAGCTTAATCGTGTCACCGACGACAAAAGCTTTTTCGGTTATAAGGGTGAGTGAACTGAAAAAACTTTCCAAGGTGCTCTGCAGCCCCAGTGCGACAGCAATTCCTCCCACGCCCAGTCCCGCCAACAGCGAACTGATGTCAAAACCGAGATTACTTAAAATGAGCAAGAAGGCGAGTGTCCAGATAATAAAACTGCGAAAAGGCCTAAGGAAAGGGACTTTCCGAAAACGGATAAGGCGGTTGGCCAGCATGGCTACAAGGAGCACCACTACGGTGAAGCCTAATTGCAACATTGTGAAGTCCATGCTTTTAATTTAGCATAGGGTTCCATGGACTCCCAACGAATTCTTCAGCTCAACCCGGAAAGTTTCGCCCTTTTAGTAAAACAGCTTCGTCATTTTCACGATGATGCGGATTTGTTTGAAGTCGACCTGGATCACATGCGGGTGAAAGGCGATCTCCACGTGATTCAAAACTCTTTTGATAAACCCATCATTGGCCGCACCGCCATGCTCGATATGGCCAAACGTGCCGCTAAAGCCAAGCTACCTTTTGTGAGAATTCCTAAAAATTTGGCACTCGACGCAGAGTTCACTACCCTGGTGAAAAACAAGGGTACGACGCTGCTTTACATCGAGGAGCCTCTCCAGTAAAGTTCCTCTCAAGCCGAAACAATCATTATGAATCTTCAAATTGCTATTGTCGGGCTGCCCAATGTGGGAAAATCCACTTTGTTCAACGCACTCACGCGTAGCCAGGCGGCACAGGCGGCTAATTATCCGTTCTGTACCATCGATCCCAATGTGGGCGTGGTGGAAGTGCCGGATGAACGCCTGCAGGCACTTGCCGAAGTCACCAAAACGCAAAAAATCATTCCCGCAATTGTGGAATTTGTAGACGTAGCGGGACTGGTGAAAGGCGCGAGCCAAGGGGAGGGACTGGGGAATCAATTCCTGGCATATATTCGTGAATGCAATGCCATCGCGGAAGTCATTCGGTACTTTAAAGACGGGAATGTAATACATGTCCACGAAAATCTGGACCCCAAGCGAGATCGGGAAATTCTTGAGACGGAGCTCATTTTGGCGGACCTTCAAACTTTGGAAAAACGCATGGTCAAATCGATTAGTGAGGCTCGTGGAGGAGCCAAAGAAAAAATAGCCATTCACGCCATTTTGGAGCGACTTAAGCCGGAATTGGAATCGGGAAAACTCGCTATTCAAGTGGGGCTGAACGATGAAGAAAAAGAACTCATTCGCGACCTGCATCTCATCACCATGAAACCACTGATGTACATCGTGAACGTGGGCGAGGAGGAAGTAGCCACCATTCAAGAAAATGAATTACGCAATGTGCTGGGCTTGCCCGCAGAGGCCAAAGTCATTCCCATCTCCGCCAAAGTGGAAGCGGACCTTGTGAGTTTCAGCCTCGAGGAAGCACAAGCTTACTTACAAGATTTGGGGCTTAAAGAAACCAGCCTCCATCATGTGATTCGCGAGGCTTATGAATTACTCGGGTTACAAACTTACCTGACCGCCGGAGAAAAGGAAGTTCGCGCATGGACCGTTAAAAAAGGAGCCACGGCTCCGCAGGCCGCCGGAGTGATTCACACAGATTTTGAAAAAGGATTTATTCGTGCGGAAGTCATCAACTGGAAAGATTTTGTGAACTGTGGCGGTGAAGTGAGGGCAAAGGAAAAAGGCTTACTGCGCGTGGAAGGGAAAGAGTACGTCGTGAAGGACGGCGACGTTATGCATTTCCGTTTTTCATCGTAGGGCACGTCGGTGCCGTTTGCATACGAGTGACGTTGAGTACGCCATCCACCTTCCGTACAGCACGCATCGTGCTTTCATATTGGTTAAAGTCAACGATTTCGAGTACAAAATCAACTCGAGCCACACCATTTTTTGCGTTAGGCAAAGATTGGAGCATCACAATATTAACCCCCGTGGTGGCGAGTTCATTACAAAGATCACGTAAGAGCCCAATACGGTTATTACTCTCAACCATAATGGAGATATGATGTACTTTCCTCGGAGTTACATCTTTGAATTTTCGACGGGGGATGCGTTCGTACGATTTGATGTCCACCGGCGCGTGTTCCTCTCCAAAGAGTTCTTGCTCGGTGAACAGAACGTGGATTAATTCCTGGACATTAATAGTCCCATTTCCAATTTCATACAAAAGGTCTTCCCATTCCTCTATTTCATAATGTTCAAGTACCATGATCTTTTGAAGGTCAGTAAGGCCGGCGATACCGAGGAAACCGAGAATTTTAATCTTGTGATCCACCAACTCTTCCGCCTGCCCCACAATAGAAGTACGGTCTTTTTCTTTCAAAAATTCGCGAATTCGGGTGCGGGCCAAACTGGTGTGCACACTGTCCAACCATTCCGCTTGGGGCCCATCGGATTCTTCAGAAGTATGTACATAAACGATGTCCCCACTTTTGAGCTGTGTGTTGATGGGACTTAAATGCCCATTAACATCAGCCGAAACCGCAAGCATTCCCACATCGCTGTGAATTTGATAGGCAAAATCCAGTACGCTGGAACCCAGCGGAAGATCAATCACGTCTCCCTTGGGAGTGAACACAAAGATACGATCTTCGAAAATATCCAATTTCAAATGTTCGAGAAACTGCTTGTTGTTGGATATATTTCTTTGCATGTCCAGAATCTGCTTAACCCATTCATATTTTTTAGCAAATTTCTTCTTAACTTGTGCCTGCTTTTTATCAGCCTTGGAATAAAAATAATGAGCCGCAATTCCATATTCATTTTCAAGATGCATGTCATAGGTTCGGATTTGAAATTCCGTGATTATGCCACCAAGTCCGAAGACAGTCGTGTGGATACTTTGATAACCATTGGCCTTTGGGATTGCGATATAATCTTTGAGTCGTCCGATTTTAGGCGTGAAACTTTGATGCAAGATCCCAAGTACTTGGTAGCAAGTTCCAATATCCGGGACTAAAACACGAACACCCAAAAGATCATAAATTTCGTGAAAACTTTTACCACTACGAAGCATTTTGAGATAAATACTGTAAAGGTTTTTCTGTCGTCCCATGATTTCAAAGTTCTCGATATATTTGGACTTCAGCAGGTTTTCTATTTTTTTGATTGTTTTTTTAAGTACATTTGCTTTTTTACGCATGGATTCCTCCACCAAATGTGCGATTTCATCATATTCTTTAGATGCCAAAACATGGAAACAGCAATCTTCGAGTTGATTTTTAAGTTCCCAGATTCCGAGCAAATTGGCGATGGGAACGAAAATTTCCAAAGTTTCACGCGCGATGCGTTCACGTTTGAGAGGGTTAGGAATCGCGTCAATGGTCTGCATATTGTGAAGACGATCGGCCAGTTTAACCAAAATAATGCGCGGATCCTTTGCCGAATGTAGAAAGAGCTTCTTGAGTGATTCAATTTGGCGCTCTTCCATCTCATTGCGATAATGCACCTTGGACAGTTTCGTGATTCCATCCACCAAAAATTCCACCTTCTCGCCAAACTCGGCCTTAATATCCTTAAGCGTATAAGAAGTATCCTCAGGGACATCGTGGAGCAAACAGGCAATCAGCGTATCTTCGTCTACACGCAGATCAGTCAAAATTCGCGTCGCACTTACAGGATGGTTGATGTAGGGAGAGCCGTCTTTTCGGGTTTGCCCTTCATGAGCGCGTTTGGCAAATTCATAAGCATGGAGTATTCTTGTTGTGTCCAAATCGGGCAAATACTTTTTGGCAGCAGTGAGAACAGGTGTAATCATAGCTGGTTGACTAGACTGATAAGTCATTTTATATTAACCAAGCTCTTTGGGCAAGAACTTTATGAAGACAAAAGGCAAGGTACTGGTGGCAATGTCCGGAGGAGTCGATTCTTCCGTGACCGCCGCTCTGCTAAAACAGCAGGGCTACGATTGCGTGGGTGCCCATATGAATTTATGGAAAGATCCTACGGTTAAACATCTTCCCACCGATTCTCTGGCGGTTGTCCGCAGTGTCTGTCAAAAGCTTGGAATCCCCTCTCACAGCATTCATCTTGAAGAAACTTTTAAGGAGAAGGTAGTGGATTTTTTCCTCGAAGGATTCAAAAAAGGGGAGACGCCCAACCCCTGTGTGCGTTGCAATAAAACCATAAAATTCGGCATTCTATTCGAGAAAATGGAAGAGTTGGGTTGTGATTTTTTGGCCACCGGTCACTACGCTCACCTCACAAAAAGTAGAGACGGTTTTATTCATTTGAGTCGAGGAAAGGACATAGCAAAAGATCAAACCTACTTTTTATACAATCTCGATCAAGCCCATCTTAAAAGGATCAAATTTCCTCTCGGTACATATACCAAACCTCAAGTCCGCGAACTGGCGAAGAAATTCGGCCTAACGGAACTCGAAAACAGACAGGAGAGTCAGGACGTGTGTTTTTATCCCGATAAAACAACTTCCGGATTTCTAAAACGATATTTGAAGCCGGGAGAAGATTTTAAGACCGGGAAAATCATGGACAGCCAGGGAAAGGTGCTGGGCGAACATCAAGGTTTGCCGTTTTATACCATTGGTCAGCGCAAAGGGATTGGAGTAGGGGGTGGCCCTGCACTTTATGTAAATAAAATGGATAAAATTAAGAATGTACTTGTCGTGGGCGGCGAAGAAGAGCTAATAGGGAATCAAATCAACGTGCGAGAACTTAACTTTATATCCGGCACGATGCCCGACGAGAATACCGTCTTGCACGTCCGCGTGCGCGGTCAGGGTAAATTCATCAGGGCAGAGCTTAAAAAAAGCGGGTCAAATTACCAAGTTCGCTTCCTTGAACCTGAATACGGCATCATGCCCGGGCAGTCAGTGGTATTTTATAAGGGTAAGGAGCTTCTCGGCGGGGGGATCATGTGCTATAATTAAGTGATGAATTCACGTAAGGCACCATTTTCGAGTCTGGCTGCGCGCCTGGCCTTCCAGGTCGATAAAAAAATCCTTCAACTCGAAGAGGAGTCTTACTTACGCCTGGACCTTTCCGCACACGAAGCCGCTGTGCTTCACATGCCCACTTTTTCAAAGTTTGGTGGATTCAAACGGTTTGCCGCCAGCGCGCTGGTGATCTACCTTTTGCTTTTCAGTCTCACCAATGCGCCCGCTTATTTCAAAATCATTCAGGCTAACATTCAGCAGGCTAACTCAGCCCAAGAGGCCGCATTACAAGCTCTGCAACTTTCCAGCCTCACGCTGGATCCTTGGACCGGGAAGCAATATACCTCGGTGGAGCCGAGCCTCCCTCCCGAAGAAACGTTGGCACTTTTGCCGGTGGGCGCTGCTGAGGATCAGTTACTTAGTTTGAATCTAATGCTAAGCACCTACGACAATCGCATTCGAGTTCCGTCTCTCAACATCAACGCACCCATTGTGGAACCTCAGTTGGGCCTGGACGCCCTGGAGGCCAAAGATTGGAACACGCTCGAAGACCAAATTCGCAGCAGCCTTTTGAGTGGCGTTGCACACTATCCGGGAACTGCGGAACCGGGGAAAATCGGAAATGCTTTTTACACCGGGCACAGTTCCAATGTGCTGTGGGAGCCCAGTGCCTACAACACCGTTTTTGCTCTGCTGCCCGAAATTACCGAAGGGGCGGACATCTACCTGACTCAAGATCAAAAAGAATTTCACTACCGCGTGATTTCCAAAAAAGAAGTCAATCCAAGTGACGTGAGTATCCTAAAACAAGGAGACCAAAAAATACTCACGCTTATGACCTGCACGCCCGTGGGGACAGCGCTAAAACGCCTCGTGGTGACCGCGCAGCTTGTGGAAGACTAAGCCTGAGGAGCCTGAGGGACTGCCCCGCTATTTGGATCATCCAGCTTTTTCAAGATTTCTTCTTCAGCTTTAGTTTCCACCGCTTCGTTACTGGCTTCTTCCGCTTGCAAAGCTTGACGGTCTTGTTTCTTTTGGAACACGTTCCATTCTTCCAAATGCTTCTTGTTTAGCTTGGTGAGTTCATCCTGATACTGATCATCCAACTTCGAAAGTTGCGTAGCCTCTTCCTGTAAAATAGTCTTGAGTCGCGTTATTTGATCCGCCGTCATAATCGGCAAAATCTGGAACCAGTATTCACGTTCCTCGTTTGACATCGACTCGGTCTTTTTAATCAACTCCACCAGGTCGGAATATTTCTCAAGAACCACAGCAGGAATATTGAATCCTCCATTCTGGGGATCTTGCCCTGTAGGCGGTGGCACGGGTGTGCCTGTTGTGGGTGGCGTGGTGGGATCCATAGCGAAAATATTATACTGTTTTTAACGTAGATTACAAAAGTTTAATGTGCAGGTACATCCGTAGGGCTTGGAGCTAAATAACTCTGAACTTTTTGAGTATTCTTGATGAGGAATTCCTGCACCTTGCTTGCGGCATCTGCGCCGGCTTGTTCCATAGCGGTGACGAGTTTTCGAGTTTTCTCCGCGGTTGGAGATATGTCGCTTGCGGGAGCGGTAGCTTTAAGTTGTGCCAGAGTTGTTTCCGTTTTGATCCCTTCCATTGCTTTGGCCACACCTTCTTTGCCATAGGCAGTTTCCAACACATCTTCCATGTAGATGATTCCGGGCTCCCAGTCTTCTTCAGGTGTAGTCCATTTGTAGGTCCATTGTTTTTCACCGGTCTCCACGCCATCTTTTTTTACAGGTTCTTCCATAAATGCCACGCCGACCTTTTTATCCAAAAACTCTTTTTGCTGCGGATTCAAAAGTTCCGCCCATGCCGGAGTTCCTCCAAACATAATGAGAGCTTTTACGAGAAAAGCTTTCCCGCTCGACATCATTTTCTCGTATGCATTCCCGTCTTTTCCGGGATAGCTCCTCTCGAGCTCTACGGCTAACCCGTAGGCGGCTCTACCCAGGGCATTGCCAAGAAGTTCTTGTTTACGCGCGGCCTTAGCCTCCGCATCTCCAGGTAATCCGCTTGTGGTAGGTTTCCCTTCCTTAGTTTTATCAGCAACTTTATCACCAGTAGCTGCAGCCATGCCTTTTTCAAGATCTTCTTCAGGGTGTTCTTCCGCGCGCGTTTCTTTCTCCAGTTTTCGCAAGGCATCACGTTTATCCAGAGCCGCTTGTTCACGTCCCTTCCCGGTCAATTTTGTTAATTCTTTTTGTTTATCAGCCAAGAGATTTTCTTTTTCCCCTACTGTATGAAGTATGTCCGGATTTGCAGAACCCTTGTTGGCGCTAATAAATGCAGTTAAAGCCGCGATTTCCGCCTTAAGATCGGTTATCTTTTTGATCTCAACATCAAGAACGTCCGCCTTTTCATCATATTTGTCATAAAGTTTTTCGTATCGTGCCACAACCTTCGCCCGCTTATCATACAAGTCAGCTTGTTTTTCCGTTAATCGGGCGGCTTTTTTTGAGTTGCCCTCCGTCCGCGCTTTTTCAGCACGTTCACCAAGATCTTTTATAGTCTTATCGATTTCTCCAATACGAGTGCGAATCGCCGCTCGATCTACATTATTGTCGTTCTCTGCTGCGGTGATTTGTCTATCGGCACGTGTTATGACAGCATCATCCGCGGGTTCTACTCGAGAGGCTTCCGGAGATGATGTATCACCTATTGCCATAAACTAGATTATGAAAATATCGCCAACCTCCTCCAGACGCCTTTTGTCAGCCAGTAAAGACTCCACGAGGTTTTTGATCTGATAAGTGGGTTCATTGTAAACCTTCATAAGTCCCACGATGTCGCGAATTTTTCCAAGCATGTTCACACTATTTTGATCCACTTTGCCCCGTGCCATTGGGTCGAGTTTTTCATAGACGGCTTGGTTGAGCAGGGAACTGGGGCTGTAGAGCTTAATGGTCCCGGCTTCCACCTTGGCCACCAGGTCGTTCAAAAAAGCCTGTTCTTCATCGGTCCAAGCATCCGCCTTGAGTGGCGCATTGAGCATAGCCTGGACCTCCGGTGCAATCGCCAGATTGTCCGTTTTGGGGTCGTAGAGGGGGTTGAGGTCGGCCATAAGATTGAATTTAATCTGTATATTATAGCAAAAATTCGGTAAATTTACAAGGAAGCGAACCCGAAGGGTTTGCTAAGCAAGAACGTCGCGTAAGCGACATCAATATGAACAAGGAGGAAGCCAAGCATCGGATTGAACAACTCAAAAAGGAGATACTCCAGAGGAATTATGAATATTTCGTACTGGATGAATCGAAAGTTTCAGAAGCCGTGCGCGATTCCTTGAAGCGTGAATTGGTGATTTTAGAGGCTCAATTCTCGGATTTAGTGACTCCCGATTCGCCCACGCAACGGGTGGGAAGCGTCTTGTCCGGTAAGTTTCCAAAAATAGCTCATAAAAGCCGTAAATGGAGCCTGGCGGACATATTTTCTTTGGAAGAACTGAAGGACTGGGAGGAACGGGTGGAAAAAGGCGTGGGAAATTGTGAATTTGTGACGGAACTCAAACTGGACGGGCTCAACATTACGCTGTGGTACGAGAAAGGACGTCTTGCAAAAGCGCTGACTCGCGGGAATGGGGGGGAAGGAGAGGACGTGACGCACACTATTCGCACGATCAAAAACGTACCTCTGAAGCTTTTTGAACCGGTGGACGTGGAGGTTTCCGGCGAAGTGATTTTATCCAAGGCGAGTTTTGCGAAAATGGAAGGCTTCGCAAATCCACGAAATGCTGCTGCGGGCACGGTTAGGCAACTGGATCCGGCGGTGGCTTCCGGACGTGACCTAGAAATGTATTGCTACGAACTTGGGGCGAATAATTTGGGTACGATTGAAACGCAGGCGGAGATTTTGGAACGAATGAAAAAAATGGGGCTTCCGGTGAGTGGAAATTATGCGGTTCACAAGTCGGCGGAGGCGAGCGTGGCTTATTTGGAAAAATGGCAAGAGAAGCGCGACTCTTTACCCTACGAAATAGATGGCGTGGTATTTAAAGTAAATGAAAAACGTAAACAAGATTTACTGGGCTACACCGCTAAAACCCCGCGCTTTGCCGTGGCCTACAAATTCCCGGCCATGCAAACCACCACGGTGCTTGAAGGAATCACTATTCAAATCGGACGCACCGGCGCCGCCACTCCCGTGGCGGAATTGCGCCCGGTACTTGTGGCAGGGTCCACCGTTTCACGCGCTACCTTGCATAACGAAGACGAAATTCAGCGTAAAGACATTCGCATCGGCGACACCGTGATCATTCAAAAAGCCGGTGATGTGATTCCGGAAGTGGTGGAGGTTTTGCTCAATCTTCGACCCGCCGAATCGAAAACCTATGAGTTTCCGGCGGAGTGTCCCATGTGTGCCACGCTGTTAGTTAAAACCGGGAAGGAAGTTGTGCGCCGCTGTCCCAATACTGAATGTCCCGGTCGCCAGCGCGAATCCTTTTTACATTTTGTTTCTCGCGGCGCCCTGGATATCGATACGCTCGGCGAAAAAGTTGTGGATCAACTCATTGAGTTCGGTTTCATAAAAGACGTCGCTGATTACTTCACGCTCACTAAAGAACAACTGCTCGAACTCCCATTTTTCAAAGACAAAAAAGCACAAAATGTTCTCGACTCCATTGATACCCGCCGTACAGTTTCTGTAGCACGTTTTCTCTATGGCCTGGGCATTCGTTTTGTGGGAGAGCAAGTTGCTAAATTGCTCGCGGAACATTTGCACGCCGCTACACAAGCAGCCGCCAACCCCCGCACGATTTTAGACCTCCTTAAGTCTTGCACACAGGAAGAACTCGAAGGAATCGAAGGTTTTGGCGAACGCATTGCCGGCAGTGTTTATGAATGGATTCAAGTCCCCATGCACCAGCGTCTTTTGGAAAAACTTCAAAAAGTTGGGCTTCAGCTCACCTGGCCCGCGAGTAAAGATGTAGTGGAGGGTATTACCGGAAAAACCTTTGTGATTACGGGAACTTTATCGCGCTCTCGCGAAGAATTTAAAACTATGATCGAAAATGCAGGCGGCCACGTCAGCAGTTCCGTCAGTAAAAAAACCGATTATGTTTTGGCCGGCGAAGAAGCCGGAAGCAAACTCGAAAAAGCCAACGAACTGGGCGTGAAAGTGCTCAGCGAGGACGAATTCAGAAATTTGCTATAGCCCGTTTCACCTTCGCAACCAGTTTAAACGATCCGCAGAATATAAAAAGTCGCGGTTTTTTCCCCGTCCGAAGACACTCTAAAATTTGCTCGACACTCCGTTCGGTTAGGCATGCCGGCCGAGTCCCGGCACGCTCATCATCAAGGGGGATCCAAACCGTTCGCGCTTGCGGAAAAAGTTCCCATAAGTCGGCTCGTTTATCTTTCAAAATGTGGATGCCGAATTCAGGCGAGGGAAGTTCGTGCTGCCGGGCAAATGTATTCACACGTTCAAGGAAAAATTCAATACTGTCATAAGTGTGGGCGCCCTCCAAAATCAAAGTGTGTACGCCAAAAGGCAAAATCTCAAAGCGGCCCGGAATCACCAATTTTGTCAATGTTTCGTGGATCGTTGCATCAATATTCATACCCAAAAAATCTGCGGCCATAATAGCCAGGCCCGCGCTCTCGGGATGGTGCTGTCCGACATCATAAGCTCCTGCGATCAAAGTGTCGTAACCTTCCGCCGCAATGGTTTTAAAAACTTCCTCCGTTTGGGTGGATACCGTTATGAGTGGCACTCCTTGTCGACAAATTCCCAACTTATTTCGGGTGATTTCCTCTAAAGTTTTTCCCAGCACCTCGGTATGTTCCAACTCCACGTGAGTAAGCAAAGTCAGTACTTTTTTGTCCACAATATTCGTCGCGTCATTCAGACCGCCCCACCCACATTCCAACACCACATATTCACAATTATTTTCCTTAAAATACAAAAGTGCGGCCAAGGTTTGCTCTTCAAAAAGAGAGAGCTCGGTACTAAATTCGCGAATGCGACCAAACAAGTTCTGCAACTCCGGCGTCGTTATCAGCCGTCCATTTACGCTAATCATTTCTTCCTCCGCCAAGATCGCCGGCGAAGTGAAAAGCCCCACTTTTTTCCCGTGCAACTCCAAAATTTTAGCCAGCAAAACCGCGGTGGTGCCCTTTCCCTTCGATCCGGCAATGTGAATTACACGGGCATCGAGGCCGCCAAGGGCGTGATGAATTTGCTTGAGATACTCAATCATAAGGGCTCCTCCACAGTATCCCAGCCGATGTCAACAGAGTCCAGCCCTGCGCCACCAGGCGCAGTTTGCTCCCGCATAGGCGCAGCCTGAATTTCTTCAAGCAAAAAATGCAATTTTATATCTTGAGCAAGCACTTTTTTGAAGGCCTCTTCGATGGTCACCAATGCTTCCGGCGCTTCCACTTTGTTCAAATGAAACTTAGTTGAGAAAATAAAAGTTAAATGGTCACCCCGCATTTCTTTGAGTTGACCGGTCTGGAATGAACTGCGTATTGCCGGACTGGGAATGGCTTCAAGCACATGCGGAAGCTGCTTACGAATCGCATCCAGATGCACCTGTGTTTCGGAACTTACGAGCCCCTCCGGACGTTTTACCTGTGTCGCTTGCACAAAATTTGTGGGTACAGCCGGAACGCTTTCCACTTCCTTTGTTTCATGTGTTTGAGTCGCCCTCAGCACAGCCACTTCCAACGGCAAAGTTGCGATGCTGGCTCGTTTGAGTTTCATCCATGCGTCGTCAAAAAGTTCCGCCCAATCCAGCAACTTGGGGAGTATGGCCTGTTTCTTTTCTTTCACCGCGCTATGAATTTTTGTTCGCAAATAAGCCAAAAAACTCGTGGTGAATTGTTGAAGGTCGTAACCTTCCTGGTACAAAGTTTCAATTACTTTAAGTCCTTTTTCGCCATCCGCACTTCCAAGCGCGCTGTAAAGTTCCTCGCACGATTGATAGCTCGTAAGTCCGAGCCGGTCCCGCACTCTAGCCTCCGTGAGCGATTCCGTGGCAAATTGTTCAAAAAGTGAAATAGCGTCTCGCATGCCTCCCTCTGCATGTCTTGCCAAAAGTTCCAAAGCCGCCGGTTCAAATTCGATTTTTTCCTTTGCCGCGATGTATTCCAGTCGCGCCACAAGTTCTCGTTCCGAAATGCGCTTAAAATCATAACGCTGGCAGCGCGATAAAATGGTTTCCGGAATCTTATGCAGCTCGGTGGTCGCCAAAATAAAGTAGACATGGGCGGGTGGTTCTTCCAAGCTCTTGAGTAGCGCGTTAAACGCCTCTTTGGTGAGCATGTGCACCTCATCGATGATATAAACCTTGGTTTTGGCGTGAGTGGGCGCGAAACGAATTTTCTCTCGCAAATCCCGTATCTCATCAATCCCGCGATTCGATGCCGCGTCGATCTCCACCAAGTCCACCAGTTCGCCCTTCATATTGATAGTGCAGATGTCACATTCGTTGCAGGCTTCACCCGTTTCCAGCCGCTTTTCACATTGAATTGCCCTGGCAATCAGTCGCGCCGTTGTCGTTTTCCCCGTTCCGCGCGGACCCGAAAACAAATAAGCATGAACAAGCTTATTCTGCTTCAGCGCCTCGAGTAGAGTAGTTCGTATACTGCTCTGCCCTTGAAGGTCTCCAAAGCTTTGAGGTCGGTATTTTCGGTAGAGGGCTGTCATAAATTAGGCTTCTGGGAAGCCAATAATACCCTAGCAGTAGAGCAGGGCAAGAGCTAAGTACCTCTTGCGTATAATTGAAACAATGGTATAACTGAGATAACTTCTAACTAAACCACTATGCCAGAAAGTGAAGTAATACCCCAAGCCCCAGACGGTGACGACATACATGCAGAATCGGTTGAACCGGATATTCCGGCCAAAGCAGAGGCTGTACCTGTAAACCCCGGTTTGCTACAAAAGATTATTTCAGAGACGGAGGCGGAAACTGCAGAAAATGCCATTGAACTTTCTCCCGAACATGCGCAAACACTTTCAACCCTAAAATCCAACCAAGAGTCCAAGGAAGACCGACTTAAAACCGACTTAGAATGGGGAGAAGTTGAAGCCAAACTGCGAAAATCTCCGGAAAAACTAAACGTCCTGGCCCGCCTAATCGCTCGAGGAGGCGAACCCACCGTTACAGCAAGACTTTCAAACGATAAGTTCCGCTTCGATGAACTTTCCCCCGAATCTCCAACAGGAGACAGAGACATTGATTTCGACCGTGCCGAACAAATTGCCACAGAACTGGGGGCAGAGCTCACTGAACCTACCGTTTACGATTCTTTTCAGCCCAAAGGTATCGTTTTGGATAAAAACACTTGGAGCTGGCTCAGAACTACAAAGGAAGTCCGAAGAACCGACAGTGCATCCCAAGGTAAGCTCGGCCGCTCGGACGAGACCAATCCGAACAATCACAGCCGGCACGGTGGTCTGCGCTGCTCGCTGGAAGTTTAGAGCACTTGATCTATTCTTGGAATAAGACTTGGAGTAAACTTGGAGTAAAAAGGCTTTATTTATACCTCATTATAGTATATAATCTGTATTAGTAATTTCAGGTTTCTGCTATGCTTCTTCTTGGCTATCAATTCTCCCTCAATTCAAGAATCGAATCCCTACTTGTCCAAATAAAGGAACAAGAAAGAAAGCTCGGGGCACTTTCGATTTCAGCCGAATTTTTTCAGAAGATATTCAGACACAATTATCTTCAGCAGGCCTACAGCTCAACAAAAATTGAGTACAGTCTTATTAACTACAATACCGCTCAAAAGGTGCTCTTCCACAAAAAAGCTAAAAATGAACAGGAGGGAGAGGTTTTAAATGCAGCGAATGCTCATTTGGCCGTTTTGTCCCATTTGAAGGAGCCTATTTCAAATGATTTGATTATCGAGGTTCACCGTCAGATTAGCGAAAACTTGAAAGGGTCTTGGACGGAACCTGACTATCGTGCCGGCCGGTATCGTACTATTCAAAACTATTTGGGAGATCCTTTTTCTGATCACATTAGTTTTACTTTTCCGGGCCCTAGGGAAGTCCCCAGTCTCATGAGGGAGCTCAATCAGTTTGCGAATGGCAGGACAAAGATAAACCCTCTTCTCATCCCGGGCATTTTTCATTTTGTTTTCATCGCCATTCATCCCTTTGTGAACGGGAATGGAAGAACCATTCGAGTTTTGGAAGATTTTTTCCTCAAAAAAGCGGGCTATAATCTCCAAACGCTCTACAACTTATCGCAGTACTATTATGCAAATCTGAAAAACTATCATTTTTATTTGAATCGAGGTCGTGAGCAGAGGGATTTGACCGATTTTATTGAGTTTTATTTGCAGGGGATTCTTGAGTGTCAACAAAATGTATTTAAAACGGAGCTTCTTTTAGAACGTATGGAAAGACTACATGATTTACCGTCATGGGGTAAAATGGATAAGCTTGATAGGAAAATGCTCACTTACTTGGCTGGAAATAATGAGTTAAGCATAAAAAAAGCACTTAAATTGTGCTCTAAAAAACTAAGTGCGGAAGCCCTTCGTTTGAGGTTTCAAAACTATATTCAATGGGGGTTTATGAAAAAGCTGGGAACGTTTAAAGACGCTAACTATATCTGGGAATCATAGCACGATCAATTACCGATTTCATGGCTTTTTGAAAAGCTTTTTCGCTGAACTGCTCCGCGTGCTTGGCAATCTTCTCCGCATCGTACTCATTTTCATTGATGAGCAGCTGGGTAAGACCGGCTTCCAAACTTTCAACGGTTGGTTCCTCAAAAAATTGTCCAGTCACACCTTCTATCATAGTTTCGGTGAGGCCACCTTTGCGTAGCGCAAGAACCGGCTTTCCACAGGCCATGGCCTCCACGGGTGCGATTCCAAAATCTTCTTCCCCCGGGAAAATAAAAGCCCGGCAATTTTCCATGTACTGCTGCACGTCTTCATCCGATTTATAGCCCAAAAAGTCGATGTGCGGCCCGGCCATTCTTCGCAATCGTGTTTCATCATTTCCCTGGCCGATAATTACCAGTCGTTTCCCAAGTTTATTAAAGACCTCAATCGCCAAATCGATGCGTTTATATGGCGTCAAAGTGGACACAATCAAAAAGTATCCTTCATGCTTCGGATGCGGCGTAAATCGCTCGGTATTAACTGGTGGATAAACGATTTCCGCCTCCTGGTGGTAGTATTTTCGGATACGATTTTGCACCGTGCGCGAATTAGCCAACGGGATGTCCACACGGTCGGCGGCCAGGAAGTCCCAAATGCGTATTTTGTGCAGCATGCGGCTCGCAATCATTTCGCCGATCAGTCCGAGTTTTTGGTCCCGCAAATATTGATGCGTGTAGTCCCAAGCATAACGCATGGGGGAGTGATAATAACAAATGTGCGTGGTCTCCAAATTGGTAATCACGCCGTGTGCGTAAGCACTGGAACTGCTGAGTACCACGTCGTAGCCGGAAAAATCAAAATCTTCAATCGCGCCGGGCATAAAAGGAAACAACATTTTGTGCATGCCGGGGATAAAGCGCGGCCACTTTTGCAAGCGCGAAGTTATCACTCGTTCGCGTGGAAAAATTCCGCCCATCCTTGCTTCATCATAAAGCAGCGTATACACAGGCGCTTCCGGGTACATATCCATGAGCGATTTAAGTACCCGTTCGGCACCGCCCGGTCTCAGTAGGAAATCGTGAACGAAGGCAATTTTCATCGATGGGAGTTTAGCGAAGATTCGCGAAATTCAAAAGTCACAATCGTGCGCACGATTGCCTGCGCCGCTTTTTTCCAGGAGAATTTTTTAAGTTGTTCCCCGGACCTCGCTCGAAGCCTTTCACGCAACTTTGCATCCTCCAAAATCCGCATCATTTGTTCGGCAAAATCTTTAGCATGCCCGGGGTCCGCAAAGAGCGCCGCATTACCCGCCACCTCGCGCAAAGGAGGAATATCCGATGCGATTACGAGGCAGCCCGCTTCAAAAGCCTGCAAAACCGGAAGACCAAAACCTTCTTCTCGCGAAGGGAAAACGAAACACGTGGCCGAGTGGAATAGGCACGACGCCTCTACTTCAGAAATATAGCCGGGAGTCAGTATACTTTTCTGCAAACCTGCTACTTCAATCTTCGCAGAAATTTCCTCGAAGCCTCGTCCATTCGTACCTGCCAACACAAGCCGCCCTCTTGAGTACATTTTTTGTACAATAGACCACGCTTCCACCAGTGTCATAAGGTTTTTTTTGCTTTCCAAACGACCGATAAAAAAGAACAGCGGTTCTTTCCGCGAAAGCCCATATTTTTTATAAAAATTTTTAATCTGGATTTTCGTGACACTCGGCAAGGGGGCAATTCCATGTGGGATCACCACAATTTTTTCGCTCGCCGCTTTATACCACTCCATCAAATCTCTTTTCACCGACTCGGTTGGCACAATAACTTTTCGAGCCCGTCGCAGCGCACGTCGGGTGCTCCACTTCAAATATTTTCGCTTAAAAAATCCATACGACTCGGGAATTTTTTCATAAGCCACATCATGAATCGTCACAAAACTTTCCCGTGGCGCAAAAAATGGGAGCACGTGTGCCGGCACAAACAAAACATTCGGCTTATGCCACAACATCTCCCAACTCAGTCGCACCAGTGTCCACAGCCGTCGAAACGGCATTCGCTTCTGCAATTTTCGCGGAAACCGTGAAATCCACGCCGGGGTGTAGAGCCGCACGTCAAAATCCGCCGTCTCAGTCAGCAAAGCAGAAATGATCTCGTTGCTATATTGCTCCACGCCCGTAGGCTTGTCTCGAGTACTTCGCGAAGCGTCAATCCCGAGCACAGGTCTTTTTTTCACGATCGGCTAAGGTTAAGGCGAATACATGTTCAGCCCCGGCCGCTCGCAGCGCTTGAGCGCACGCCAGCAGGGTAGAACCGGTGGTCACTATATCATCCACCAGGACTATTGGATACCCCTCCTCGGCGAAGCCGAGTCTGCCCTTGTCCACCTCAAACGCCCCCTGCATATTTTCTTTGCGACTTTTGCGATCCGCCAGCTTAGCCTGTGAACCGGTATCCTTCACGCGCCGTACCACATTCATCACCGGGCAGCCCCAATCTTTTGCGATCCACTTGGCCAAAAGCTCCGCTTGATTGTATCCCCGCTCCAATTCCCGACTTTTATGTAGCGGCACCGGCATAAAAATCACTTTTTCCCCCACGCCCAGCAAGCGCAAAGCCTCCTTCATCCACGGCACAAAAATCCGAAACAAATCCGCCTGATGCGAATACTTAAAAGGCCGAATCAAACGCCCCACAATCGACTTCTCCTCATAAAACAACGCCGAACAAACCCGCAAACCCTCCAGATCTCGCACATGAGGTCTGAATTCCACTTCATAAAAACATCGACCGCACAGCGCCTCGCTCAGAAAACCGCACTGCACACACGGCGACGGAAACAAAATTCTAAGAATCGTATGCCACATACCCCCACCTTAGCAGGAAACTTCTGACAAATTCCTGAATTTTTGAAGGGATTTGCACGAAGTACAATTCCTGAATTTTTGAAGGGATTTGCACTTAAAGGAATTTGCACTTAAGGGTGATAGATCGGATTCTGAAAATGAAAACCTGTGGAAACAATCGATCTAACGGAAGACAGGGCCATCCCTAGCTCATCTGGAGACTTTCCGTTGGTAAAGAGCTTACTTGAAGTGATCAAAAGCGCCTCTATACTCCCCTCCATACCCCCCTCCATCCTTATGCTCGCCCCACCTTTTCCCTGTAGAAAGGAAAAAAATCCACTTTTCCCTTCATCCGCCCCACCATCTTCTTCATTCACACCCCAAGAACACCATCCATTTAGTATCTCAGGTTTAAATGGAATGACATTCCTGCCATTTTCAAGCTGTATCTGCCCGTCCATATTTAAAAAGCCTTTTCTGAGTAGATTTTGTATCAAACTTCCACGAACTTCTACCCGCAAGACACCCGTAGTATCTAGTGGCAAACGGTCAGTTAACGGAGTAGGCGCCTGAACAGACTCTCGTTTCTGCGGATCAAAGCCCTCGATGAGCTCTGTGAGTTTATAAGGGGTATTTGCCATAGCTTTTTGATAGTTTTTACGGAGGCGGATAATAGCATCAATCAGAAATTAGTCAAATTAGTCTTAAATTTTCCCTCGCTCCGGCGGAGCGTTTCTGCTACTCTTGAACCAATTATGAATTTCAATCATCCTCCCAAAAAACCTTCTCATGTGAAGGGCGGTTCTTCATCCAAGCGAAGCCGAGTACCACGTCGGGATGTTCATGAAAAATCCTGCGGAATTATTATTTATAGAACCGACACAGCAAAGAAGGAATTTTTACTCCTGCACTATCCGGGCGGGCATTGGGATTTTCCCAAAGGTCACGTGGAAAAAATCGATGCCGATGAGCATTCTACGGCGCTTCGAGAACTCGCGGAGGAAACCGGAATCACAGAAGTGGCGTTCAACGACGGCTACCACGAGCCTATGTACTACGAGTTTAATCGCGGCATCAAAGAACGCGTAAAGAAAGTGGTGGTTTATTTTTTGGCCGAAACCAAACAGATAGAGGTGACTATCTCCTTTGAGCATAAAAATTTCAAATGGCTCCCGTACGAGGAAGCTTTGAAACGCCTCACGTACGAAAATGCTCGTGATCTTTTACGTAAAGCCAATAAACACTTAAACGAACAGCAATGACCTTTGAAGAAGCCTATGAAAGCCTGAATGAAGAGCAGAAAGCAGCGGTGGATCAGACTGAAGGACCGGTGATGGTTTTAGCGGGACCCGGAACGGGGAAGACTCAGATGATCGCACTTCGCATTGCGCAGATTTTACGGAAAACACAAGCGGCGCCCTACAACATTTTATGCCTCACGTTCACCGAATCGGGTGCCGTGGCTATGCGTAAACGTCTGCTGGAATTCATCGGTGAAACGGCTTACGGCGTACGTATTCATACCTTCCATTCTTTTTGTAATGAGGTGATTCAAGACTATCCGACGGAGTTTTTATTTGCCCGTGAACTCAGTGCCCTTACGGAAGTGGAACGCATTCAGTTTTTTCACGAACTTCTCGACCGGCTTGCGGAAAATACGCCACTTCGTCCCTTTGGGAGCTCCTATTTTTATTTGAAGGACATCGTTAGAGTGATTCAAGATCTCAAGCGCGAAAACATTTCGCCCGAAAAACTGGAAACCGCCGTGCGGGAAGGGGAGGCCTTGTTAAATCGGCACAAAAAAACCATTGAAAATTTTGTGGGCACTCATGCAAACCAACTCAAGGCGGAAGATTTTGAAAGAATAAAAAACGTACTTGCCGGTACACCTTTTGCCGCTTATTTGGACGGCCCCACCGACGACAAAAAAGAGCGAACGCTTATGAAATCCGCACTCAAAGAGGCCTTTGAAGATTGGCAAAAAGAGTTGCCCAAACAACTTGTCCTTTGTGGCATTTATGAAAACTATCAGGAACTTTTACATAGCCGTGGACGCTACGATTTCGAAGACATGCTCACGCTGGTGACGGAAAAACTGAAACAAAATCCGGAGCTGCGTGCGCACTACCAAGAACAATTTCAATACATTCTGGTGGACGAATATCAGGACACCAACAACGCACAAAACGAAGTGGTCCGCCTGCTGGGGGAATTTTTTGAGAACCCGAATATTTTTGTAGTGGGGGACGACAAACAATCCATCTACCGCTTCCAGGGCGCCTCGCTGGAGAACCTGCTTTTCTTTTATCAACTCTATAAAAAAAGCGTCCAAGTAGTAACGCTGCGTGAAAATTATCGCAGCCAGCAAAACATTTTGGATGCGGCTCACTCGCTCATCACTCACAACGAGCAGTCACTCGCGCAATTTCTGGATGAAAAGTTTGAAGCCCTGCACGCCAACGCTTCGCACCCCATACTGCCCGTTCGCATTGCGGAACTCGACACCGCCGATTCAGAGCATTATTTTCTGGCAAAGGAAACGCAACGACTTTTAGCCGAAGGTACCAAGCCTTCTGAAATTGCCATTCTTTATCGCAATAATCGTGAAGCGGACGGCCTGGTGGGGCTTTTCCTGCGTATGGGAATTCCTTTCCATTTGTCCGGCGGCCACGATCTGCTTTCTGATAAAGAAATTCAAAAGCTCCTCACGCTCATGCGTACCCTTGCCGACCTGGAAGATGAGTTTTCCCTCTTCACCATTCTGCATTACGATTTTTTCGATTTTGATTCGCTCTCCCTCGCAAAACTCAGCCATGACGCACACACCAAACACGCAAGTTTGATCGAAACCATGAAAGAAACTGAAATCTTTGCTGAATTTGCCGACAAGTTTCTTTATTGGCACAAACAAAGTCTCAATCTTCCGCTTATTGAATTTTTCGATCTGCTCATTAAGGAAAGCGGCTATCTCGACCATCTGCTCAAAAAAGAAAATCAGCTCGAAGAACTCAATCGTTTGAATAGTCTCTTTGCCGAGCTTAAACATTTAAATAAAGCTCGTACGGACACCACTCTTGCAGACTTTTTGGTCTACGTGGATTTGCTCAAAGAAAACAACATCGCACTGCCGGAGCAAGAACTCGTCACCCAAAAAGACGCGGTACATTTGATGACCGCCCATCGTTCCAAGGGGCAAGAATTTGAACATGTTTTTGTTATGAACGCAGTGGATAAACAGTGGGGAAACACGCCCGATCGAGCAAAAATTCAGGTGCCGCCCACATTGCTCAAAGTCGCGCTCCCGCATGAGAAAAACGAAGACGAACGCCGACTCTTTTTTGTGGCACTTACTCGTGCGAAAAAATCTGTCACACTTTCTTACCCCAAGCAAAATGCGGAAGGTCGCCCCACGGTTCCCTCCATGTTTGTGAATGAAATCGCCCCCGCTTTCAAAGAAACCATTTCCACTCAATATCTCGAACAAGAGGCGTTGCAGCATTTGCAAACCATCTTTTTGGTGCCAAAACCCTCTGTCTCCGAAGACCACAAGGCTTATATCAAAAGTCTGCTTCAAAATTACATACTCAACGTCACTCATCTCAACAATTATCTCCGTTGTCCGCGACTTTTCTATTACCAAAATATACTCCGCGTTCCTCAGGCAAAAAATAAACATCTCGCATTTGGGACCGCCATCCACGAATCGCTCAAAGACCTGCAGGTGGGCATTCGCTCGGGAACCATTCCAGAAAAAGCCTTGCTCCTCGAGCAGTTTGAAAAACACCTTAAGCGTGAAATTTTATCTCAGCAAGATTTCCGCGGTAGTTTGGAACTCGGTCAGCGCGCTCTCAATGATTATTACGATACTTACCGTGACACTTTTCATCCCAACGTGCTTTTGGAATATGATTTCCGCCCGCATGGTGTGAGCGTGAACGGAGTCCCCATCACGGGAAAACTCGACAAAATTGAACTCAAAGACGAAGCCGAGCGCACTGTACACGTGGTAGATTACAAAACCGGGAATCCGGACAGCAAAGCCCAAGCCCTTGGTCCGCAGGGGGAGTACCGCCGCCAAATTATTTTCTACAAACTACTCTGCGACAACTCCAAAAAATTCCCCTACACCATGGTTAGTGGCGAAATCGATTTCGTGCAAAAAAATAAAGCCGGTGCCTTTGTGCGTAAAATTTTCCACGTCACTCCCGAGGAAACCGAAAACCTTAAAACCCAAATTCAAGCTGTTTATCAAGACATTATAAATCTTCGCTTCCTCGACCCGGATGAATTCGAGACTTGTGGTGAGTGCGAATGGTGCAAGCAAATCTAGCAGTTTTGCATCAGATGTGGTATAATCAAAAGATTTAAAAATAAAAACAAATATGTCAGAGGTAGTGCCATCAGGCAGTGACAAGGCCGAACAGTATGAAGAAGCCAAACGGATGCTGGATCCTTTGGAAGACAAAAAAATTGCCGGTCAACACAAGTGGCTTGATCCAAAGAATAACAGGTCAACTATTGATGCGGTGAATCTTGCTACCGAAGTGAATCAAGAATACAACTCAATCCTTGGTAAATACAGAACCGTTAGAGAGAATCTTTTCAATAATATTTTGTCTCCACTCGCAAAGCGTGAAGACTTTTTCCTTGGCAAAGGAATTTTGGTTGAAGGAGAAAAGTATCGTGAAAAAGGTGTTCTTTTCGCAATAGAACAAAATTGTCAAAAACTTCAGGACACGTTCAAAGAAATACCGGCTCTAAGGAATCTGGCTTATGCAAGCGTCTTTAATCAGATGCAAAAAACGGATTGGGATCCCAACTATTTGCCTGAACACACTCAAATAACCATGACTGACGGGAGATTTAGCCTTCATTATGAGAATAAAGTTACGCATGAAATCAAAACAGCCGGTCCTTTTGACCTGTTCCCGTGGCCAAAGGCCGAACCAGAGGTAAAGAAAGAAGAGGTAAAAGTTGAGAAAAAACAAT
>Ga0265292_1001208_pt1 | contig 24435 bp, 16 predicted proteins | sample Munlanlewell296A_FD_189080 | JGI IMG/M metagenome (GOLD analysis project Ga0265292, IMG submission 189080) | Leachate microbial communities from a municipal landfill in Southern Ontario, Canada - Leachate well 296A | ecosystem: Engineered > Solid waste > Landfill > Unclassified | place: Canada... | reverse complement strand
CTGGGGTAAGAAATTGTTTTCTGGAATATCCGCAGGTATGGCAGTAAAGTACAACCGTCAAGCACTTGCCAATAAAGTATATTCCGCCTATGCGATGGACCTCGGGCTTTTGTGGAACCCTATCTCGCGGTTAAACCTTGGGCTGGCATATTCCAACCTCGGTACAGATGTTGCGACAAGCCTGCTGGATTCCGGCTGGCGTGTAGGAGCATCCTACGGAGTGAATGATAGTTTATTATTAGCACTTTCCAGCGAGTTAAAACCTGACGGGTTTGACCGCCTGCAGATGGGAGTAGAAGGCCTAATAAATTCGATCATAGCGCTTCGCGCGGGTTATGTATACAACTTTACAGCATCAAAACTTGATAGTACAAGCGGGATAACAGCAGGGATGGGTGTTAGGATACTGAAGAACATAATGTTTGACTACGCATACCTTTCATTTGGCGAACTGGGAGGATCCCACAGAGTCAGTTTGACCTACAAATTCTGGTGTCCTAATAAAGCTATTGAGGAACAGGCTAAACGGATAGCGGAGATAAAACCTGTACCAATAATTACTGGGATCAGTCCAACTCTTGGTCCTGTAACCGGGAAAACAATGGTTGTAATCACTGGTTCTGGTTTTAAGAATATCACTGAAACTAATGGTGTCAAGTTCGGCGGGGTTAATGCTATGAATTATACCGTGGATTCGGATACACAGATCACGGCGGTCTCGCCGGCGCATGCAGCGGGGATAGTTAATATTGTAGTAATTAGTACGGTAGGAGCGTCTTCAACTGTATTGGAAGATTCCTACACATATTATATACCAGCGCCAATGATATCCGGTATCAATCCGACATTTGGTCCCGCAGCTGGAGGAACAACAGTTGTTATCACAGGATCCGGTTTTAACGGTATCACAGGTGTGGCTGGTATAAAGTTTGCCACGCTTAATGCTACAAGTTATACTGTAGATTCGGATACACAGATCACAGCGGTCTCACCGGCACATGCCGCAGGGACAATAAATATCGTGGCAACGAGCCCTGTGGGTGCGTCACCGATCGTGCCGGAAGATTTTTATACGTATTCCGCACCGCCCGCGCCAAAGGTTCAACCGACCGTCATCATCCTTGAGAAGTTAATCCTTTTTGAAGATACGCATTTTGAATTCGATTCATCGACTCTTACAAAAGACGGGGCAAGGATAGTGGTAGAGAATACACAGGTTCTGAAAGACAATCCTGTAGCTAAAATCCGTATTGCTGGATATGCTTCTGCTTCAGGTACTGAAGAGTATAACCAGAAGTTGAGCGAAAGAAGAGCAAGCGCTATTAAGGAAATACTTGTGAAAGTAGGCGGTATTTCGCAGGATAGAATAACAACAATCGGGTATGGTGAAACACGGCCGGCAATGTTTGAACCGATACCTGCTCATATCGACTCGATGGAAGCACAGGCTAATATGCGTGTTCTGTTTGAAATCATCGTGAAATAGAAGTGTATCGGTTTCACTCAGAGATAAATAGAGATAATTCCTTGCACATTCGAAAGAATGTGCAAGGTTTTTTGAAGAAGAGAGACGTATGGATAATAAACACGAATTCAATGATGAATGGCTAGTAAAAGTGGTAAACAAAATTTCATCAGTTACACCTGATGTTATAGATCACCTACGTATAAAACGAGTACCTTATCTTTCCGATGCACTGATAGAAAGCAGTACTGTTAATTTTGAGATGTTAGGGAAAAAAGTGCGGGATGATTTTAGGATACCATATTTAACGCTTGAAAAAAATAACGTCGATAAATTAGCTTTTTCTTTAGTACCTGAAAAAGTGTGCCGCAAATATCAGTTGATACCATTCAAAGTCAATAGTAATAATATTGAAGTTTTGACGTGGGACCCGTTGAATATTATGATGAAAGGCGATGTTGAAGCAGTAACCGGAAGAACGTTTTTGCCGTATTTTGGGTTATATTCAAATATACAAACTTTGTTGACAGAACTCTTTAATCCAGACCAGATAGTCTTTGATTTATTGAGTAAATTTGAAGAGAATACTTTTGTAGAAGTAATCGGCATACAAGCAGAGAAGGTTAAGGATGTAGAATCGTCCGAGGTTAGGTTGCCAATTATAAAGTTGGTAAATGTTATTCTCTCAAAAGCGGTTAAAATGAGAGCTTCAGATATTCATATTGAGCAAGAAGAAAAAGAAACTGTTGTACGGTATCGTATAGATGGTTATCTAAAAAATATTATGACGTTACCTAAATATATAGGCTCAACTTTTGTTGTTGCACGAATAAAAGTAATGGCGGAATTAGACCTGGCAGATCATCGCCGTCCGCAGGATGGCCGAACGAAAATTATAGTGGGCAGCGAGGAAATAGACTTACGTATCTCTGTATTACCAACATTATATGGCGAAAAAATTGTTCTCCGGCTTTTAAATCCCAAGTCAAGTAATCTTAATATAGACAAAATGGGGTTTAGTACGATAGTTGCTGATAAGTTTAAAAGTATTTTAACAAAACCGCAGGGAATGATTCTCGTTACAGGCCCTACGGGTAGCGGGAAAACAACAACATTGTATGCTGTGTTAAATACATTAAAAACTGAAGATACCAATATAGTTACAATAGAAGATCCTATTGAATACAGGTTAGCGGGAATAAATCAGGTTAATGTCAACGAAAAACAGGGGTTAACATTTGCAAGCGCTTTAAGATCAATACTGCGGCAAGATCCGGATATAATATTAGTTGGCGAAATACGCGATCTCGAAACTGCCGAAATTGCGTTCCAGTCTGCAATGACTGGGCATTTGGTATTATCAACATTACATACGAATGATGCTGTTTCCACTGTTGTCAGGTTGGTGGATATGGGGATAGAATCATTTAAAATCGCTACCCCGTTAATCGCAGTAACTTCGCAGAGGTTAGTACGTAAACTGTGTCCTGAATGTAAAACTTTAGTGCCGGAAAATGAAAAAGATCCGGTAGTGGTGAAGGCTTTGACAAACAATAATTTAAAACCTGATTATTACAAACCCGGTGATTGTGCAGCTTGCGATTTTACTGGGTTTCGAGGTAGATTTTCGGTTGTGGAAGTGTTTGATATAAATAGTGAAATGAAGAAATATATCAGTGAAGGTACTCAGGAAGAAGAGTTGCGGAAACTTGCGATTGAAAAAAATATGTTGTGGACCATGACAGAAGATGCGTTGGTACATCTGGTGAACGGTGACTCGTCGTTAGATGAATTGTTGCCATACATGACTCTCCACGACCGTATAATAATAGGAGATTTACCTAAAGGTCATAATGAAAACCAGGAAGCTGCTGCTAAAAAGAGGATATTGATTGCAGACGACGATCCGTCTATCCGCATGTTATTAAGCAAATATTTGGAAAATAGTGGTTATAAAGTACTTATTGCGCAGGATGGGGTTGAAGCTGTTGGAATAATATCAAAAACAGTTCCGGATTTACTGATTCTTGATTTGATGATGCCTAAAATGGATGGGTTCAGTGTAATTAATAAAGTACGGATCGCTTTAGGTTTAATAAAACTACCGATTATTGTCTTAACTGCAAAATCTGATGAAGAAAGCCAGGTTAATGTTATGAACATCGGTGCTAATGATTACCTGATAAAACCGTTTAATCCCAAAATTTTGATATCCAGGGTAGATGCTGTATTCCGGCGTCTTGCACAAAATTAGAATGAAACATTTTTTATGAAAAAACTGACAATAAGACGGCGGAATATTATTTATATAGTCGCAATACTAACTTTGACTTTAACGGTTATCGCGTGGTATAACGCACAAAATATTGTTAAATATGAAGTTAAGGAATATGTTAATGACCACGTTGACGAATTTTCATTGTCAATAGATTTAAACACTATTAAATATGTGAATACTCTTTATGGCTTACGCGCATTGTTTGCTGCCAGTAAATTTGTCGAACGGAACGAGTGGAAAGAATACATAACTAAATTGAATGTCGAGACCAGATTCCCGGGCATTGTTTCATTTGAATTTACTCGGTATGTAAAACAGGTAGATAAGAATAAATTTGAATATACTGTTCGTAACGACACCAGTCTAACCCCAAAAGGGTACCCGGATTTCGCGGTGTATCCCAAAGGTGAACGCAAAGAATACTATGTAGTAGATTACATCGAACCTTTTGAAGAAAATATGATAGTTTTTGGTTATGACCGCGGTATCGATCCCGTACGGTTAGAAGCTATGAAACGTGCGCTAGAGTCAGGCTTGCCGGTGGCAAGTAAAACAATACAACTTAAACGGCGGAATAACGAACCCGGGGTATTGTTATTGATGCCGATTTACAAAAAATATTTATCTCATCGCACAAAAGAAGAACAGCAATTTGCAATTGAAGGGTTTGTTACTATAGTAATTCATATTAACCAGTTAATGAAAACCACTTTTTCAAATAGGGATTTCCATGAATTTGTTTTAGTTATTTCTGAAGACAATACAAATATTCCGGTAAATAACTTGTTGTACGTTAGTGACAAAGATTCTTTTGATAAAGTTGTTAAATCAAACAAAGATACTCATATAATTAAGCCGCTCAATATTTGTGGACAGAACTGGTATCTACATTTGTATGCCCGTCCGGGCGTAAAATTAGCGCCGTCAAATTCTAACCCGTTAATGGTATTATTGAGCGGGTTTTGCATAAGCTTGGTATTGCTTATACTTACCTGGATAATTACCATGTCCGAACAACGAGCTGTACAGTTAGCCGATGATATGACAGTTGAGTTGAATATACAAAATAAGAAGTTACAGGACGCTGTTAATAACTGGGCTGCAACGTATAATGCTATGATTGACGGGGTGTCGATACATAGCGCAGATAATAATATACTAATTGTAAATGATGCGATGTGCGAGTTACTAAGTAAATCAAGAGCCGAAATTGTTGGCAAGAAATGTTATGAAATATTTCATAATTCGAATGCCCCAATAGCGCTATGTCAGGCAAAAGTGTCAATGTCCGTGTTGAAAACAACGCATGATGAATGGTATGACTCTTTACTTGCTAAATGGTTGTCAGTATATATATCGCCAATATTTGATTCAAAAGGGAATGTCGAGAGGTTTGTTCACGTGATTCGCGACATAACTGAACGTAAATATGCAGAAAACGTGATTATAGAATCTATGCGTGTGCGTTCACAGTTTATTTCTGCGGTATCGCACGAATTAAGAACGCCATTAACGTCAATAAAAGAAGGGATCGGTCTTGTATTGGACGGTACAGTCGGTGAAATAAATGCGGAACAAAAAGAGTTGTTGGAAATATCAAAGTCTGATGTGGACCGGCTTCACCGGCTGATCAATGATGTGTTAGATTTTAGTAAGTTAGAATCCCAGAAAACTGAGTTTAAAATTCAAGAAGGGAATCTCAATGATTTAGTCAAACGCGTGGCTAAAAGTATGGAACGGGTGATACAAAAAAAGGGGCTTGATCTTAAGTTGGATTTGGATAATAGTATCGGAAATATTCAATTTGATTATGACAGGATAACACAGGTGATGAACAACTTGTTCAATAATGCGGTTAAATTTACAGAGCAAGGCACTATATCAGTGTCAACAGTTTATGATAAGGATAAAAAGTCTGTTGCCGTACATGTCAAAGATACGGGTATGGGGATTAGTGAAACTGATATCACAAAATTGTTCAAAGAATTTCAGCAGGTCGGTACGTTTAGAAAAACAGGGGGGACCGGGTTGGGTTTGGCGATTAGTAGACAAATTATTGAAGGACACAGCGGTAAAATATGGGCGGGATCAGTTCCTGGGCAGGGATCAGAGTTTGTGTTCACTCTGCCGGCAGGGTAGTATATAGGAGAAATGGGCGGTATGGCAAAAAAGATACTTATAATCGACGATGAACCTAATATTCTTAGAGTTGCTACGATTAGGTTATCAAAAGCCGGGTATGAAGTGGTTACTGCGAATGATGGTGTAAAAGGGCTGGAACTTGCAAAAACCGTGCAACCGGCCTTAATTCTGCTTGACTTGAGTTTGCCGGAGCTAAACGGTTCAGATGTTTGTAAACTTATAAAAATGGACGATAAATTGAAGCATATACCGGTCATAGTGTTAAGTGCGTCGGCGGAAAGTATTAAAGATAAGGCTTTAAGTATTGGCGCGGATGACTATGTTATTAAACCTTACGAACCGGCTGAGTTGTTATCAAAAATAGAACAATATTTTTATGTGAAAAAATGATTTTGAAACAATAAATACTAACGCCGCTTCCCAAATTAAAGAGTTAATCCCATTTTTTAGTAAAGTTTATTCATTAAGGCACATCTGTAGTGTATCAAAATTAACAATTGAAAATTTAGCTACAAATATATACTATTTACCATAACTGTACAATTTATGTGTATGTTTTCAAGGAGGGTTTGGGTAATGATGAGATGTTTAGGTTTGTTAACGTTGTTAATAACAAGTGTGTTGACAGCTACGGTATTTACAGCGGAGACTACTACAGCGGTTACTGGAAGCAGCTGTACGTTAACGGTGTTTAATACGCCTCCCTTTTCGGGTAAACGCACAGCTATTGTGAAATCGTTTACCGGTAAAGGTAGTATGCAAGTACCCGGGAAAGATAAATGGGTTACTGTGTTTGAAGGTATGGAAATCTCGGAAGAAAATACGTTGTTTACCCACCCGAAATCTACGGTAATTGTGAAATTTGATGACGAAAGTGAACTAACAGTAAAACCGGGTAGCGTGTTACATTTTAAACAAATGCAGCAAAAAGCGGAGAATAAGTTTACCCAGCTTACCGTTTGGGTAGGCGGGCTGCGGGCAAAGGTTAAACCGTTGAAGTCAGCGGATAATTTTTATGTTCGCACACCGGTCTCAGTCTGCGCGGTACGCGGGACGGACTTTTCAGTAGATGTCGGGCAGAATAATGCGGTTACTACAAAAGTTTATACCGGTCAGGTAGCAGTACAGAGCCCAGATGATCCTACCAAAGAAGTAGTTCTTTCTGACGGGCAGCAGGTTACTGTCAGTCCGGATAAAGATTTTCCCTTAAAAGCGGGTAACGTAACAACAGAGAAAGAAGCTGTAGCACCAGCAGGTAAAAAAACTGAAGATACAGCAAAATCTAAGGATATAAAAGCTGCGCCTCAACAGGATAATGAGTTGGTTGCACCGACAGCGATCCCTGGTTCTCAGCAGCAGGCAACTTCGAAGCCGTCCGCTAGTAATAGCGGTAAGCCGTTCTCTCTCGACGGTCAATTTGGTACGGAAACTCTTACCGATCAAGATGGCAACAAAATGACATTTTCAAAACTTAAACTTACACCGGAATTTAAATTTTGGAAGATCGGTGTTGGATTAGATATTGTCTTGTACTTTAATGATAAAGGCGAAATCCGGGGTACTGACTGGGACTTTAACGAAATGAAAGATGCGCTTGATAAAATATGGTACCTCAGTTGGGGTTCAAAAGGAGAGTCTATATACGCCTATGTTGGAGGGTTCAGAAACCTTACGATGGGGCATGGGCTTATTATGTCGAACTATTCTAATATGCTGCAATACCCGTCGGTACGAAAGGGCGGGGCAGAGCTTGACCTCAACCTCGGGTATATCGGGTTTGAAACTATGGTGAGTGATGTCAACCGTGCAGAGATTTATGGCGGCCGGATGTATGTACGCCCGTTATGGGGTACTGGTTTGCCGATAATTAAGAAGTTAGGTATCGGTGTCAGTGCGTTTACCGACCAAAACCCGGATTCGGATACTGTGTATGTAACGTCAGGTAATATGATTGTACCGGTGTCTGTAACAACCACAGGTGACCAAGTGAATGTATACGGTGCGGATATTGACCTGCCGGTAATAACCTCTCCTATAATGTCGATGGTAGTTTATGCCGACGCTGCGTTAATGGACGTCGGGGAAAAGTATGTACTAGTGGATAATGTAAGGGACGGGGGAACCGGTTCTGCGGCTGGTGTAGCAGGAACGATACTATCATTAGTGAACTACCGGGCAGAGTATCGAAAGACGGAAAGTAATTTTGTGCCGTCCTATTTCAACGCGTTTTATGATGTGGACCGTATAACAAAAGCGACAACGATGCAGAAAATGACGGATGCTGTGGCAATAAAAGAAGGGCCGTATGCTGAGGTTAACATGAGTATCATGGGACAGATCAACGCAAGGCTGAGTTATGAAGATTATACGTATGATCCTGAGAATATTTATCCATGGGTACACGGTGAAATTAATGTTGACCCGCAGTTGTTGATGAATAAGTTGACTATTGCATTTTACTACGATAAACGTAATGCCAGTACATGGGAAGATTTGATCACCGTTAAAGGGCAAAATACGATTATCCGTACTGAGATCGGATATCCGTTCAGTTCAAATATTTTCCTTGTTGTAATTACGAAACAGACGTTTGATGCACAGGGTAATCCATTTAATTCAACATCTGTCGAAACAAGGGTTAAGTTTTAGTAAATAATTATGGCGTTAACTGGGCTCGATATATATAAACTGTTACCCAAAACTAACTGCCGGGATTGCGAGTCACCAACCTGCCTGGCGTTTGCAATGAAGCTTGCGCAAAAAAAAGCTGACCTATCCGCATGCCCGCACGTGAGTGAAGATGCAAAACTGGCGTTAGCTGCTGCAGCGGAACCGCCGATACGGACTGTTAAATTAGGAAATCCTGCTCAACCGCATGTCTTAGGCGGGGAAACTGTAATGTACCGCCACGAGAAAACGTTCTACCATCCCTGTGGGCTTGGGGTTAGTGTTGAAGATAATGTTAACAGGGAAGAATTGGATAAATTCTGTACGGGTTTTAATGCGTTGGAGTTTGACCGTGTCGGGGAAAAGGTTCGGACAGAATATGTATGCCTAAGAAATCTTACCGGCAAGAAGGAACAGTATATTTCTGTGCTTCACGGTTTGAAGGATGGAATAACAAACCCGCAGGTTGTTTACGTATGCCTGAATCCTGTGGTTGATGCGTTACCTGAAATTATTAAAATCCTTGCTCCGTCCCGTGTGGCGGTTGGGTTGGTAAATAAGGATAATCTACAAGCGTATATCGATATTTCAAAAAAAATGGGGATAGCATTAATTCTTGATGGTGAAACTTTGGATGACGCATTGGCATTATCCGCATCTTGTGCTGCGGCGGGGGTTAAGGATATCCTTATAAATGTCCGTACGGAAAATTATGCGCAGTGTTTTGAATCGTTAGTCCAGCTGCGGAGGTTGGCGTTAAAGAAAAATTATCGTCCTGCCGGCATACCTGCAGTGGTGTTTATTGATAATAAAGATGATCCTTATACCAGCCTGGCATTGGCGTCTATGGTTGTAGCGAAGTACGGTGCACTGGTGTTTCTCCCATCGATTGAGCCGTGGCAGCAGTTGGCGTTGGTGACATTACGTCAAAATATATATACCGACCCGCAGAAGCCGGTTACTGTTGAGCCTAAACTTTATACCGTTGGAGGTACGCCGGATGCTGCATCGCCTGTGATGGTAACCACAAATTTTTCGTTGACGTACTTCACGGTTGAACCTGAAATCGTTAATTCTAAAACCGCAGCATGGTTATTGGTAGTGGATACCGAAGGAATGTCAGTACTTACCGCGTGGTCCGCTGAGAAGTTTACTGCAGAACGTGTGGTTAATGCAATGAAGGCTGCGGGGATTGAACAAAAAGTTGCACACCGTAAACTTATTCTTCCGGGATATGTTGCGGTAATGTCCGGGAAACTCGCGGATTTATCGGGTTGGGAAGTTTTAGTCGGCCCGAGGGAAGCATCGGGGATACCTAAGTTTATTAAGTCTGTCTGGAAAAACGGTGCGGTTTAATACTGACACTATGCAGTACAAATTAACTCTTCTACCCCAAAAAAATGTTTATACTTTTACCCTGGGGATGGATATCCTGTCAATCCTTCATAATTATGGGGTGAGTATTAATTCCAGTTGCGGAGGGAAAGGTACCTGCGGGAAGTGTAAGGTGATTGTCCTCCAGGGGAAATATAAAACTTTATCAACGCAGTGGGTGTCAAAAGATGAGGAACGTAAGAACGTTGTGCTTGCCTGTAAAACATATCCCCGGGAAGATGTTGTGGTTGAACTTCCCGATGCAGCGTGTACCGGCAAAATCGTAGCTGCGGGTGTTGATATTGAAGTTTATTCGCCGTCAGCAAAAAGTGTGTGCAGTGGCTTTGACGGTGGTGTTACACCGGTGATCAGGGAGGTTACGGTTCAACTTATCCCTCCAACGGTAGAGGATAATGTTTCTGATTATGAACGGCTAATCAATGGTATTAAGGCTGTGGGGATTACACAAAAAGTTGTGGTGCCGTTACGCGTGCTAAGGAGTATTGGTAAAGTGTTGAGGTTGGCCAACTGGAAAACAACAGTAACCCTTGCGGAAACCGGGGAAAATGGTGAAGAATACGAGATTGTGGAGATTAAACCAGCAAATAGTGCCGGCAGTAAAATATACGGTATTGCCGTGGATATCGGGACAACTACTGTTGTCGGGGTATTACACTCACTTGTTGATGGTAAGGTTTTGGCAGTGAAGGCGTTGAATAACCAGCAGATGATGCACGGTGATGATGTTATCTCTCGGATAATGTATGCAGAAAACGGTGAAGGTAAAGGGTTGGAAGTTTTAGCTGAAAAAATCAGGGGCACGGTTAATATTTTAATAACCGAACTTACGGCAGTTGCGGGGGTTATAGTTGAAGATATTGCGTGTATGACAGCTGCGGGGAATACTACTATGATACAACTCTTTCTTGCTATACCTCCGGGTAATATACGGCGTGAACCCTATATTCCTGCGGTAAAAAAGTATCCTGTCCTCACTGCTGGTGAGCTCGGGTTAAAATTGAGGCCATATGCTAGAGTATACTGCCTGCCAAGCGTAGCGTCATATGTCGGGGGTGATATTGTTTCCGGTGTACTTGCGAGCGGGATGGGAAAACAAAAACGGGTTGCGTTACTGCTTGATCTCGGAACTAACGGCGAGATTGTCCTGGGGAATAATGACTGGATGCTTAGCTGTGCGTGTTCCGCCGGGCCGGCGTTTGAAGGTGTCGGAATAAAAAATGGTATCCGCGCAGTAGAGGGCGCAATTGAGAATGTTATTATCGATAATACAACTTATAACGCAAAGGTTGATACTATAAATAAAAAAACGCCACGGGGTATCTGCGGGACGGGGTTGGTGGAGTTACCTGCTGAACTATTACGCGCGGGTATTATTGATAAGTCCGGGAAGATGGATATTAAAAAACCGAATGTACGTGAAAGTAGTGATGGTAGCGGGTGGGAGTACGTAATCGTTTACAAAAACTTTTCCGGTACCCATGATGATATTGTTATCACAGAAGCTGATATCGCAAATATCCTACGCGCAAAAGGCGCGGTGTTTCTCGGGATACAGGTATTACTAAAAAATACCGGGCTTGAGTTCGGGGATATCGAACACGTGTATATTTCCGGCGGGTTCGGCACGATGATTGATATCGAAAAAGCTGTGGAGTTAGGGTTATTACCGGACCTGCCAAGGGATAGGGTGGAGTTTATAGGGAATTCATCGCTTACCGGTGCGGGGATGTTTCTATTATCCCGTCAGGCGAGAAGTGATGCCTGTGAGGTCGCTGATAAAATGGCATATATTGAATTATCAGTTGATCCGATGTTCATGAATGAATATACGTCAACGTTGTTTATTCCTCATACTGATATAACACTTTTCCCGTCACTAAAACAGCGCGGTGGGCGAAATGATGAGAGTAATTGAGATGTCTAAACGCATAGCAGTTGCAGGAAAAGGAGGGGTGGGGAAAACTACATTCACTGCGGTTGTTATCAACCTGCTGAAGAAAGCAGGAGTTGCGCCGGTACTTGCAGTCGATGCTGATCCGAATGCCAACCTCCATGAATATCTCGGCTTAAAGTATGAACATAAAGTTTCGGATATCCGTGAAGAACTTAGTGGGAATGTAGTTCCAAAAGGTATGTCAAAGTCGGAGTATATTGAATGGCAGATTAGTAATGCGTTAGTAGAAAGTTCCGGGGTTGACTTACTTGTGATGGGACATCCGGAAGGGCGCGGGTGTTACTGTTTTGTTAATGAACTACTGAGGGGTTATCTGTCAAAAGTAGCGAAGAATTATGGTGCTGTAGTTACGGATAATGAGGCAGGGCTGGAACATCTTTCCCGCAGGACTACGGATAATGTTGATATCCTGTATGTGATTTCCACACCTACGGTTGTGGGGTTGAAGTCTGTACGTAATATCATGGACACTGTGAGAAATGTTAAACTAAAAATTGCAGAGGTAAAACTTGTTATGAACCAGGTGGAAAGCCTTAACTGGAAACTACCGGCTGAGTTCAAAGATTTACTTCCATACTTCGACGGGATTGTTAGAACAGACCATAGTATCGCATCCCTGGCGGAAACCGGCGGTGCGGTATCTTCCCTCCCGGAGGATAGTGTAGCTGTTAATGATATAAAAAATGTTTTAATCAAACACGGATTTTTGGTAATATAAATAGTTAAGAATCAGTTTATATAATGCAGTCGTTGATATTAAAGTATTGAGAAGGGGGAAAATGAAGAGTGGAAGACACCAAGATTTTTTTGTCAGAGAAAGAAATGCCGCAGAAGTGGTACAACATAAACCCGGATTTACCGGCACAACTGCCTCCGCCGTTGCATCCCGGGACAGGGAAGCCTGTGGGGCCACAGGATCTCGCGCCGTTATTTCCGATGGAAGTTATTAAACAGGAAATGTCAATGGAACCGTGGATTGAAATCCCGGATGATGTGTTGAAGATATACAAACTCTGGCGCCCGTCACCGTTGCATCGCGCACGTAGGTTAGAAAAAGCGTTAAAAACCCCGGCGCGGATATATTTTAAGAATGAAAGCGTAAGTCCCGCAGGCAGTCATAAGCCAAATACTGCGGTTGCGCAGGCGTATTATAATAAACAGGAAGGCGTGAAGAATATCTGCACGGAAACCGGTGCGGGGCAGTGGGGTAGCGCATTAGCGTTTGCATGCCAGTTATTCGGTATTGAATGTAAAGTTTATATGGTAAAGGTTAGTTATGAACAAAAACCGTACCGTAAAATGATGATGCAAACCTGGGGTGCAAAAGTTTTTGCGTCACCCTCTAACCTTACTGAAGCCGGACGTAAAATATTGGCGGAAGATCCGGAATCTACTGGCAGCTTGGGTGTCGCAATTTCGGAAGCTGTGGAAGATGCTGTGAAGACCGGCGGAAAGTATTCGTTGGGTAGCGTGTTGAACCATGTGTTATTGCATCAAACCATTATTGGGCTTGAGGTACAGAAACAACTTAAAATCGCGGGTGAGAAAACCCCGGATATTCTTATTGCCTGTACAGGCGGTGGGAGTAATTTCGGAGGGTTTGCGTTCCCGTTTATCCCGGATAAGCTTAAGGGTAAAAAAGATATTAGGATTATTGCTGTGGAGCCGGCTTCATGCCCGAGCCTGACCAAAGGATTGTACGCATATGATTTTGGTGATTCCGTTGGTATGACGCCTTTGATTAAGATGTGCACGCTTGGACATGCATTCCGTCCCGCGCCGATACATGCCGGTGGGTTGAGGTATCACGGGATGGCAGCACAGGTGTCATTGTTAGCAAAAGAAGGTGTGATTGAAGCACGGTCGTATAAACAAAACGCGTGTTTTGAAGCTGCAGTCTTGTTTGCGCGGACGGAAGGGTTTTTACCCGCTCCGGAAACGTCGCATGCAATCAAAGCGGCTATCGATGAAGCTATTCGCTGCCGTGAAACCGGTGAAGAGAAATGTATTGTATTCAACTACAGCGGTCACGGGCATTTTGACTTAAACTCGTATGATAAATATCTGGCTGGTCAACTTAATGATTTAGAATATTCGGAAGCTGAACTCAAAGAATCGTTGAGTAAACTACCGAAAGTCAACGGGTGAAATGGTAGATAAAGTAATAGAAAAGTCAGCATCTGCGATCTCGGAGGTTACCCTCGGGGCATTACCGCCCGAGGGAGGGACACGGGGTAGTGTGCTGAAAGTCGGCGGGATGGGCGTTATGCCGTTTCACCGGTTTGATGGCATTGAACCGCACTTGCCGGTTGTAGCAGTGGAAGTATGGGACCGCCCGCCAGTAGAAGAATGGCCGTGGTTCTATGAAAAGTATAAGGACATAGTATCTAACCTTATAGTATGGACAAAAACTGCGGAGGAATGGGGCGCAGAAGCGATTTGTTTGCGTTTAGCGTCCTTACACCCTGATGAGTGTACTTCGTATTTGCCTGCTGATATTAAAAAAAAGATACGGGCTGTCCTGGAAACAACAAAACTGCCTTTAATTATTATTGGAACCGGGAATAATGAACGGGATAGTGATGTGTTGACACTTGTATGTGAAGAAACACGGGGTGAACGCTGTCTGGTCGGTATGGCGGTAAAAGAAAATTTTAAGACAATCGCAGCAGCTGCTGCGGCAAACGGGCATAGTATTATTGCGGAAAGCCCGTTGGATATTAATCTCGCAAAACAGTTGAACATTCTTATCTCTGACCTCGGGCTCGGGCTTGACCGTATTGTTATGCATCACACTACCGGCGGGTTGGGGTATGGGTTTGAGTATTGTTATTCCATAATGGAACGTACAAGGATTGCGGGGTTACAGGGTGATAAGATCATGGGTACTCCCATAATTAATATGATAGCGCAGGAAACATGGAAGGTTAAGGAATCAAAGGATGTGGTGTCGTCTTGGGGAGAACTTGACTCCCGGGGGACAGCGTGGGAGATCGCTGCTACTGCCGCGTATTTACCTGCAGGAGCTGATCTTGTAGTGGTAGCGCATCCGGTTACCGTGCAGACAATAAAAAAAGTTATACGCCGTTTTGACGGGAGGTAATGATTTGAAAATTCTGGTGCTTAGTTGCAGGATACATTCGGTGAAGTATGAAGTCTTTGAGTTATCTACTGAAAACCGTAAGAACGTGGAGAAAGAGTTATGCCGCGGGAATGTGAGTAAGATAGGTTCAGAATTCGCGACAGCGTATATGTGTAAGCCGAACAAAGAACCGGAGATTGATGTGTTTCCGGTGAAAGACCATGCCGCAGCAATTGAGGTTATTCTAAAAACTATTACTGCGCCTGAAACCGGGGTAATTACGCATATAAAAGATTTGGATGGGATTGGCCATCGCGTGGTGCATGGCGGGGATAAGTATACGGAATCGTTGTTGATCACTGACGAAGTGAAACAAGAAATTTACCGGAATATCGAACTTACACCGTTGCATAATCCGTTTAACTACAACGGGATTGAAGCGATTGAAAAGTTGTGTCCAGGCATACCCCAGGTTGCTGTGTTTGATACGTCATTCCACCAGACAATGGATGAGTGCGCGTACCGTTACCCGATAGCTGAAAGGTTGTACCATGAACATCGTGTCCGCCGGTATGGCTTCCACGGGATTTCGCATAGGTATGTTTTAGAACGCGCAGCTGTGTTGTTGAACAAACCGCAGGATAAATTGTCATTAATATCGTTGCATCTTGGTGCGGGTACTAGCGCGTGTGCTATACGAAACGGGAAGTCGGTTGATACTACCATGGGATTTACGCCGTTGGAAGGGTTGATGATGTCAACCCGGTCGGGGAGTGTTGATCCGGAACTAGTATTTTTCTTGCATAAGGCAGGGTGGGAACTTTCGGATATACGTGTGTGTCTTAACTACGAAAGCGGTATCCTCGGGGTTTCCGGGATATCCGGGGAAATGAAGGATGTTGTTATTGCGATGCTTGCCGGGGATAAACGCGCAAAACTTACTGTTGATATGTACGTTTATCAATTACGCAAAATTATCGGGTCGTATTTTTTGATACTGAAAAATACGGATGCTATAGTTTTTACCGCGGGTATCGGCGAGAAATCTGATATTATCCGTGAGATGGTGTGTGATGGGCTGGAATTTATCGGGGTTAAGATAGATACTGATGCGAATAATGAGGCTAATTCTAAAGAAGCGGTAATAAGTGTGCCGGATGCTGGGATAAAAGTGCTGGTGATACCGGGGAATGAAAAGTTGTTAATTGCTCGGGATGTTGCGAATATTATTTCTAAAACTGAGGTATTAGCGCAGTGATGATTTATTTGTTGTTAATAATACTTCTTATACTACTTGCAGTACAGTTGTATATTACTGCAGCGAAGTACCGGTCGGTACGCGCGGGGAGTAAGTATAGCGTTGAGTTTCAGCCGTTACTTGACGCGGGAGAGTATGTAAAAGCCAAGGATATGGTTGAGAAGTATATCGTATCTGTAAAAACCCCGAATGCTGAATTGTTATACCTCAAAGGATATGTGGATTACCATATGGGAGATATAAAAAATGCGGTGGAAACTTTGCGTACGGCGGTCAAACTTGATGGTACACATGTTCTTGCGAGGTATACTTACGCGTACATAATGGCGCATAATTTTGATAACAAACCCGTGGCAGTACGGCAGTTAAAGAAAATTGTAAGGCAGTACCCATCGTTTATACCTGCGTATATAACCCTTGGGACGGTTTATCATAATATGAAAAAGTACGAGAAAGCTATAGCGGTACTGTCCCGCGCGGTTAAGTTTGAGAATGTAACCCCCGCAGTGTTTAATAATCTTGGGACGGTTTATGCAAAGGTTGGGAAAAATAAGCGCGCGGCGGAAATGTTTGTTAAAGCGCAGGAATCTGATCCAAAAGGTGTTGACGCGTATCTTAACCTCGGGAATTTGTACAGTATAATCCAGGATTACGCATCGGCAAAAAAAAGTTTTATCGCTGCATTGGAAATTGAGCCGGGGAATAAGTTTGCGCGGTACTGGCTTGGGTGTGTGTACACAATTGAACGCCAGTTTGATAATGCTATTCAGCAGCTGGAGGAATCGTTAAACATAGACCCGGGGTTTGCGTTGCCGTATCTTCAGTTGGCAGTGGTTTACACCAAACTGGGTAATGATGAAAAACGTCAGAGTTATTATAACAAAGCAATAATGTTAGACCCTAAACTGGAGGAGCATAAGTAATGAACGTAAACGAACTGTTAAAGCAGGTGAGTTTTATGTCAAAAATATCGGGGGAAGACATTAATAAAATCAGTACCGTGGTAGAGGAGTGTTCTTACAAGCCGGATAGCGTTATTTTTAAGGAAAACTCGCCCGGTGGCGAGATGTTTATTGTTGTTACCGGTAAAGTACAGATATGCCGTGCTGAAGTTGATGGCGGGATGAAAGTGTTGTCTCTACTGGATAATGGGCAGATATTTGGCGAGCTTTCAGTGTTTGACCGGCTTCCGCGGTCCGCTACGGCTATTGCGGTTGAGAACACGAAGCTGTTATGCATAAAAGCGGATAGGCTTGAGAAACTTATGAATGAGGATAAGGAACTCGGGTTGTTGTTATTGAGGCAGGTTATACTGAACTTATCACAGAGGTTGAGAAATACTAATGATAAACTTCAGGATAAAGTGTTTTGGGGTTTTACAGCGAAACTGTAATTTACTGAAAAGGAAAACTGGTAAATGGCACCGAAGTTGTTCTGTAAATTTCATCCGAAGATTGAATCGGTAAATTATTGCCGGCGGTGCGCCAATAGTTTATGTGATAATTGCGTGAGGTTCGTTAATAACAGTGTTTTGTGTAATCCCTGCTCGGAGATTACCCGCGGGAAGATGCCGTTGCATCCAACGGATAAGTTGTCCTCGCCAAAAGAACAGGCAGCGCATTCGCCGCGCTTATTTTTTCATTATTTTACGCGTATAACGTTTTTGTTGCTGATAATCGCAGGGGTGTATTTTAGGAAACAGGTTATTGAGTATGGTAAAACAAATTTGCAGGTGGTATTAACCAAATATAATATTAAGATCCCGGGCTTGACTACAACCGTTACAACCGGAACTGTTACCACTGGCAGTAGTGAAGAAGCTAGGTCTATGACTGATAACGCGGCAATCGCTGCGGAGAGTATACAATTGAAGTTATTCGTCCAGGCGTTGAAGGTAAAAAAATCTGTAACCGGGAATTATCCTTCTGATTTCCCGGAGTTTGTTTCCGAACAATTTGGTACCGTTACAGAACTAAAACATGATCCCGGGCTGGATTCCTGGGGTAATAAGTATGTGTATGACAGCCGAGGTATTGGGTTTGAGTTACGCAGTTGCGGGCCGGATGGCGTGGCATACTCAACGGATGATATTGTTGTAACCGGAGCGGAATAAATATTTATGTTTATTATCGGCGAAAAAATTAATGGGATGTTTAAATCCGTGCGTGAAGCTGTTGCGGGACGGGATAAACGTGTTATCCGGGAACTTGCGAATGCGCAGCTTGCTGCCGGAGCGAATGCGTTGGATGTCAATGTTGGGCCGGGGTCAGCGGAACCTATAAAAGATATGGAATGGTTAATAACCTCTATCCGTGAAGTTACTCAGTGCCCTCTGGCGGTGGATACGACAAAACCGGATGTTATGGAATTAGGACTTACTCTTGCGGGTGACAATGCGTTCCTTAATTCCGTATCGGGGGATAAAGAAAAACTTGATATACTTATACCGCTGGCAAAAAAGTATAATTCAAAAATTGTGGCCTTAACCATGACAAAAACCGGGGTTCCTCAGAATACTGATACCCGTATGGAAATCGCAGCTAATATCGTTGCCGCGGCGGTTGAGCATGGGTATGATACTGCAGGTTTGTATATTGATCCTCTAATATTACCGGTAAATGTTGCGCAGCCGCATGCATCGGCTGTGATTGAAACTATCCGACAGATCGGGTTATTATGCGATCCTCCGCCAAAAACGGTGTTAGGGTTGTCAAATGTGTCACAAGGAACGATTTTCCGTGGATTAATTGACCGTACGTATCTGGTAATGGCTATTTCCGCGGGGTTGGATGCAGCGATACTTAACCCGTTGGATAAAGAATTAATGGATGCTATGATTGCAACGGAATTGTTGTTAGGCAAGACGTTGTATTGCGACTCATTTCTTGATGCATACCATAAAAAGTAGAGGAGGGAATAGTATTGAGTAGTTGTGGCCATAAATCCCGGTACTGGTCAGTTCTCGCCTTATTAACCACAGTATTTTTGTCTTCAACTTTAGTATTCAGCGAGGATATCCCGCCTGCTGCGGTGTCTAATCTTGCCTATAGTGCAGGATATACTGACGGTGATGTTATACTAACTTGGACTGCTCCGGGTGAGGATGGAACCGTAGGAACTGTTGCATCCTACGTTGTTAAGTATGCAACGTATCCCGTTATTTCCTCTAAGTTTGAGACCGCTTCACACGGGACGTTGTATCCGCAAGCATGGACTGGTTTAGTAAGTGCCGGGATGACTGAGGTAAGGGTTTTAACAGGTTTGGTACCAGGTACATATTATTATTACGCAATAAAAGCACGGGATGTAGCGCAACAACGCAGTGCGTGGACATCAAAAACGGATGATTCTAGCATCAACCCCAATGCAGAAGGGTTAGCAGCGGACTATCAGCCAAGCGCGGTGACCGGGATTGCTGTTACCGCTGTATCCACCTGGACAATAAGTCTCGCATGGACACCCTCAGTCCCGCCGGTGTATTATAACGATATCAAATATTATGATATATACTCCGGGACGTATAGTTTTACGCAAATAACGAATTATCTTGACCGGGTAGGTACGGTATTGTATCCGGGTACTACGCATTATATTACCGGTATTACGGTGAATAAGTTGTTGTATTACTCTGTTGTTGCGCGGGATTACGGGATTACGAATGATTATTATAATAAGGAACTTATCAGTCCTGTAACGAAGGTTATATCCACATCAACACTTGACGGTATACCTCCGGAACGTGCAGCAAATATTACTACCGGAATTTTGAGTGAAGCCATAGCGCTTTCATGGACGATGCCGGGGGATGACGGGGATACCGGTAATCTTGTAAACGCGAAAGTGCGTATACGGTGGAGTAAGACTGCTAAAATAACAACTGAACTTATCTGGGAAACCATACCCGTGAATACGGTTGGCGGGAGCAGGGTTGAGTTCAGCACTAATGTTATTGCCGGGCAGCGCGTTAATTATAACTTGACCGGTTTAGTTAACGGTACCACGTATTACATTGTAGTTCGTATTGTAGATGACGGAGGGAATCAGTCGTCATTACCGGGATATCTTACAGCACGTCCTTTGGGAGAAGGTAAGGTGTTGATCACGCAAGTGGCAGTGGCGGATCCTGATAGTTCGTTTAATGAATATGTTGAGATTTATAATACTACAGATAATGATATTAATCTTGAAAACTGGAAACTGCAGTTTATGTATCCCGGGTATGTCAGCTGGGATACTCTGGTGGAGTTTAGTTCCAACGCAGTTATCACACCGAATAAGTTTTATTTAATTGCCAGCAGTACATACAATACCACCGCCGTTGTTCACGCTGATGTTGTGTACAATAGTATCTCAATTGTTGACAGCGGGGGGCATTTACGCGTAGTGGATGGTGGCCAACAGGAACAGGACCGCGTAGCATGGGGTAATGCGCATAGCCCCGAGGGCGGTGTTACCGCCGGGATTCCTTATGGGCCGCAGGTGTTGGAACGCCTGCCCGGGAGTCCGTATGAAATACAGCCGTATGATACAAACATTAACTCCGCGGATTTTAAATTACGGAATAGCCGTAACCCGCATAATGATGCAAGCCCCAGTGAACCTGATGCCGGTGCACCGGCAATGGTTACCGATTTTATTGCCCAACCCGGGGATAATGACGGGGAGGTGCGGCTTACCTGGACCGCGCCAGGGGATGACCTATGGGTGCGTAAGTTAGACCCGGGACGGTATGATATACGCTATGCTGCATTACAGACTACATCCTGGAAAAGTGCGGATAGAATTATTTATGTCAGTACCGTCACACAAAATATGGTACCGCAGGTGTATGTAATTACGGGGTTAGTGAAGAATAGTACATACTATTTTTGGTTACGTACTGCGGATGATAATCTTAAGTGGAGTACAGAAACTGTTAAAACACCGGGCCTTGCGCGGGATGTTGAGCCTGTAGCGGTGTCCAGCCTTACCGCAGAAGCGTTAATATATTCCGTTGCGCTTGACTGGAATGATAATACCGTGGATACTGATTTTGTTAACTACAACATTTTTCGTTCTACCTATAACTCTGAATCAGGGTATGCATTACTGGCGGAGGTTAATTATAGTTCTTATACAGACAGTAATATCTCCACCCCGGTTGAGTATTTTTATAAGGTGAAGAGCAAGGATTTTAATAATTATCTCAGCACATATTCGGTTACCGTCAGTGCGAAGCCGTATGTTATAAAACCGTCATTACCAATCCCGCCGGAAGGGATTGTCAGCGGGATAAATAATGGGTTAACCCGGATAAGTTGGGAGGGGGTTAGGTATAACGATAACAGCAGTGATTGCGTAGACCTCCGAGGGTACCGCGTATATGGTGGGGAGAGTATGCTAAGTTTGATAAACGCGAAAAAGTTTATCGTGGAAGTAGCGTCGTATACTACTACCTGGACTGACCCTCTGTTCCGGCGGCCGTATTTCTATGCACTCCGCGCGGTGAACTCTTACGGATTCGAAAGTAATAATTCTGTTATCATAGACTCATTGGCGAATGATAATAAGTACGATATCCTGAAAGACGATGAGATGCGGTTACGCGCGTATTGTTCTATTGAACAAAGCGGGGATTACCGCCCGTCATTAGTGACTGATCCTGTGGCTGCTGCGGAAGATCTTTACGGTTGTGTATTAACGTATCTAAAGAATAACGAGAAAACTGACCTCCCTACCGGCAAAACTGCGAAGTTGGTATTTACCTACACTGACACCAACGGCGTTATCGACGGGTTAGTGCTTAATGAAAACGATACTGCCGGTAAGTTCGGTGTGTTCTTCCATAATTCGGTTAACTGGCAATGGCTGGGCGGGATAGTTGATACGTTAAATAATAATGTTACGGTTGATGCTAAGAACAGCGGGCGGTATAAGTTGTCACAGCGCAGTAGCGCGGGTACTGGTACGGGGGATGAGTTTAAGATGTATGAAATCGTTCCTTCCCGTACGTTTGTCCCCGGCGGGCGTGTGGATAAGATAACGTTTTATATTTCCGGTGTAGGGGATATTGTACCTATAGGGAAAATGTATAACCTTGATAATGTTAATGTTGCGAAGTTGGAGTATAACGCTGCAACTACGGCGCTAACCTGGGATGGGCGTAACGAATACGGAGTATATGTCCCGTCGGGTGTGTATGTGTATTACATCTCGGGGAAGGGGAAAACTCTCACCGGGACAATTGTGGTGGCAAGATGAAAAAAGTATGGGGTGTCTTAACGGTTGTTACGTTATTAACAATAACTTCCTGTTATGCAGACTTTGAGAACGCGTATCTCGGTGCACGGAGTACCGGGTTTGGGCAGGCGGGGGTATCTTTGGCGCTTGACCCTGAGACTGTACTCTACAACCCCGCAGGATTATTTAATCTGCGCGGGTACGGTGTGTCTATGGGCACACAAAGATTATTAACCGGCCTTACCGACGGGAGTGAGCTTATCCAGGATGTTCTTATAGGTTACCTTTCCCTAGGTAATGGAGGAACTTTGGCTGTTGCATTGCATAACTATAAACTCGGACAGTTTTATGCTGAGGATACTCAAACCGTGGGGTATGCTTATGGTTTTCGTCCATGGTTCTGGCGGTATCCCGTGATGATAGGGATGAATGTTAAATTATTAACCAAACGTTACTTCACTGACCAGTACATAATATACGAACCGTTATTCAAAACGTATGGCCTTACAAAACAGGGTATGGAATGCGACTTCGGGATGGTGACAAACTATGGTGAGCATGTGGCGGTAGGGTTTGCTGTGCAAAACTTTGTGCGTACAAGTTTGAATTTTACCGGGGAAAGTACTACACCGTTAATATTTCGTATTGGGACGTCGTATCACGGGGATATAATCACCGCAGCGGTGGATCTCGTGGTGAAACGGTTAAACGTTATGGTCAACGCCGGAGGTGAGTACACGCCGGTATTGAATAATAATATTATCTTCCGTGCGGGTCTTGGGGTGGGGACCGGGGAATATTTACTTGCCTCCACAGGGATTGGGTATAAGTTCGGGAATATGGTGGTGGATTACAGTTTTTCGTATCCGCTGCTTACCACGGGGACAAACTGGGGGACTCATAGCGTATGCGTAAAAATGCTGGCAGTACCTCCAAAAGAACGGGCTGAGAAACAGTTTGACCGTGGTGAGGAAAAACAGGTTAAACAGTATAACCGTAAACAAATAGATGCGTTTATTAAACAAGGGAAGTATGTCGTCGCGGAAGGTGATACGTTGCCGGTTATTGCGGAGAAAGTTTATGGTAACCGCGGTCTCTGGCGTGAACTGTATAATGCGAATAAGGAGCGTGTAAAACCATCATTCGAACTTATCCCGGGACAGGTGTTGATATTACCTAACAGCGGGGAAGGTGGGGAAAAGAAGTGAATACAAAAAAGTTGTGGGTATCCATAATTACTGCGCTGGTGTTCACCACACTATTATTCCCGCGGGTTATCTCTCAGGAGTTTGGTATGCAGTACATTACCCAAGCGGAGGAAGAGGTTAAGTACGGGAAGTACGGGAAAGCTGTACAGATTATGGAGGACGGCCTTGCGGAACTGCCAAAGTCCGAGGAGTTAAAGTATGAGTTCTGTAATCTTCTTACAACAATAGCGGAAAAACTTATTACCATAAAAAAGTATGCTGAGGCTTTGGAATACCTTACCCGCGCGGAAGCGTTGTATCCCGGGGATAAAAGGGTAGCTGAACGCAAAATTTTTGTCGTAGGAGAACTTGATAAACTCAAGAAACAGTATGAAGCAAAGATCGCGGAGCCAAAACCTAACCCGTTAGTTATTGTGCGGGATGATGCGGTTAACCGTGAAACTTTGCGTGTGATTGAAAATAATGTTAACTCCCTGGAGTCCGCACAAGGTGAACTTTCTAAGTTTAAATCTCTTGCTTCGGATAATGTCAGGCAGTTACGCCGTGAACTACGGAAACAAAAGGTGTGGTTCATCACAGTAATAGTGTTATTGTGTATCTTCGCAACAGGAGTTGGGTTGTTTTACTGGGTTACGGAATTACGGTTCGCTAAACTTGCGAAGGATAATGTTGATGAAAAAAAGGAACTTGTAAAGATTTTGGAATCACAACAACAGTTTTTTGCGCAAAACATTTCTCAGCTACTCACCGTGCAGGTGGTGGACCGC
>Ga0265292_1001207_pt1 | contig 24439 bp, 27 predicted proteins | sample Munlanlewell296A_FD_189080 | JGI IMG/M metagenome (GOLD analysis project Ga0265292, IMG submission 189080) | Leachate microbial communities from a municipal landfill in Southern Ontario, Canada - Leachate well 296A | ecosystem: Engineered > Solid waste > Landfill > Unclassified | place: Canada... | reverse complement strand
CTGCTTCTGCCGACGATTATTTCCCGCTGCGAAATCCACCAGCTTATCCCTGACTCATCTCTAGATCCTGAATTTATTACCCTCCAAAAAAATATTTATTCCACCATTACCCATCATTCAATTGGTCAAAAAATTAATGATCTTTCTCCATTTTCTGGTTCAAAAATTACTGCCTTGGAATTCTGCCAAGATCAATTAAAGTATTTACGTCACTTAATACTGACTAAAAATCAGTTTGTTCTCTTACCCACAATCAAATCTTTAGCTCAGGCAATCACCCACTTAAACCAAAATCTTAACCCCAAACTGGTCCTGGAAAACTTAATTTTCCACTACCCAAACCTTCAAGGTCCAACCTTGTAGGCCTTGTAGGCTAAAAATCATAGTCCAACATCAAGTCTTTAATCCTAATCAAGTCGGTTTCGTCAACTTCCTCAACAAATTTTTTATACGTTTCCTCAGAACTAAATTTAGAAAAGTAACTTAAAATTTCGGATGTATCAAGCCATGTTTGATTGATTAAACCTAAATAATTTATATAACTCGAGTACTTATATCCTTCAAGGTCCAACCTTGTAGGTAAAGGTAATGGATTGCGATGGATATACTTAGACAAATATACAAATTGATTTTCGGTCTTAATCATCACTGCTTTATAATTTCCCTGGAAAACCGGGCCCACTCTTTTATATTTTTTATTAAAATATGTCGAGTATTTAGTTATTAATGATCTCATAAAATTAGTAATCCCTTTCATGTCTTTCTGAAAAACAAATAAATGAAAATGATTAGGTAATAAACAATAAGCTAAAAGCTTAATCTCCTCATAAAAGTTTTTGAGAATCCTACTTGGAGGAACCTTCAAGGTTGGACCTTGTAGGTTTTGTAGATCAGGTAAAGTCAAATAAAGTTTAAAATAACTAAGGAATGTTTTGTAATCCTGATCATCGAGAAAAATTTTCTGCTTGGCAACACCGCGATTATAAATATGATAGTAAGAATCAGGCGCGAATTCTTTGACAATATTTTTTGCAGGCACAGATTTAATATATACCTTTAAACCTTCAAGGTAAACCTTCAAGGTCCAACCTTGTAGGTTTCTTGAAATATATAATATAATAATCAATATGCCACTCAGACTCGGTGAAGGAATTGCTCAATCACAAATAGAACCTTCTGCTCCTAGTTACGTCAGAATTGGTTATGCCCCCACAGAGGAAGAAGAAAGTATAATGAAGGTGCTTGGTTTTGCCTTTGATGAATACATAGAATCAACAGCAGTAGGCGCGGCAGTTGATGACGGTCAAGTAGCATTTTATCGTGGAACAATTTTGATGAAAGAAAAGGGGACTTCCCAGACTTTATTGGACCAAAAAGAAATCCATGATCTTCAGAGTTTCATTAAAGAAGGGGGGATAAGGCAGCGTTAAGAAGTTTAAAACTCACATCTACAGGCAAATTAGTCATTATACGGACGCAAAAAGATTTACCTCATCATCAAGTCTGGCTGGCTAAAGATCCAAAAGACGCGAAAATCTTAGAGGATGGTTTATATTGTCTGCATTTTAACCAACCGGCAGTCGATGCCTCGGGGAAGGAGATGGACCAAGCGCAGATTGCGGTTGCCGTAGAAAACGTGGGTATTATGTTTCCAATATCTCATGAAGGAAAAATCTTAATTCCCGAGATTGCCGAATCTTAAAATCTCCTCTATAATTGACTTAGGCTAACATCTTTGCTAACCTTAATTTTTATGACGTATACTGCTAAAGATATTACTGTTCTTGAGGGTTTAGAGCCGGTTCGGAAGCGGCCGGGCATGTACATCGGCTCCACCGATGAAAAAGGCCTGCACCATATTTTCACTGAAATTATTGACAATTCCGTTGACGAAGCCATTCCCGGTTTTGCCAAAAATATCTGGGTGACTTTAAATCAGGATGGCTCCGCCACCGTTATGGACGACGGCCGCGGCATCCCCATCGATAAACATAAGTCCGGTCTGTCCGCGCTGGAAGTTTCCATGACCAAACTTCATGCCGGCGGCAAGTTCGGCTCCAGCGCCTATCAAGCTTCAGCCGGCCTGCACGGAGTCGGCGCTTCCGCGGTCAACGCTTTATCTTCCTTTATGAGGGTAATTGTTAAACGTGACGGAAAAATTGTTTATCAGGATTATGAACGGGGCAAATCTAAAACTAAAGTTACTGAAACCAATCAAATTCAATTAATTAAACTGTTGGCTGATGATCACTTTAAATACCCAAACTCAGCTTCTTTTACTATTTCCACTTTTGTTCCCGATGCGCAAATCTTCAAAAAACACGAAGGCTTTGATTTTACCACTGTCAAAAATCTCTGTCGGGAAAGAGCTTTTTTAATCGCCAAGCTGGCCTTCCATCTTTATAATGCCGCCACGAAAGAAGAATGCCATTTTTACTTTGACGGTGGAATAAAATCATTAGTCAGATATTTAAATAAAAATAAAAAACCACTTCACCCGATAATTTATTTTTCCAAACAGACTGATGATTTAGAAATTCCGGTCGGCGTCGAAGCGGCTCTCCAATATAACGACAGTTTTAATGAAACCGTTCAGTCGTTTGCCAATGTGATCAATACCGCCGACGGCGGCACCCACTTAACCGGTTTTAAGATGGCTTTAAGCCGGGTGGTCAAAGACTATGCGGAAAAAAACAATCTCTTAAAAGACTTTAAAAATGGTCTTCTGGTCAGCGACGATCTCCGCGAAGGTTTAACTGCCATCGTCTTCGTCAAAATGCCCAGCAATAACATTCAATTTGAGTCCCAAACCAAAACCAAGCTTAATAATCCCGAAGCCCAGTCAGCGGTTTTTTCGGTCGTTAAAGAAGGTTTAACCGCTTATTTTGAAGAACATCCCAATGAAGCCAAAACTGTCCTGGATAAAATTTTATTGGCCGCCCGGGCCAGATTAGCCGCCCGGGCCGCCAAAGACGCCGTTATCCGGAAAGGCGCCCTGGAAGGCATGACTTTGCCGGGAAAACTGGCCGACTGTCAGGAAAAACGACCGCAAGTTTCCGAACTCTTTATTGTTGAAGGCGATTCTGCCGGCGGCAGCGCCAAGCAGGGAAGAGACCGTAAATTTCAGGCAATTTTACCTTTAGGCGGCAAAGTTTTAAATACTGAACGGGCCAGATTGGATAAAATCATTCAGTTCCAGGAACTAAAAGATTTAATCATTGCCCTGGGCATGGGCATTGGCGAAACTTTAAATCCCCAAAAACTTCGCTACCACCGGATTGTCATTATGTGCGATGCTGATGTCGACGGCGAACATATTGCCACTTTGCTGCTGACTTTCTTCTTCAGGCATTTAAAACCGATTATTGACCACGGCTTTTTATACATTGCCCTGCCGCCTTTATATAAAATTAATCATAATAAAATCGACAAATATGTCTATTCCGACGCTGAGCTCGCCGAGTACTTAAAAACGATTTCCGGGCAAAAATATACTCTGCAGCGCTATAAGGGTTTGGGCGAAATGAATCCGGAGCAGCTCTGGAGCACCACTATGAATCCGGAAACCAGAATCTTAAAACAAGTCAACATTGCCGATGCTGTTCAGGCCAATGAAGTCTTCATCATGTTGATGGGCGATGAAGTCCCGCCCCGGAAACGCTTTATTCAAACTCATGCTAAAATGGCCACATTAGATATTTAATAGGAGAAAAATGAACATTCAAATCATTGCCTTGCTCGTCGCCCCCCTTACCGCGATCTCTGCCTTAATCTATGGTTTTGTTTTAACCAAAAAAATTCTTCGGGAAGACGAGGGAAGCGACAAATTAAAACAAATCGCTGCTGCGATTCAAAGCGGCGCCATGGCTTATTTAAAAAAACAGTTCACGGTCATCATTCCCCTTATGCTGGTTTTAACTATTGCTATTTATTTTGGCTTAGGCAAAGGAATTGCCGCTACTTTTTTATTGGGAGCAATTTTTAGCGCCATTATTGGCTACCTCGGCATGTGGATTGCTGTTAAAGCTAACGTCCGCACTGCCAATAATGCTTTGAAAGGATTAAATCCGGCTTTAAAAACAGCTTTTTCTGCCGGGACCGTCAACGGCATGCTGGTCGTCGGTTTAGGCTTATTAGGCGTTTCTTTAATCTACGTCTGGTCATACTTCACTAAAATCAATCAGGGCCCGGAAGTCGTCGCCAAATATGCCACTCAAGTTTTGGTCGGTTATGGTTTCGGCGCCGCTTTATTGGCCTTATTTATGCGGGTCGGCGGCGGCATTTTTACCAAAGCCGCTGATGTCGGCGCTGATTTGGTCGGGAAAGTAGAAAAAGGCATTCCTGAAGATGATCCCCGCAATCCGGCGGTCATTGCTGACAATGTCGGGGATAATGTCGGCGATTGCGCCGGTATGGCCGCCGATGTTTTTGAGTCTTACGCTTTGACTATTGTCGCCGCGATGATTTTAGGCGGTTCAATGTTCGGGCTTAAAGGCGTTGTTTTCCCTTTACTGGCCCGTTCCGGAGCAGTGTTAACCTCAATCTTAGGAACTTTCTTTGTCAAAGCCAAAAACGATCAGGAAAATCCGCTTAAACCTTTAATCCGCGGCTTTGCTGTTTCTGCCGCCGCGGCGGTGATTATCTTTATGCTTTTAGCCGCCTTTTTACTCGGTGAGCCCAAAGCCGGCTATGCCGCCATTACCGGCATTATTGCCATGATGGCTCTTTTATATGTCACCAAACACTATACTGGTCCGGGTGAAGCGCCGGTTGTTACCATCGCCAAAGCCAGCCAGACCGGCGCCGGCACTAATCTGATCAGTGGTATTGCTTTAGGCATGGAATCAACTTTCTTCTCGGTTTTAATCGTCGCCGCCACTATCTTAACCGGCTATTTCTTTTTAGGTTTCTATGGTATCTCTTTGGCCGGTATGGGCATGTTGGCAACCACCGGCATAATTATGTCTATGGACACTTTTGGTCCAATCAGTGACAATGCCCAAGGTATGGTGGAAATGGCCCATTTAGGCGGCAAAGCTCCTCAGGTCACTGCCAGTCTGGATGCCGTCGGCAACACTACCAAAGCTCTGACTAAAGGCTTTGCTGTTGGTTCAGCCGCTGTGGCCGCTTCATCCCTGTTTGCCACCTATTTTGAAGCTACCGGCTTATCGAGCATTGATATTGCCGCTCCCAAAGTTTTTATTGGTTTACTGATCGGCGGAGCCTTGCCTTTCTTATTCAGCTCCCGTTTAATCGGCTCTGTCGGCCGGGCAGCTTTCGAAGTCGTCGAAGAGGTTCGACGCCAGTTTCGGGAAATCAAAGGCATTATGGAAGGAATTAACTTACCGGATTATTCAAAAGCAGTGACCATTGTCACCGCTGCCGCCCAAAAAGAACTGGTTATTCCGGCAATCATTGTCATTGCCGCCCCTATTTTTACCAGCCTCTTAGGCGCTGAAGCCCTAGGCGGCTTTCTCGGCGGCGTCGTGGTTTCCGGTCTAACTCTGGCTTTATTTATGTGCAATACCGGCGGCGGTTGGGATAATGCCAAAAAATACATTGAAGATAATCATTTTGGCGGCAAAGGCAGTGATACCCATAAAGCGGCTGTGGTCGGTGATACGGTTGGCGATCCCTTAAAAGATACCTCCGGACCGGCCTTAAATCCGATGATGAAAATCGTCCAAATCGTCGCTTTGCTCATTGCTCCCTTTGTAATTCAATTTATCGGTAAATAAAATTTTATGAATATCGGCAGACTCCAACCAGTGGAAATCACTCAGGAGATGAAAAAAAGTTATCTGGATTACGCCATGAGCGTGATTGTCGCCCGGGCTCTGCCGGATGTTCGCGACGGCCTGAAACCGGTCCACCGCCGCATCCTCTATGCCATGAAAGAGCAGGGGATTACCCATGCCTCGGCTTACAAAAAATCAGCCCGTGTCGTCGGAGAAGTTTTAGGTAAATATCATCCCCATGGCGATATGGCTGTCTACGATGCCATGGTCCGTATGGCCCAGGATTTTTCTCTGCGCTACCCGCTGGTTGATGGCCACGGTAACTTTGGCTCAGTTGACGGCGACTCACCGGCGGCCATGCGTTACACCGAAGTCCGCTTAGCTAAAATTTCCGATGAATTATTAAATGAATTAAATGAAAATACCGTTGATTTTATTGATAACTTTGATGCTTCCTTAAAAGAACCAACCGTCATGCCGGCCAAACTACCTAACCTTTTATTAATGGGCGCTGACGGCATTGCCGTCGGCATGGCCACCAAAATTCCGCCTCATAACTTAGGCGAAGTTATTGATGCCCTCAAACTGGTCATTAAAAAAACCAAGATTGTCCCTCATGAAAACCAGCCAAAAAATTTAAGCGATCCTGAAGCTATTAACCCCCAACTGCTGGCCGGCCACCTGGAATCAGTCATTACCTCGGCTGACTTAATGACGGTTCTGCCCGGACCGGACTTTCCCACCGGCGGCATTATCTACGATGTTTCCAATATTGAACAAATGTACACCACCGGCAAAGGCAGCATCATTGTCCGGGGCAAAACCAACATTGTTGAAGGAAAAAATAATTATAAAATTATCATCAACGAACTGCCTTACCAGGTTAATAAAGCCCGTTTAATTGCTAAAATCGCTGATCTGGCCCGGAATAAAAAAATTAACGGTATCCGGGATATCCGCGACGAATCTGACCGGACCGGCCTGCAAATTGCCGTCGAATTAAAAAAAGAGGCCAAGCCCAAAGCGGTTTTAAATAACCTTTTCAAGCACACCGAACTCCAAGCCAGTTTCCCGGCCAACTTAGTCGCCTTGGTCGACAACACTCCTCAACTTTGCAACTTGCGCCAAATTTTACTCGAGTACCTCCGCCACCGCCAGTTAGTCGTGATCCGCCGCACTCAATTCGAACTCAAAGCCGCCAAACTCAGGGTCCACATTTTAGAAGGTTTGAAAATCGCCCTGGATAATCTGGACGCCGTCATCGCCACGATTAAAAAATCCAAAGATGCCGATGTTGCCAAAATAAACTTAATGACCAAGTTTAAACTTTCCGATATCCAAGCCCAGGCTATTTTGGACATGCAGTTAAGACGCTTGGCGGCTTTGGAAAGGCAAAAAATTGAAGATGAATATCAGGCAATTTTAAAAACTATCAAAAGCCTGACTACGCTTTTAGTCACTCCGGGCAAGATCATTGAAACAATCAGTCAGGAACTGGCCGAACTAAAAACCAAATACGCTGACGAACGCCGGACTAAAATTATTAAATCTTCCTTAAAACAATTCTCCGATGAAGACTTGGAACCGGAAGAAGCTTGTTTGGTCACGATGACTACCACCGGCTATATAAAACGCATGCCCATGAATACCTATCGGGCCCAGCGCCGCGGCGGCAAAGGGGTCACCGGCATGGCTACCAAAGATGAAGATGAAGTCAATCGGATATTTTCCACCAATACCCACGACACTCTCTTTATTTTCACCGACAAAGGCCGGGTTTTCCGGCTTAAAGTCTATGAACTGCCTCAAAGTTCCCGCCAAGCTAAGGGCCAAGCCATTATCAATCTGATTAACATCGGTTCTGACGAAAAAATCCAGTCAGTCCTCAATCTGGCCAAAGACGAACTGGATAAAGGCTATTTATTAATGGTCACTCAAAAAGGCGTGATTAAAAAAACCGCTACCAGTCTTTATGCCAATATCCGCACCAACGGCATCATTGCCATTAAGCTGGACCAGGGCGATCAACTCGTGTGGATCAAACAAACTACCGGTAAAAATCATATCTTATTAGTTTCCCACAACGGCATGTCCGTTCGCTTTAATGAAACCGATGCCCGTCCGATCGGCCGCTCGTCCCGGGGAATTCGGGGAATCCGCCTCAATCCCGAAGACTATGTTGTCGGCATGGCAGTTTTTAATCCCCAGCGGAAAAAACTCAAAGGCAAGCGCAAATTCTTCCAGGACCTGTTAGTCGTCATGGAAAAAGGTTTAGGCAAACGGACTGATATATATGAATACCCTTTGCAAAAACGCGGCGGCAAGGGAGTTAAAGTATCTCAGGTGACCGATAAAACCGGCAAAGTTGTTTCCGCCCACATGGTGACGGAAATGATTGAAACCTTACTGTTAACTTCCAAAAAAGCTCAGGTTATCAAACTACCGTTGAAAAACATTAAACGTATCGGCCGCTCGACCCAGGGCGTCATCCTGATGCGCTTTGCCAAGCCTGCTGATTCCGTCGCCGCCGTCGCCCTCCTTGAAAAACAGGAAGAGTAGTGTTATAATCACTTTAATTAATTAAACTGCCCGAAAAGGCAGTTTTTTATGGCAAAAGAAATTCCCGCTTATTTTGAGCCTGTTGAGTTTCATCCGCTGGAAAAACCACAAGCGCAAGCGATAATCAAAGAAACAGCCAACTTATTCATGATTGCCACCCCTGATCTTAGTAATCCTCAAGAAATTCCTGCTTCTCAATTAACAGTCGTGGAAATAAAACGTCTAGCCGGTTGCTCAGTCAGATTAATTCTTCCCTTAAACTATCTAGCTGGCATAAAAATCTTCAATCATGCCAAAAAAAATGAGCTAACTATCGACTATTCTGAAAATCCAACGCCGGTAGGAAAATCAACTATTGTTCAATCTTCTTTTGTTGAAGAACATTTTGAAGAAAAAGCCCAAGGGGGTCGCGGGGGCTATTTTAATTTTGCTATATTATCAACCTTGAATGGAAAAGTTTATCCCACCACTATACCATCTCCGCTAAAATGGACAGATATTCCGGCTTCGCTGACTGTCGGAATTGCTTGTCATTTTTATCCAAATAAAGATCCTAATATGCCAGCCGAAGTTGGATTTTTTACTTACGCAGGTTAGCCTACGAGGTCCGTCCTTGTAGGTTCTACTTATTCCCTAAGTGGTACTTTTGATACATTTCTTTTAAATGCTGGTTGGTCACATGAGTATAAATTTGCGTCGTCGCGATATTTTTATGTCCCAGCATCTCCTGGACCGCCCGGATATCCGCCCCGGCCATCAATAAATCCGTGGCGAAAGAATGGCGCAACCCATGAGGAGTAATCTTCACCGGGATCTTCGCCGCCTTAATATATTTTTTGACGATCCTTTGGACTGATCGGGGAGTCAGCCTCATTTTTTCCCCTTGGTCTGTTTCATCTTTACTCCCGCCAAAATGAATGAACAACGGCCGCCAATCATCTTCCCGTTTATCCCCATAGCGCTTCAGCCATTCCTTCGCCCTCTTAGACAAAAACACCACTCTTTGCCTCCCACCCTTGCCAATCACCCCAAACTCCCCCCGCTCCAGATCAATCTCCTCCCGGTTCAAGCGCGTCAGTTCTGATACCCTTAAACCAGTGGAAAACAAAGTCTCCAAAATCGCTTTATCTCTTAATTGGCGCACCGTCGTTATCCCGACGCTTCCTAACAACCTCTCCACCTGCTCTCCGGTTAAAAATTTCAGCGACCGGCTTTCTGTTTTCGGCAGCTCAATCTTCTCCGGCGTCAAACACGGAATATCCCGCTTAATCAAAAACTTAAACAAAGACCTTAGACAAATTATATGATAAGCCTGAGTCGCCCGACTTAACGGTTCTCCTCTTGGCGTTAAAAATCTGGCCAGAAAAACCCGGTAATGATTAATCATCTCCAAAGATAAATCGGCTAACTTTAATTTAGGTTCATTTTTCTCCGCCCACTCGAGGAAACGGGATAAATAATGCCGATAATTTCTCACTGTCAAGCGCGAACAGTTGCGTTCAATCTCCAAGTACTCTAAAAAGTCTTCTATGTATCTTGTGAGTAAATATTCGCTTTTTGTTAGTATTTTATCTTTAGCACTCATTTAGGCTACCTGCCAATATGTGGATAAGTAGGGGATAGGCTGATATATCAACCCTTTTACCCTATCAATTTTCAAAGACTATAAGATTATCTGGTGGATAAATCTAGAGCTCTGACAATTATTGTGCGACATTAACTAAAAAAAGTCAATAAGCACCATGACGGCTATGATTAAACGGTCCGTTGACCGGACTTATTATTTTACCGAAGCACAACGAGCAACACACAACTATTAGCTGAAAAGTGGGGTTTTAACCAAAAAAGACTGAATTTGTCAGCATTTTACCTCAAGAAAACCTCGCCAAATCGTTTTTAAGGCAAGTTTACATATTTACCGCAGGTAAATGCCATACTTTTAACCATTAGGCGAGTCTTTGATACTTTCGTGGATGTTTCGGAAAATAGGAAATAGCCAAACCTCCAACAAAGAGGAGATTTTGATAAAATTGCCCCTTCGTTTGTATTAAATAATTTTTATTTCTACCTAAATCAGTAAAAGTACTAACTTCAACCCACTTCCCCTGGTCATCGGGAACATAGTCGCAAAAGGTACATTGTGCGACACAAGACCTACCCGAAGAAACCACTAACCCACCATGTCACCCTCACTTCTAAACAGGGAGCAACCTAATCTTAAGGTAATCTCAACCTCTCCCACTCTAACCAACCTCCACGCTCACTTTTATCAATGATTCCAATATCGTGGCCGCCGGCCTTATTCTCTCTCCTCAAAGTTATCCACCGTCCGACTATATCAAACTCGTTCAAAGAAAAGGATTGATATATCAATCCAAATCGTGAAAAATAAGATACAATTTCGTGAAAACTCACCTATCATTATAGGACCTATAATATTAAAAGTCCTATAATTATTTACCACTCCTCTACTTCGACTGCCACCGCTTAAAAAAATTATCGCCAGCGGGACAATAAAAAAGTTAACCCGATTACCAAACCGGACACCCAAAGATATTCGGTAATTGTTTTTTTAAACAACCTGCCGGACATTCTATTTTGAATTAAACCCAAACCAACATACAAACCGGTCACTAAAAATAAAGAGGCAATCGTAATGGTCACCGGCCAAAAACTGATCATCAAAGCCAAACTCATCAACCCCCAGCTTAAACCCAAACTGTTATTGACCACCTCCCGGCTGATTTTCTCCTCCAGATTCACACTCCACAATCCCTGTAAAACCAAAGGCAGACTGGTTATCCCGACGCCTAAAGCATTCCACCAGGGCGACAAGCGAAAAGAAAACAGCGTATCCCAAAGAAAGAAAGCCACCAATAAAGTCAGTAAAAATCCGACGGCGTGGGCCGCCCGCAGTAATTGGATGGTCCTAATGGCGGCAACCGAGAAAATATTTTCCGTTAACAGCAAAGCGTACATGCCGATCCCGAAAATACTTAAAATCATTACCCGGCTTAATAATCTCACCGGTAACAAAAAATAAAACAAAGCCACGGCTACCGGATATAAAACCGGCAGAATTAACACTGTCAACCACTCTGTCCCTTTCAAATCATTAAATAAGGCCCAAGCCGATAAGCCATAGGCCACTCCAGCCAACAAACCAATGGCCTGATAACGGGCATCGACATCGATTAATTGAATCCCCAATAAACCTAAAGACAAAGCCACCGCCACAATCACCAACTTCATTCTTTTTGTCATAAGTTAGAATAGACTTCCTGAACATCGTCCAAATCATCTAAACTTTCTAAAAAATTCTCTGCTTTTTCTCTTATTGCCTGATCTAAATCAAGAGAGTTTTTTGCCAAATAAACCAAACCTGCTTCCTTTACCAAAAAACCGATTGCTTCGACCTTAGATTTTACTTCATCCAGGTGGTTAGCCGGTGTCAACACGGCAATCCCCGTCTCCGTCTCTACAACATCTTCTACTCCCAAATCAATTAATTTCAGCATCTGCTCATCTACTGCCGGTTTTTTCTCCACCACCAATCTGCCTTTTTTATCAAATAAAAATGCTACCGAACCAGGCTGTCCTAACGATCCCCCGGCCATCTCAAAAATCTTCTTTAACTCACTCACGGCCCGGTTTTTATTATCAGTTAAAACCTCCACAATCACCGCTGTATTTCCCGGTCCAAAACCTTCATAAACTGCTTCCATAAAACCCAGGCTCCCGGCTCCGGTCCCCTTTTCAATCGCCCGATCAATGTTCACCCTGGGCATGTTAACCTGATGGGCTTTTTCTACTGCCAATCTCAGCTTAAAATTACTGTTTATATCCGGACCCCCGTCACGCGCGGCCACTGTTATCGCCCGCACCAATTTAGTGAAAATCTGCCCCCGTTTGTGATCGGTGGCTTCTTTTTTATGCTTGATTGTTGACCACTTAGAATGTCCGGACATCGCTTCAATTGTAGCACTTTTTCTATAAAAACGTATAGTCCCTGCCAATTATCACTACTACATCAGACCTATACTCCAATATATCACCCACCCTCACCGCATCGATTCCCAAACTGCCAATAATCTTCTTTAAGGTCCTGGTCTCTTTCTGGCTTTTTTGGCTAATTACGACTTCCGATTTATCTTGTATGGCTAAATTGCTGACCAGTCTTACCTCTATTCCTAAGTTGCTGATTAACCGGCTGATATCATTGGCCACCCCGTCAACCCCGCTGGCATTTAAAACTGCCACCGTCAATCCTTCCTGGGAGACCTCTTGATCAAAAATTTCCTGATGAACCAGTTCATCCAGCCAAGCTTGGTTAACCCGGTAAATTAAACTGCCGTCACTCAACTGTTCCGCTTGCCAAGACGGTTTGTCTTTTAACTCAACCACTTTAGTTTGATTAACTACAAATGTCTCCAGCCACTTCAGCCTGATTCTATCCCACCAGCTCAAATTAGATTTAGTGCCCACTTGCCACCCCTTAATCCCCACCCCTAAAAATTCCTGGATTGTCCTGGTCAAAACTTTGCCGGCTTGGTTGGCTAACTTGCCTAATTCATAAACCTTATTTATCCGGTACTCACCAAAGCCAAAACCCACCTTGACGATGGTATTGTTAGGAATAATCAAGCTGACTAATTTTTTCTGGCTGGGAATAATAATCTTCACTCTTATTTCTTCCGTTTGAATCACCCAACCAAACTGGCCTTGTCCATCCCATTGGCTGGCTTTAACTCCTTTTATCAGCCAACTGCCTAAAATTAGCATTGCAGTGAAACCAATAAAGCCGATCACTAAATTTAAATGTTTCATTTACCATCAAACTATATCACTATTATTTTTATATTTCTAAATCTGTTACTGCTAAGAGATTATCAATTCTTGAAAAGAGTCCCATATCAATCTTTTGTAAGTTTTTCGAGCACTCCCTGTAAATCGACTGCTAAATTGGTTCTCAAGCTTAATTTTTGTGAGGAACTGGGATGATTTAACTCTATCGCCATCGCCTGCAGGAATAACCTCGGACACCAAGCTCTGTCTTTTTTACTGGTTTTCCGACCGCTATACCATTCATCTGCCACTAAAGGAAAACCAAGTTGCTTAAAATGCACCCTGATTTGATGTGTCCGGCCGGTTTTTGGCTTCACTTCCACCAGAGAAAATTTTTCCGTCTGCCCATGATAATAACTTAAAACCCGATAGTCAGTTTCCGCCTCTCGGCCGCCGATAAACACTCCGAATCTTTGACGATTAAACGGATTCCGGCTGATCGGCAGATTAATCGTTCCCGCTCTAGGCACCACTAAACCATGCACCAAACACCAATAAGTTTTATTAACTTGCCGGCTTTTAAACTGCTCCTGTAAAATTTTCATCACCGGTTCAGATTTTGCCACTACCAACACCCCGCTGGTTTCTTTATCCAAACGATGCACAATTCCCTGTCTCTCTAAAATTTTGCTTTTTTCGTTTTGCGTTTTTCGTTCTCTAAGCCAATCCTGCAAAGTTAACCGACCCTTAGTTGTTTGCGCCCGATTCACGATCATTCCCGCCGGCTTATCCACCACCAACAAATCATTATCTTCAAAGATTATTTTTGGCTCCATTAACAAAACTATACATTAAGCCAATCAGTCCTGCCAGAATCAAACAATCCGCCAAGTTAAATCTTAGGCCTAAACTAATCGCTAAATAATCAATCACCCCGCCCCATCTCACCCGATCAATAAGATTAGCCAACCCTCCGGCCGTGATCAAACCCGTCTGCCAATTAAATTTAAATTTAATTAACAGCCCCAGCAATAAACCTATCATCAACCACTGCCATAATTGAGGCCAGGCTCCTCCTAATCCAAAAGCCACCCCGCTATTAATCACTCTTAATTCAGAACTAACCAGCATGGCTTTTATCCCCTGATCAAGCAGCACCAAACTAATCACGTTTACTAACCATTTAAGCCGCATTTTTCTTAGCACAGTCAATGCAAAGGGTTGCTGTCGGGTCGATTGCCAGCCTATCCGTGTCAATCATTTTATGACAACTCTCGCAAATACCAAATCTGCCTAATTTAATTCTCGTTAAAGTTTTTCTAATCCGAATCAGTGTCTTATCAATTTCCAGTTTCAGAGCGGAAACCCGATCATGCCCAAACTCTTCCGCCGCTTCAGCATCAACCGCCGCGTTATCATTCACTCGGTCCTGATCAATAAACGGATCTTCTTTTTCCAACTCTATTTTCCGCTTTTTTAACTTCTTCTCCTCTTTCTGCAAGTAGTTCTTCAAAGGATTTAAAACCTGCAAAGGAAATTTAATTCTGGACATAACTTATTTAAAGTCAAAACCTAATTTTTTGCGGCTAGACTTCACTTTCATTACTTTAATTTTTTCTGTTTTAACTTTAGGTCTATTTAGTCTACCGGTTCGTTCCAGCAAAAGCAATAGACCCGAAATAATTAAGAACGCTCCTAACCATTTACTCCTTAACGCTAGTTGCAGTAAACCTAAACCTAGCAAATATATCGCCACCAGAAATCCCGGCTTGCTGAATCCCCGATATTTTTTTTCGAAAAACTTCAACAATCGGTAAAGCCCCACTAAACCTATCGCCCCAATTATTTGCCACGGCAGTTTCCAATTGCCAACAGCTAAAAATTGGCCCAGCCAACCAAACACTTCTACTATCAACTGGCTGAAAACCGCTGCTTCCAACATCGGCCAAAACGCCCACTTTTTCTTGAGTATCCAAATTATCATCCCTAGCCAAAAACCGAAAAACGCCCCCTCGTAAGCCAAACCCGGAAACTTAGTTAAAAATAAAATTCGATACCAGCTGTTGAATTCCGGCCAGTGGGCCAGCACCATCCAGGCCCTTGCCGCCAACAAACTCACTAAACCGCTGATCAGCCATCCATCCATCAAACTGTCTTCGGCTACCCCCTCTTCTCTCCCTTTTTGCCAAAACATAAACCCGCCGAAAAACAATCCCAAAAACAGCATTAACCCAAATGAGTGGATGGCAATCGGTCCGATGGCAATCAAAGTCGGCCACATAATTATTTACAGTATAACATGTTATACTATTTCTCATGCTCGTCAGTTCCCATGCTTTAATCGGCGCTTCGCTTGCCCGGCTTGTTCCCAACCCCCTCTTTGGTTATCCCCTTGCTTTTGGCTTTCATTTTTTGGCCGATCTGATTCCTCACTGGGATTTTCGCACCCGTTACACTCAACGGTCTAAATTAAACACCGTCTTTATCTGTCTGGCTGACGCGGCTATTGGTTTCTGGCTTGGATTTCTCATCTTTAAAACCACTGTCTCTTTAACTTACTTATTCCCGATGATGTTTGTCGCCCAACTCCCCGATTGGCTCGAAGGTCCTTACCATATTTTTGACTGGAACTTCCCCCCTTTTTCTTCAATAAAAAAACTTCAAAGCCGGCTTCATCGCAAACTTAATCTTCCCTGGGGTTTAGTCTGGCAAATTTTAATAGTCGTTTTAATAGTGGCTTACGCTCTCGCCACGTAACTGCCGTCACGGGTATCAATCACTACCTTTTCTCCTTGTTTAATAAACAGCGGCACCTTCACGGCCAAACCGTTCTCCAGTTTAGCTGGTTTATAAATATTCGCCACGCTATTGCCTTTTTCTCCCGGATCGGTTTCTTTAACCACAAATACCAGCTTGGGCGGCAATTCCAAAGATAGCGCCGCTTCTCCCCAAAATAATACCTGTACCTCTAAGCCGTCAGATAAATACGGCTTCTGCTCGGCAATTAATTCATTGCTCACTTCCACCTGTTCATAATTAGTCGGGTTCATAAAGATACTATTTTTGGCATCAGAATATAAGTACTGCATTTTCTTCCGCAACAACTGAATATCCTCGACGCTGTTGCCGCTGCTGAAACTCTTAATGGTGACGGAATTGGTTTTTAAATTTCTCACCTTAACTTTGATGGTCGCGTTCCCCCGCCCCATCTTGGTAAACTCGTACTTTAACACCAGATACGGCTGGCCGTCCATTTCAAAAGCCGTCCCATTTCTTAGTTGGTTAACGTTAAGCATAAATTAAACCCTTTTATAATTTTTTTCCATATATTCCCTGGCTTTTAAAGCCGACTGGCCTTTTTTGGCTTTATATTTCCCGGCAATATCCAAAATATCTAAAGGGGGGGGAGTTTTTGTTGATTTTTTTCGTTAAAATCTTTCTCATTGTGCTAGAATTATATCACTTTGGCGCGGTGGCGGAACTGGCAGACGCGCACGACTCAAAATCGTGTGGTTAACAAACCATGTGGGTTCGATTCCCTCCCGCGCCACAAAATTTAGTTTTGACACTCGTCACATATTGTTGTCGAAAAAGGTTCTTTTTCATCTTGACTCCCTAGCATTTCTAAGTCTTGAGCAACTGTGCGAGTAATCCAATGACCATATTCCCAAACAGGTTTACTATTTTCTAATCCTATCCAAGTTGCCACCCTGCCAGTATGCCCATAAATATTCCCTTTTTTTTGATTACCACCGCAAGGAATCCAGAATTGTGTTCCGGGAACTAATTGTTCAAAAAAATCTCTAGATTTTTGTATCCCCGCTTCAATTTCTGCAAATAAATCGGCTCTTTTTATTTCTTTACCTAATTCTGCTAATAATTGTTCTCTATTATTTTTTTGTCCCATTGATTTTAACCCTACTCTTTCCGCCTTTTTTCCATGCCGTAAAAGCGAATGCGGTCGCCGCGAAAACGCAAATCAATCTGGGCCAACGGGCCATTCCGATGCTTAGCAATCGATAATTTAAAATTTTCCATATCATTCTCATCTTCTTTAAATAAAAACATCACCACGTCCGCGTCCTGCTCAATGCCCCCGGACTCTCTTAAATCCGCCAACTGCGGCTTGGGGTTGCCACGATGCTCTACCGCCCGGGATAGTTGGGATATGGCCAAAACCGGCACTTTCAATTCTCTGGCTAAATTCTTTAAACCCATGGAAACTTCGGAAATCTCCTGCACCCGGTTTTCCAAATTTCTTGAATGTGCCAACTGCAGATAATCAACCACTAAAAATTGCACATCATTTTCTACCTGGAGCCTTCTGGCTTTGGTCCGCATCTCCATAATCGACATCCCCGGCGTGTCATCAACAAAAAGGGGCGCTTCTGCCAACTCACCCATGGCGTCAGACAACTTGGCGAAGTCGTTTTCGTTTAATTTGCCTGTTTTTAATTTCCAGGCATCAATATCCGCCTGGGACACCAGCAACCGATCGACTAACTCCTCCTGGCTCATTTCCAAAGAGAAAAACCCGACCGGAATTTTGTACTTAACCGCTACCGCTTGGGCAATATTCAAAGCCAAACTGGTTTTACCCATGCCCGGTCTGGCCGCTAAAATTATCAGGTTGCTTTTCTGTAAACCGGCCAAAACATTATCCAGATCATTAAAACCGGTCGGTACTCCCCTCATCCCGCCGGCCTGTTTATGCAGTTCATCTAAGCGGTCAAATGACTCTGCCAAAGCATCTTTAATATGGATAAAATTCCGGGAAAGATGTTGTTGTGATAAAGCAAAAATCGCTTTTTCGGCCCTGTCTAACAAAGCATCCAGTGGCGCTTTTTCATCGAATGAATCTTCCACTAATCTGGAAGATTGAGTAATCAGTTCTCTCTTAGTCCCCAAATTTCTGATGATCTTGGCATAGTTTAAAGCATGGGCGCTGGTCGGGACATGATTGACCAATTCCGTCAAATAACTCACCCCGCCTACCTTCTTTAAAGCCTTTTTGCTCCTCAATTTTTCCGCCACCGTCACCACATCCACCGGCTCCCTTTCGTTATAAAGATCGCTGACACACTCAAAAATTAATCCATGCTTCTCCTGATAAAAATGACGCGGCTTTAAAAACTCCGCCACTTCAGTCACCGCGTCTTTATCAATGAGCAGTGCTCCCAACACTGACTGTTCGGCTTCATCACTATGAGGCGGTATTCTGACAGGTTTCGCCATATAATTTAATTATTTTTTCTCTAAAATTACCAACTCTGTTTCTTCCGGCAGGCTTAATTTATTAACGGTCAGTTTCTTTTCCCGCCTCGGCGTCCCTTCCAACCCTTCAATCGGCTCACTGCTCACCACTAAAGACGGCCCTATCTGTTTGACTAAATCAACTCCTTGGGCCGAAATCAATAACACATCAACCCCATCAAGCCAATCAAGCTGTTTATCAGCCAATTTCTGTTTAACTTCACTTAAGTAAGCCAGCCTGATTCCATCAAGATCATAAGTATAGATGGTATTTTTATCATCCCCCTTAAAACCGGCAATCAACACCCCTTTAACCTCATATTCTCCCGGGCCGCTGATGGTTAGCGGCTCTGAATCGGACTCGATTGTCGTCCCGGCCGGTCTAATTAAAACCTTAACTCCTTTGTGCTTCAACAAATATTCAAAACTCCCTAGATAACTGATTTCCATATAACCTTAATCTACCACAATTTACTCAGCTTGACAATTAAATTCCTCTGATGTTATAGTGCCAGAGCTTTATGAAAAAAGAAGTCATTATCGCCATTATCATTGGTTTATCGATTGGTTTAATTTTTACCTTGGGTATCTCCACTGCCAATAAGGCCCTTAATCAGCAAAAAGCTAAAAAATTAACCACCCAGGAATCCGGTAATTCTCTCAAATCATCTGATAATAATCAGCAAAAAACATTAACTGTTACTTCTCACGAAAACTTCGATTTAATTAATCAAAGTGCTCTCACTCTCTCCGGTATCGCCTGGCCGAATGCCGTTATCGCCTTAATGACTGAAACTCAAACTAAGTTAACTCAAGCCGATTCTGAAGGTATCTTTACTTTTACACTTAATTTAATCAAAGGTTTTAATGAAATTACTCTAATTGCCACCGATGAAACCAATGCCGCGCAAACTATTAATTTAGTTTTAACTTATTCAACCTCAAAAATTGAACTATGAAAAAATATTTTGTATTTATTTTTAGTTTTTCGCTTTTAGTTTTTAGTTTCTCAACGGCAATAGCCGTTGAGGAGGCCACTGATTCTTCCGTAACCACCAAGATAAAAGAACGCTTGGAAAAAACCGCTGAACAGGGCTTGGATACGATTAAAGAAGAACTCACCTCTCAAAGTTTGGCTCCAAAAAGAAAAGCTTACGTTGGCTTGGTAAAATCTGTCGCCGATGACCTGATCACCTTAGAGTATAAAAGCCAAACTTATCCGGTTTATCTTGACGTTACCACTCCGGCTAAACAAGACGATTTTCTCCTTACGCTGGGATTTTTCTATCCTGACAAAAACCAATTCCGTGCCAAAAAAATTCTTGTTTTGGACACGCCCCAGCCGCCGCTTCAACGCCAACTGCTCTCCGGCCAAATTCAGGAAATCGACGGCAACAAAATCACTGTCAATAATAAATCGCTCACGATTAGTTCTAAGACCGAACTGACTATTCAGGGGGTGGAAAAACCATCGACCGACGACCTGGAATTAAAAGATAACTTATTTGCTATCGTTACTCTCGACAAAAACGGTGATATTGACCAGATCAAAAATGTTTTAGTGATTCCCGGCAAAAACAATCCCGCCGGCATGGCCCCGACCAACGCCACCGAGTCTGCCCTGCCGGCCACTGATTCTGCCCATTGACACAATTCCTAACGTCTGATATCTTACATCTGACATATGAATTTTACTATTGATATCCGTCCCCGGCGCCAAGCCACTCTGCCTAATGCCCTGCTGCAAATAATGGGTGTATCCGTTGGCGACCAATTAGAAATAACCATTAAAAACAAACAAGCGTTAATCAAACCCAAAAAACAGATTGCCTTGGAGGCTTTAAAAGCTATTCAAAAAGCCTTTGGGGAATCCGGAATTAGTTTAAAGCAACTGCAACAATCTGATTAGAATTTTTATCGACTCCAATATTTGGTTTTCAGCTTTTTATCGGTCTGAAAATGCGGAAAAAATCGTCAAAGCTCACGTCAACAAAAAAATCCGGGCCGTAATCAGCCAGCGCGTGCTCGACGAATTAGTGAAAAATATCCAGTTGAAAATTCCCAAAGCGACCAAGCCGCTTCAAGCTTTTTTAGAGGCGGCCCCGCCGCAGATAATAAAAGATCCGGAAAAAATTCAAATCAGCACGCGCCGCCTTGCTCATTCCAAAGATCAAATTATTCTCCAAGCCGCAATTAACAGCCGGACTAAATTTTTAGTCACCGGCAATCTTAAACATTTCGCCGCCGCTAAAATTTACTCTCAATTCAGCCTACAGATACTTTCGCCTGCCCAGATGGTAAAATTATTTAAACTATAAATCTATGGACAATCTGTATCAGGCTATCTTAAAACTTAAAACTCCCGCCGAAGTCGCCGCTTTCTGGCGCGACCTGTTAACCTTAAAAGAAATCAAAACTTTTGCTAAACGCTGGGAAATGGCTCAACTTTTATATCAGGGCCTCCCCTACGCCGCCATTGCCAAAAAATTAAAAGTCTCCACTACGACCGTCACCCGCACTGCTTTCTGGCTTCACCACGGTAAAGGCGGTTATCAACTGGTTTTATCTCGCCTCTTTCCCCGCCTAAAGGTCCGACCTTAACAGGAGACCTGGCCGAAGGCCAAGTCGGGACAGCAAAGCTGGAAGGTCGGACCTTATTGGATTTTCCTTTCTCCGCTTGACAACTTCTATTTGTGTGTTATATTAGCGTAGTAACACGTTAATATATGAACAAACTCAATTCTTTATTATCTAATCATTATTTCCCAGCTTAAAGCGGGGAAATTTTTGCTGCCTACTCCCCCGCCGAAGCGGGGGTTTTTTATGGAGAAAATATGATCAAAGAAACACCTCAACCATACATTCTCACTCAAGATACTGAAAGCATTTTCAGTCTCTTAGATGTAAGGTACCCTAAACAGTCCAAGGCTCAAATTGATCAATATCTAGACGAACTGGTTCAGGCAATTTCCCTGGCTTATCCAAATATCGAAACTTATATTGAATCCGACATTCAAGCCGCTTTAGGATCTAAAGTATCTGCTACGTTAAAGCAAAATCCGCAAAGAATTTGTCTTTGCCTTGACCGTTTTCTTCTTCAGGATGTTGAACTCCAATTTCCTGATCAATTTACCAGACTAAGCATCAACCGCACCGTTGATGGCCAGAAAACACCACGTCAAGGAAATTTACCACTGAATGAACAAATTAAATCAATTGTCAATTTTGTTGGCAACAAATCATTAATTTTAGTTGATGATGGTTTATTTAGTGGTGGTACCGCTCTATTTGTCATTGATAAACTATTCCAATCCGGTCTTAAAAAAGAGCAGGTGGAAAAAATTATTGCCTTCCTCGGTAATTCTCAAACTACCCACGTTGATAATATTCCCTTTGAATTAATCGCAGACATTCCTGATCTTTTTGAATGGATAGACATTCGTGATTTTGGTCTTTTTGGCGGCAAACAGTTAGCAGCCAGTCGTAATAATGCCGCTACTTCTGCTGTTCCCTATCTTTACCCGTGGAGCATGGGTGAAGGCGCCAGCCTGGATAAAAATGGCCAACTATTTACTATCAGTCAAAAAATGATTCAATCCTTTATTTCCCTAATCAGAGATTTTGAAACCACCACTGGTAAATCACTTAATTTTAGAGATTTACTCAAGGCCGGTTTCCCGCTCCCCAGCAATCAAGAAAAAACCATTCCTGTCAGTATTAATACAAATCTTAGAGATTATTTAAATAACTGTTTAGAATTAATTGAAACAGAGAAGAAAAGAGCAGTGGTTATTTTCGATATGGATGGTACTTTATACGAACTAGACGGAGAAAATAATGGGTATTCTGGCTCTACCCTGGAGGCTAAAGTATTAAATAATTGTCTTTCGTTTATCGTCAAACAAGAAAACTGCACCAATGATGAAGCTAGCCAAATTATACAGGCAGGGTTAAATAATGCTGTTGGATTAAGCCAATATCTCTCGGAGCGCTACGCTATTTCAAGAGAAGATTATTTTAATATTGTTTGGGATATTGAACCTCAAGGACTTGTTTACAACTTTCAAATAGCAGCTCAAACAGTCAAAAAAATCTCAGAAAGTGGTAAAAAACTAGTTTTGTTAACTTCTGCTCCAAAGGTTTGGCAAGAAAAAGTAGTTGAATTTCTCGGAATAAATAACCTCTTTGAAGCAATTTATACCGGGGAAGATTTTAGCCAAAAAGAAGAAATTTTTAGCATGCTGGCCCAAAGATATGAACCATTTAAAATCCTCTCAATCGGCGACCAGGAAACTACTGATATCGCCCCTGCGGCCGCATTGGGATTATCAACACTATTGATACGAAATCCAAACGATTTAGAAAGGCTAGTTAAATGAAAAATATTATTATTGACACCGATATGGGCGTAGATGACATTATCGCCATTAGTCTTCTACTCAATAACCCCAATATAAATATTAAAGCTATCAGCACGGTTAAAGGCGTTAGCGATCTTACCACAGGGACTCAAAATTTAGCTTGCCTCTTAACCTGGCTGGAGAAAACTGACTTGCCGATTTATCAAGGATTTGAGCCACCCCCGCAAAAAGTTAATTTTCCTAATAGTGACCGCCGACGGGCCAACAATCTAACCTTACTCAATAGCCTTCCCCTTCCTAAATTTCCATCAAAAAAAATCTGTATCAGAAAATTAAATAACTATTTATCCCGTCCGACTTCCCTACTCTGCCTTGGACCATTAACTAATATTGCCAAGATAATAAAAAATTCAAAAAAAAATATTAATGAGGTATTTATTATGGGTGGAGCGGTGTTTAAACCAGGCAACATCCCACCTGATTATTTATGCGAATATAACATTGCTTTGGATCCGATTGCCGCTAAAATTGTTTTCTCCTCAGGTTTACCGATTACTTTAGTAGCTACCGATGCCACTAAACAAGCTCCGGCCATCAATGAGCAGTTTTTAAAAGCAGTTTTAGCAACAAAGCCTCAAGCTCCTGAAGGAAAAATTATTAAAACCATAATTATCAATAACCGCAGAGATTTTATTGATTTTTACGATCCTTTAGCCGCCGCCATTTTGGTTAATCCAAAACTTATCTCCAGCAGTAAAAAAATAAATCTTGCTATCACTTCTGATGGTCAAACAATCGGTCAGCTAAATAAAACAGGCAATATCAACCTAGTCACAAAAATTAATAAACAAGCCTTTTACCAATTCTTAATTAATTCAATTAATTAAATTGTTATGCCAAAAGAAACTCTCATTTTCACTGCAGTTCACGGCAACGAAGAATTTTCCATTCCTATTGTCCAAGAATTATCTAAAAAATTTGACTTTGAATGGATAATTGCTAATCCTCGTGCCCTTGAAAAAAATTCCAGATTTTTAGAAGCTGATCTAAATCGATCGGGGCCAGGAGATCCCAATTCAAATTTATATGAACAACGCCTTGCTTTTAGGTTAATCAAGAAAGGTTGTGAATATCAACAAGTTATCGATATTCACGGCACTGACGCTGATACTGGTGTCTTCATCATCATCGGTGATCCAAACTGGCAAAACATTGAACTAGCTAAAAAATTTGATATTACTAATGTCGTTTTATGGCCAGGATTTTTGCCAACCGGGCCACTATGTCAATTTATTCCAAATTCTTTAGAGATTGAAAATGGACCAAAAAACTCCCCTGTTATTAGTCAAGAACTTGAAAGAGTATTAACTGCTTTTCTCAACAAACAACCTCCAAGCGTAACTCAACAGTATTTTATAGTTACTGGAAGGTTGATTGGTGTAAGCTCGGAAGGATTAAAAGATTTTCAGGAAGTCACTATTGAAAACACCACTTTTTATCCACTTTTAGTTGGTCAATACGCTGGAGTTGCTTGTTATATGATGCAAAAACTAAACAGTGATAAGATAACTTATGCCTAAATTAACTTCTCAAGCTCTCGCTGCCGGAAGAAACGTAATGAAACAGTGTATGGGCGTCGAACCCGGCGAATCGGTCTTGATCGTCACCGACCCTACAAGGACGGACCTTGTAGGCATTTTTAAGACGGCGGCCAAAGAAATTACCACTAAAGTTAAAGTGGTT